>Ga0310122_10001914_pt1 | contig 13270 bp, 20 predicted proteins | sample CB6_Bottom_1051__FD_203503 | JGI IMG/M metagenome (GOLD analysis project Ga0310122, IMG submission 203503) | Marine microbial communities from Western Arctic Ocean, Canada - CB6_Bottom_1051 | ecosystem: Environmental > Aquatic > Marine > Oceanic | place: Canada: Western Arctic Ocean | collected...
TCGGTCACGGCTCACGTCCCGCCTCTCAGGCTCTGACCCAGCGGAGCGTTAGCCCTCAATCACACGGACGTCGCAGGCGCGAGGGCCCTTGGTCGACTCTTCGACGGTGAACTCGACCCGCTGGCCCTCCGTCAGCGTCTCGAACACCGCGTCCTTGACCGCGCTCATATGGAAGAAATGCTCGACTCCGCCCTCATCGCCGATGAAGCCGAATCCTTTGTCGGTCAAGAGACGCACAATCGTGCCGCTGGCCATGTGTACTCCTCCGCTGCTCGAATCCCGCTACAGCCACGTCCGGTGCAGTCGTGCTGAATGACGGCAGCTTAAGGCAGGCCATGGAACCTGTCAATGGATCCAGAGTTGGCCGGCACTCGATCGGCTCCAGCGGATGCGCAGTCTCGTCCGCCCCGCAGCGGCTGCACGACCCGCTCAAGCCCACGAACGTCGCGTTGTCGGTCTCCTAGCTGGTGAAGTCCAGCGCCAGCCGCTTCCGCCGGATGTCCAGCGACGGTGAGCGACGGCCGACGAACACCCGCGCACCGTCGCCCTGTACTGTACGTGCGGAGCGCAGCGGAGCACGTACAGCTAACCACCGGTACGCCCGGTCGCCGCTCGATCTGTGCTGCCGCCGTCGGGGCCACGGTGAAGCTCGCTCAGCGGTCCGTCACGATCGCCAGGTTGGCAGCCCTCCGACCGCGGCCTACCCCCACCCAATCGGACAGCTTGCCTGGTGTCAGTTACGCTCGGCTTCGGCGGATCGAGTGAGATGGTCGATGATGCGCCGGCGGCCTTCAGCCGACATGCCGCCCGTCGCCAGCCACTCCCCAAATTGACCCAGCCACGCTTGCTCGATGGCGATCATCACCCGTCGCTCTTCATCGGGCGTGGCGTCTTCGCTCGTCCGCTGGAGTTCTTGAGCCCGGTCGATGCCAAGAGTGGCCTCCAGTAGCTCCAGTATCTGCCTGTCAGGATCCGGCGCCGTGATCCACTCTGCGAACACGTCTCGCCGTCGTGCTAACGTCTCCCATACCTGTCGGTCTTCGTTGCCCAGCGCCTCGATGGCGACGCTCCACTGCTTTTGTCTGCTCGACTTCAGACCGTTCATCGGGAATGGCACGTAGAACGCGTATGAGTACTCGGGAATTCGATACTCAATGATCGAGACCGGCGCATCCGACAACCGGCCCTGGGACGCTGATACAGCCTTGAAAGAACTGAGAATCATGGTGTCGTCGGAATAATCGAAGCGAATCGACGCCTCGGTCGTGCCACCGTCTGGATGAATGAGTGCGAAGTCAAGGACGCCGCCTTCCCAGTCGGCCCTTCGTACTCGGAGGGTCTCCCGTGTGTCCCGGTGTCCCAAGCTTTTCGTACTCCCCTCTGTACGTATTGATCTGTAACTATCCCCGCTCTCGTACAGCCCGGGTACAGAAATACATAGGACACCGGGACACACAGAACGCGAGATCGGATCCGAAGGGCTTGACATCAGTATAAAACGTCTGTACATTGTCTGTACTGATCTATGGATAAGTCAGATCGGCTCGCCATCCGCATCGGCCCGGAGTTGAAGGAACGTCTCCGGGTGGTGTGTGCGGATCGCGATGTCCCGGAGTCCCAGGCCGTCCGCGAGGGTATCCGGCTGTGGCTGGATCGAGAGGGCAGCAGGGTCAGGGCGGAGCGGAGAGGAGGGCGGATGAAACAGTAATCGGAAAAGCGGACCGCCGGACTGCGTCAACAGACCGACGGCCCTAGACACGTCAACCGGATATAGCGGCTGACGGCCTGCCAGCATTATCCCGCAGTCCGTTGGCCTCCGACCCAGGAGGTCACATGCACATCACCATCCGTTTCGCCGAGCCGTCCGGCCCTGCCGGCAAGCTCGCCGATGCCGAACTCCACTTTACTGATGGCCCGCTTGCCGGTCTCAAGCTGATCGGCTTTGGCGTCTGGGAGCGGGGCGACCACGTCCGGCGCGTGACCGTGCCGACGCGCCAGTACGTCGCGAACGGTGAGCGCCGCTCCTTCTCGCTGCTCCGCCCTGCGGCGGACGGCGTATCGACCGAGTCGCTCCGACAGACCATCGTCGACGCCTACGATCGGGAGGTGGCACGATGACGGGCACACAGCTGCGCGCCACCCCGCAGGGCTTTGCAGCACTCCTGCAGAGCGCCGTCCACGAGCCTGGCATCATCAGCCGGGCGTACCGACAGTTCCACTCCTACTCGCTGGGAAATCAGCTCCTGGCGATGTTCCAGTGCGCCGAGCGCGGGATCCCGTCCGGCCCGATGGCGACCTACCCCCGCTGGCGTGAGCTCAGCCGCCAGGTCAAGAAAGGCGAGAAGGCGATCACACTGTGCATGCCGATCACGGTCAAGCGCAAGGGCTCAGCAGACGCCGTCGACACCGATCAAGACGAGCCCGAGGCCTTCACCACGTTCGTCTACAAGCCGCGCTGGTTCGTCCTGAGCCAGACCGAGGGCCAGGAGCTACCCGAGGCCGCGATCCCGTCGTGGCACCGCGATACGGCGCTAGACGCGCTCGACGTCCGAGAGATCCCCTTCGAGCATATCGACGGCAATTGCCTGGGGTTCGCCCGTGAGCGGTCGATCGCGATCAACCCCGTCAACCCGATGCCAGCGAAGACGCGATTCCACGAGCTGGCGCATGTGCTGCTCGGGCATACCTCCGAAGGCGAGCAGGCCGACGCCGAGCGCACGCCCCGCACCCTCCGCGAGTGCGAGGCCGAGAGCGTCGCGCTGCTCTGCTGTGCGGCCCTGGATCTGCCCGGGGTCGCCGAGTGTCGCGGCTACATCCAGACGTGGTGGGGCGAGGGACATGAGATCCCCGAGCGGTCGGCGCAGCGGATCCTCAAGATAGCGGATCAGATCCTCAAGGCCGGCAGCGATCAGGGGGTGCGGTCATGACGGTCCCCATCACGCCCTCCACACCTCCTGTGCACCGCGTCCGCGAGCTGGTGGTCAGCTACCGCCCGTTCAAGCTGCAGATGCCCGTCGAGGGCACCCTGAGCACCCCACGGGATGCCGCTCGGCTCGCGGGCGACGTCCTGGCCGGCGCCGACGTCGAGCGGGTGATCGCGCTGCACTTGAACACCAAGCATCGGCTGATCGGCGTGCACATCGTCTCGGTGGGCACCCTGGACGCGTCCCTGGTGCATCCGCGCGAGGTGTTCAAGGCGGCCTGCCTGTCGAACGCGGCCGCCCTGGTCATCGCACATAACCATCCGAGCGGCGACCCGACCCCGAGCGGCGAGGATCGCGCCCTGAGCGACCGCCTGCACCAGGCCGGCGAGCTGCTGGGGGTCGACCTGCTCGACTTCGTGATCGTCACCGATCCGATCGACGGCTTCCGGTACCACAGCTTCAGAGAATCGGGGGTGCTCGCATGAGGGCCCCGCCGCCTGAGGCCACTGTCATTATCAACGGCGTCCGCTTCTACGTGATCGACGAGCGCGACGGCCTGATTCAGGTGCATCGGCCCAACGGCGTCAAGCTGTACTGGGCCAAACGGCTCCCGGATTCGCCGCTCTATGGCGAGAATCGAGCGCGACTCGTGGTCACGCGCGTCGGCGGCAGCGACCGGACATCGGGGGTGCTGTGATGGCCCCCACCATCCAGGCCATTGGATACGTCCGAGTCAGCACCGAACAGCAAGCCGAGACGGGCGTCTCGCTCGATGCGCAGGCCGAGAAGATTCGGGCCATGGCGGTCGTGCGGGACGCGGAACTCGTCGATATCGTCACCGACGCGGGCGTCTCCGCCAAGGATCTCAACCGGGACGGGCTGGCGCGGGTGCTAGCCCTCGTCGAGAAGCGGCAAGTCGACGTGGTGATCGTGGCGAAGCTCGACCGGCTCACCCGATCGGTGCGCGACCTCGGCGAGTTGCTCGAGCGGTTCGAGCGGCGGGATGTCTCGCTGGTTTCCGTGGCCGAGTCGCTCGACACCGGCACGGCTGCGGGTCGCCTTGTGCTAAACGTGATGGCGTCCGTGAGCCAGTGGGAGCGCGAGGTTATCGGCGAACGGACCCGCGAGGCCCTAGCGCACAAGAAAGCCCAAGGGCAGCGGATCGGAACGGTGCCGTTCGGTTACGCCCTGGGCGACGACGGCCGTACGTTGGTGCAGCGGCCGGAAGAACAAGCGACCCTCAGCCTGCTCCGGGAGTATCGGGCGGCGGGATTCTCGCTCCGCGCGATTGCCACAGCACTCAATCGGTTGGGCTTGCGGACTCGGAACGGGGTCGCCTGGCGGCACGAGTACGTCCGCAATCTGCTGATCACGGCGGCATGAGTGGGATACAACCGAACGGTCATATCCCACCGGGTCCAGACGAGCAGGGGCCACGCATGGGGCCGTGTTCCAAAAACCCCCTCGGACACGGCCCCACTTTCGCCCCCGATTCATTGCTTGCAGTAACACCCCTGCCGGGTCGAGGATCTGATCGTCGCCGGCCAGCTCCAGGCGGTCATTGTCCGCAGGGCGGCCACCCGCGCCTGGGCCCAGGTCTAGATCCACATATTTTTTTCTGGGGTCGTTGGGCTCGATCGGCATATTTTTCTGCTGGTGAGATCAAAAATCTGAGTCATTCTCATCCGCCGGATCGACATATTTTTGTCTGGGGTCGCAGAAGGGCGATCGGCATATTTTTTCTGAGGTCGCTGGGGTTGATCGCAGTTTTTTCTGGCGGATTGATTCTTGCCGTGGTGTGGAGCGATCCTCTGTCCCAGGGAGGCCAACTGTGAGAGCCGTGAAGATCGTCTCGATCGTGATCCTGGTCTATGTAGGAATTGTCGTTACGTTCGAGTCATTGCTCGGACTGTTTCAGCCTGCAGCCCAGAGTACGCTCATCATCACCACGATGGATGCGGATGGAACCGCTCATGACCGAGTCGTGGCCCGACTCGAAAGCAACGGTCAGCTCTATGTGGCGCGCAATCACTGGCCCCGAGCCTGGTATAGCCGAACACTCGAGCATCCGAACGTGCGGGTCACCATGGATGGTCGAACAGGCGACTATCTGGCGGTACCGGCCTCTGCTGAAGAGCATCGCCGCGTCGACAACGACCACAGGCTTGGCGCTGTATTTCGCATACTGACCGGATTTCCGCCACGATATTTCTTTCGGCTCGACCCTCGCTAGCAGCGGCGGCCAAGGCGCACGCCGAACATGCCGCCCTCGCAGCCGACAGCCGCCGCCAGCCCTGACTGCCACGTTGCACTGCCATGCCACCCCTCTAAAGGGGGGTGGCAGTGGCAGGCAGTCACGCGTCGCTGCCAGGGCAGGGGTGTGGCAGTCAGATGGCAGTGGCAGTGTGAGGGAGGAGGGTCAGGGTGGCGGAACCCGGGCCGTCAGCACCTCGAACCAGTTGACTCAGGGCGTGGGCACGAGGCGCTTGAATTTCTCGACCCTGTGGTATTCACAAACTAGAATGATCCCGTCTGGCTGGCTGATTCGACCGTAGATATCCGTCAGGAAGCGGCCCTCGATGGCATGCGCACTACGCTTGGCCGGTGTGTGTCAGCTTCCGCAGGCACTGCAGTTCCTCGTCGTAGCCGTGGCTGACTAGATCGACCAGCAGCAACCCGATGTCATCGACTACCTCGAAGGCAGAGCCGGTGTTTGGCGGCGCGACGGTGGCGCGACTAGCCGCCGGCGGGGCGTGGATCCTGGTGCTGTGGGTCGCGACCGCCGGCGCAGAGATGCGCTGGATCGACATCGAGCGGTCCAAGGTCACGGTCTACGTCTCGGCGTCTGGGGCGCCACGTGCGGCCGCCGCCGGTCACGTGATCGAGGCCCCGCTCGCCGAGGGGTCGGTCAACGACACAGATACGCCGCACCTGGCGCTCGTGATAAATGTCGGCCAGCTTCGCGTCGTCGATCCGGGGCGCTCGGCGGACGAGCGCCAGAAGGTGCGGGCGCAGATGCTCGGACCCGAAGGGCTCGACGCGGAGCGATTCTCTCGGATCACCTACCACTCGCTGACGATCGACCGAATCGAGGCGGGCGTCTGGCTCGTGCAGGGCGAGCTGGAGATGCACGGGCGGTTCCTGCCGCTGAATGTCCGCGCGGTGAGACAGGGGGATCGCTTCACCGGCACGACGACGGTGTTGCTGACCGACTTCGGGATATCGCCAGCGCTACTCGGCAACGAGGTGCGGGTCGACTTCGACATCGTTCTGGAAGCGCCCTGAGCGGCGGGACGCCTCGGCAATGGCTGCCGACGTCATGCAGCGTGCAGATGTGCGGGTGGTTCAGGCTGGAGATGGTCTTCGCCTCGCGCTCGAACCGCTGCTTCAGATCGGGGTCGGCGGCGACGTGCTCAGGCAGGACTTTGATGGCGACGGTGCGATCCAGTCTCGTATCCCGCGCCCGGTACACCTCTCCCATGCCCCCGGCTCCGATCGGAGCGAGGATTTCATACGGGCCGAGCCGGGTGCGTTCAATCAGAGCCATTTGGTACGTCTATCGGTGCTCATGCCGCTTTCGCCGATCCTGGCGGTGACCTGGTAGGGGCCGAGCGTGGTGCCTGGGGAGAGAGCCATGGTCTGTTGGGGCCGAGGGACGAGCCATTCGACGCCCAGGCGGTCAACGGGTCCACCGTCCGGCGCAGCATGACCCCTACTCGGCGGACGTACGCGCGCTCAGAGGACCTGTCGCCCTGGACGGGCTGGTGTGGCCCGTGGTGGGAACCGGTTCGTCTCGAAGGGAGAGTCCCAGCGAGCCCAGGAGGTCTTCGACCTTGGACAGATCCGCCGGCAGTACGACTTTGGTCTTCGGGTCCGCCAGCTGGCCAAGGCTGCGAAGATACTGCTGGCTGAGGCGCAACCGCACTGCGTCCGCTCCCCCTTCGACCGAGATGGCCGCCGCTACGGTCTCGATCGATTTCGCGGTCGCGGTCCCGATCGTCTTGATCGCCTCCGCCCTCCCCTCCGCCTCATTGATCCGGCGCTGCTTTTCCCCCTCCGACTGGTTGATCACCTGCAGCTTGACACCTTCGGACTTGTCGATCCGGCTCTGTCTCTGTCCTTCGGACTGGGCGATGAGCGCCCGGCGTTCACGCTCCGCCGACATCTGTTTCTCCATCGACTCTTTGATGGATGGGGGCGGCACGATGTTCTTGACCTCAAAACGCTTGACCTCGAGCCCCCATTGGCGCCCCGCCTCCTGCAGCACTCGCACGACTCGGCTGTTGATCTCGTCCCGCTCCTCGAACGTTCGATCGAGCTCCAGGAGACCGATCACCGCGCGTGTCGTGGTCTGGGCCAATTGCGTGGTGGCAAAGTAGTAGTCCGTCACGCCATAGCTGGCCTTGACGGGATCCACCACCTGGAGGTAGAGGACGCCGCCCACCTCGACCTGGACGTTGTCTTTCGTGAAACACTCCTGGGGCGGAACACTCACGGCCTCCTCTTTCAGCGATTGCACGAACGCGATCTTCTCGATGAACGGCACGAGAAGATGGAACCCAGGCTCCAGCGTGTTCTTGTATTTCCCCAATCGCTCAACGATGAAGGCGCTCTGCGTGGGGACGATGCGTATCGACCCGGCCAGCTTGATGATGAAGATGATGATGAGGAGACCCCACACGATGAGATTGAAGATTGCCACGGTTCGTCACCCCGCTTCCTGGTCGCCAGCGTGCAAGAAAGGTCTACGTAGTAGCCACATTCGGCGGGGTTGGTAGCTTCTTGGCCACTTCGCCGATGCCCTCGAAGAACCCCTGCAGCGTGGCGAGTTGCGCTGGGACGACGGACACATCCGACGCCTCCAGGATTCTGCCGAACTCCTCGATGAACTGTTCGAGCACCTCCATCTTCACCGCCAAGGCCCCTCCGGGTTGGCGAATGGCGGTCGCGATGGCGGTAATCGCCGCGGCCGCGGCCGTGGCCAGCAGCGCAATTTCTTCTGACCGCCCTTTCGCCTCGTTGATCCGGCGCTGCCGGTCGCCCTCAGACAGGTTAATCGCCTCCTGGCGTTCCCCTTCCGACACGTTGATCCTGGCCTCCTTGTCGGCGACCGCGAGGGTAATCTGGGCGCGCTTCTGTCGCTCGGCTTCCATCTGCTTCTCGAGCGTTTCCAGCACCCTCGGCGATGGGGTGATGTTCTTGATCTCGTAGCGCAGCATCTTGACACCCCACGGATCGGACGCCTTGTCGATCTCCTTGACGATGCTCTTGTTGATGTCCTCCCGCTCGGAGAACGTCTGTTCCAAGGTCAACTTGCCGATTTCCGAACGCATCGTCGTCTGAGCCAGGTTGATGGAGGCCCGTTGGTAGCTGGCGATGCCATAGCTGGCCTTGTAGGAATCGACGACCTTCAAGAAGACGACACCATCCACCTCGACCTGGATGTTGTCCTTGGTGATGCAGCTTTGCGGCGGGATGTCGACCACCTGCTCGCGCCGCTCCTGTCGGTAGGCTACGCGGTCGATGAACGGGATCAGCAGGTGGAATCCCGCCGTGAGCACGGCGTCGAACTTGCCGAGTCGTTCCTTCACCACCTCTTCCCGGGCGGGCACGATCAGCAGCGTGTTCCACAATACGAAGATCGCAACCAGGACGAGCACCGTAAAGCCAGTTCCCATCACCTCCATGCTTGCCCTCCTACATCAATCGTCGCTCGGCTGGACCCTCCACCCGAGATTCTCGCGATAGAGGATCGTGACCTTGGCGCCCGGCAGGATCTCCGCCGCGTCGGAGGTCGCCGGCCAGGTGGTCCCTTGAAACGAGATCCGTCCGTCGGTGTGGCTCGGCGAGACCGTCTCGACGACCTCGCGACCGCGCCGAACAGATCGGTGTCCTCCTCCAGAGGCGTGAAGCTCGTCTCCGAGGGGACCAAACGTTGCAGTGTTGACCGCAGGACGACGAGCAACGCCAACGACGACACGAACCATGCCGTGAACGAGTAGGCGAGGCTGTCGACGAGACCCAGCCAACGCAAGAGGGCAACCAGCATGGCGCCCAGGCCGAGGAACACCGCGACCAAGCCGGGGAGAAATAGCTCGGTCGCGACGAGGATGATGCCGCCGAGCAGCCACAGCCAGGTCATCGTATCGGGCGACATATCGCCTCACCTGAGACTTGGAACTCTGAGCCGGGATTTCCAATTTTCCCGCCGGATTGGGACCTTTATACATCCAACTCTCTTCGCCCGGACAGATTTCTTCGTCGGATGTTCCGTCCAGATCCCCGAGCCCCGTCAGCGCTGGCGAGGATCTGCCCCTCTCGCGTGAACCGGGCGGGGCGATCCGGATCATCCGCGAAGGCGTCCGGCAAGACCTTCAGAGTGACCTGGCGGTTGAGCTGCGTGTCGGTGGCCTGCCAGACCTGGCCCATGCCGCCCTCGCCGATCTTGGCGGTGACCTCGTAGACGCCGAGGCGGGTGCCGGGAGTGAGCGCCATGGCCGTTTCCGTAAGTCGTTGGATTATACCGGCCGGGCGGCGAGCTAGTAGCTAGTGCTGCATCCGCTCAGACTGCCACTGGCGAGTCTCGCCGTTCCGGCGGGCGACGCCGCTCATGGTCGTGCCGTCGACCTCGGCGCGGTAGTCGTTGCCGGCGGCCCGGAAGGTGAAGATCGAGCCACTCAGCCGGCCCTCCTCGATCGGTACCGTCTGACCTCCGGCGTGCAGCTGGCCGGTCACGATCTGAAACCGCTGCTCCAGGTGCAGCTCGCCACCCTCGTTATCCAGACGCCACACCCCCTCGACCTTGGCCGGCACGGTCCACAGATGGGCGGTGCAAAAGCCGGGGCAGGGGTCGAGCACGATGGTCTGGTCCGGGTCCCATCCGGGGGCGTCCGGATCGTCGTCGGTGCCCCGCATGTCCCACGTGTTCGAGACGATCCGGGTGCCGGGCGTGAGGTCGAACAGGGTGGGGCGCAGCCCGAGGGTGAGCTCGGGCAACAAGAACATGGTGATCACGGACGCGGGCGAAAAATCGAACTCGAAGATGTCGGCGCCGTTGAACTCGGTGCGGTCGGCGACACCGGCGTCGTCGGCGTTTCTCCGGGACAGCGCCAGCAGACTGGCATCGAGCTCGACGCCGATTGCCCGTGCTCCGAGCTGCGCGGCCGAGATGACCACCCGGCCATCGCCCGATCCCAGGTCGATGAGCAGGTCGCTGGGGGTCACCGCCGCCATCTCGAGCATGGTATCGACGAGGACCTGCGGTGTGGGCACCCAGGGCGCGTCCTTCCCCTCTTGACCGAGCGTGGGCTGGGGTTGTTGGGCTGAGGGTAGGGCCGGCCACAGAGAGAGGCCAGCGAGGATCACGGCGAGCGCGATTCGGCTTGCTTGCACCAGCGCCCGCCCGACAGTCAAGAGCATGGGGGATGCATCCGGGCCCATTGTAACGGCCGATGCGTGTCGGGCATATTGTGCTGGTCCGGTGGCGTCATCCGGTCGGCCGACTGTACAGAGAGAGCTGCCACGCGGGGCCGGCGTCGGCGCTCACATCGAGCCGATCGCGTAGCTCCAGATCCTCGACTTCCAGGGTTCTGTCGTGCGTGAGGAGACACAGCGTCGTGCCGCGCCCACAATGCTCGGAGACGAACCGGGCCAAACGCCGCTCGTTGCCGTCAGGGTAGTTGAAGACGACACCCGTCCGGCGAAGCTGGATTCCACGCGTCTCGTAGGTCGTGAGGTCACCGTAATCGGCCTCGATCAGCTGAACACGAGCCGGGTCGATCACCCCGCTGGCTGCGAGTGTCTGAAGGTTCATCACCGCTCGCGCGTAGAGCCCCGGGTCCACCTCGATCCCATAGACGACCCGCGTCGGATCCAAAGACGCCAACACCGCTGGAATCCGACCGTCTCCCGTGCCTGCATCAATCACGTGGTTCTCTGGCGTCCCCTCACCGAGAAGGCCGATCGTCGTCAGCTTGTCGATGGCTTCCTTGGCGACTCGGACTGGCGTGGGTACCCAGATGCCGAGACGGGTCCGCTGGATCGGCAACGCGCGCCCGCACGATGCCTCCGAACGTTCAAAGCCCCTGGTGATTTGCCTGAGGATCACGCGTGAACCTCCTCACCTGAAGGCGACGGGGTTCGCGATCCCCGAAGGCGCGGCCCGCCTCGTGTGGGCGCGACAAACCTGCCCCATGCCCCCCTCGCCGATGAGGGCGGTCACCTGGTAGTGGCCGAGCGTGCAACCGGCTTCGAGCGCCATCAGTCTGTCTATCGGCTCCGAGATCAGTCAATGGCAAAGCAGTAGTACAGGCCGGCCCCTCCGGTCGCCACCAGATCGTCTTGTGAGCAACTCCGTGACGGGTGTGCGTTATTCCAGGGCGAGCCCGGGGTCGTGAAAGAGTAGCGGTCGGCGTGGCCGAGCATGGCGCTTCCTTCGTCATTGCTGGTCCAGTTGCCACAGGTGCGGTCCTCACCAGCCGGAAACGCCGTGCCGTCGATCTGCGAGCCGGTCAGCACGTCGTGCTCCGAGAAGTCAGGGTCTCCGTCGATGCGTGAGGCGAACTGATTGCCGTTCTCGTTAAGCGTGTGGGTCCAATTGAAGTTGGAGTTGTCGTAGTGCAGGTTCTCGACGCTGGTGGCCATGACCAGGCCTTCCGCGTTCGCCCACGGTCCTTCCCCGATCCGACCACGTGCGTTGACGGCTCCGGGCCCCTGAGTGCTCAAGTACGCACGCCAGGTGCGGTTGCCCGCGCCGGCCGCGGCGGCCAGTGTCTGGCAATGGGCGTCCGCGCCGTCCAGCCCACCCAAGTTAGCGCCGTCACCGATGCCAACGCTGGTGATGAAGAAGCCCATCGGCGGCGGCTCCTCATCCTGTTGCTGGGCCACGACCGAAAGCGCGGACAGTGCCAATGCACCGATGACCGCAGTAACTGCCAGCAGGACCCGTTTGTTCTTCATGATGGTGTTTTCTCCTATTTCGGAAGGGCGAAAATGAACAGGTTATTGTTGGCGCTCGGACGCAGCTCCGGGTCCGAAGTGAGAGGCTGATGCCGTAAGGAAGACGCTTTCGGGATCGGATCCTGCGCGATCCGGTCGGCGAGCGTGGGCCCCTCGACCAGTTTCAGCACCAACGTCCGCGTGCCCTCGGCCTCCTCGATGCCGTGTATCTGCGCGATGTTGGGGTGGTTGAGGCTGGCGAGGATCTGCGCTTCCCGCCTGAACCGGGCGAGGCGGTCGGGATCATCCGCGAAGGCGTCGGGGAGGATCTTCAGCGCGACCTGGCGGTTGAGCTGCGTGTCGGTGGCCTGCCACACTCGGCCTATGCCGCCCTCGCCGATGAGGGAGGTCACATCGTAGTGACCGAGGCGGGTGCCGACGTTAAGCGCCATGCCTGGTCTCAGTCGAGGAATGTCGCCTGACGGACACGCTGGGTACCAGCGCGCCGGTCCGATTCATGTACGCGCGGTACTCGTCGCCGAACTTCGCGATGAGCGCTTGTTCCTCCATCGGCACGATCACCACGCGGAGCACGGCCACAGCGAGACAGGCGCCGCCGAGGATGAACCAGCTGGCGGACATGAGCCCGACGGCGACGAACAGCGCGCCGCCCATGGCGTACAACGGATGCCTCATCCATCGGTATGGGCCGGTGGTGACCAGCGCATGGTCGGCTTTTGTCAGGACGGTCTCGGTGACGTTGCGCCCGAGCGAGCTGAAGACCCACCACGCGGCCGGCACCGTCAGCAGGCCGAGAACGACCCCCAGCCAGCGTAGCCACACCGGCAGCGGCCACACCGACCAGGCCATCCATCCGGGATTCAGGAGATACGCGAAGATCGATCCCCACAGCGCCAGCGCGCCGCCGCCGCGCGCCAGCATGAGCCCAACACCCTCACGCCGGCGAGCGACCACATCACCGGTGCGCCGAGCCCGATGACGGTAGTACACGGAGATTCCCAGAGTGCCGATCACAACCGCCACGGCCAGCCACCTGAAGATCACCGTGACCTCGTGGCCAACTGCGAAACCACGTCGCCGGGCCGGTCAGCCGAGCCGCACGCCGCCGCAGATCCGCGCATGGCCCTCCCCTTGGAATATCCGATGATGCCCGCTAATTATGCCACTGGCCAGGGAAATCGCAACCCGGGATGGGGCGAGCGGTGTGACTCGGGCGGTCCAGGTGGCTGCTGCCCGCGGTCCCAGGGCGTGTCGCGGTGCAGGCGGGCGTGGACGCGGGGGCGGAAACCGTCGTCGCGGCCGGCTGAGATGCTCGCCGCTCCTGGAGGTGCTCGGGAGTGCCTGTACAAGACGCACGTGCGCATCCTCAGCGAGTCTGTCGTGCCGGA
>Ga0310122_10001915_pt1 | contig 13264 bp, 11 predicted proteins | sample CB6_Bottom_1051__FD_203503 | JGI IMG/M metagenome (GOLD analysis project Ga0310122, IMG submission 203503) | Marine microbial communities from Western Arctic Ocean, Canada - CB6_Bottom_1051 | ecosystem: Environmental > Aquatic > Marine > Oceanic | place: Canada: Western Arctic Ocean | collected...
AGGCCACCGCGCTTGGCCAGGCGGGAGGTAGTGAGGACTGCCCCGAAGGGGCAACATGCGATAGCCCGGGGTGTCACCCCGGGTTTACGGCACAAAAAATATAGCAAGCCCTGTCAGGGCTTAAACGGTTTTTCTGCGTTGGCAGACCCGGCGCGATGCACCGGGCTGTCTTCTGCCGCCCCGCTGGGGCCTGTCCAAGCGGGTTTTGGTTTGCTCCTTGGGTTCGGTTTGGGGCACGGTTTTGCGCGTTCAGTGAAACCAAGCGACGATCCATCCACATCCCAGTCCATCGGCGACGCCGCTGCGGCCGAGGCCTTGGCCCATGTCGGTGAGCAGGGCGGCAGCTTGGCCGGTCTTCGCACGGTTTGGGATAGTCGCCAGCGCGCCGTTTGGGCGGAGGACATTTCCATTTACCGTCTTGCCGTGGGCTCGGCGCTAAAGCTGGGCGAAGCATTCCTTGCCTACGACATTGCCCGTGAGGGGTTGAGTGCCTTTGTCGGTGACGTTCGGCTTTTGCAGTTACAGGCTTTGGCCCTCGCTCGCACCGGGGCCACCCAGCGCGCCAATGCCATTCTCGTCGAGTTGCGCGAACAGGGGCAGGACGACGAGGAGACTTTTGGGCTTCTTGCGCGTACGCACAAAGATTTTTGGACGATCGCCCCGACGGAGGAGGAGAGCGAACATCACTTGCGCCGCTGTCTCGATGATTATCTCAAGGGCTACGAATGTTCCGGCGGCTATTACACCGGCATCAACGCCGCCTCGATGGCGCTTGTCGCCGGGGAGACGGACACCGCCCGGCGGATCGCCGGCGAGGTCCGCGTCATCTGCGAGGAGAGCTTGGCCAAGGGCGGCTCGGACTCGCCGGAATCGTACTGGCTCCTGGCCACCGCTGCAGAGGCAGCACTGGTGTCCGGCGACTTGGCCGCCGCCCGACTCAACTACACTCGAGCCACGACCGAGAGCCGCCCGGGCGCTGGCGAGGTGAGCCGCACGAGGAGCCAAGCGCGGTTTCTGCTCAAGTGCCAAGAGCAGGATGAGCACGCGCTGGACGATTGCTTCGTGCTGCCGAGGATCGGGCTGTTCACCGGGCACATGCTCGACCGCCCGGACCGCACGGCACCGAGGTTTCCTGCTGCGCTCGAGGAGACGGTTCGCAGCGAGATCGAGGCATGCGTCGAACGGCGGGATGTCCGGGTGGGCTATAGCTCGCTCGCCTGCGGGGGCGACATGCTGTTCACGGAGGCGATCCTCAAGCGCGGCGGCGAAGTGCACATTTTTCTGCCGTTCGGCATCGAGACATTCAAAAAAAACAGTGTGCTGCTCGTCCCGCAGGACGGCTTGGCGGAGCGGTTTCATCGCATACTCGACAGTGCCGCAAGCGTGCGCATTCTCAACGATCAGGGAGATCCCGACGATGGTGCCGGCTACGATTACTGCAACCGTGTCATCACTGGATCGGCCATTCTCAAGAGCCAGTTTCTCGGCATGGACATCGCCCCAATCCTGCTTTGGGACGGGAAACGCGGCGACGGCGGCGGCGGCACGGAGTCGGTTCACAACTATTGGCGGCAAGCCATCCATCAAGAGGTCGAGATCGTGCCGATGGATCAAATCCTCGCCGACGCATTGGCCAACGGCCTGGCCCTGCCCGAGCCGGCACAAAAACCATCCGCCGCCGAGCCGACCGACCGAGCCCCGCAGGAAATCCGCGCCATGCTCTTTGCCGATGTGGTCGGTTTTTCCAAATGGCCGGAGCAGTATGTTCCGCTGTTCATCCGCGAGTTTTTCGGGCGCATGGCAGTCATCCAGACGCAGAGCGACACTCAACCGCTCTACGTCAACACCTGGGGCGACGCCATCTGCGCTGTGTTTGAAACCGTCGAGACGGCAGGGCGTTTTGCGCTGCGGCTGCAAAAAACAATCCGGGATACCGACTGGAAAAAGACCGACTTGCAGCGGGACCTCAGCATCCGCATCGGGCTGCACGCCGGGCCGGTGTACAAATGCCACGACCCCCTGCTGGGCCGGGACACCTACAACGGGGCGCACGTCAACCGAGCCGCCCGCATCGAGCCGATCGCCGAGGAGGGTCAAATCTTCGCGAGCGATGCGTTTGCCGCGTTGGCCACGATTACTGAGGCGAGTGAATTCATCTGCGACTACGCCGGCTCCCGCGAACTCCCCAAGGGCGCCGGAATCATCTCAACCTTCCTCATCCGCCCGACCCACTGACCCCGCTTGGCCAATCTCCCTCTCCCAGCGGGAGAGGGTTGGGGAAAGGGAGGACGCATGGCTTTTACAAAAAACATCCGAGAGTTTTCACCCTCATCCGGCCTTCGGCCACCTTCTCCCCCGAGGGGGAGAAGGAATCGAAACCCTACCGCGCTTGGCCGAGGGTTTGGTCGATGATGCGGTACGATTCGTGGCGCACTTCGGTGGGGAAGTCGTGTTCGCTATCGGGGGTGCGGAGGTGGAGGGCATTCGGCTGGCCAAGCAGTTTGTAAATTTCGCGGGCCTTGGGGATGGCTTTTTTCACTCCGCGCACGTCGAAGTTGCTGTCGTGCAGCGGGGAGCTTGAAAAGAACACGCGCGGGGCGAGCGCGGCGACGACCTCGTAAAAATCGAACGGCACGCGGTCGGGGTCGAGTCCGTAACGCGTCTTGAGCAGAGGCATGTAGCGGTCGCTCGTCCAGCCGGCGATTTTGCCGCCGTAGTAATCGTGGAACGGCGTCCAGCCGCAGCTCGAGACAACGACACGGATGCGCGGATCAAACACGCCGACGAACATCGCATTGTGCCCGCCGAGCGAGTGGCCTATCGCGCCGATGCGCCCGGGATCGACCTCCGGCAGCGACTGCAAAAGATCGACGCAGCGCATGTGGTTGAAGATGCCTTTCATCGTGCCGGAAACGTAGTCGTCCGTTTCGAAGTCGTATTGGTAATCGCCGAACGGCGGGTAGTCGGGCGCGATAACGACGTAGCCGCGCCTGGCTAGTTCGTAGGCGTAAGCGCGGTTGGGGACGCCACCTTTTTTTGTGACGCGATGCTTGCCCAGCGGCGAGGTCGGGTGCAGCGCGAGGATGCCGGCCCGCTTGGCCAAGCGCTGGGTTGTCGGCCGGTAGAGCAGGGCGGGGAGGCGGTCGTTTTTCTCGGTGACGAAGTCGATGGTCAGCCGAGTGAAGCCGTCGCCGTCGAATTTGTCGCGCACGCGCATGTCGAGCGGCGGGAGTGCGGTGCGGCTTGGCAACGGCCCCATCGCCTGCTGCATGCCGTCGATGATTTGCCGCCGCCGCTTGGCCCAGTCGGCGGGAGTCTTGACGGGGAGTTCGGCACCGGCCGCGTCGCGGTAAACGAGCAGCCGCGAATGGTCGATGCCGCTTGGCTCTGCAGCCAAGCGCGGCAGCACGCCGCCGAGCAGCAAAAGCGTTGTGATTAATCCGGCGATCAAACTGTGACTTTTACAAAAAAACATCCGATGGTTTTCACCCTCATCCGGCCTGCGGCCACCTTCTCCCTGAGGGAGAAGGAATGTTCCGAATCTCGCGTCCATTCGCGGTTAAAAAACATGCGTTTGGCCAATCTCCCTCTCCCAGCAGGAGAGGGTTGGGGAGAGGGAGGAAGCATGGGAAACATGAGGTCGTGCGATAAATTTTCAAATCGCTGGAATAATAGCAGCTTGGTCATTTTGCGCGGCGGTGGAGCCATTGCATGGGCAGGGCGGCGATTAGCATGAGCACCCATCCGATAGCTAGGATGTTGACGATGTACCACGGCCAGGCGCCGATCACGAGTGGGTTGTTCACTTCCGGCCGGGCATAGAGGTACATGTAATTCGCGTCGGCCAGCCAGTTGGCGAGGCCGACCGGCAGCATCATGGCGACAATGAAAAGGAGCGTGCGAGCCACGGCACCCCGTCTCGGGATCATGCCGTCCACGATGACATTCCACAGGGCAAACAGAATAATCAGCGAGTGGTGCGTGTTGTAAACAACGTACTCGGTGAGGTTTTTTAGGTCGTCAAAATTGGGCGTTAGCAATGCCTGCAGTGCCGCTGTCGCGCCGACGAAGTAGGCGGTCTCGAAGCAGAAACGGTTGCGTGCAGCCAAGCCGATGGCGGCGATCACCAGGCCGTAGTTGCAGAGGTGCAGCGGCAGGTCATCGATCCAGTTGAGTTCACGGTAGTTGGCGCGGTTGCCGTAATCGACGATCTCTTGCGCGATGGCGAACACGATCAGCGCCCAGACTGCGCGCCGCCGGTTTGTCGCCGAGAGACACTTGCCGATGAGCGGCACGAAAACGATGGCGAGCAGCGACAGGCCAAGCGCCGTGAGGTGCAACGAGTCGAACAGTCGGAGAGACTCGCTGAAGTTGCTGGGTTGCGTGGGTTCAGTCAACGGGCTGCCTCCTTGGCCAAGCGCGGGTGCGCCGGGTTACTCGCCCATCAGCCTGGCCAGCGTCGGCTCGATCGCTTTGGCCCAAATCTCGTAGCCCTCCGGCGTGAGGTGCAGGAAGTCCGGCATGATGTCCTTGGCGATGCTGCCGTCGGCGCGGACGAAGTTTTGGCCGATGCGCAAAAAGGTCACGTGCGGCCGGGCGTCGAGCCAGGAGAGCACTTGGTTGACTTGCAGAATCTTGCCGCGCTGCGAGTTGATGCGCTGGCCGCGTGGAAAAATATCGAGCAGCAAAATCTCCATCTTTGGCAGCTTGTCGCGGAGCTTGTCGATGACCGCCGTCACGCCGTCGATCATCTCCTCGGCGGTGTTGCGGCCGTCGCCGGAGTTGTTCGTGCCGATCATCACGACGGCGACTTTGGGGCTGATGTTTTTGATGTTGCCGTTGTCGAGCCGCCACAGAACGTGCTGCGTGCGGTCGCCGCCGATGCCGAGATTTACGGCATTGCGCTTGGCGTAATATTCGGCCCAGACTTTTTTGCCGTTGCTCTCCCAAGCGTGCGTGATCGAGTCGCCGATAAATAGCAAATCGACGTTGCCCTTGGCCACGCGTTGGTTGAACGAATCGTGCCGATTCATCCAGCCGCCGCTGCGCGGTTCGGGCGTGACGGCGGAGTGCGCCGGTTTATCGCCTTCCGCGTGGAGGCCGATGGATAGGAAAAACAGTGCGAACGTGATCGTCGGGGCTTTCATGTGCGCGGAAGCTACCAACGAGCCGCCGCCCGGTCGAACACAAATGGGGGGTTCAAGTTTTCAGCTTTGAGTTTGAATCGGAACCGGCTGAAAAGTTGAAACTTGATGCCTTACCTTGCTGGATACGCCCAGCGTGCCGGGCCGGTGTCCTAATATTTGACGAAGCCTGTGCGTTCCCTCCACCACGCGTAATCCCGGCGGCCCTCGGTGTCGTGCGAGGGCATGCCCCAGGCATATTTCACGGGAATCTTGGTGGTCTTGCTTCGCCAGATTTTTATCTCCGAGTGGCCGTCAGCAAACGCGAACGAGCAGCCACCGTTGTGGTGCGACGCCGGCGTGTCTCCCCAGTGCGGACGATCCCACGGGTTGATGAAATAGCCGTCGTTGATCGAGTCGGGATGTTCGTCCAACGTGACCCACGTGTTGCCGGGTGCCGGCACGTCGGAAATTTTCATGAACTGCCGGTACTGCTGAAGCAGCGCATTGCGTCCTTTCAAAGTGGGATCGTGTTTGTTGAGCGAATCGAACCGGCCAAAAAAAGCGTTCATGACATTGCTCCTCAGCCTGCCGGGATACCCCCGCTTTTTCTGGTTAGGACTCAGGTAATTGTCGGACGGGCATTTGTAAATGCCAAACGCGGAGCCGGTGTATCGGGCCAGCACCCCGTTTTTGACCCATGCACGGTTGGTGACGCTTCGTGAAATGACATCGCCGCCAACGCTCCAAGTCATCACGTTGTTCACCCAGTTGTCGAACTTCCCGGATTGAATGGACTTGGCCGTTTCACTCACGCCAAAATTGTTGCAGACGCGGTCGTTGAAATCGGTCGCGTAAAGATGCCACGCCTGCATAAGTTGCCGCGCGTTGTTGAGGCACGCGATCCCTTGGCCCTTGGATTTTGCCTTGGCCAGGGCCGGCAACAGCATGCCCGCCAAAATAGCGATGATCGCGATGACCACCAGCAACTCAATCAACGTGAACCCCGTCGAACCTCTTCCCGATTTGTTTCTGCTCATCACAGTTTCCGTTTGTGGGTTTATTATGGGGAAAAATTAAGTGGAGCGGGCGAAGGGAATCGAACCCTCGTGTGAAGCTTGGAAGGCTTCCGTTCTACCATTGAACTACACCCGCAACCGCACGCAGGCTACCAACCCGGCTTGCGTTGTCAATCCACCTTCTTTAGCCTCCGCGCCCGTGAGTTCTTTGTTGCTCAAGGGAGGCCGCCTCATCGACCCCGCCAACGGCCTCGACGAAACAGCCGACCTGTTGCTTGCCGACGGGAAAGTGGCCGCCGTCGGCGCTGATGCACTTGGCCAAGCGCCGGATGGCACGCCGGAGATCGACGCCACCGGCAAGGTTGTCTGTCCGGGGTTGATCGACATTCACGTTCACTTTCGCGAGCCGGGCCAGACGGCCAAGGAGACCATCGGCACCGGCGCGGCGGCGGCGGCGCGGGGCGGTTTCACCACCGTCGTCTGCATGCCCAACACCAGTCCGCCGATCGATAATCCCGGCACGGTGGCGCTGATACAGGACAGCGCCGAGCGCTTGGCCAAGATCAACGTCCTCACAACCGGCACGATCACAAAGGGTTTCGCCGGAGAGGAACTCGCGCCGATCGGTTCGCTGAAAAACGCCGGCGTCGTCGCCATCACCGACGACGGGCGCTGCGTGCAAAACAACGACCTCATGCGGCGCGCGATGGAGTACGCCACGATGTTCAACCTGCCGGTGATGGATCATTGCCAGGACTACTCGCTCGTCGGCGCGGGCGTGATGCACGAGGGCTACTGGAACAACACGCTCGGCCTGCCCGGCTGGCCAAGCGCGGGCGAGGAGATGATCGTTGCGCGCGACATTTTGCTCGCCGAAAAAACCGGCACGCACGTCCACTGCCAGCACATGACCGCCGCCGGGAGTGTGCGGCTCATTCGCGAGGCCAAGTCGCGCGGCGTGCCGATCTCCGGCGAGGCCTGCCCGCATCATTTCACACTGACCGACTCGGCGGTCGCCGGCAGCGACAAGTTTTGGCCCGACGACGGCAGGGGTGTTTTTTGCGCGGGCAACGGCGATCGGCCCGCTTGGCCGGAGTACGACACGAACTTCAAAATGAATCCGCCGCTCCGCTCCGCCGCCGATCGCGAGGCGGTGATCGAGGGCGTCGCCGACGGCACACTGGAAATCATCTCGAGCGACCACGCACCGCACTGCGACTACGAAAAGGAGGTCGAGTTTGCCAACGCGCCGTTCGGCGTTACCGGCTTGGAGAACGAGCTGGCGGTGTCGCTGATGCAGCTTTATCACAGCGGCCGCATGCCGCTCAGCGACGTGATCGAGCGGTTGACGGTCGCGCCGGCGAAGCTGATCCACCTCGACCGAGGCTCGCTCGGCGTCGGCGCCGTGGCGGACGTGACCGTGTTCGAACCCGACGCCGAGTGGGAGTTCCGTCGCGAAGACACTGCCAGCAAGTCGGTCAACAATCCGTTCTACGGCTGGACGCTCAAGGGGCGCAACGCCATGACCATCGTCGCCGGCGAAATCGCCTGGCAATAAGCTTGCGCGATTGGGGCAAACTCTGACTTCGGATGGGCGGCAAATCTTCAAAACCAAGCGCGCTTTCGGCGATGGCGCGGCGCACGGCGGAGCCGCCGATCTCGTGGCTGATGCGTGTAAAGCTGGAGCGGCCCAATCTGATTTCGCTCGCGGCCGGCTTTACCGACAACGCGACGCTGCCGGTGGCGGGGAGCCGCCGACTGCTCAACGAGTTGCTCGGCGACGAAGCGCTTGGCCAAGCGGCGCTGCAGTACGGCTCGACGGCGGGTGATGCCGCGCTCTGCAAACTGACGGCCGGTCGCATCCGGCAACTCGACGGCAACCCCCGTGGCCAAGCGGCGAGCTACGAGGCCAAGCGCACGGTCATCACCCACGGTTCGCAGCAATTTCTTTACATGGCCACGGAGGCGTTGTGCGATCCGGGTGACATCGTGCTGGTGGAGGACCCGACGTACTTTGTTTACCTTGGCATCATGCAGAGCCGGGGCGTCGCCGGGCGCGGCGTGCGGATGAATCGCGACGGCATCAACCTCGGGCATCTTGAGCAGGTGCTCGAGTCGCTCAAGCGCGACGGCAGTCTGCCCCGGCTGAAAATATTGTACCTCGTTTCGTATTACCAAAACCCGACCAGCCGCTCGACGAGCCTGCGGGTGAAGGCGGGCGCGCTGGAGTTGCTGCGCCGCTACGAGCGCGCGGCCGGGCATCCGATTTACCTGATCGAGGACGCCGCCTATCGCGAACTGGGGTTTGACGGCACGCCGTCGGCGTCGGCGCTGGCGGTCAAGGGCGCGGCGGATCGCGTCATTTACTCGGGCACGTACAGCAAGCCGTTCGCCACCGGCGTGCGCGTGGGCTTCGGTATATTGCCGGGGGAACTGTTTTCGCCGGTGTTGCGCATCAAGGGCAATCATGACTTTGGCACGAGCCATTTGACGCAGCAACTCGTCGTCCGTGCGCTGGAGTCCGGCCTGTACGAGCAGAACTTGGCCAAGGTGCAGCGGCGTTACCGAGCCAAGGCCAAGGCGATGACCGGTGCCATCGGCGAGCATTTCCCGGAGTCAGTACAGTGGGAGCAACCGGAGGGCGGCCTGAACGTCTGGGCAGTGCTGCCGCGCAAGGTGAACACCGGGATGAAGTCGCGCTTCTTCAGGCAAGTGCTCGACCGCAACGTACTCTACGTGCCGGGCGGGCTGTGCTACGTCAACGACCCGACGCGGGCCAAGCCAAGCCACGAGATGCGCCTGAGCTTCGGCGCGGCGCCCGAGGCCGACATCCGTGAGGGCATCCGCCGCCTTGGCCAAGCGATATGATTGGCCGGGGTGGTTGTGTGTGTTAGGCTGACGCTTGTCGATGCTTGATGATCGTCCCTACATGAGGCCGGAGGAACCGCGCTTCCGCTCGTCGCCGATGCAGCAGCCGTGGACCGGGTGGGCCATTCTGCTGACCATCAACGTCATGGTGTTTCTGCTGCAGATCATAATCGATCCCAACAGCCTGGCGTCGTCGTCACCGGAACCGGCGAAACTATTTGAAGAGTGGAAAAATTTACCTGCTCCCAGGCCGTCTTTGGAAATGTTCAAGTTTGACCACTCATTTGTCGGCCAGTGGCTTGCGCTGGACTCCGGGCAAATTTCCTGGCTGTTGCTGATGCAGTTGTTCACTTACCAGTTTTTGCACGGTGGGGTCTGGCATTTGTTGATGAATGGCCTTGGCCTGTTTTTTATCGGCAGGGCGTTGGAGTCATCGATTGGCCGGCGGGAGATCATCGGCTTGTATCTGGTCAGCGGGGTGGTTGGGGCGCTGTTTCAACTGGGGTTTGCTGTGGTGTTCCCGGCGCAATTTGCCGGGCCGATGGTGGGGGCGAGTGCAGCGGTGTTCGGGTTCATGGGTGTGTTGGCACGGTTGTTCCCGCATCGCGAAGTGTATCTGCTCCTGTTTTTTGTCCTGCCAATCCGGCTGAAACTCCACTGGGTTTTCTGGGGGAGTTTTGCGATCGCGCTGGTCTCCATTTTAGCGGCTATTCGGACAGAAGCGGGGGATTCAGTGGCTCATGCGGCGCACATGGGCGGCCTGTTGTACGGTGCGTTTTATGTGGCCAAGCTGGTGCGGAACGGCGGTTTGATGCGGTTTTTGCCCGGCATGCCGAGGGTTCGGTTCGTCTCGGGCGGCTCGGCTGGGGGATCGGTGGCCACGCGCCGCCGCAACTGGCGCAAACCCCGGGTGGTCGATGCCGCCGAGGTGGCCGAAGGCGATTTCATGAGCCGCGAGGTGGATCCGATTCTCGACAAGATTTCCAAACAGGGAATCCACAGCCTGACCGAGCGCGAGCGCGAGATTCTCGATAAAGCGCGCTCGAAGATGTGAGTTGTGCCGCTTGGCTTCGAACCGCGAAATCCGGGGAGGGGCGAGTACCACCTCGCCCCAAATCCTGTTCATCCATGTTTGTTTTCTACATCTGCAGATTTCGCAGATGAGCACAGATTTGTTTTTAATCTGCAAAAATCTACGGATTCACCTTTTCGTGTCCATTGGCGTCCATTCGCGGTTTGAATTTTTTTGTCCCGCCCTTTCGGGGCTCGTCTGTTTGGGGGGCGCTTCTCCCGGGGCTGACGCCCCGGGCTATTTCATGTCGCCCCTACGGGGCTTCCGGCTTGGCCAAGCCTAGTTTCCGCCGCTCAGCAGTTGGACGTAGTTGCGGATTTTGTCGACGTCGGTGACGCGCAGCGAGAACTCGGGCGGGTACAGCGCCTTGCCCATGAAGCAGCGTTCGTTGCGGAACTCCATCGCGCTTGGCACCGGCGCACTGCCGGTGACGTGAAACTCCTTTGCACCGGTTTCGCGCATGATGCGCGGCAGGTTTTTCCCGGTGATGCCTGCGCCGGGCATGATGATGATGTCGTCCCCGGCGCGGCGCACCAGCTCGGCGATCAACTCCACCCCCTCGAGCACCGACGGCTCCTGCCCGGAGGTGAGCAGCCGCTCGGTGCCGAGGCCGATGATGTCGTCGAGGCTGCGGAACGGGTCGGCAGTGACGTCGAACGCGCGGTGGTAGGTCACCTCGAGCGGCCGGGCGAGCTCGATCAATTGGCGGGAGCGCCCGGTGTCGATGGTGCCGTCGGCGTTAAGCAGGCCGATGACGACACCGTTGATGCCCATTTCCTTGAGCGCGACGATGTCGTGCTGCATCACGGCGAACTCGTCGTCGGAGTAGAGGAAGTCGCCGCCGCGCGGCCGGATGATGACGTTGACCTTGATGCCGACACGCTCCAGCGTGTGAAACACCGTGCCCAAGCTGGGGGTGGTGCCGCCTTCAAACAGGTTTTGGCAAAGCTCGACGCGGGCCGCGCCGCCTTGTTCCGCCGCGATGGCCGAGGCCACCGAGTCGATGCAAATTTCAAGAATGGGTGTGTCGCTCATGATTCGTTCGCTTAAGCGTAACAGCACGCGCGACCTGCGCGAAGGCCGAACTGTTTTTCGTGGCGTGCGCTTGGCCAAGCTCCCTCTCCCAGCGGGAGAGGGGTGGGAAGAGGGAGAAAACAAACAGAGTTTCAAGTCTCGGGTTTATACTGTTCGGGCAGAAAAACAACCGTGACAAGATTGAGCACACGAGTCAGCCGGACAGCAACATTTCTCATGGTGGTTCACCCGCTCACCCTAGCCCTCTCCCCCACGGGGGAGAGGGAATGCCAAGCTGCGGCTACTCCGATCCGCTGCACAAAAAAAGTGATGCTTTAGGTTGTTGAATCCGCCCGTTATCCTGCGGGGGTGCTGAAGTGGGTGACAGCAATCGTGGCGCTTGGCTTGGCGGGATGCACCCTGCCGGGCAAATGGGGTGGTGCAGCGCAGCCCTTGGCCAAGCCGGGCGGCACAACAATGGTCACTCCGGCGCACCGCGTGCAGGGAAAAGTGGTGCGCACGAATAGCCAGCTCAACTTCGTGGTGCTCGATTTCGGGCTGCAGGGGCTGCCGTTGATCGGCCAGCAATTCGCCATTTATCGGCTCGGGAAAAAGGTGGGCCAAGTGCGCGTGTCGGGGCCGGCGTGGGACACCTACACGGTGGCGGACATTGTCGAGGGGGAGATTTGGATGGGCGACGAGGCCAAGCTGAAGTGAGTGACGTCAGTTCGGCGGGTTGGCTTCGGCCTTGGCCTCCGGTTTGGTGATGTTGCGTCCGCCATGCTCGCGGCTGTACGGCGTGTGGAGGTTGAAATAGATGCCGCAGAGTGGCGGGTCACTCTCGCTCTGGCTGAGCATGATGGTGATTTCCTTGTCGAGCGCGATGCCATGGCGCATGCCCTCGGCACGATTCTCGTAGGCCTTGATCGCCTTAAGCATGAGCCGCTCGATCGCCTCGAGACAGTCATCCGGCGTCTTGAAGACGCAGACGACGTGGCGGTCGTACGACTGCATCGCCGCGTCGATCGCCCGCCGATATGTCTCGATGTTTAACTCCATTGGTGCTGGGGGAAAGTTAGCCCTGGGCGGGCCGATGTAAAAACAAAAGAACGGTCAGTCGGCGGGGTCGGATTCGCCGGAGGCCTCCCGTTCGCGGAGTCGGCGGAGCAGTTTGCGGATGTCCAGCGCGCCGCCCACGATCACCAGCACTGACATCACTGCAAACAGCCCGCAGGTGCCAATTAGGGTCACTTTCCAGACGCCTTCCCAGCCGGTTTTCACGAACAGGAGGATCAACCCGGCCGTAACCACCACAACGACAAGCGCGGCGAGCACCGTCTTGAGCAGGGTGAACACCCATGCGGGTGTGACCGGCCTGGGTGGTGGCGGGGGAGTCACGACGGGTGGCGGCATCACCGGCGGCAATACTGGCGGTGCGCCGGAGTCGGTGGGTTGAATGGGTTCGTCACTCATCGGAGGCCTCCCTTGGTTTACGGTCCGGGAAAAACAGCGAACCGAGGATGAACACAAAGAGCGTGAAGCCGATTGTCATCAACCCGACTCGTGCGCCGGAGAGCGGCTTGTAGATTGACACCGTGTCACCGACCTGTGGCTCGAAGTCTTCCGGCCAGGCGCCAACCGTGACAGCATCCGGATCGCTGGTTCGTATTTCAACAGCCTGCGTTTGGCCAGCCGCGTTTTGCACCACGGCCGTCCAGCTTTTGAGCCCGTTGAACCTCCAGGGCTTGGCCTGCTCGAATGGTGTCATCACAAAATCAACGACCATGTCACGGACAAAGGATTCCTCCACCTCATCCGGTTCCTTGAACGCCTCAAACTCGATCGTCTTCTCGTAGGTGGCGGTGATTGTTTGTTCAGCGATGCTTCCCGGAATCCAGTTGTGAACGGCTTGCTGTACCGGGCCTAGGCCAATCACGGCCGTGATGCCGGCCATCAGCGCCAGCACCGCGCCGGTCGAGCTGGCCCGGTGCCAGTAAAGTCCTCCGACCAGCAACGAAAACGCCCCGGTGAAATAGATCGCCCCGGTCACCGCCATGTAGTCCCAAATATCCTCCTCGCCGGTGTAGAACAGCCCCCAATAAAGAATGTAAAGGCCGATGAGTACGATGAGCACGCGGGTGATTTTGATGCGCGTCGGGTTGTCGAGC
>Ga0310122_10001917_pt1 | contig 13254 bp, 10 predicted proteins | sample CB6_Bottom_1051__FD_203503 | JGI IMG/M metagenome (GOLD analysis project Ga0310122, IMG submission 203503) | Marine microbial communities from Western Arctic Ocean, Canada - CB6_Bottom_1051 | ecosystem: Environmental > Aquatic > Marine > Oceanic | place: Canada: Western Arctic Ocean | collected...
CACAATGGTATTATTGAGAATTATCAACAACTCAAAATCGACCAGTTACAGGCTGGCTATCAATTTACTTCAGAAACGGATACTGAAGTAATAGCCCACGCTATTCATCAGCAATTAGAAACCACGGATGATCTACTCCAGGCAGTCACACAAGCCGTAGGCCATTTAGACGGTGCTTATGCGCTGGGCATTATATCGATTACCAGTCCTGAAACACTGATTGCTGCAAGAAGAGGCAGCCCTTTAGTCATCGGCGTAGGAATTGGTGAGCATTTCATTGCTTCCGATGTTTCTGCCCTGTTACCCGTCACCCAGAAATTTATTTTTTTAGAAAACGGGGACATTGCTAAAATCAGCCGGGAATCTGTTGAAATATACAATGCTGACGGTGATTTAGTAGACAGACCCATCAAACAGTCCAGCCTGACTTCACAGACGGTGGAGCTCGGTCAACACAAACACTACATGCACAAAGAAATCTTTGAGCAGCCACAAGCCGTCACCAATGCCTTAACTGGCCGAATCACACAGGATCAAGTCCTGGTTTCCAGTTTTGGCCATCAAGCAGAAACACTTTTCCTAGGCATACAACAAATACAAATTATTGCCTGTGGAACCAGTTACCATGCAGGCTTAGTTGCAAAATACTGGTTTGAAGACATTATCGCCCTGCCCTGTCAAGTAGAAGTCGCCAGTGAGTACCGTTACCGCAACCCGGTCATTCAAAATAACACCTTATTTGTCACTATCAGTCAATCGGGCGAAACGGCAGATACCCTCGCGGCATTACAAAAAATTAATCTCTATCGTAAAAACAACTCACATCTCAATATACCCACGCTCAGTATCTGTAATGTCGCAGAATCCAGTTTAACCCGGGAATCTGATCTCACCTGTCTAACCCATGCAGGTCCAGAAATCGGGGTAGCGTCAACCAAAGCATTTACCACTCAACTGGTGATCCTGGCCTTGTTAATGACCAGTATTGCTAAAGTACAAAAACGCATATCCGTTCCCCATGAGAACAGAATCATCAAAGGTCTTCAACAACTTCCTCAGTTAATCGAGGAGGCATTGAATCACGAAGACACTATTAAAACGATCGCAGAAAGCTTTGCCGACAAACAACATGCCCTTTTTTTGGGCAGAGGCACCATGTACCCTATTGCCATGGAAGGTGCATTGAAACTTAAAGAAATCAGCTACATTCATGCAGAAGCGTATCCCGCCGGTGAATTAAAACATGGTCCCCTGGCATTGATTGATGAAGATATGCCTGTGATTGCCATCGCGCCTTTAGATGATCTACTGGAAAAACTAAAATCTAATTTGCATGAAGTCAGGGCTCGCGGAGGGCAAATGATTATCTTTGAAGATGAACAATCCAACCTGAGTTCAGAGCCAGACTTTACAGTGGTTAAAGCCACCAGTAATGTAGGTCGCATCACGGCACCGATTACCTTTAATATTTCATTGCAACTGCTGAGTTATCATGTCGCTTTAATAAAAGGAACTGATGTTGATCAGCCTCGCAACCTGGCTAAATCAGTGACTGTAGAGTAGTTTTTCTATCACAGCTTCTGAGAAAGACAGTGTATGTCTTTCTCAGACTAGGATTACAACAAGAACACTACCTGCAAAGGTGCTAACAAAATCTCGCGAGAATCTGCATAAACTCATTTTAGAACTTCGTGCTCAAGGAATGATCGATAACGCAATTGCAGAATATCTTAATTCCGGAGAAGTTCTGACATCCCGAAAGAAACCTTGGAAGTTGACTCATATTTGCTCCATTCGAAAAAAACACTCAATGCCGGAGCAAGGCCTGTTAGATAGAACCTATAATAAATTCTACTTAACCAGCACACCATCCTTATAGTTTCCATCCGTCACCTTCTGGCCGTTGTCATACCACCAAGTATGAAGGCCTTCTTGCTTACCATTCTTATAGTTTCCTTCATACTTTTTCTGCCCGAGGTCATACCAATCAGTCCGAATTCCATCTAACTTTCCATCTTTGAAATTTTCTTTAATCCGTTTCTGTCCGTTGTCATACCAAAAAGTCCTAAGTCCATTTTTCATTCCATCTTTGTAGTTTTCTTCATACTTTTTCTGTCCGTTCTCAAACCACCAAGTATGACGTCCTTCTTTTTTAACATTCTTATAACTTCCTTCATACTTTTTATGTCCGTTGTTATACCAATCCGTCTGAAATCCATCTAACTTTCCATCCTTGTAGCTGTCTTCAATCCATTTCCGTCCGTTGTCATACCACCAAACCCTAAGTCCATCTTCCTTACCCTCCTTGTAGTTTGCTTCACTCTTTTTCGTTCCATTGTCATACCAAAAAGTCGAAAGTCCATCGGCTTTACCCTTCTTATAGTTTCCCACATACTGTTTCTTTCCGCTGTCATACCAAAAAGTCGAAAGTCCATCTAAGCGCCCATCCTTATAATGTTCTTCTAGCTTTTTCTGTCCATTCCTATACTTCTCAACTAACAGACCCGTAAAATTTATCTTAGAATTAAGCTCATGCTTAACACCACCTCTATCTTGTAATTGTGAAACTACTTTTTCTCCCGTAAACCCAGTTAAAAACAGTAATGATGTCAGTATTAAAATAATGTTCTTCATTCTTCAATCCTTTAACCAATGTTACTTAATAAACTTCTGTCTCAGTATAGAATAATTATTCTGCCCTACAACTGACATAACAAAATCCATATGACTTTTCAGTGCATATAGGTTCATATGTTCATCTTAGTAACGCATGAAGAACATATCTTAAATTCATTCACTTCTGATACCGCTCTCCCCTCTTATCAAGAAATGAACCGGCACTAGAGCCTTGTGTTAGTTCAGATACTGTCATTCCTTGAACTCTAACCATTCTTCTTCAGACATTATTCCCGAGTCACGAGAACCTTTAATTGCTTTCATTTCTTGTTTCGTGAGAACAGTTGTATCATTTTTAAAATCACCAGCTCACTTAATATCTAATCACTATCACTTCGTATATTCTTCTACGTCACCACTTTCCAAATACCACGTTGGCCCTCCAACTTTCTGCCCATTTTTGTATTCTGATTTCATCTTCACTTTACCGCTTTCATAAAACGTTTGAACAAGTCCGTGTAACTGACCCTCCTTATAATGCTCTGTTCTATGCACCCAACCTCTATTGACCGAATACATGATAAGCAGTCCGTCCAACATTCCATTCTTGTAATTTTCTTCATACTGGATTTGACCATCCTCACCCCATACAGATAAAAGCCCCTCTAACTTACCTTGCTTATAAAAACCTTCTTCTTTCTTTTCGCCATTTTCGTAATACTCAGTAACCAACCCATTCTTCATATCATTACCCCATTCTGCTTTACCCATTAATAAACATAAGACCCTGTGACACCGAGTTCTCAGCAATCTTGACCCTTGCCATTCCAGAATCAAAGCCGGATGTCAAATCGCTCAATTGCGCATCACTCTGTCGCCTTCCTCGCCCAAGATACTTACCGTTTGCTTTAGCAATCGCAACATCCCCTCATTGACGTTCAAGAATAATATTACGTGCAAACTATGCGAACCCAGACAATATCGTTAACATCCAATCTGAATACAAATCACTCCTACTGCCATTAAATGTCATATTTTCTTTATGCAGTTTTAAAATCACACCCATTTCTTTGATGGTTTCAACCATGCTTAAATATATCTTTAGTGTTTCTGCCGACTCTATCAAAACCATGGTCATTCACAATGTCACTTTCTATAAGGTTAGACATCATTAACTGCAATTATGGTCTGTTTGTATCTTTAGCAGAAAGTTTATCTTCGTAGGTTCTATCTGCTAGCACATCGATAAGTTGATATTCTGTGTTCTAAAGAATTATGAAAACACGGTTATAACGGAATATGATACTGCCACTTTTGCGACATGGGCCCCCTAAAACCTTGCATGAGACGCGCCTGTTCCTGAATGGTACGACCTTGCCAGACAGCGCTTTAACCGACTATTTTGTCGTGCCCCAGAATAATCTGAGTAAATTGCTATTTTATAAATCCGCGTACTAGCCCTTGCCGGCAGTCGAAATACAAAAACTTTATACCTAAAGAATAGAACTTCATCTAGCAATAACATCCATTTCGTTTTAAAATAGCTGGTTTAGTATTAAATGCTTGATGTAAATTCTGCACTGCAACCATCCTAAGGTAATGACTGACTATAATTTAACGCACCTAAAACAGCTTGAAGCTGAAAGTATTCATATTATTCGCGAAGTAGCTGCCGAGTTTGATAACCCCGTCATGCTTTACTCCGTGGGTAAAGATTCAGCCGTCATGTTGCATTTGACCATGAAAGCTTTTTATCCAGGCAAACCGCCTTTCCCTATGATGCATGTGGATACCACGTGGAAATTCAAGGAAATGATTGCATTCAGGGATAAACTGATCAGCGAATTAGATCTTGATATCATCGTTCATACTAATCAAGAAGGCGTTGAGCAAGGCATTGGCCCGTTTACCCACGGCAGTAAGAAACATACTGATGTGATGAAAACAGATGGCTTAAAACAGGCATTGAACAAATATCAATTTGACGCCGCTTTTGGTGGTGCCCGTAGAGACGAAGAAAAATCACGTGCCAAAGAACGTGTTTATTCTTTCCGCGATAAAAATCATCGCTGGGACCCCAAAAATCAACGCCCTGAATTATGGAATATCTATAACGGCAAACTGGATAAAGGTGAAAGTATTCGTGTATTTCCTTTATCAAACTGGACAGAACTCGATATCTGGCAATATATCCATTTGGAAAACATCCCCATCGTACCCCTTTATTTTGCTAAAGAACGCCCTGTCGTAAACAGGGATGGCATGCTGATTATGGTGGATGATGACCGCATGCCTATTGGTCCTGATGAAAAGATAGAAATGAAAATGGTTCGCTTTAGAACATTAGGCTGCTACCCCTTAACCGGGGCCGTGGAATCTACAGCCACCACCTTGCCCGAAATTATTCAGGAAATGCTCCTGACCACCACCTCTGAACGCCAGGGACGATTGATTGATCATGATCAATCCAGTTCTATGGAACAGAAAAAACGTGAGGGGTATTTTTAAGCGCCGTCCTGGAACCCACGACGAAAGGCTCAAAACATGCGATTAAAAAAGCCGGATGCATATAGAACAAGGCTGCCCGGCTTGATGCAGAATGTTATAAAGCAGCTGCGCATTGTAGAACCCCTGTTTTTAAAGCCCCGTTAACAAGTAGCAGCCTATCTATGTCCTAGTGACATTGCCGTAGACTTTGAACTTGATACCGGTAAGGATTACTCAGTTTCTTATGGCGAAAAAAGTGCTTTCGGAGCACTACAAACCCAAATTTACACAGGCATTAAGATTGAATAGATAAAAATAAAACAAACACTTTCTGGAAAAATGTAATAGCAACATAGTTAAAAATGTTATTCATGCTCAACCTCCAGAAACAGCTAATCTTTTTTTATCTTTCCTCTTGAGTCTAAATTTTTAAAGGAAAAAAATTTCCATGTCCCACCAATCCGAATTAATCAGTACTGATATTAATGCCTATCTAGCACAGCATGAACGTAAAGAACTTTTGCGTTTCTTAACCTGTGGTAATGTCGATGATGGCAAAAGCACCCTTATTGGCCGTTTATTGCATGATTCCAAAATGATTTACGAAGATCAGCTTGCGGCTGTTCAGGCTGATAGTGTTAAATCCGGCACCACCGGCACAGGCCAGATTGATCTGGCTTTATTGGTTGACGGTCTACAGGCGGAACGCGAACAAGGTATCACTATTGATGTGGCTTACCGCTATTTCTCCACATCGACACGAAAATTCATTATTGCCGACACGCCAGGACATGAACAATACACCCGTAACATGGCGACCGGTGCTTCTACTTGTGATTTAGCAGTTATTCTGATTGATGCCCGTTATGGAGTACAAACCCAGACTAAACGACACAGTTATATCGCCTCTTTACTGGGCATTAAACATATTATTGTGGCCATCAATAAAATGGATCTGGTGGAATACAGCGAAGCCACCTATAACACCATAAAAAAAGACTATATTGATTTCACGGCATCACTTAACCTCAATGATATTCACTTTATCCCGATGTCTGCATTGGATGGCGACAACGTGGTTAACAAAAGTGAAAACATGCCTTGGTATACAGGTAAACCCATGATGGAATCATTAAATTCCATCAAGATATCCAATGATCATAACTTATCGGATGCCCGTCTTCCTGTGCAATATGTTAACCGCCCTAACCTCGATTTTCGCGGGTTTTGTGGCACGGTAGCTTCCGGCGTATTTCACAAAGGCGATGCCATTACAGTTTTACCTTCAGGAAAAACCAGCAAGATAAAATCCATAGTGACCTATGATGGCGATTTAGAAACTGCCTTTGCGCCACTGGCCGTCACCTTGACCATGGAAGATGAAATTGATATTAGCCGTGGCGATATTATTATTGGCCATGACACAATAGCACCTCACGTTTCAGATAAATTTGATGCAACCCTGGTCTGGATGGATGAAAAACCCATGGTGCCCGGTCGCCAGTACATCATCAAGTTATCCACTCGTAGCATATCAGGCAGCATATCGTCTATTAATTATAGAATTGATGTCAATACGCTGGCACATCATGAAGCCGGTGAATTAAAGCTCAATGAAATAGCATCGTGCACCCTGTCAGTGAACGCCCCTGTCGTATTCGATATATACAAACAAAATAAAGGTACGGGCGCTTTTATTATTATTGACCGCTTAACCAATGTCACCGTCGGTGCAGGCATGATCACAGGGGCAAGTGATACGGCTGATTTAACACCAGTTTCTACCAGTGAACGTGCAGCCAGATATAGTCAAAAAGCGACAGCTATCCATCTAAGTGGTAGCAACCCTCTGGAAACAGCGTATCAACTGGAAAGAAGGTTATTTGATACTGGCCATGCAGCAACAGTATTGGAAAATCAAGCTAGCGATAACACATCATTAATCCAGGCAATTAAAAACGCTGGATTGATTTGCTTAGTGGTAGAGGATACGACAGCTGCCAGTGATTTGACAATAGATTGTCAGGCACTATCTCTTGATGAAATCTATAATACGCTTAAAGAACAAAAAATTATTTATTAAGCTCGGATGGTATATTCTGAATAAAATACTTTTTGATAAGGCGATGCAAGCCTAGATAACCCTGCAAGGATGCTGAATGCTAGAATCACTCAGCATCCGTTAGTAAACCTAATCAACGGCACTTCAGTTTTTCATGATGCGGAGCTACGCGCTACCCAGCCCACATCAGATCATACAGTTATTTATTCAAAAACCTCGGTCAAAAAACTTTTCATACTTGCCCAGGAACGCTTATCAGCATCTGCATTATAAACAGTACCAAACTCAGGATCATTAGCAACGGGGTTAGTAAAAGCATGCACGGTATTACCATAAGTATGAATTTGCCAGTCAGCGCCAGCTTCAGTTAACTCTTGCTGTAACGCAAGCACCTGTTCAACAGGTGCCATGGGATCGTCATTACCATGCAACACCAATACTTTAGCTTTTATGATGTTTTCAGACTCATTCTGATTTGCTGCACCTAGCAAACCATGAAATGCAACCACCCCTTTAACATCAGTCCCTGCCCGTGCCAGATCCAGCACACACAGCCCCCCAAAACAAAAGCCAATTGCCGCTACTTTTTGATCATCAACCCAGGGTAATAATTTAACCGCATATAGCGCGGCTTCCATTCGGCTCATGATCAAACGTCGATCGTCCATAAAGGGTTGCATCAAACCCGCATTTTCTTCATTACTCTGCCCTAAAATACCTTTTCCATAGATATCGAGAGCAAAAGAAAAATAGCCCAGTTCAGCCAGTGCCAATGCCTTTTCTTCAACAAATGAATTTCGTCCAGCCCAGGCATGACTAATCAATACCGCCGGTCGACGATGCTCTATGGCATCATCGTATGCAAAAAAACCTTCGAGTAAGACGTCTCCATCAAGATAACCGACCGTATTAGAAATAATAGCCATTGAATCCTCTTTATTGATCTACAAAATAAGCGTTAAATAATCCCGAAACCTAGGCTTAGCATTAGCCTCATCCAATATTTTAAATGAACCGAAAATAATGCCGGAATAGCTTATCGGTTTGCCAGCCCACAAAAACCAGCTAATGAACTTCTCCCGATTGCCTTAAAGAATCCAAAAAACCAATCGATGCATCCTCCACCATATCCAGCACTCTTTCAAAACCATAGATGCCACCATAATAAGGGTCTGGCACTTCTCGGGTATCCAGGTGTGGCGAAAAATCCAAAAAATATTTAATTTTATTCTTAAACTGCTCAGGACAGGCTTGCATGAGAATTTCAAAATTATCACTATCCATGGCTAATACATAATCAAAATCTTCAAAATCGCCAAAAATCACTTTTCTTGCTCTAATTTGTGCCAGCGATACACCTCGGTCCTTGGCCGCTTTTTGAGCGCGCAAATCGGGGGCTTCGCCAATATGATACGCATGTGTTCCTGCTGATTCGATATTAAACTGATGATCAACCTGTTCTTTTGCAATCAATGCAGAGAAAACACCTTCCGCGGTTGGGGATCGACAAATATTGCCCATGCAGACAAAAAGAACTCGTGTTTTTTTCATATGTTACCTTAAAATTTGCCAGACATTATTGCATTCCATCGGTTATGGAACAATACCCTGTCATTGTTCTTTGGGGATTCTACACTAAAATTATATCCAAATTACTCTCAATTTTTAGCTTTTTATCATGCGGGTAATTTGCTTTATGCACTCGATCCTAAAGCTCTCAGGAGAAACCCCATATGGCAAATTCAGTGCGGGTGAAAACATTAGGGTCCACCCTGTTATCACTAGTATCATGAATCATGAAAAAGTCACAGGAACAAGAAACACATCCGCAGCCTGTCAGGCATTATCCAGCCTAGCCAGGCAATTACGCAGTACTGTTGGACATTTTAAAACGTAAGGCATATCATTATTACTTTAATTTTTCTCTTAAACAGAATCCAGATAAATGCTTAATAAAGTCACTTTAATCGGAAATTTAGGGGCTGACCCTGAAGTACGTTACCTGCCAACAGGAGGTGCAGTCACCAATATCACTATTGCAACCACACGGACATGGAAAGATCGCCAGACAGGAGAACGCCGTGATGCAACAGAATGGCATCGCGTTGTCTTTTTTAACCGTCTGGCAGAAATTGCCGGTGAATATTTAAAAAAAGGACGTCAAGTCTATATTGAAGGACGTTTGCAAACCCGCAAGTGGCAAGGGAAAGACGGTCAGGATCGCTACACCACTGAAATAGTCGCAGCAGAAATGAAAATGTTAGGAAATCGTAGCGGTGGCACCGAAGCACTTTCCCAGACATCGGCCCCAAGTATGGCTCCAACACAGCAATCATCAGGGGCAGGCGCACAGCCCAATCCCGGCACAGCACCTCAACAGAGCCAAGCAAATACCCCACCCGCGGCTTCTTACGAAGATTTTGATGATGACATCCCATTTTAAACATACCGTAAATATAGTGTAAAAAACAGCCACAAGCCTCTAGCTGCCAAGAGGCTTTTTTATTGAATAATACCACCGGGGTTTAATTGTGAGTTTAGCAATATTTGATCTGGATAACACCCTTATTTCAGATGATAGCGATTTTTTATGGGGTCAATTTCTTGTTGATCAGGGCATCGTCGATAAAGAGCAATATGAAGATGCTAATGCAAAATTTTATCAGGATTACAAAGCAGGAAAGCTGGATATCACCGAGTTCTTACATTTTTCATTGGCGCCGCTTGCGCTTCACAAAACAGAGAAACTCTATCAATGGCGGGAGCAATTTATAGAGGAAATAATCAAACCTATTCAACTCAAATCCGCGATTCGATTAGTTAATAAACATAGGTTTAAAGGTGATACGGTCATGGTGATTACTGCCACTAATCGCTTTGTCACAGAACCGATTGTGAAATTATTCGGGATAGATATACTACTAGCCACCACTCCCGAATTTATTGATGGTCGATATACAGGGAATTTTGTTGATACGCCGTGTTTTCAAGAAGGCAAAGTAACATTATTGAAAGAATGGTTAAAATCTTCATCAGAAACCCTGGAAAACAGCTGTTTTTACAGCGATTCCTATAATGATTTATCCTTGCTGAAACTGGTAGACAATCCCGTGGCAGTCGACCCTGATGAGAAACTAGGCGCATATGCCAATAAAAACAATTGGCCTATCATTAGCCTGAGAAATCAGCCCATCACATTGAACATATAATAAAACAAGGTGGATGAAGCTGTTGCTAATCCACCTTACAACACATCCCTTGCACGCCCACTTTTCGGTTTTCCTATTAGCAGATCACCGCGCATCTGAAACAAGCTTGTTCTGCTGTTATTTCAGAGCCTTGTTTTCACTAAGCATCAACTCAAAGCAAACAATAATATGAGCATGCAGGGTATGGCGTGTTTTAAAAACTATCGTTTCACACTTTCCACAATTGCGTTGAAAGCTTCAACACGTTCCTTGCCTTTTTTGATTAAATCCAGACCAATTTCGACAATCATATTCACCAGACCTGGTGTTTTGTAAACGACCATCCCCAGATAACCAACAACAGCAACAGCAATAGCTGCACCAATCATTCCACCCAGACCGGCAACATCTAGTACTTTGATAATCAGCACAACTAAATCTAGCGGCACCAGAACCATTGCTCCAAAATAAGCCAAGACCATAAATGTAAAAAAGACAAAAACAACAAATTGAAACAGTCTTACCAGAGCAACATTAATTTTATTCATAATATGGAAATCCCTAAAAATTGAACCTGAAAATATTTTACAACCCATCATTATATAACAATACAAGTGCATTATTAAATTAACTTTCCCAAGCATCTGGTCAAGAGCCTTGGAAACGGCTAACTCTCCTGTGTTACGGGACGCAAAAACCCGGGCTTTGCCATCTTAATACCCTTTAGCACTACCCAGGCTATAACCCGCCATCGTTCAAATGCCATTAAAGCCCCCTAGCCCATTGTTTTCACCCATTGCCTGGCTCTTTAACTATCATCGCAGTGGCCTGATAGCCGATACCCTTGGCAATTAATGCGACAAGGCTATCATCTGTCTGATAGTCAAGATGTAGTTCCATTGGATTGTCAGCCAAAAACATAACAACATGCGCAATTTGATATTAACATGGGCATGTTGATACATAAGCGGTAATCCAAATATTCTTCCACAAATCACGCCAAAAGACATACCTCAATGATCATAGGCAAACACGGCTTTTTATCTGACGGTTATTTCAGACCAAGTCCACGCATTTCCCAATAATTTCCGGATTATGAACTTGTTCAAACCACGACTTATTCAAGAACCAAACTGCGCCGGATCAAGAGACCCAGCATCCACCTGGGCCATAGGTTTTGGTATTTTAGCAGTCACCGAGCAATCCAATACTTTCCCCCGTTTTGCTAAAAACTGCGCGGCATACCTAGACTGATAGACCCCCGCTCCATAAACCAGGGTAACGTTCATGTTGCCTTGCTGCTTTTCCATATAAGGTTTCAGGCCAGAACAAACGACACCCACAATTTCACACAAACACGTACCATCTGCCTCTTACCTTGCCCGAATAACCTCCAGCCCCGTTTAGCAAACTTGAACATCCGGAAAAAATACAGAAATAACTATATTTTATAGACCATACACTCTACAATTATTTAGCAATTGCACATTAACATCCGTCATTTGTGAAAACATCATTACTCGCTTCACTTATTCTGTTTAGCCTTGTACGCCCTGTGGGGGCTCAAGATTTAATTGAAACCTACCACCTTGCTCTGAAACATGACCCCCAACTAAGAAAAGCCTATTTCACCCAGTTTTCTGTAGCTGAAAGCAAATCACAAAGTATTGCTCAAATGCTACCGACACTCTCGGCATCTGCCAGCAGCAGCAGAGAACGCCTAAGCAACAAAAAAGACAATTTTCGAACAGCGGGTACCCAACATTTTTGGAACAATAGCTTTAGCATTAATTTTTCTCAACCTGTTTTTCATTGGGACCACTGGGTTCAACTCAGTCAATCCGGTAACCGCATCGCCCAGGCCGAAGCTGAATATAAGGCAGAACGCCAACACCTGATTGTCAGAATAACCGAAGCCTATTTCGATATTTTATCGGCACAAGATAACCTGGTATTTACTGTTTCAGAACAAATGGCCATTGAACAACAGCGAGAACAAGCCAGACAGCGTTTTGATGTGGGTCTTATTGCCATCACAGATGTTTACCAAGCCCAGGCAGCTTATGACCAAGCAGTCGCCGACCAAATTGATGCGGAGAATTTACTAGCGGACAGCAAAGAAGCTTTACGGGAAATTATTGGCGACAATGAAGTAACTCTACAGGCCCTGGCATCTAACCTCATTTTCCACCCTCCAGAGCCTAACAATATTGCTGAATGGAGCCGCATCGCTGAAACCAAAAACTTAACAATTATTGCAGCGTTCAACCAGGTTGAAGTCTACAGAAAAAACATTGCTATACAACAATCCGCCCACATCCCAACTCTGGATCTTGTAGCCAACTATAATGTCCGGGATGTCACTAGTACATTTGGTCAACGCGGTGACTCCCAACTAATTGGCTTACAATTTAATCTCCCACTGTTCCAGGGCGGCTTGGTTTTTTCCCAAACCAGACAGGCCCACTATGATTTTCAGGTTGCCAAAGAAAATTTATTAAGCACCCAACGCCTGATAAAACGCCAACTTAGAAATGCTTTTCGTGATGTAATTTCAAGTCTAAGCCGCGTCCATGCCCTAAAAGCCGCGATGATATCTTCTGATAGCTCGTTGCAAGCCAGTGAAGCAGGTCTTGAAATCGGTAGCCAAACCATGGTCGATGTCCTAGCTGAACAAAGAAACCTGTACCGGGCAAAAAGAGATTATGCCAGAAGTCGTTATGATTATTTAGTGAATGGCGTTAAATTAAAACAGGCAGCCAGCAGCCTAACTGAAGATGATCTGCAACGAATTAACCAGTATCTGGTGAAACAGCAACCTTTGGCTACAGTTAGCCCTATACCAAAGTAGACCTCAATTCTCGGCAGTATTGCTTTAAATGCGGCCTGATTACGGACCTC
>Ga0310122_10001918_pt1 | contig 13250 bp, 11 predicted proteins | sample CB6_Bottom_1051__FD_203503 | JGI IMG/M metagenome (GOLD analysis project Ga0310122, IMG submission 203503) | Marine microbial communities from Western Arctic Ocean, Canada - CB6_Bottom_1051 | ecosystem: Environmental > Aquatic > Marine > Oceanic | place: Canada: Western Arctic Ocean | collected...
CCCTCCACCACAGTCATTTTCGCCGACTCCGGACTGCTCAAAAACCCCAGGGAAAAAGATCCCGACAAGTGGTTTGTCGATCCAAAGCACAAAGGCCCTTCTGTGTATTTCCGAACACCCAATAACGAGCCGTGGTACACCACGTCACCACATCGCATTCACAACCGCCACGGCTCAACCGCGAACGTTGCGCACGTCGATGGCCACGCCGAATCGGCGAGAACCAGCAGCATCGGTTTTCAATACCCGTTGGGGCACCCGCAAGCCTACTGGGATCGGAAGTGATCTTCACCGTTTGATGAAACGATATACTGCAAGCATTTGGGAGGATAAGTATAACCAACTCATCAACAACGGTTGTTGCCTCGTCGAAAACGTGCTCTCGGCGGGCTTTCTTGACGAATTGCGCTCAGCCACGGACGGATTGATCGATCAGATTGCTGACGATGAGTCGCAAAGGCAACGGACGACAGGCAGCATGATTCCCGTGGTGCAGGATTGCCAGATGGCAAAGCTTATCGCCCACACCGGTGCAATGAACGCGTTGATGCAAATGGGATTAACCAACACCCTCTTTCAGTCCGGTTACATCATCAGCAAGCCGCCCAACAGCCCCCGCCTTTTCTGGCATTCGGACTGGGGATTTTGGAATCATCCATCGAGCTACAAAAAAAATCCACTACAGATTTTCCTGATGTATTATCTCACAGACACCCGTCCGGAAAACGGCTGCCTGCGAGTAATCCCCGGTTCTCACATCAACGAGAACCCATTACACGCCCTCCTTTCACCCGCACATGCTACGGCACAACGAGAAGGACAGAATTTCGATCTGCCGGAATTTCAAACCCGACCGGATGAAGCAGACGTAAAGGTAAAAGCAGGCGACCTCCTTGTGGGTGATGCCCGGCTGCTCCACGCCTCCCACGCCAATAATAGCGACGAACGGCGGACTTTAATCACGCTCTGGTACCATCCGAATTTCAACGATATCCCAGAGGAACTGCAGGCTGCCTTTGCCGCACGAGTGGACGCACTCCCCCCAGAATGGCCAAAGGATGCAAGGGACTTATACTCCCCGCTGCTCATTCGCTACGACGGGCAGGCCAAGCCGTTCCCGTTCAACCGGCAACGGAGACCAGTTCCGATTCCTGACGAGTGATCGGCAGTCGTTGCCCGATTGGCTTTATTCCTGCACCCGATTGGCCTCTGTTGCCGCCGGTGGCTTGAGGTGGGCGTCCATCCAGCCGTACATGAGTTCTCGCGACTCGTGCTTTACCGAGTGCCCCCGGCCGTGCACGTAAAAAGCAAAGTTGCCCGGCGCTTTTTCCAACTCGTAAACGTCCATGATTTTAAGGTTCATCAACACGCGCTGCCGCTGCGTCAGCGGATCGCCGTCATTCAGCGCGGAGAGGTCGAGAAAGGCCCGTGGCGCAATGAGCGAGATGATTTCGTGAAAATCAATCTCCGGCAACTCGCCGCGAAGCAGGCCCGCCCGGATCGGCTTGAAGTACACGTACCAGTGATCGCGCGACCAATGCTCAACGCCGCTGTTGTGCCGGAAAAACGAGGCACTGCAATTGCTGGCCGCCGCCTTGATACGCGAGTCGTATGCCGCCAAAAAAAACGTGCCATGCCCGCCCAGCGAATGGCCAAGCGCACCGATGTGCCCGCCGTCCACAACGTCGAGCGACTGCAGGACATCCACCGCGATGCTGTGCTCGTAGGTGAACTTGCCCACCGCCGTCCAGTTCGGGTGCTTGGCGTGAAAACGCCCCGTGTCGTACGCCCCATCGGGCGGGACGCGGTGTCCGGCCACAAAATGATCCGGCGCGATGACGACATACCCGCGCCTGGCCAAGTGGTCGAGATAGGCCTTCTCCGGATTGTCCATCAAACCGGCGGCACGCTCTTTACCCTGCTTGAACGTGCCGTGGAGCGCCACCACCGCCGGGAGTTTGCCGGTGCGCTTCAGCGGCACGGCGAGGTAGGCGTGCGCACGTTCGTCCTCCTCGACCCGATAACTGACGAGCCGCCTCTCGTAAACACCGGCCACCGCGACACGCTCGTGCACCCGCAGATCGAGTGACGGCTTGGCCGGCTTGAATTCATCGCGCAACAAACGAAGGTAGCGCTGCCGCAATTCCGCTTTGCGTTGTTTCCACTCAGCCGCCGTTTTAACGCCGTCGAGCAAATCATCCCACGAAGACTCTATGACCGGCGGATCGCTCCGTTTGCGGATGTCCGCCGCTGAGGCCACTTGGCCAAGCAGCACGACCCCCAAGCCAAGCGCCGAGGCGTGTTTTGCAATTGCACGGAATAGGTTCATGATGATATTGGTGTCCATTGGAAACATAGGCAAAGCGGTGGGCAGAATCGCCCGATGACAGCCTAAACCAAAGCATCAAATGCAATATCCGCGCTTGGCCAAGCGCACGCTGGTTTGCGGGGAAATAAGGTTGACTTGCCGAGGGGAGGCGGTATCCGTCACCTCCCCTTTGCGATGAAAACCAGACTGAACTCCAAGAAGGCGTTCACCCTGATCGAGCTTTTGGTTGTAATCGCAATCATTGCCATCCTCGCCGGGTTGCTGCTCCCGGCTCTCAGTCAGGCAAAAAACAAGGCACAGCGCACCAGTTGCACCAACAACCTGCGGCAAATAGGGCTAGCGTTGGTGGCTTATTCGGGCGATTACGATGATCAAATCCCTCCGACGATGTTCAACCCGGAACGGGATATCGCCTCCGAACCTTGGATGAGTTACCTGATGTTCGGCGGGGCAGATGGCCAGCGAGCGAACACGAAGTACCCCATGAACCTCGGGTTTCTCTACACGACCGGCCTGATCACCTCCGGCCCCTCTTTTTACGATCCCGGCCTGCGACATGCCGAGACGCTCCCCATCAAGCAGGAGCTGAAAAACTACCAAAGCTCCAAGGTGCCGTGGCCGATGTGCTACCGGGGCCGTGTGCGCGGCAATTACATGTATTATCCGCAGTCCGACCGGCTCGCCCGGCCCAACCCGAAAAACGACTTGGAGGCCCAATGGCGACTGGTGGCCACCAAAGCCGGCCAATTCTCCTCCAGTAGCACCATCGTCACCGACTTGATTTACACCGAGGCCACCCGGCCGCACACCAGCAACAACAACCCAAGCGGCATCAACGCGCTTTGGGGCGACACGCACGTGTCGTTCAGCACCACCAAGGCGGCGTTCAATCCCAAGCTGTGGGATCGGGGCCAGCACCATGTCGGCAAACAAAACCCCGGCGACAATCCGGTGAAGTTTCGCACCATTGTCGGTCTGCTTCGGCCTTGATTCATTCTCCGTTTTTCCAACAAAAAAAGGCGCACGAAAAGTGCGCCTTTTTTATTGGTTGCCCGCTCGAAAAATCAGCCCTTGGCTGCGTCGTATCTGGCCGCCACGGCGTCCCAGTTCACGACATTCCAAAACGCCTTGAGGTAGTCCGGCCGGCGATTTTGGTATTTGAGATAGTAGGCGTGCTCCCAGACATCGCACCCGAGGATCGGCGTGCGGCCTTCCATCAGCGGCGTGTCCTGGTTTGCCGTGCTGCAAACGCACAGGTCGCCTTCGCTGTTCACGCACACCCAAGCCCAGCCGCTGCCAAAGCGCGTCGCGCCGGCGGCCTCGAACTTGGCCTGAAAATCGGCGAAACTGCCGAACTCCGCATTGATCGCGTCGGCCAACGCGCCGCTTGGTTCGCCGCCGCCGTCCGGGCCGAGCACAGTCCAAAAGAGCGAGTGGTTGGCGTGGCCGCCGCCATGGTTGCGCACCGCACCGCGAATGCCTTCCGGCACGGCGTCAAGGTTGCTCACCAGTTCCTCGACCGACTTGGCCTCGAGCTCGGCGTTGCCGGCGATGGCCTCGTTGAGCTTGGTGATGTAAGTGTTGTGATGTTTGCCATGGTGGATTTCCATGGTTTGCGCGTCGATGTGCGGCTCGAGTGCGTCGTGCGCGTACGGGAGTTCGGGGAGTGTGTGTGCCATGATGTTTTTCAGTAAAAAATTCGCCGACCGATGGGTCGCTTGGCCAAGCGGCAGACAAGCTACCAATTCCGCCAACTTGCACAAGCCATATTCCCTCGCGCTTGGCCAAGGCGTCGGTAAAATGGCGTGTTCATTGGGCAGCTATCACGTTGCCGTTGGCTTGCGCGTCTCCTGCGATCGGATCGCCGGAGGTTTTGCCAATGGTGTTATTGGCAACCAAGTGGCCCGTGCTGGTGCCGGTAAATTGTACGGCGTGCTTGGCGACGGGCATCGGGCGGGTGTCGTGCAGTGTGTTACCGGTGAGTGTGACGTGCGCGCAGTCCGTCGCCGCCACGCCAATGACACCATCGATAAACTGGCTGCCTGTGATGCTGATTCGCTGGCAGTGGGCCAACTCCAGCAGGGCGGAGAGGCCGGGCTGGCCGGTGTCAGTTTCGTCGTGGATACCGCAGCCGGTGAAAGTGATGTCCTCCGATCCGGTGATGCGCACGCCGGTTCCGTAATCGGGGGTGTGGCGTCGAAAGGTGTTGCCGCTGACGTTAACCAAGCGCGAATCCTCGATGAGTAAGTTTCGGTGTTTGCAGGAATAAATGGTGTTGCCGCTCAATGCAATGCCGTAGCAACCGCTGAGGTGCACGTTGTTTTCCTGACTGCCGATGACGTTGCCGCTGATGGCAAACAAACCGGGTGGGCGCGAAGCATCCGGTTTTTCCCTAATGCGAATGTTCGAACCGCCGGGCGAGTCGGTGGCTTGAATTGTGTTCGATGCGATAGTCACCTCGTTCACACTCGCGCCCTCGGCGGTGGTGTCGATGTAAATCTCGGCGGTCGGTTCCGGCTCTGTTTTGTGTAACTTGTGATTGTTGTACTCGATGTCGTTGCCGGTGATTTGCAGGTTGCGCACTTCCGAACGCTCGAGCCGAATGCCGCCCAATCGGTTGTAACTGATATGACAGTTGGCGATGTTGATTTGGTGCAGATTCACGCTGTCGAGATACACTCCCACGCCGGTGTTGAAGTAAATGTGACAATGACTGATGAGCACGTTGCGGTTGCGCTTAATCAAATGAATGCCATGTCGGCAACTCGTCACCAACACGCCCTCGAAGATCGACTGCATCGTCTCGATCAACTCGAAGCCATCCGCCTCCGCATGCGCTCCTTCTACCTCGATGTTGCGGATGGTGGGCAGGCGCTGATGCGTGGGTACGTTTCCTTGGCGCGAACCCGGATCACCCGTACCACCGTGCGTGCCGATCAGGCGAAACGCCGGCCCCTTGCCGTCCATCACAATCCGCGCCGTGCCTCCGGTGCCGTCGATCCCCAGCGGCCCGCGCTTGGCCAAGCGAACCTCGATCGGCTGCGTGATGCGATACGTGCCCGGCGGAAAATGCAGCATCCCGTCGCCCTCGTTTACGGCATGCCGGATGGATTCCGTATCGTCCACGACACCATCGCCCACGGCTCCAAATCGGGTTACATTACTCATACCAGTTTGACGAAATTTTCGAGGATCGCTAGACCGACTTTTTGGCTTTTTTCGGGGTGAAACTGAGTGGCAAAGACGTTATCCCGCCAGACTGCCGAGACGAAATCCACGCCGTAAGTCGTGCGGCAAGCGGCGATCGAATCGTCCTCCGGTTGCGGATAATAGCTGTGCACGAAGTAAACGTGGCTGCCATTTTCGATGCCCATAAAAATCGGGCACTCCGGCTGGACAATCTCGATTTGGTTCCACCCTATCTGCGGAATCTTCAGCCCTTGGCCATCCGGGAAACGCACCACGCTGCCCTCGAACAAACCCAGCCCGGCGGCGCGGCTGTCGAACTCCTCACTCCGCTCGAACATCGCCTGATAGCCAACGCAGATGCCGAGGAACGGCCGCCCGGTTTTGATAAACTCGCGTGACGCCTCAAGCAGTTCCTGCCGCTGCATGGCGTTGACGCAATCGTCGAACGCGCCGACGCCCGGCAGCACCACCGCCGCTGCGTCCTTCATGCCGTCGGGCGTCTGCACCAAGTGCACATCGCCGCCGACGAAGCGCAGTGCCTTCTCCACGCTTCGCAGGTTGCCTGCGCCGTAATCGAGCAGGGCGATCATCGAACGCGCTTGAGCCAGCCTTTTGGGTGGTGCGTGATTAGGAAGCGGTCGCAGCGTTCCTGGTCGATCTCAAACTCCGGGTGCTTGGCCAAATATTTCTCGAGCGCCGGCAATGGCCCGGGGCGGCCTTTGCGAAACATGAACAGCTCGTCGATGATGCCGTCTTGCACAAGGCAGTAGCTGCCAACCGAAGTCATCGGCGCGTAAATTTCCAACTCCTTCGCGACGTGCGCCTCGGAGTGGTCGCTGTCAAGAATCACCAGCACCGGCCCCGTCGCTGCCTCTGCCATCGCGCGGATTTGTCCGGCAATCTCGTCCGACACCGAGCTGCCGACGAGATACGTCACCCGGGGGTGCGACAGGTCGTGCAGTTTCTCGATGTCCACCGTGACGACTTTGCCGTCCGTGCCCATGAGGTCGAACAACTGCGCGTAAAAGTAAGCCGAGCCGCCGCGGTTCGTGCCGCACTCGATAATGAGCGACGGCTTCACGTCGTAAATCGTCTCCTGCGCGATCCAGAGGTCAAACGTGTTTTGCCAAATCGGCTTGCCGAGCCAGTTGCTCGTGCCGAAGTTGTTTGTCTTGGTGACGAGTTGGTGGAAAAATAGCTTCTCCACGGCACGCGCAAAAAGCGCGTTGTAAAGGGAGATCACCAAGCTGCGAAGGCGCATGTACATTTCAATTAAAACAGGCGGACAACCGCTCCCGCCGGGCGCGAACCGTATGGCCGAAGCCCCGCAGTGGCAATCCCCGTTTGCCGCTTGCCGCCTGTTGACTGAGCCGTGAAAAATCCCGTCACACAATCGCTGCGCTGCTGGCGCGAGTGGCGTCGCCAACAAAAACTCCACGGCCAGTTCGCTTTTGCCGATGCCCGGATGCAGGCCAATCGCGTGGTTTGCCCGGCCCGATTCCACAGCATCGCAGCGGCCAAGCGCTTGGCCAACGAAGCCGAAATCACGCAAGCCGGCGACGCTTGGCAGGTGCGGTTGTGCGACAGCGGGCTGAGTTTTTTCTGGCCCAGCGAGCCGGATCAAAATCTGCACTTTGTCATCGAACAGGAATTTTCCGCAGCCAACCCGCACCACTACACCACCGCGCCGATCCGCCTCTCGCCCGAGAGCACTGTGTTCGACGTCGGCGCGTGCGAGGGGCTGTTTGCGTTTCGCGCGATCAAGGAACGCTTGGCCAAGCGCGTGGTCTGTTTCGAGCCAAGCGAGCGGATGGCCGCCCTGCTCCATCGCGGCGCCAAGGCGAACAGCTTGGCCGACGGCATCGAAATCGAGCGCAGCGGTGTCGGCAGCAAAAGCGGTCAGGCACGAATGGTCGCCGGCGACAATCCCGACGCCGGTTATCTCGAATACCTGCCAAGCGGCGAGTCGCACGCCGACGCCGTGCCGGTCACGAGCATCGACGACTACTGCCGCAGCCACCAACTTGCGCTTGGCCCGGGCGACCTCATCAAGGCCGACGCCGAGGGCGCTGACCTCGACGTGTTGCTCGGTGCCGAGGAACAGATTCGCAACGGCGCACCGCAACTTGCCATCACGACGTATCACGTCGACGACCACGCCGAGCGGATGATCGCTTGGCTGCGCGAGATCCGCCCGGACTACACGCTGCGGCTCAAGGGGTTTTCGTTTTGGACCGCCAAGCCACGCCCGGTGTTACTGCAAGCTTCGACGCTGCGATGACCGAAACGCCTCCACTCATCGTCGGCTTGGGTGAGGCGCTTTACGATCTGCTGCCCGCCGGCCCGGCGCTCGGCGGCGCGCCGCTCAACGCCGCCGTCCAGTCGCACCAACTCGGCAACAACGCCGTCGTGGCCAGCCGCATCGGCCACGACGCTCTTGGCCAAGCGCTGCTCGGCGACTTGGCCAAGCGCGGCATGGACACGAGCTTCATCCAACGCGACTCCGACGCCCCGACCGGCACGGTCGAAATCACCCTGCGCGACGGCGAGCCAGATTACGAAATCATCCGCGGCGTCGCTTGGGATCGGCTTGCCTGGGACGAGTCGCTCGCCGGCTTGGCCAAGCGCTGCGACGCCGTCTGCTTCGGCACGCTTGGCCAGCGGCTCGAGCCGGCGCGCTCGACGATTCAGCAATTCGTCACTGCCGCCAGCCAAGCCGTGCGGCTGTTCGACGTGAATTTGCGGCAGGATTATTTCTCCGCCGAACTGCTCGAGGACGGTTGCCGCGCCGCCTCGATCGTCAAGATGAATGAGGCTGAACTGGCCACCGTCGCCCCGCTGCTCGGCCTTGGCCAAACGGCGGAAATCCGGCAATTGATTGAACATTTCGACCTCGACCTGTTCGTGCTGACACGCGGTAAACTCGGGGCAGAACTGCACTCGGCGGACTCGGTCGTGCTTGGCCAAGCGGCGCAGTTTACCCCGGAGCCGGACGCCGACTCGGTCGGCGCGGGCGACGCCTGCAGCGCGGCGATCCTGCACGGAACCGTCCGCCGCTGGCCGCTCCAGCAAACCGCTGACTTGGCCAACCGGCTCGGGGCGTTCGTCGCCTCCCGCAAGGGAGCCACGCCGGAGCTTCCCGCCGATCTGCTGCCGAGTGGCGAGAACTGATTCCCTCCTTTACACCTGGGCGGCGAGCAATCAATCTCCGCGCCCCGCGCGGGAACGCCGCGTGTATCCACGATGAGCAAGGACAAAAAAGACGAAAAGGATTCAATGAGCAAGCTTGAGGAACTGTTCCTCAAGTCGCGAACCATCATGCTGTACGGCGAGATCAACCAGAAAGTGGCGCGTGAGTTTTGCACCAAGCTACAGTTGCTCGCCTCTGAGTCGGACGACGGCATCACGGTGTTCATCAACTCGCCCGGTGGCCATGTGGAGTCGGGCGACAGCATTCACGACATGATCCGGTTCGTGAAACCGCGCGTGAAGATCGTCGGCACCGGCTGTGTTGCCAGCGCCGGTGCGCTCATCTACGCCGCCCCGCCAGTTGGGGATCGATACAGTCTGCCGAACACCCGATACATGCTGCATCAACCCAGCGGCGGCGTCGGCGGCCAAGCATCGGACATCAGCATTGAGGCGGAGCAAATCGTCAAGATGCGCGAGCGGCTCAACCAGATTTTCGCCGACCAAACAGGCCAAGCGATCGAGACCATCGCCAAGGACACCGATCGCAATTTTTGGATGACACCGGAGGAAGCCAAGAAGTACGGCCTCGTCGGAAAAATCATTCAGTCGAAAGACGAACTGTAACGCTACGGCTTGGCCGGAGTGACCAGTTTGAAGAACCGCTCCCGACCGGCCTTCACGGAGTGGACGAATGCGAGCGTGCCGCTCGACTTGGGTGAATAATTGGCAATCGACTCCCACGCTTGGCCAAGCGCCGGAGTGGCCAACAGCGAATAGCTCCGACCCGCTTCCGCCGCAAAACTCAACCGCACTTTGCCGTTGGGCAACCGCACCACAGCCAGCAGCATTTCGGGGGCAGAATTGGCCAGGCCCGGGGTGCCACTGGGAGTTGCGCTGACCTTAAAACCAATCTCGCTCCCGGCATCGGCGACCAATGAAAAACCGAAGCCATCTGCCTGCTCCGGCCACGGTGCGGCGTCATCATACGCCACGCTGAGCACCGGCGCGCCAAGCCCGGCCGACAACGTGATCTTCTCCCCATCGTTGGCCAAGTTGCCTTCGAAAATTCCGTTCACAGCCAAGCCGGGATAACGGCTCTGCAGTGCCGCCCGGTTTTTGCCGAGCAAAAAAAGTTCGCCGCTGGTGAGAGTGCTTCCCTCGGGAAAAACGAACCGGATGCCGCTGCTAAAAAACAGCCCGCTCAAGTCAATCGGAGTTTCGCCGACGTTTTTCAATTCGAGAAACTCAAACTCGCCGGCACTCACGCCCGCTTGGCCAAGCGGATGATACATGATCTCGTTGAACACCAGATTCGCCCCGAGGTCGGTCAAGTGCGGCTCGCCGGCGACGAACTCCACCGGCGCTGACCAATGGCTCCACGCCATCGTGCCGTTACGCATCCGCACACGCGCGCGGTAAGTGCCGCCCTTGCGAATGACGCTTTGCGGGACAGCCACGATCTGGACGAACTTATCGGCCTCCAATTCCCAAGCCGCATTCACCTCGTATTTCCACGGTTGGCCAAATTCGAAAAACGGCGTGTTGGGATTGGACACCTCCGCCAAGCGCCACTGGATGCCGGTGAACTTTTTGTTGTTGGTCGATCGGCCCGGTTCAAACAGACTCGTCTCGAACCGCAGTTCGTTCAGCGGAAACCCATCCGGCCCGACATAGCCGATCACCGGCGTGTTGGGGATGTCGGTGAACTTGGCCTCGTACTCGAGGTAGTTGTAGCCGTAGCCGCGTGGGTCGCCGTCGCCGATGCCCCATCGCCCGGTGTCAGTGTCGGTCATGAAACCGAGCATGTGCTGCATCATGCCCTCGTGATCCTTGCTCTTGAGCCGTCGCGTCCATGTGCCGCCCCGGTTGCCCTGACTTTTTGGCGAAACGTAAAACTGCCCGCGATGGCTGCCGGCGGTTTTCGGGTGGTAATTCCACATGAACTGATCAACATCGACAAAGGTCAGTGGATCGCCCGGCGGATTGATGAAGCGCGCATGCTCGTCGATGAACTGGCCAATTTGACCACCGGTCGGCGAAGCGTCATCGAGCAGCAAATCGAGCAACTCGCGGGCACGATTTTTGAACTCAATTTTCAATGCTTTGTGCTGGCTCAGACAGCGTTCAATGTTGAGCGAACCCTGCCAATGCGTCTCTGGAATAATCAACATGTCCAAGTCCCACGGTATCGGATGCCAGCGGCCGTTTGGGTGATGATAAAACACCGAGTTCCATCCTTCGCGGATGTCCACGTTGCCGATGATCCGGTTCACGCAGCGGAACGTGTAGTACGTCGGCAAGTCAAGATTGTCGCGCCACCACCGAAGCGACTGCGAGCGACCGTAACCGCTTCGGAAACTGTTCCAATCCGACGGAGTGATCGGTTGAGTCGGGCCCTGATTGCGCTTGTCGCCATTGCTACGCTCGATCTTGTACACGTTGCCATCCGGCAGGTTGCGCTCGCCGAGAAACCGGCTGTCCGTGTGCTCGACGCACAGGTACAGACCCCACAAATCTCCCCCGTATTGCGAGGTGCGCTGCCCGGTCGGGGCCTCTTTGACGCCATCGATCACCCGGAAATGCACGAAGTTGGCGTGCGGCGCCAACCCGCCCGCAAGGCTGTACAACTTGAAGCCGATCGCCTCCTCCATCCCGGCCATGCCCCGGTTGACCGGCATCCACGGCGAGGCGCATCCATTGAGGTTAATCGTCTTCCTTGGTTGCTTATATTTCCTCCCGTAATTGTCACGCGCCTGCAGCCCGCGCGTACGGTTGAAATACAATCGCCACTTGTTCTTGCCGGAAACATACGTCGAAAACTCGCCGCGATTCCGAAACTCGATGTGGTCGTAAACCGTGCCATCGTAAACGAGCGTCCCGTTGAAATGCACCGAATCAAACGCACTTTTGTACTGTGAATTGGTGACGTCACTGCTGTCGGCGATTAAGTGATACGTTGGCAGCGAACTCATCACGCTGCCGGGAAAAGTTTCGGTTTTCCCTCCAAGACGATTTGAGCCGACCCAAGACGGTACGCCGTTGTAGCAGAAGTAGGCGAAGTTCGGTTGCTCATCATCGGCGTAAGGCAACGTCACCGAATTGCCCAGTTTGTCCTCGACGCGAATCCGGTATCGCACGAGGTTGCGGTGCTCCTGCACGTTTCGCGGAATGATCGCCGAGAACACCGGGTCTTTCGCTGCGGCAGCGGTCATCGGCAACTCCACCCATCCTTTTTCGTAACGGTTGTCTGTTTTTCGGATGTAATTCCCGGGCCGGACTGACTGATAAAATAACGTCACCGAGGCGACGCCATCCGGGTCGCTCACCTTGGCGCTCACGCGAACCGGCACATCCGCGCCTGGCTGCATTGGCTCATGTTTTATTTGTCGCGTTTGTGGCGGTGCGTTTTTGGCGAACACAGAATTGACCGCCGCCGGTGTCGGGATTCCCGAGACGCCGCCGGGATCAGGCGTGCGCAACTCGGCATCGATCGAAAAATCGCTGCTGCTCAATGTCGTGTTCAACGCATGAATGGCGATGATGTTTTTGCCCGATTGCAGAATTTCGCGCGGGTTCGAGATCACGACTTCCTCCCAAGCGGCCTCGTGACTGTTCGCGAACGAGTTGTACCGGAGTACGCCCCCCGGGACGCTGACCCGCGCGACCTCTTTGCCGTTGATCCAAACCACCGCGCCGTCATCCACGTACACCCGCAACGCCAACCGCGCCGGGATTTCGTTCGCTTTCACGTCGAATACGCGCCGCAGAAAAACCGACGAAAACTTGCCCTGCATCGAGATCGTCGTTCGGTCGTCGCCATCGCCGTAGCCGATGGGTGCCCGGCCGTTTTTCCAACTGTTGTCCTCGTCGAAATCGATCTTGCGCCAGGCGGATCGCGGCGAGGACGCCTCGGTGGTGCCTTCGCGGTATCGCCAGCCCGATTGCCCGGCAGCGATGAACGTAACCGGTTCACTGGAAACAGCTCGCAGTCCTGACGAACGCCACGAACCAGCCAGGTCGTTGTCGAGCGAGGGATGAATCAGCTCCATCGAACTGCCCGCGCCACTCGCCGCCGTTGGCCAGGGAAAACCGGAGCCGTAGTCCACCCGGTCAACGCGCCGATCCGCCGCGTCGCGCAGTGTCAGCACTTCCCCGTTCGAGAGCCGGTTGATGTACGGCCCGAACACAACCGACGCGCCTAGCGTGAACTTGCGACGCAGCTCCGTCGGGTTCTCGGCGACAACCAGTTGGCCGCCCGGCTCAAGGGTCGTGTTCGCCGGAAAGGTGTATTGAATGCCGCTGGAAAAACGCCAACCGGAGAGGTCGACGTCCTTTCCGCCGGCATTGTGGAGTTCGACAAACTCGAGCGCATCCGTTTTTGGATCGGCGTCGTAATGAATCTCATTGATGACGACCACGCCCAAAACCGCGCCTGGCCATGTGAACCCAAGCGCGGCGATGGTTCGAAGCCGAAAACAACTCATCGGCGCGCTATGGGTTGGCCGGAGTCACCAGCTTAAAGAACCGCTCAAGACTAACC
>Ga0310122_10001919_pt1 | contig 13249 bp, 12 predicted proteins | sample CB6_Bottom_1051__FD_203503 | JGI IMG/M metagenome (GOLD analysis project Ga0310122, IMG submission 203503) | Marine microbial communities from Western Arctic Ocean, Canada - CB6_Bottom_1051 | ecosystem: Environmental > Aquatic > Marine > Oceanic | place: Canada: Western Arctic Ocean | collected...
CTTGGTGATTAACAACGTCACCCAACTGGAGGACAGCCGCTGAGCCGCCTACGGCGGACGCCTTGATCTTCACCGGACGTTCCTTCCGGTTACAATGCAATGAGTCTGCCGACGTCAATCGTTTCGTTCAAGTGCGGCGTCGGCTGTCCCAAACCGTTGGCCGAAAAAACTGTTATGTGGGCTTGCTCGAACTGCCGCGAGGTCATTGAAGACCAATTCGACGCATGCTGGAATTGCGGATTCTCCCGCGAGGGCAAGTTGAATCTCGATTTCATGCGTGAGCCGACGGCTCCAAGCGATGATTCATCCCTGGAGGAAAAACTTCGGCAGCAAGCTGCCAATTCGCGAATCCGAAGCTTACGACTTGCGTTCCTAGCCATCATGTTCATCCAGTCTGCTGTCGTGTCAACTTTTCAGCAGAATGACCTCTCCGCACACTTGTCAGGCACAATGTTCTACGTCTTCTGTGCAGTTGCAGTTGTTTTGAGCCCTTTCATGATGCTGTGGGTCATTGGCATTCAGATCGTTGTTAATCGGTTCTCCGATTCACGCTGGGAACTTCCGACGTCGGATTCGAACCCATTACAGCTTACCAATCCTCTTCCTGTCGCCCACTTCGCATCGCAACTTTCGGTCGTCAGCGGTGCCGGCTTGCTTCTTGCGTCAATCTGGTGCGGCTGGCACGTGTGTCTAATGGGCTTAACAAGTGTGCTTGTGGGCATGGGATGGTTTCTCGGACTGCTTTGGTGCATCCGTCTTGCTAGCGACAAGATTCAACCTCAATCTGGCCAGCCAACAATGTTTGGCCGCTGAGTTGCGCCATCCATGCCGCAAACGCCTTCCCTATGGCCCGATGCATCTGATTGGCATGGCTGGCGGCGGCGTGGGCATTCTGTTTGCACTAGCTCAATTGCTGCCGGGTTCCCGTTCGCTTCCCGCTAGCCTGTTGTGCCTAGTCGTGACGGCAGCACTTTCTTGTGAACCGGCTTGTCAAATCTCAGGAAATAGCCAGCACTTACGGCTTTTCCCGGCGAACGGTGGACGTTGACAGAGTCGACGTATTTTCTATAATCCGCCGTTGCAATCATCGACCAATTTCGCGGAATCTATTTGTTCGCACTCGCGGTATAACGAATACGTCACTTTCCAATCCAAGAGGAACAAGCCGATGGCTGATAATGTCGTCGAATTTACGGACGGAAACTTTCAGAACGAGGTGTTGGACGCGATGGAGCCAGTGCTCGTTGATTTTTGGGCTCCGTGGTGCGGTCCGTGCAAAATGCTGACGCCGACGATTGAAGAACTTGCCGACGACTATGCCGGCCGCGTGCGGATCGGGAAGCTAAACATTGACGACAATCCTGGTACGGCGACGTCGCATAAAATCGGTTCGATTCCAACGGTTCTGTTATTCAAGCGTGGCGAAGTTGTCGATCAGTTTGTCGGCATCAATCCGAAAGAAAAATTCGCTTCCGCAATCGACAGCCAATTGTAAGTCGTGTTTTCTCTGTCGTTGCATCCAAGTGCCGAGTGGTCGGCGAATGTTGGATCGGGCACGGCATAGCTCTTAAGGGAAGGGAATCCCGAATGAGCGAAGAGTTGCGTCAGAAGGAAAAGACGGCTGCACCGTCCGAGGCGGCGGCATCCGATCGCGCGCCCATGGTCGATGGGCATCGCATTGATTCTGAACACGCGTTGGCGAACCGCCCGCCACCGCTGCCTCCACTCGGATCTCAGGCAACCACCGATTCCGCGTCGTCCGATTCCACATCTGAAAGTCAGCTCGGCACGGACGCGGCCAAGAGTGACGAATTGTTGTTGCAAGCCAGTCAGATTGCCGAGCACTTACGCTCGGAATTGGCGGAATTGAACCGCCGCGAACAACGGTTGAACGGACAGTTGTCGGTCCTCGACCAAGAACGTCGAAACGTCCGTTTGTGGGCCAATCAGTTCGAACAAGAAATTCGTGAACGCGAAACGGAGCTGAATGACCGCGACGCCGAAATCAGCAAGCGGGCTGACGCGAACCAGAAGCTCGATGTCGATTTGCGGGAACAAGATCAAGCGCTGACGGCAGCCCGTGAGGAATTGGCGCGCGAACGAACTGCTCTGAAGGACGACCTGGAACGGGAATTGGATGAAGACCGTCAGATCCTGGCGGATGCTCAACAATCGCTCGACGAAGAGCGTCGTCAATTGCGCCAGCAAATGCAGACGAATCAAGACGAGCACTACGCCGCGCTGCAACAAGCTCGTGATCAACTCAAGACGGATCGGGAAGATCTGAAAGAAAGGCTGACTCAAGAAGCGCTGACCGAAGAGTTGTGCCAACAGCGCGATCAGTTTTTGCAAGACAGATCTGATTGGGAAGCCACTCGCGAGGCGGAACAACAGAATCTGAAAAACGAACAACGGATCCACGATCAAGCACTCTTGCGAGCTCAGCACGAATTGACCGAAGTGCGACGGCAACAAGCCGAGCAACTCATCGTAGACCGAACTCAATGCGATTCCGAACTGCTCAACGCACGCCGGCAACACGAAATTGAACTGCAGGAAAACCGCGCCGAATTTGAAAGCGAACGATGTGAATTCGAAAGCCAGATGCGGTTTCAGCAAGAGCATTTGCAAAAGGCACGCGGCGAATTTGAAGGCACAAAAAACGAGTTTCGCGCGGAAGTGCAGCGTTCCAAGAACGAGCTGTTGCATCTCGATTTATTGAATGGCCTCTCGCGGCGGCAACTTGAAAAGCGGCGTGAAGTTCTCGAAAAGCAAGAGAAATCGATCTCACGCGAACGCGTGCTTTTGGAAAAGTCGCGGCGAGATGCCGACGAGGAATCCGTCAAGGGGCGATCGCGGCTCAAGTCCGACCGGTCGGCGTGGGAACAAGAACGCGAGGCGCAACAGGCCGAGTTGCGGCGGCAGCACGACATGCTGACTCTGCACGCGGAAAACCTGGAAGGACGGCGGCAGCGGCTGGATCAGTTGCGGGCCGAGCTGGAACAAACGCACCGCACAACACTCGAAATGCGGATGTCGGTTGAAGAGGCGTGGGCTCAATTCTCGCAAGCGGCGGGAGATTCCGTTGCCAAGGACCGAGTGGAAGCCGCCAGACAAGCTCTGGCCGACCACTACGAACATCTTCGAGAAGCCATGGGCCAACAACGCAGCGACGTGGAAGAATCTCGCACGCAGTTTCTACGTCAAAAAGATGAGTTTCGATCGGAACGCGAGACTCTGACAACATGGATTGGCGAACGCGAAGAACGGTTGCGATCGCATGAAGAACAGCTCAATCGCGAAGCCGAGCAATTGGACGCCCAGGAAGCCGTGTGGCGAGAAGCACGCGACCGCTGGGCGGACGAAAAGCTGGAGGCCGAGTCAATCATTCGAGATCTGCTGCGCGAGATCGAGGAACTGACGGACCGTTGTACCAGGATCGAATTGGAATCAACGAGCCCACAGCACACCGAGAACGATTCTGTCGCGCCGACATAGCCAGCTTGGCCCGCGCACGGCGGTCACTCTTGGCCGTCAAGCGGTGAACTCAAGGCCGTGCCGATGCCCGTCTTGCCGTAACCGTTGCCACAGTAAAACAGCCGCAGCCGGTTTCCTTCAGGGATCAGCGACGGGTATTCGACCATCTGCCTTTCCCAACCATTGCCGGCGGGTTCGAGCTGTAAGTTCTCGCCGTACTTGGCACCGCGACGCCAATGGATCCCATCGTCCGACTCGGCGTAACAAATTGAGTAATAGCCCCAGCGTGTCCCGATGGCTGAGTACCACATCCGAAACGAACCGTCGTTTCGCCGCAGCACGACCGGCCCGGCAACGCCGATGTCTTCGTAATCGTGGGCGGGATCACGCAGCATGACGGCTCCCCGTTTTCGCCAGCGTATTCCGTCGTTTGACACCGCCAAACAGATGGTCTTTTGCTGATTCAGTGTCAGCGGCCGGCCGATTGTGGGGCAGCCTGTGTAATAGAACCACCATTCCATGTGGCCGTCAGCACGCTTCACTGGAACAACGGAACCTCCAGCGATGCCGATCGCGTCAGGATCACCGTGGTTGCCGGACACTGCCAACACAGGTTCTTCACGAAAACGCGTCCATGATTGGCTGTTCTCGCTTGTGGCGAGTCCGATGCCGGGAAACGCGCTCAGCCCCGTGCCTCGCCCCGCGTTGCCAGTGTAGTAAAGATGCCAGCGGTCCTTCGCGAACTTCACGACGTGTGGAAGGACACACCAGCGGGCATCGAACGATCCGGGCTTTCCCGTTTCAAACAGCGGATCGTGCCGCGTCCACTTCGAGATATCATTGACCGAGGCCGTCGCCCGACCAATTCGCTGGACGCCGCGGTCGTCTCCGCCGGAATAATACAAATGGTACTGATCGCCAATACGCGTGACGTACGGATTCATGCAGCGAGTGGAATCGAAGTGTCCCATTGATCGGGGCGGCAAAATGGGATTCCGTTTGTCTCGCGTCCAGGTGACACGCTGTTGCAACTTTTCATATTCCGTTGCATGCGTCACCCGCATCCTGACGACTTGCTTGCGACTTCGAATGATGCCGTACAGCATGCCGATGTCTGTTCGATCCCAAGCGATGCCTTGACCCGCAATCGGAGCCGGCACCGTCGCGATATGTTCCAACACATCTCCTGCCGCTGGGATTCGCAACACATACAATTCGGCATGATCGTGGCCTGTCACATAAAGCAGCCCGTTTGGTCCAAAACTGCCGCCCGAGTTGCTGTTGGGAAGAAACCGCCGAATCACCGTGTCGGGAAAAGTCCATTCGCCATTTGGTTTCCATTCATCGTCGTAACGGACAACTCGCGTCCGACGGACACTGCTTGCATCACCATAAAACGCAAACACAACCCACCAATGCCCACGATATCGTTCGATCCAATTGATCGCTCCCTCGGTGCCGGGAAACTGTCGAGGAGTGAGCCGCTTCAATGTTGCCGCATCGAAGATTTCAATCGAGTTCTTCAACGGCTTTTGCGGCCAATTTGAATGAGCACAATACAGCTTGCTCTCGATGATTGCCCCACTGTTCAGATGCCGAATCCCAGAATCGCTGGGAGCATCCCATTTCTTCGTTTGTTTTCCCGTCGACTTTTCGTACCGGGCAATCGACCGATTCGATATCGCATAGAATGATATTTCGTCGACGGCGACAGCCTGGTGTGCCTCGGCCGCGGAACAGCGACGAAGTTCCTGAAAACTCGAGCGTGATTCTTCACCACCGATCGCGAACTTTGTGGAGCAAACAATCACAACAATCACAAATGCGATTAACCGATTGGAACGAAACATGGTTACCTTCTGCGACGGCCCGCTCAACTTCTTGACCACGCTCCGTAGTGTTTCCCGTTCCTCATTCATGAGGCGAACAATATCCTTCTTTTCCATGGCAACCCTCCTTGGTTGCCCGTGTTTTCCCAAATCCTGCCCATTTGCGGAACCCTAATTTCCAAGGCTGACAGACCACTAGCCTGGCACTCTCGGCTTGAATCGACGTGGTCTGGTCAACATATTCGGGGGTATGCGCGAGCTTGATGCATCGAATATTGTGGACTATCTGCGGGAATCGGCGTGGCTGAGGCCCGATCAAGACGCTCACGCCGTGGAATTGGCGTGGGGAGTTTCGAATATCGTACTGCGCATCAATGTCGCACCGGGTGACGATATCGTCGTCAAACAGTCACGCGAAAAGTTGCGCACGAAAATCGATTGGTTCAGCCGGTTGGACCGCGTCTGGCGCGAGGCCGACGTTTTGCGGCTGCTATCGAAATTTGAGGACGAACTGCCCAACATCGCGCCGAGATTGTTGTTCGAGGACCGCGAAAATTACGTCTTCGCAATGAGTGCCATCGATCCCAATCACACCGTCTGGAAGGCCGACCTCTTGGACGGTAAGTTCGACATCGAATTGGCCGACGGACTTGGCCGCACTCTTGCCGTGATTCATCGCAATACGTGTGGCTCTTCCGACGTTGCCCGACGTTTCGAAGACAAGGAAGTCTTCGATCAACTGAGGATCGACCCGTTCTACCGACACATTGCAATGATGCATCCGGATATTAGCGCATCCGTCTCGCGGCTCATCGACGAAACGCTGTACACGTCCAGTTGTCTCGTCTTGGGAGATTTCAGTCCGAAGAACATCCTGTTGACCGAGCAAGCAACCGTGCTCGTCGATTTTGAAACCGCGCACTATGGCGACCCGGCATTTGATCTCGGCTTTTTCCTGAGCCATTTGTGTCTGAAAGCGGTCCTGCATCAAAGACGTTGCGACGAAGCGATCGCACTGCCGAGAACATTTTGGACGCGATACCTCCAAGAAGTTGCGTCGGTGAACCAGTCGGATGCCTTTTCGCTCGCGAATCTTGAGCGTCGTACGATCGCCAATCTGGCCGGCTGCATGCTCGCACGGATCGACGGCAAGAGCACCGTTGATTATCTTCCAGAACAATCAAAGCAAGATACCGTACGATCGTTCTGTAAACGCCTCTTTCACAAACCTCCGAAACTGTTCGAAACCGTCCTCGACGAACTCAACAGGCAACTGCAATGAGCCGCATTGAACGTATTCACGCGCGAGAAGTTTTCGACAGCCGCGGAAAGCCCACGGTCGAGGTCGAAGTCACCTGCCAGAACTCCCGGCCCGGGCGGGCGATCGTTCCCAGCGGAGCCAGCACGGGACGCTTTGAAGCCGTCGAATTGCGAGACGGCGATCCGGCCCGTTTCGATGGCAATGGAGTTTTGAAAGCGGTCGCCAATGTCAACGGCGAAATCGTGTCGGCGTTGGTGGGCATGGACGCCGACGACCAGCAAGCCATCGACTGGCGAATGTGCGACGTCGACGGAACGGAAAACAAATCGCGGCTCGGAGCGAACGCGATCCTCGCAGTCTCGCTGGCAACGGCCTACGCTTCGGCGGAATCGTTGGGAACCAGCAACGTCCGCCGCTTCCAGCAAATCTGGCGGCAATTCCCAGCCAGCGCTACTGGCAACGAATCCGCCGCCCCGAGAACCGCGAAGCTCGGCAACGGGCTCCTTCTTCCATTGCCGATGGTCAACATGATTTCGGGAGGACTGCACGCAGGCCGTAACCTGGACTTTCAAGATTTCCTGATACTCCCCGTCGGTGCCAGCTCGTTTCGGCAAGCGTTCGAATGGATCGTCACGGTCTATCACTCACTTGGACGCCGATTAACCGATTCGGGCCACGAAGGTGTCCTGGTTGGAGACGAAGGCGGCTACGGCCCGAAACTGGGAAGCAACAGCGACGCGTTGCAAGTCATTGTCGAGACGATCGAAGCTTGTCACCTGCGTCCCGGCGACGACGTGGCCATCGGCTTGGATGTTGCCAGCAGTCATTTCTATTCCGACGGATTTTATCGGCTGTCAGCCACCGGCGACGAAAAACTGAGTGCCGACGCCATCATCGACCTGCTCGAACAATGGGTCGACAACTATCCCATCATCAGCATCGAAGACGGCCTGGCCGAAGACGATTGGGACGGCTGGAGCCAACTGACGCAACGGCTGGGCCATCGCGTTCAACTAATCGGCGACGACTTGTTCGTGACAAACCGCGCCCGGCTGGAACGCGGAATCAAAAACAACATCGCCAACAGCGTCCTGATCAAGCTGAACCAAATCGGCACACTGACCGAGACGTTCGAGACACTGCGCATGGCACTCGACAACGGCTACTGGCCCGTCATCTCAGCCCGCAGCGGAGAAACCGAAGATACAACCATCGCCGACCTGGTCGTCGCCACCGGCGCCGGCCAACTAAAAGTCGGCTCCGTCGCCCGCAGCGAACGGTTGGCCAAATACAACCAAGTGCTGCGATTGGAAGAACAACTCGGCGACGAAGCGAAATACATTGGTGATGCCATCTTCGGTTTCTAGCGGTGGTTTCAATACCTGGTTTGTCACCTTGGCTGCGAGGCTGTGAATTTCTTTTCCATGAGCGGAATAGTACTAGTCACCCGTTCTAAGGTCAATGTTATTCGTTACGTGTTTTGCTTGGGTTTGAAACCCGTTCCGCAAGGCGGCGTGCGACCCGAGTTAACGGATGAAGTTCGAGAATGTTGTGTTCTGTGCGGGATGACATTTGGCATACTCGTCACAATGGACCAATCAACGGTAGCAGTGTTCCCGCATGGAGTTCATTCAGAATGTCGGATACAGAAGACAAGGATACGAGATACTACATCGACCTCGACTTAGCGGCGCAATCCCTCATTGGATGGGATCACGGAGATAGAAACAATTTGGTCCAGGAGCTACCGCTTCCTTGTCAAAGAGTCTTCATCTCGAAGGGGCAATACAACAAGCTTGTTCACAAACATCTGGCCGTTAGAACCTCGACGGGACAAGACAGGTAACCGTTGCATAAGTGAACTGCCCCGCAAACGATTCGCTCCACGCAAGAGAGGCCAATGTGTCGTGATTGCCCCGAGTTGTTTCTTGTTATCCGCCACGGTGATAATCAACGGCAATCCATCGGCTGCGGCATCGTTTACCGCCAAGTCAACATTCTTCATCAACGGCAATTCTGAATCCGTCCATGCCGCTTCTTTCGAAGCGGAATATTGCTTGGCGATGTGGTTCATTCCGGCAGCCATGCTTGCGATTTCGCGGAACGCATGAAACGAACCGCGGCCAGCGACTGTCAGCTTGCGAGTTTCGTCGGGCGACAAGATGGCGAATGTTGTGTTTTCGAGTTGACCAGAGGGTCCGAGATAGATCGATTTCAAAAAGTCCGCTTTCTTCTGGTCCTCGTAAGTCGTCAATCGGATGAAGACAAATCTTCGCGAAGCGGCAAACACGCCGACATCGGACAGGAAACTGCTATCCATTCCTTGCTTTGCCCGGTCACGAGATGCCCGACTCTCCAAGACACTGCGTCGCCCCGGAAACCAGCAGGATGGGGTGCTTGCTGCGTATGACTTCAGCGAGACCTTGGCTCAAGCTTCCGTACCAGGCGACTCTCGGTTAAACGTAGTTCTCCGCGGAGACAAGCGATGGTGTTGCGATGACGATTCTAAATGTCAAAGAAACCGGTGTTTTCAGCTTGGTGATTCCTGGACCTAGGTGGGAAGTCGCACAAATTGTGAATATGTCGTGAGCCGATCGTTGGGTTACCTATTCTTCGCCGTGCAATTTATCCAATGAGAACTGTACGCGAAATGTCTCCCCGCAACTCTTGCATTTGACCTTTCTGCCGGACATCTTTGTGCTGATGTTGTAAATGTATTCACAGTTCGGACATTCCGTTATTTCCAATATTTGTTCGACTCGTTGACCATCGACCGACACTCCTTGCACGTCGCTGTGTTCCAATTTGGCCAATAATTCGTGAGGCGACGCAAATCGTTTGTCAGGCGACTTGGCGAGCAGACGCTTCAGAATTGGGGAGGCCGATTTCGGGAATTTCGGGCACAATGCCCGGGGATTAGGAACCGGCAGTATCTCGTGCGAGCGCATCGTCGATTTGATGCTATCGGTGACAAAAGGAGGTTTTCCCGTCAACATCTCGTACCAGATGCATCCCAGCGAGTAAAGATCGCTACGTATATCGGCCGCTTTGCACGACAGGGCTTGTTCGGGAGCCATATAGTCGACAGTTCCAAACTGCTTGCCGGTCTTCTGCAGCATTGCAATTGTATTGCCGGAAATGTTGCCCCCGAAAACGGGGTCGACCAAGGTCACGCTGCCGACTCGGTACAACACATTCGACGGTTTTAAATTCAGGTGAACCAAGTTATGTTCGTCGAGGCTTTCAAGAACTCGTGCAATTCGAGTCACAATGTCGAGTGCCGATTTGGGAGGAATCCTTCCTTGACGTTGAATGATCGTAGCTAGATTCGAAGCTTCGATATATTCGCGGGCAACGAAAAGAAAGCCGCGGTCGAAACCGGAATCCTGGATCAGTGCCATCGCTCCGACCTTAGCGATTTCGAAGGCCTTCGCATCGGCTAAGAAGCGGTCGACGAATTCTGAGTCCTTAACACGATCGTCACTGATGCCTTTCAGCACAACCTGGTTACGGAATGACTGGTCGATGGCACCGAGCAATCGGCCCATCGGACCTTCTCCGAGTTCTTTCTTAATGGCGTAGTTACCGATCGGCTCGCGGAATTCCTGCACCGATTCATCAACCTCGGCCAATTGAAATGTCGTCTTTCCAATCAGGAATTCCTGCCCGGGCATGATGGCGAATTTCTTCGAGTCCTTCTTGCCAAAGCGGATTGCGTTTCGCGCATTACGCAGTTGCTTGACCAACAGTTGGCCCTTCTTCAGCGTCAACCGAGCGTGCTCGCGCGAGATACTCGTGTCCCACGGAATCGCCCAGCCATCCGCCGGCTGACGCCCGATTACGATGACGTCGCCATCTTCCAGCGGGCGGCGCTTCCGCTTCGACATTTCCCGGCAGGTGGCGATTAATTCCAGCATTCAAATATCGTTAACTGGAGATGCGCGTTCTTCAAGTCTATTCTTGACGGAATCTGACAATTGTCATTAACCGAAAACGGATCCTTCATGCAGCGATTTCAAAACATCCTGGTTGGCGTCGACCTTTTACATGCGGAGGAACTCACGACAGAAGGGTTGAACTCACCGTCCCAAGAAGCGATCAGCCGGGCCCACTGGCTTGCCGAACAAACATCGGCACGAATTACATTTTTTTCCGCATTCGATGCAGACATTCCTCAAGACTCAGACGGAACGGCCAATCCGCTAATTGCTGCGGTGGAATCGGTCTTGACGGAATTGGTTCACAATGCCAAGCAACGAGGAATCTCCGCGCAGTCGAAACTGACATTTGACAAAGATTGGATGGCGATTGTGCGTCAGGTACTGCGGGACCAACACGATTTGGTGATTATTGGTACGCGAGATCGAGGTGCGACGCAGCGAGTTTTGTTTGGCAGCACGGCCATGAATCTGCTGCGGAATTGCCCATGTCCCGTCTGGGTCACCAAGCCCGATCCCATTCCCGAAGATCTGAACATCTTGGTGTGTAGCGATCTGAGTCCCGTATCACGCACGGCGTTGGACATTGTCATTTCGGGCGGACAGTTCTTGGATGCGAAGGTGCATTTGCTACACGCGGTCGATTATCCGTTCGATCGCCCGCTGCAACGAACCGGGATGGCTCCGGCTGATGTCGACGCGTATCGAAGGAAGATTCGCGGCGCGGCTGAAGAAGAGCTGAATCACCAACTTGTGGGAACGGATTATCGGACGATGACTTTCGGCGTCATGGTCCATGTCGTCGATGGTCCCGCGGAATTGGCAATCGTGCGTGCGATCGAAGAACACGAAATCGACTTACTTGTCATGGGAACCGTCGCGAGGTCGGGCATTCCCGGCCTGCTGATCGGAAACACGGCCGAACGGCTGTTGCCCGACGTGCCGTGTTCGATACTGGCGATCAAACCGGACGACTTCGAAACACCGGTGACACTCGAGTGAACGCGAAACCGCCGCCCATCTATTTGGACAACCACGCAACCACGCGCACCGATCCTCGCGTGTTGGACGTGATGTTGCCTTTTTTTACGCAGCGTTTTGGGAACGCGGCCAGCATTAATCACTCGTTCGGATGGGAAGCGTCCGACGCCGTCGAATCTGCTCGCGAGCAGATCGCGGGGCTGCTGAATACAAGTGCGAAAGGCCTTATCTTCACCAGCGGCGCGACCGAATCGAACAACATCGTCATCAAAGGGTTGGCTGCCACAAAGCCCAACGGGCATATCATCACGAATGCGGCTGAACACCGATCGGTGCTCGATCCCGTCAAACGCATTCAGAGATCGGGTTGCGAAATCACGATTCTCCCAGTCGATCGTTTCGGAATGGTTTGCCCCGAGTCAATCGCGAATGCTATTCGGCCGGAAACGATACTCGTCTCGGTCATGTTGGCAAATAACGAGGTTGGGACAATCAACCCCATCACTGAAATTGGCGAGATCTGTCGAAGTCGCGGAGTGCTGTTGCATTGCGACATCGTCCAAGCTGTCGGAAAGCTTCCGGTTGATCTTTCAAAGATGCCCGTCGATCTCGCCAGTCTGACGGCTCACAAACTTTATGGTCCGAAAGGTGTCGGAGCGTTATATATTCGTCGCGGAGCGCCCCGCATCTCGCTGCAGCCGCTCTTCGATGGCGGCGGTCATGAGAATCATCTCCGTAGCGGGACGCTGCCCGTCCCTTTGATTGTCGGCTTCGGGAAATGTTGCGAGATCGCGCAGGCTGAAATGGAATCGGAATCCCTCCGGACGACAAAGCTACGCAACCGCCTGTGGGATGAACTCAGCCGACGTCTTGACGGAATTACAATGAACGGTCATGCGACCGAGCGATTGCCGAACAACTTGAATGTCAGCTTCGCAAGCGTCGATGGCGAAGCTCTGATGACAAGTTTGAAAACAATCGCGGTCAGTTCCGGCTCGGCATGCACGTCGGCCGATCCCGAACCCAGCCATGTCTTGCGACACATGGGAGTCAGCGATGAACTGACTCGTGCCAGCCTGCGCTTCGGAATCGGCCGGTTCAACACGGACGACGAGATCGACACGGCCGTCAATGCCGTGGCCGACGCTGTCGAAACGTTGAGAAATACGTCGGCCTAACGCGGCGAAGCCGCAACCAAAGTCGCCTTTCGCTCCGCGAAAGTAGCGGCAGTTTCGCGGAGCGAAAGGCGACAAAAAGATGGTCGCAATTGGCACCGATGTCTCAGTGAATGACTCTAACAAAGCTACGAATGTCGAAGAATTCATTGTTCAGCAACTTGACGGTCGTTTGTTGGAAGTGTGAAATACCGAACAGTTCGAACGGACGGCAGTCCTCACAATGAAGACTTGGCAAGAAAGCGACATTCCCTACGAATACGGCTATGAACACGAAAACCAGTTCACTCATTTTTTAAACGCGAGGAATCTCATGAAACGGACGGATTTGAACCGGCGTGATTTTACAAAGCTGTCGATGGCGGCTTTTGGCGGCGTGGTTGCTGGCACCACAATCGGATGCGGCGGAGATGATGATGAATCTGGCGAGGGCAGTGCCGAAACAACGCCGAAAGATGATGCCAAGAAAGAGGACGGCGGTGACGAAGTCAGCCTGCTGCTTCAGGAACCGCACGTGTGCCGGGGGTTAAATGCTTGTAAGGACAAAGGTGCGAGCAAGGAAAACGCTTGCGCCGGCCAAGGGACTTG
>Ga0310122_10001920_pt1 | contig 13242 bp, 7 predicted proteins | sample CB6_Bottom_1051__FD_203503 | JGI IMG/M metagenome (GOLD analysis project Ga0310122, IMG submission 203503) | Marine microbial communities from Western Arctic Ocean, Canada - CB6_Bottom_1051 | ecosystem: Environmental > Aquatic > Marine > Oceanic | place: Canada: Western Arctic Ocean | collected...
GCTCCGACGAAGGCAAATCCTCCAAGGACATTTCCATGCACAGATTAACTGCCCCAACTAACCCTAACACCGCGCCCACTAAAACTGGGGAAGTTCAACCAGCAGCTTAAGAATAAGACGAACGATGGTAAGTATGCGGCCATAACTGTCGGCAGCACCTCTGTTGTTTGTACTGAGTTAATTCCTGTTTTAACGTGTGGCAACACCAACAGTGTCGCAGTTGTCAGAAAGAATGGGATCAACCACAAAATGAACAGCGTCGGTCGCGATGCGAATCGCATGGCAGCGTACCTCGTATGCTTAATATCTAAACAACAGAGCATACACGAATCGGATACTGTAAACGACTTGATACCAAAGATCACGTGAGATCTAACGCTTTATTTCAACCTTCGCTGATTAACCTCGATTCGACCGTCGCCGCTCGAAACGAATGCAACTTTGCAATCGCGTGTCCAATAAGGAGAGTTGTCGATCGTAGCATTCCGTGATAGCTGGAACGGACGACCGCCATCACTTAAATCTTCAGATTGCCATCGCGGTTGCTGGTAGAGGCCAAGCGTTTGGTATCGGGAGACCAAGCACCGATTGCGTCGTAATCGGGAAACTGCCGCTTCGTCGGCCGAAATCTCTCCATTATCTAGCATCTTGTCCATTAGATGACGAAGGTTAACATGACTCCCCGTCGAATCAATGCGCGGTCCAACCGCCGTCGACGGTGAGCATGCTGCCGGTCATGTAGCTGGACGCGTCGCTGGCCAGGAAAATGGCGGCTCCTTGGATTTCTTCCATTCTTCCCCATCGGGACAACGCGGTGGCTCCGACGATGAACTTCTTGGCTTCCTCGGTTTCGGCGATTGGAACGTTCATCGGAGTCAAGAACGGACCGGGACAGATTGCGTTGCAGGAGATTCCATGCGGAGCCAGCTCCAACCCCAACGCACGAGTCATCTGCACGACGGCGCCTTTGCTGGATGTGTAGGGCGTCCGATTCGCCAAGCCAACGAGCCCCAGCGTGCTGGCCAATTGAATGATGCGGCCGTAAGTGACGGCCTTCATGTGTTTGACCACCGCGCGAGTGCAGAGCCAAATTCCGTTGACATTCACGTCGAGGACTTGTTTGAACTCCTCGAACGTTAGCTCGTCGATTGGTCCGCGAATGTTGGTGCCGGCGTTGTTGATCAGGATGTCGATCTTGCCGAACTCGGTCATCGCCCGATTGACCATCACGTCGACGTCGTCGGGGCTCGTCACATCGGCTCTGACGGCAACCGCTCGATGGCCGAAGTCGGCGGCGATTTGTTTCGCGGCTGCCGTGACTTCTTCTTCGTTGCGGCTGACCAATAACACATCTGCGCCGGCCGAAGCTAGTCCGGCCGCCATGGCCTCGCCAAGTCCTTTCGAGCCGCCCGTGACGATCGCTGATTTTCCGGTTAAGTCAAACTGCTTGATTCCAGGAAGCATGTGTTGCCTTTCTTGTTTTACCGCCACTCTGCAGCCCAGTCGGCTGTCTGCACGTGACTGCGGATTCGCCATTCTCGAAGTTCGTCCAGCAATTCGCGTTTTTTGTCTGCACAGACTGGGTCATCCCAAAGATTGTTGATCTCGTCGGGATCGTTCTGCAGGTTGAACAATTGGCCGTCGGGATCGTCGACGAAATGCACCAGCTTCCAATCTTGGCTGCGCACCATCGTCATGAAGTCGGTGCCCTGCAAGATTCCGTCGCGAGCATGTTCGGCGTACACGTAATCGCGCGGAGTCCACTCGTCACCATTGATCGCAGGTAGCAACGAGCGGGCTTCCAAGTTTGTGGGCACGTCAACGCCTGCCATTTCCAAAATGGCGGGGCCGATGTCGAATTGTTGGCACAACCCATTAAACTGACGATCTCCCTCAAACCGGTCCGGCGACCAGACGATCATGGGCATGCGTGTGATGGTGTCGTACATCGTCCACTTTTGGCTGTGCCCGTGGTCGGTCAGGCAGTCTCCGTGGTCGGACGTGAAAATGATGACCGAGTTTCTGAGGTAGTCCTTTTCTTCCAAAGCCTGCATGATCTCGCCGACTTTTTCATCGATCATCGTCACGTTTGCCAAATAGTAGGCGCGTTGGCGGTGGCGTTGTTCGGGTGTTGGATTGAGTAGATGAACGACCGAGTCGTGATCGACTTCGGAGTTGTGGACACGCATTTCTTTGAAGGCCCGCGGCTGGCCGTCGAGTTCTTCTTGCGTGACGTCCATCAGTGGCAGATCTTTTTCAAGGTACGCTTCCGCGTATTCTCGTGTCGGGTCATACGGAGGATGCGGGCCGGGAAAGCCGATTTCCAAGAACAGCGGCTCGGTTTTCGGATAACTGTCGATCCACCATTTCGCCATGTTGCCGACGAACATGTCGGACTGTAGTTCTTTGGGCAGTTCCCAATCGAACGCTCCCAGACATTCGTTGTAGTTCGGAAGTTTGCGGTATTGTTCGCGCTGCTGCTTGACCAGTCCGTTGGCCGCGAGGGCTCGGTCCCACTCGTCAAAGAAGTACCGGGCTTCCAAGTAGCGGTCCTTGTTTTCGACGACGTAGCGTTCGTCGAAACCCAGCGGAGTCGTCATCGGCCAAGTATGCATCTTGCCAACGTTGACGCAGTGGTAGCCACTGTCGGACAACAATTCGATCCACGAACGAGTCCAGTTGTCGGCGTTGCGCAACACGCCGGTTGTGTGCGGATAGTATCCCGTAAACAAACTAGCGCGCGACGGGGCACATGACGGAGCCGAAATGTGACAGTTTGTAAATGTCACGCCCTCATTGACCAGCCGATCCAAATTGGGCGTATCCATGTAGTCATAACCGAGAGCCCGGATCGTATCGAAACGTTGCTGGTCGGTGATAATGAAAATAATGTTCGGCCGATCGTCGGACATTCAGTGACTTCTTTCAAGGTTTTCAAAACCAACATCGTTCGTTTTTGACGCGATTCCCACAAATTACAGACCACCGAATGAGACCACAAGTACGAAGACTTGGCTGATCTGTTGCACGGATAGTAGCACGGACCTACTCTGCATTATCACGATTCACCCGGGTTTTTACACAGATTGAAGACCATGTCCTACCGCATCGAGAGAATCGAATTGTACGTTCGCGACACGCCTCCCGGCAGGATGGTGTTTTCGTTGGGGAAAAAAGGCGGCACGGGTGACGTCAAGAAAGAGATGCTGAATCCATTAGGCCATGTGCAAATGATCGTGCGTAGCTCATCGGGGTCCGAGACTTTCGGCTGTGCTGGCGACCGGCTTTCGGTGCGTTGGCTCGACAAGCGGGCCGGACGCACCAAGGACCTGAAACGGCGGGAACTCGTGGCGTTGATCGAACAGGCGCGCGAGATCTATCTGAAGCAGCCTCAATTCGAGACTCCGTTCGAGATGTGGCGGCGCTGCCATCCCCAAGTGATGGCGGCCGGGAAAAAAGCCGGCCAAGAAGACCTCAGTTCGTCGTTTGCATCCGCCTTGATGGAACGCGCCGTCGTCGATGCCGTCTGCCGATTACACAAGAAATCGGTGTTCGAAATGGTCAAGGAAGACAAACTCGGATTCCGCCCGGGCGACGTGCATCGCGAAGTCGCCAATCTGAAGTTCACCGCCGCCGTCGCAAACCGGCCGCGGACGTTCTTTCACATCCGCCACACAGTTGGCGGTTCCGACCCGCTGACAATCGCCGAAGTTCCCAAGGAAAATCGCATTGATGACGGGCTGCCGGAAACGTTGGAGGAATACGTTAAACACGACGGCGTACGGCACTTCAAGATCAAGATTTCCGGCAATCCCGACCGCGACTTAAAACGTCTGGGAAAGATTTGGGACATCGTCGTTCAGGCGCTCGAACCAGTCATCACGCTGGATGCCAACGAGGCCTACGAAGACCTTGACGCGTTCGCCACATTCGTCAAACGCTTCGAGACGGAATTGATCGGCATGTTTCAGCATGTGTCGTACATCGAGCAGCCACTCCCGCGACGGCTGACGCTCGATCAGAAAACCGAAAAGTTGATCCGCAAGATTTCCGAATCGAAAGCACTGCTGATCGACGAAGCCGACGGAACGGTTAACTCGTACAAACAGGCCCACAAGATCGGTTACCTGGGAACGTCGCACAAGAACTGCAAAGGATTCTTCAAGTCGTTGTTGAATTACGCCCTGGTCGTGCACTACGCCAGCAAAGGAGACGCGACGTTCCTCAGCGGCGAAGACCTGCAGAACTTACCGGTCGTCCCTTTGCATCAAGATTTTGCCACGCTGGGAATCCTGAATGTGGAACATTGTGAACGAAACGGCCACCACTACAACCACGGCCTGTCAATGCTCTCAATGAAAGACAAGCACAATGCCGTCAAACACCATCCCGACATGTACGTCAAACGTGGCAACGAATGGTTTCTCGACGTCCGCGACGGCATCGTCGAATGTGCCAGCCTGCAATGCCCCGGCTTCGCCGTCCACGACGAACCAGACTGGCCATCGATGATGCCGATGCAGAAGTGGATTCAACGGCAACATCCCGCCTGATCGGCCGTGATAAATATTCTGTTGTTCATTGAGCTTTGGCTGTCTGAACGTCGTCGGCATCTTCAATCTGAATCTTGATTTCGTCCGAGTTTGCTTTCAGTTCAGGTGCGTACATTGCGAAGGCTCTTGTCGGCAATGCACTAAATCGGCCGGGGATTTCGGCTCGGATGCGATAGCGGACGCTGTGTTTTCCGCGAGCCAGCCGGTTCACGAAGAACACGACACGTTCGTCACGGAATTCGACATAGGCCCGCATGTCGTTGCCGTTGTAGCCGCTGCGGATGTCGACCGGTTCGCAGCCGGACGGTTTGAAGTCCTCGAAGGCCAGGTATTCGTAATCGTTCTTGCTGTCAATTTCGAGTTCGACTTCGATTAGGTCTCCGCTTTCTACCGAGGCGAGATTCCTGAGTTCTTCGCGGCGGTACTTTTCAACTTTTTGTTTGAGCGCTTGGCCGCGCGAACCGGCGACGTCGGCCGTTTTGTCCTGTTTGATCAGCCGGTAAAACTTGCGGTTCACTTTGACTTCCAACCCGGCGGCGGTGATGTGATCTTCCAGAGTGAAATTGGTGACATAGGCATTGAAGTACAACGGTGAGTTACCTTTCTTGCGGATCTCGATCGTCTGTGCTCCTGATTGAACGGCGTCGCCTTGCAGAACCAGCTTGTTGTCGAATGTGAAGAGATTCTCGGCGTTGATCTTCACTTCTTTGTGCTTCTTCCCGTTGACGAAGATCTCGAGCGAAAGGTCGGGTTGGCTTTCGCCACTGGCGGCGAGGAACTCGGCCATGGCTTCGATGCAAATGGCCGTGTCGCGCGTGCTTCGCCAATAGGTCGCATGACGGCGATTGTTCAACAGATACTTGACGAGCCGCGACGCCTTTTTCCCTTTCGGTTCGGTCGCCGACAACAACTTCAGATAGTAGGCATTCGCTTCAATGTCGCTGCCGTACCAATTCCACCAAAATCCGGCGTTGTCCTCGCGCAGGTAAGCCGTTTGGTTCTCGTCGTCCTGGACCAAGAACTGGTCGATGTTTTTCATGATCATCGCCAGTTTGTCGGCTTGTTTCAGCTTGTGCAGAGCCAGCCCGTACATGGCCTTCGCATAGACCGACAGTTTCGTGCGGTCTCGATACAGGAATTTCAACATGTCGGTGTTGTTCTGCCCGGCGTCGGCCAGCACCATGAAGACGAAGGCATCCATGTTGGACGCGTATCGCTTGTAGGGCTTCGTCTTTGTCGGAGCATTCTTTAGCCGGCGGATTTGTTCGGCCTGATAAGTCTTCAACCATGCGACGCCGTGTTCGACAACTCCGGGGACCAGCGCCACGTCGTTTTGAGCGGCGATCTGTAATCCGTGGACAACCAAAGCGGTTGTGTGCGGATACGATCGCTCGCCGTATCCTGAAAACCAGCCCCAGCCTCCGTCGGACAACTGCATCTCGGCCAGGTCCTTGACTCCGCGTTTGACCATGCGGCCGACCTCGGCCTCGTCGAACACGGGATTGTGATCGTAGCGTTTCCATTGTTTCGCGCGTTCGTTGTCGTCGCCGATTTCCTGAGCGTTCAAGTTCGTTCGTTTCTCGCGGATATCGGCGAGATTGACGTTCATTCGCTGCAAAACGTTTTGAGTGATCACGGTCGGCAAGAACCGGTTCAACGTTTGCTCGGTGCAGCCGTACGGATAGCTGACGAGATACGGCAGTGCGTCGATCATCGCTCCGGCCAGCGTCGGTGAGTATCGCACTTCGAGCCGAGTGTCGTTGACACGGCGTTCTTCGGGGATTTTGATCTCGACAAATCCTGAATTGGCGTTGCGGTGGATGACTCCAGTGAACGATTCCGTTTTCAGCATTCCGTGGACGTAAACCGGAAACCGCATCTCCATGGCGTCTGATTCCTCGTCGCTCAAGGCTTTGACGACGACGATTGCTTCGCCGGGTTCCGCGACTCGAACTCGCCAGTCGACTCGCTTCTCACCGCCCGCCGGGATTGTGACGCGGTTCTTGCGGACGAATGGTGGTTCGTAGCGATTCAGGACTCCGGGCTCTTTCCAAGACCAGGGCAACAACGAATTTCCCTTCAGGTTGAATTCGACGACGACCTCTTTTTCTTTATCGAGATAATTGTGGACATTCGCCGAGATGACGACGTGATCTTTCTCAACAAAGAATCGCGGCGCTTGAAGGCGGACCAGCAGGTTCTTGGTCGTAATGATTTCGGTGTCGGCTTGTCCGACGTTAGTGCCATGTCCCATCGCCCAGGCGCGGACTTTCCAAGTCGTCAGGTTTTCCGGCATCGGAAACGAAACGGCCGCCAGTCCGTCGGCATCGGTCGTGATCGAACCCTTCCAGAACGCCGTATCGGCGAATTGTTTGCGGATGTCCGGCTGTACAAGTTGTTGGACGGCTTGCTGTCGTCCTTGATCGAAAAACCCTTCTGCCTCTACAAGTCCAAGTTTGTCAGAAGCGCCAGCGAAACCGGCAACACCACTTTGCGATTTGGAAAGCGCGCTGCGTCCGCGCATGGACTTGGCTTCCGATGTCGGCTCGTTAGTGAACGTCTTTGTTCTTAGCCCGCGTGTTATCTCCTTTTGATCCGCGACGAGATGGCCGAACGTGCCGAGATTCCGCAGGCCGGTTTCACCGCTTCGCAACAGGTTCGAGAAATAGCGGTTCAGATTCGTCACGCTGCGGGGATAATGTCTCCGTCGCCATTTCCAGAAGAATTCTTTGATGTCGGCGGCATTTGATCCGCCCGAGATGTACTCGACACTCTTGTCGTAAACGCTCAGTGCGACCGAGCCGACGAACGGATTTCCCTGGCTGTCGGTTAGCTTGAGTTTGACGTCGGCGTTGGCACCGGGTTGATATTCTTCCGCCGATGCTTGCAACTCAACATTGATGACCCGCTTCTCGGGAGGCACGACAATTTCGCGAGTTTCCGACGCCAGCTTTCCGTTGAAAACCGTGAACGCTTCGATGAAAAAATTCGGCATGTCGCGCTGCACAACGGCAACTTCGTGGACCGTGCTCTTTCCATCCAAGCGGATGATTCTCGGTGGCAGATAGACTCCGTTGACCGGACGCAAGAACAATGCGACGGTTGCTCCGACGTGGTTCGAATTGATCATCAGCTTGACGGTTTCGCCCGGACGGTATTCCCGTTTGTCAGTGATCAGTTCGATGTCATTGAACCGAAATTGCGAGCCGTCGAAACCTTGTCCGCGGACCGTGAAGAGTTGCCCGCCTTCAATCGTGTGCTTGGTGTCATCGGTCACCGAGTACGCCAAACGATACTGGCCGGGCCGGGACGCTTTGATCTTCGCCGTGGCGCGACCTTGCTCGTTGGTGTCGAATTCCCAACTTTGCACTTCCGTTTCGACCGGTTCCATTTTGTCGTTGTAAGTGATGCGATACAGCGTCAGTTTGCCGTCACCCGCGACGGGTTTGCGATCGAGTGTTTGCGCCTTGAAAGTCGCGGTGATCGCGTCGCCGGTGCGGTAGTAACCGCGGTTCAGCCACGCGAAGACTTTGAACGGTTTGCGAGCTACCAGCACGTTGCCCATGCCGACGATGGTGCGGCGAGATTGGTCGACGACTTCGGCCGTGATTTGGTAGCGGTGATCGGTGTCGCCGTGCAGCTCTTTGGCGAGGGCCGTGTCGATCTCGATCTTGACCGTTCCGTCGGGGCCGATGTCGACTTCGTTGTCGAGGATCACTTCGGGCGGCGCCGGTGATCCTCGCCACCAAACGGCGATCGGGCGTTTGCATCCCCACGATCTCCAGCCGGGATACCAGTCGTAATCGTAAGCGAACCACCAATAGCCGGAACCGTACAACCAATCCCAGCGGCCGACCGGATACCACTGCTGAGAATGATTGGATCGCTTCACCGTGTAATGCACTTTCGCGTGCGTGACGGGTGCGCCGAAGTAGTACTTGGCTTTGATTGTGGCCGTGATCTTTTCTCCCAATTCGACCGGCTTGCTGGGAGCGTCAATGGTGACCTCGTATTCCGGCTTCTTGTATTCCTCGATGCGAAAGCTGCCGCGGCCACTGATGCCGACTCCGCCAGTCAGCTTGTGACCGTCAACAACGCTGATGGAATAGGAACCCAACTTGGCATCTTTGGGAATTGTGTATTCCCCAACACAGCCGCCGAATTCGTCGGTGGTGTATTGTTTCTTCTGAACGCTCTTGCCTTGCGGGCCGGTAATCTGGATCGTGACTTTTCGATTGGCGAATCGTGACTCGTCGGGTTTGTCATATTTGACGCCGCGCAGCCACAGCTTGAATTCCAACTTTTGTTTGGGACGGTAGACGGGCCGGTCGGTCACGACGTAAGACTTGACTTGGTTGTATTCCCGGTCGTAGCGGCGTCCGTACCAGATGCCCGAGAAACCGTGGTAGGCCAATCGTCCGTCGTCGGTTCGAGCGATTGCGACCCACGAATATCGTTCTTTCAATTCGTCTTTCCCAACAATGACTTGCCCGTCGTTGTCCGTGAATTCCGCGAAGTTGCTGGTCGTGACCTGATATTGGTTCTTCGCAATCCGCTTGCTCCGAAAGCCGAAGAACTCGACATTCGCCTTGGGAATGGGACGTCCGCTAACCGCGTCGCAGACGAAGTAATAGTCTTGATTGTCGAGTCGTTTCTTGACGATGGCCGTGTCGCTGACCCATACGATAATACGGCTGATGTTGCCGTCGTCCAATTTGCCGGTCAGTAGGTAGGCTCCGGCCTTTTGCAATGGCGTTGTAATCGTCGTGCGGCGATCGAAGTGGTTTTCGCGAGGCTTTAGGTCGACCGTCCAATTGGCAATCCGCTCGCCGATGTATTGCTTTTCTCCGTAACGGATCAGCCGGTATCCAATGTTGGCGATGTTGATCTTTTTGCCGTCGACACGTTTTGGATTCGACTTCAAATACGCTTTGACATCGCTAAGCAGCTTTGAGACATCGATACGAAATGCCTCGAACGTCACGCGGTTACCGTTTCGAAATCGGAAATCGACTTCGGCTCCCTTGCCTGCAGGATGGACTCTCGCACTTTCGAACAGGCCGACGTTGCCGACGATTTGATGCAACCGTTTCGGTTTGTAGCCGTTGCTACCGTTGCCAAACCGTTTGATGTTCTCACGCCACAACGCGGCAGATTTGGAGTATTGCTGGCGGTTCTCGAAAATCTCGCTGAGCGTGTTCAGCGCTTGTTCGGCGTGCGCGTTTTTGGCTTCGGCGGCAATGCTCTGATAGATCTTGATGAAGTTGAATTCGTCCGGAAGCTTGAATCGTTTGATGCCGGTGGTGAGTTTGGCGATCGTCTCATCTTCACCGAGCGAACTGACGGCGTACGGTCCCGATTCGTCTTTCTTTTCGTTGTCGGCCGCGCGTCCGAAGAGGTAACCGTAAGAACGCATTGTCTGGACGCCGAACTGTTGATACAGAAAGCTCGCGAAGTTTAGCTGCATGCGGTGTTTCTGCCGCGGAGCAACTCGGACTGATTCGGCCAGCATCCACCGCCAGCGTTCGCCATCGGTTATGGCCGCTTTGTAACTGTTGGGCTTGTGATGGAAAACCGGATTGCCGTCGGCATCGACGGCAGTTGCCTTCTGTTGCCGTCGCCAACGATTCCGGCCGTCCTGATAATCCGGTAGTTGTGACAAGTCGGTCAGGATCTGAAAACGCCACGCTTCCTGATATCCACGACCGCGAAGCAGGACGTCGGCAAAGTCGTAATAGAATTCGAAGCGTTCGTCAGATGTGGCCGCATCATCTTTCTGAATCAGTGGCAATGCCCGATCCATCAACTGCAACATGCGAATTCGATCGCGTTCTGAAGTGTCGACGTAGTTCCCTCCGCCCCGATGCCGGCCGCGGTGAAATTCGCCGGCGACGATGTATCCATAATGCCGGATCGATCGCAACGAACGCGCTGCCTGCTGCAATACTCGCCAGTTGTTGTTGTGGAGTGTCGTTACCGATTCGCGAAACTCATCGACTTCGCTGACTTGTCGCAGTTTCGACAAGCAGTCGACCCCGCGCTTCAAGTCGTTGGCAACGAGTTTGCGGTCGGCATTTGGATCAAGAGCCAATTTGCGAAACACGTCATAGGCGTCGCGATAATTGCCGGCTTTGAATTGTTGCTCGGCCTTGTTTCGGCGTTCATTGGGTGAAGGTTGTGCGGCAATCAGAAACGCACAAGAAATACTGAAAACGACGAGGCAGAAGCACTTGGTTTTTCGACTCATCACCGTAGGCACCTCGATGAAATGCGTGGGAATGTGAATTGAAAGCCGCAGCAATCGTGAATGCTAACTTGATCTGTCGCAATTCGATATGTGACGACGGTCGAGCCCGATAAGTTCCTTCGACGGGTCGAGCCCGAACCGCAGGAAATCGCTCTACCACTATCAAGAGCCCAAATACAGCCTCGCAAATCGTGCGGTGAACACTAGAATAGAAGACTTTGGTTTCAGCTAGCGAAAGCGCAGTTTCCCGTCGCTGCGCGACACGCCTTGCCTGAACGGCAAGACGTGGTACCCATCAGAATTCACTAGGCAATGCGGTCGGAGTCGTGTCGAATAGGCCATCAACAATCCGATGATCGCTCGGCGGGCAAACTCTGAAAGTCGTTCATGGAATTCAATCTCGACCGGATCACGTTTCATATCTGGTGGACACTGACATTTCTGGGCTATGCGCTGACGCTGTTGTTGGTGCCGCGCGTTGTCTTGATCAAGAAACGCAATCCCGTTGCGACGATCGCTTGGATCTTGACCATCATCCTGTTGCCCTATCTTGGCGGCTTGCTGTTTCTGTTTTTTGGAATCAATCGCGTCGACCGCCGAGCGGCTCACAAGCAACAGTCTTCGCAGTCGATTGCCGGGCGGTTACCGGAACTGTCGCAGTTTCAGTTGATGCCCGAAGAAGGCCGAACTCCGCAACAACAGCGGCTGATGCGACTCGCCACGCGTGTGTCTGGGACACATTCCACATACGGCAATCGGATCGAACTACTGGCCGATACGAATCGCACTTTGGGCCTGATCGAACAGGCCATTCTCGCTGCCGAGTCAACGCTGCACCTGGAGTATTACATTTGGCAACCCGACAAGACCGGCACGCGGTTACGCGATCTGCTGATCAAAAAAGCGAAGGAAGGAGTCGCCGTTCGGTTTCTCTTCGACGGACTCGGTTCGATGTTATTGACCAACCGATTCTTGAAACCGATGCGGGACTCGGGAATCCAAGTGGCGTCTTTCTTGCCGGGAGCATCCTTTCGCGAACGGTGGTCTCTGAATCTGCGCAGCCATCGCAAGATCGTCGTTGTCGACGGCTGCGTCGGCTTCACCGGTGGCATGAACATCGGTGACGAGTATCTCGGCAAGGACCCGGAGACAGGTTATTGGAGAGACACGCACCTGCGGCTTCACGGTCCATCGGTGTTGCAACTGCAACAGATCTTTGTCGAAGACTGGTTGTACGCGACGGGAGAAGAATTGACGCGGACGGAGATCTTCCCCAAGCCCGACGACATGGGAAATGTGTCGGCGCAGGTACTCGCCGGCGGCCCGGACAACGAAGTCCACGTGTTTCTGTCGCTGATGTTTGCCGCGATCAACGAGGCTCGCGAGAGCGTGACGTTGGCAACTTCGTATTTCGTGCCACCCGTCTCGATCGCAACGGCAATCGAAACGGCCGGCTATCGAGGCCTTAAAGTCCGGCTACTTCTGTCGGGACGCGCCGGTTATTCGTGGACATGGCTCGCCGGCCGATCGTATTACGACGCGTTAGTGAAGGCCGGAGTTGAAATCTATGAGTACGATCGCGGCTTGCTGCATTCGAAAACTCTGACGATCGACGGCGCGTGGTCGCTAGTCGGATCTCCCAACGTCGATGCCCGCAGCTTGTTACTCAATTTCGAAGTGGCGGTTGCCGTGTACGACGACCGCATCGCCGCGCAGTTGGAAGATCAGTTCACAAAAGACCTGCGGCGAGCGAAGAGGATCGACCCGAACACATGGCCGCAGCGCAAGACGATTCAGGTTTTCGGTGAGAATGTCTGCCGACTGTTTGCACCCGTGTTGTGAGTACTCTGTCCGCTGTGCTTCAAACAATCAAAGTTTGCGTACGATGCACGAATTTCTGACAACGCAAAGAAACGAAGAGCGAGAAGATTTGTCTTTCGTGACTTGGCGCTCTTCGTTCCTCTGCGTTGTAAGAAGAGAAGGAGTAGAAACTGTTTGATTGCGCGCTGCTGCTCCAAGGAATTCGATCACGGCAGCAAAGTGCAATGGTTGTCCTTCAGCCATGTTTCGACTTGGGCTCGCAAATGCTTGGCCAAAGTGATCATTTCGTTGGCTTCCTGGTCGGAGACGGCACCAACCTGATCGTAGAGATTCGTATGCCGCTTGCGACGACAGAGGTCGAGCAAATCCACTTCGTTACGTTCCAGACCGATTGTAAAGGCCAGGTACTCGATCGTCCTTTGGTGCTTGTTCTGCCGTTCGGCTAGAAATCCAGCGGCTGCCAGTGCGGCAGCGGCAAGCTGAAGAGCCGCGTTGTACGCGATACCGAATCGCCATTCCGGACCCAGGCCCCGAGTTTGGCTTTCCCCGATGTCGCGGTCAGCAATCGCGAGCAACTCCGCGATTTCCTGTCGCGACGTCTCGTGGCGGCGGATCCAGTTA
>Ga0310122_10001921_pt1 | contig 13239 bp, 6 predicted proteins | sample CB6_Bottom_1051__FD_203503 | JGI IMG/M metagenome (GOLD analysis project Ga0310122, IMG submission 203503) | Marine microbial communities from Western Arctic Ocean, Canada - CB6_Bottom_1051 | ecosystem: Environmental > Aquatic > Marine > Oceanic | place: Canada: Western Arctic Ocean | collected...
GTCATCCTGGGATTCTGGGATGCGAGGGCGCACCTGCGAGACGTCGGCCGCAAGGTCTTCCTCGGCGCCCCCGAGATCGATGACAGCGAGGAGCCGCTGTCGTATCGAACGGCGGCCGTCGGCGCCGTCCTGGGGAGCGTGTTCGCCGTCGTGTGGCTCACCGCGGCGGGGCTGACGCCGCTGGCCGCCGTGGTCCTGCTGGCGGCGGCGCTGGTGACCTTCATCGGCATCGCACGGATCGTCTCGCAGACCGGGCTGGCCTACTGCCGGGCCCCGGTGGGTGCGCCGATCTTCACCGTCAATGTCCTCGGGACGGCGATGGTGGGACCAGCGGGGATCGCCGCACTGGGCCTGAGCTTCGCGTGGAACGACCTGCGCACCTTCGTCATGGCCTCAGCAGCGACCGGCCTGAAGATCGCGGAGGTGACCCGTCTGGAGTGCCGGCGGCTGTTTCTTGCGATCGCTGCGTCCATCGTCGTCACCCTGGTTGGCTCGGCAGTGGCGATCCTGTCCTACGCCTACGCCTACGGGGGAATCAACCTGATGGGGTGGCAGTTCAGGGGGATCCCGATGTTCGCCGGAGACTGGATTTCCCACAACATCAACAACCCGCAGCCGGTGCACCTGTGGCACCTCGCCTTCGTCGGTGTCGGCGGCGTGCTGATGGCGGCGATGACGTACCTGAAAAACCACATTGTCGGATTCCCATTCCATCCGATCGGTCTGGCGCTGGGACTGACCCACCCCATCCACAGCGCCTGGTTCTCCGTGTTCCTGGCCTGGCTGGTCAAGGCCGCCGTCCTGAGGTACGGCGGCGCCAAGCTCTACCTGGGCGTGCGTCCCCTCTTCCTGGGTCTGGTGCTGGGCACCTTCGTGTCGGCAGGGTTCTGGGTGGTCGTCGACGCGCTCACCGGCGCCTCCGGCAACGTGCTCACCTTCGCGTGAGACCAGCACCAAGCGTCACACCAGGCTCTCCAGCTGGGCGCTCTCCCCCTCAACTCACGTGGCGCGTGCCGGTTATGGCGTCGATGATCAGCCACACCCCCTGGGTGGCGAATTCCCCCAGGATCAGCCCCACGAAGAAGGGCCTCAGCTTGGCGAAGAGCATGGGGCCTCCGTATTTCAGAATCGTCGTCTTGAGAACCCACGCAATGAAGATGCTGAACCAGACGAAGTGAATGGCCCACACGCTGCTGATGGCGAATCCAAGGGGGTGGAAGGGCCACCAGAGCAGTCGATGTTGCGCCAGCATCAGCAGGGACATCCCCACCCCGCCAATGGCGGTGAAGAGCCATCCGTCCCAGCGCACGCCGGCCGGATTGCGGGAAAATGGCCCGGCGTACTCCGCAAAAGGCGCCTGAGCGAGGACGCCGTAGGGGGAGAACCTGGGCCCCAGGTTGACTCCCCCATAGTCGTAGCCGTAGCTCAGCATGGCCCAGGCGGTGCCGATGAAGCACGTCGTGGCACCCAGCAACATGGCCCAGAACAATGCCCTCCGCCCGCGCTTGACGTGCCCCACCAGTCTCAGCCCATTCGCCGCGAAGGCCATGACCGACGTCTTCACCTCGCCGGTCCAGACGAAGGTGAAACCGACGGGCACCAGGACGTGAGCACCGAGGTGCGACGTCCCCAGACCCGAGGCCACCAGAGCGGGCGCGGTGATCGGGCCGGCCAACCAGGCGATGCCGGCTTCGGCCACGATCCTGCTCAAGGCGACGAATAGCACGAAGGCCCCGATCAGCAGGAGCGGCAGCACCCACGTGGGGATTCCCGAGAGCCAGAGCCAAAAGGTTATGTAGGCCAGACCGCCGACGGTGCACAACAATGCGGCCCTGTAGGAGAGAATCTCCCCGGAGTCGTCGACCGCCGGGTCCAGGCCAAGGGCCTTGGCGAAGACGTCGCGGAGATGCCGCCTCCCTATCCACAAGCCCACGACCACGAGCACGATCATGGCTCCCATATCCTGATGGATGTGCATCGCCGATCGGCCGGGGCTGTAGGGGCCCAGTGGCTCGGAAACGGTCCATCCCAAGATGCTCATGTAGGCCTTTTGCATCTTGAAGACCAGATTGAAGAACCAGAGGCTGAAGGCGATGTTGAGGTTCACGAAATAGGTGAACCCGATCATCGAGAAGACGATGAAGACGAACAGCTCCTCCTGGTTCCGGAAAATCAGATAGCGCTGGGTCAGGTTGATCCGCGGAAGCACGTGGAAGTAGTCGTGGAGCCCGTTGATGGTCAGAACGATGCAGGGAATGGCGAATCCTATCCACATGATCGGGTTCTTGAAAAAGGGATTCACCAGCGATCCCTGGCCCTCCTGGCGAAGCAGGTCCATGGGAAGCTGCATGAGGGGATAGACAAGACGCTCGTTTTCCATCCACTGCTTCCGCAGGATAACCATCATGGCTATCATGACGACATACAGGGCGATGAAGAAGGAGAACCAGATCAGCAGCGGGTGAATCCACGCTACCCACGGTATGGTCATGCCCTGGGGCAAGCCCTCGTACAGGTATTTCGCCACCAGGTCGTCGTTGGGGGTGATCCAGTCGCGGATATAGGGCAGGATGGATTCATCCCACTGGTTCTCCGGCGACCGGTAGTAGAGCGGAGCCGCGAGGATGGGGATCAGGGACATCACGCCTCGGTTGGGTACCGCCGAGGCGATGAGCATCATGATGTAGACGGTGACCAGTTCGGCCCGGGTCAGCGCCAGCTCCCGCCTGACCAGGCGCAGGCAGACATTGACGACGCCGACCAGGACAAAGAAGAGGAAGACCGCCCCTGGCGCACTCATGTCGAAGGTGAGACTGGGAGCCTGCACGACCAGGACGGCATAGGGATCGACGACGCCGATGAAGAAACACAGTGCGGCGCCTAACAGTACCGACCGCGCCGTCACCCTGGAATGCAGGTGCGCGGTTTTCCGTGGGTGTGCAGCGTTCTGCTCTTGCGAAGAGGGATCGGGAGGCATGTGGGGTGAGTTCAGCTACCGCCGCGTATCCAGGACGGTGGCTCGCGCAAAGGTGTTCTCGCTCTCGTCGATTCGATTTAGATTGGCCAATGGCCAGTTGTCCTGCTGGAGGTAGATCTTCGCCGACCTCAGCGCCGTACTCTGGCGCCCTCCCGGGCAGAGGGTACCACCACCAGGCCACCCTCAGGCAGCATAGACGATCCCTGCATGCCAATCTCCTAGCGCAAGTCCTGTCCGCCCGGTACGAGCACTACTCCTGCTCCCCTCCCTCGGCTGCGATCCCCCTCCCCTCCACGACCCTCCAGACGCGATCCGCGGCGAGATCCTCGTGGACCTCGACGCCGCCACTCGGCCAGCGGATCTCCAGCCTCTGGACCTGGCTGCATTTCCCGAGGCCGAATGATATCCACATGCTGTTGCTGGACAGGTAGCTCGAACCCGTCCTGACGTCCTTCGTCTGAGCCACGCAGTCGCACACCACCACGATCCTCGCGCCGATTCCGTCCCGATTGCTCCTGATTCCCTCGAGGCGGATCTCCAACCAGTGATTGCGATTTCCCCCCTCGTTCCGCAGGAGAGAGGGCGTATCGTTCCGGTTGACGACGAATACGTCGACATCTCCATCGCCGTCGTAGTCTCCGGCCGCCGCTCCCCGGCTGCACTTGACGATCTGGAGGCCATCTCCGGCCTCGGCCGTAACGTCAACGAATCGACCGCCGTCGTTGCGGAACAACTGGTTTCGCTGGCGGTAGCTGGACCGCGGGTAATCCTTCTCCAGCGCCGAGGTGATGTGGCCGTTGGCCAGGAACAGATCGCTGTCCCCGTCGTTGTCGTAGTCGAACAACAGGGTACCCCACTGAAGGGCGTTGAGGGTCTGCAGGCCGATTCCCACTGGGAAGGAGACGTCGGTGAAGTAACCCCCCTCATTTCGGTACATCGTGGCGGTCTGTCCCTCGTAGTTGGCCACGAACAGGTCGGGTCGGCCGTCGCCATCGCCGTCGCCGGCCGCCACCCCCATGCTGCCCTCCACGACGCCCCCCTCACCATAGGCGACCCCCAGGAGCAGGCCATTCTCGACGAACCTCCCGTCACCGACGTTGGTGTAGAGGAAGTTGGCCATGGCGTCGTTGGCCACATACAGATCCTGATCCCCATCCCCGTCGTAGTCCCAGAACAGGACCCCAAGTGCCTTCCCCCGTGTGGCGTTGAGGCCCGCCGACGCGCTCACCTCGACGAAGGTGCCGTCTCCTTCGTTGCGATACAGCATGTCTGCCTGGCCGACAAACGCCTCCGGCGGAGGAGAGGTGGGAATGCCCCTGGTCAGGCCCCATTTTCCCTCGCCCGGCAACGGCGAAGTGGCCAGGTCGAGCTTCACGTAATTGCCGACGAACAGGTCCACATCGCCGTCGTTGTCGTAGTCGGCGAAGGCGGTCGCGGTGCTGTAGGCGTCACCCCGGACGCCGGCTTCAGCAGCCACCTCTTCGTAGGTTCCATCTCCACGGCGGCGGTACAGCACGTTGTGGCCGTAGTAGGTGACGTACAGGTCAGCGTCGCCGTCGTTGTCGTAGTCGGCGCTGACGCACCCCTGGCCCCAGCCGGTGTGACCGGTCCCCGTTGGCCCGGTGACGTCCGCGAAGCGCCCGTCTCCCACGTTTTCCAGCAGGGCGTTGCGCACCATGCTGAGGTCGTCGGGAGGCACCGCATCGTGAGGCAACCGTCGATACCGCTCCTCGTCGATAGCCACTTTCCCATTGACCACGTAGAGATCCAGATCCCCGTCGCCATCGGCGTCGAAGAAGACGGCCCCGTTGCCCGTCGTCTCGAGGATCGTCTTTGCGTCATCGTCGCCGAACCAGTTGCGGACCGCCACGCCTGCCTGGTGACTCACATCGACGAAACGGGGGGCCTCAGCCGCGGGTGAGCTCTCTCCCCCCCCCGCCCAGCTGACCGCCGTTGCCAGCAGTCCGCAGCCGAGGCGGGACCGCACTTGGGAGCGCCGCAACCCGATGGACCCGACGGCGTCAGTCCGCCTGTCCATTTCTGTATTGCTCGAAGAGCCGCTTGTGCTTGGACGCGAGGTCCGGCCGCCCTAGGCGCATGTACACCGTCATCAGATCGTAGTGGGCGCCGGCGAGGTCTTCCTTCAGCTCGAGCGCGCGTATCAGGGCCGCCTCGGCTTCCTGCAGTCGGTTTTGCTTCTTGTAGACCTTGCCCAGCTCGTTGTGGACATAGGGAAGACTTGGGGATAGCTCGAGAGCACTGGTGTAGGCCCGGATGGCGTCCTCGTAGTCTCCCTGGGCGGCGTAAACCAACCCCAGGCAGTAATGCGGCAGGGGCCCCAGCGCGGTGTCCGGATCGGCTGAGTTCAGTTCGATGGCGCGCTTGAACTCGACCTTGGCGCGCTGGTGGTCGCCCTCCCTGGCCAGCATGAGACCATAGTTGTAGTGCGCTGCCGCCATATCGGGATCGAAGCGAGTGGCGGCGGCGTATTCGAGTTTGGCGTCCGCCAGGGAGTCCACCACCTCGTACATGTAGCCCAGGCGCAGATGGGCTTCCGCGCGTGTAGAGTCCAGCGCGATGGCCTGCCTGAAGGCCTCCCTGGCCAAGGAGAATTTGGCCGCCTCGGCCAGGGCAATTCCTTTTTCTATCCTGGCGGTTGCCTGAGCGGTGTCCCGATCGCATGCCGAGAGCAGGACCACCGCCGCCAACACCGCAGCCCATGGCTTGACCGCATGTGCCAGGAGCTGACTTAGCTGCGTGACCAACGTGTCGCATCCTCCAGAAAACAAATGGCGCCGACCCCGTCCGTCGCTAGGGGGCGGCGCCATCTCCTGCCAGAGGTCGGAGGCGTATATCTCCAGTCCTAAAACCTGCCCGCCAAAGAAATCCGATGCACGGCTCCCAGAACATCCCCGTAGCTGTTGTAGGCGTAATCGACTCGCAGCTTGGAGACGTTGAGACCCACCCCGAACCCGAGGTCGTTCTCATCGTAGTTGAACCCGCTTCCGGCGCGGACCGAGAGCATGTTCTGGAAGGTGTATTCGAGTCCGAGGTCCATCTTCTCGGGTGAATCCCGGTGGTGGCTTCTCTCCAACTGCACCAACAGGGAGCCTGTTTCGCTCAGCTGCGGCGCAAGCAGCTCAAAGGCATCCACATCCAGGCCGACCTTGAAGGTCAAGGGCAGCTGCACGGACTGGTCAATGTACTGGATCTCCTTGGAGAAGTTCCTGACCGACATAGTCAGCCGGGAGCTGCGGTATCCGGTGCGGTAGGTCAGGCCGAAATCCACCGCCATGGCGCTGGCGCGGTTGTCCTGCAAACGCTGCGAAGCCCGCTTAACCTGTGCCCCGATGGTGAATCTGTCGGTGACCTCGCGGGCGTAAGCCAGTCCGATCACGCTCTCGTCTACGTCCACCTGCCCGAGCTCGCTGAAGCCAACCGTGGTGGGATCTTCGTTGATCGTCGTCCTGAAGATATCGCCGTGGTCCATGCTCACCCAGGACAACCCCACCACCCCGAAGCCCTCTATGCGGTACGCCAACGCCACCGCACTCTGGGTGATATCGGCGAACCACTGGGTCTGTCCAACCATGAACTCACCGCCATCGATCCTGGCGATGCCAGAGGGATTCTGGAAGAGGGCGGCCGCACCCTCCAGCCCGTTCGAGGCCATCAGGCCAGCGGCGCGCGCCGAGGGGTTGATCAGTAGGAACGTCATTCCGGCCTGGGCGCGCTTCTCGATTTTAGCGCCTTGGGCCGGCGTGATCAGCGCGGTGCACAGGAGCAATGTCATCCAAGACAGCACTCTCCGATCGTTCATGCTAGGAAGCCTCCCGATCTTCATTGCGTAACGTATGCAGGATTCCCGATGCCTCTGCCGGCACCGAGGCAGTCCCTACTTGACGATGACGAACTTCACCACATCGGCACCCGTGTCGCTGTCGATGACGGCGACGTACACACCACTGACGACTTCCTGGTTGAAGTCGGTAATCTGGTCCCAGTCCTCGTCGCCCGAGGGCAGACTCGCGGTACCACCGTGCTCGATGGTTCTGACCAGATCGCCGGCCTCGGTGTATATCTTGATCGTACACACTGGGGGCAGATTGATAAATCTGATCTTGCGGAAGTCGTCGGTTCCCTCGGGACCGTATTTGTTGAACACATCGCCGGCATCCCAGGGGTTGGGCACTACGCGCACATCGCCCTCCCCGAGTCGGTCCTTGCCCGGCTGGAAGGGAGTTCGAAACGGAACCGCCGGCTTCGTGCTCCGGTTGTGATGCATGCCGGACTCCACCGGGCGACCGGGGAACACCCAGTTCTGGGTGCCGTCGTCCACCGCCGTCACGTAGTAGTAGTAGGAAAATCCGCGGATTACGTCCGTGTCCGTGTAGGAGGTAGTCGTGCCGTTGAAAATCCGCTCGAAAGGCATGTCGCCGAAGTAGCTGCCCTGCGCCCGGTAGAGCCGATACTCCATGAAGTCCATAGCCCCGGTATCGCGGTCCGACGAGTTGCTCACGTCGCTCCATTCGACCCGAATCTGGCCCGCCCCCGACGTGATCGTCAGGTCGGGCGCCGGAGGCGGATCGGGAATGTCGAATCTACCATTCGGGCTGCTAACGGCCTGCCGCGCCAGTCCGATGTTGCGGAAGAGCGTGTCCTTGTACGCCCCCGCGATGGCGTCCTTCTCCGCCTGGGTGATCAGGCCGCTCTTGTATTGGGAGCCCACCAAGATCGTGCGCTGGTAGTCCATGCCGCCGATGCCATACGCGAGGATGACGTCGATGTCCTCTCCCGAGGGGATGTCATAGGGTCCCATGGCCAACTCGCCCACGGCGCCGAACAGCTCCGGGTCCGTAGGATTGGGATCCGGCTCGGCCAGGACACCCTCTTCGAAGAGCTGCCAGCGGCTCGGCGTGTAAAACGGGTTGTCGATCGACTGGTCCGGGTTCTGATCGCCGAAGGCGTGGCGGTACATCACCTCCTCTCCCTCTCTCCTGCGCTCGGGTAGTTCGTTCCAGTAATCGACGATCATGGCCACTGGTTGCTTGGCCCAGTCGGAGGCGTCGTTGGCGGAAAGATCCGCATGGAGGAGGGCGACCCCAGGGAACTTGGCCGACAGGAGGCGTCCAGTATCCTGATGCGGATCGTAGGCGTCGTCCAAATCGTTCAGCTTGCTGTCGCCGTCCCAGGCGTACATGATCCGCAGGCTGTCGCCGGAGGCGCCACCGCTGTCCACCCACTCCTCATACAGGTTGACATCTCGCAGGCCGCCGTAGTACTGGATGTAGGCATCGCCGGCCCACTCGGCGGCGTGGCCCCAGTGTCCCCCCCCCTCGGCGCGGTCCATGAACCAGACGTCCACCAGGAAGAGGAAGCCGTTAACAGCCGCGGTCAGGGGTCCCGTGTCGGCTCCGGCATCGCCGTTGTTCAAGAAGTTGTAGTGGCGAATGATGACCTCGTCAAAGTCGTGATTCACGTAGGCGTGGGCCTGCAACGTCGTGGTAATGCCGAGGAAATTCCTCCACACCACCTCGATCATAGCGTCTGACACCAACGAGGGATCGACCTCGTCAACGGCCTCTCCCTGCAGCACCTCACCGTCGACGATGACCATGGGGGGTTGCTGTTGCCACACCAGCCTGGTGCCCCCCGTATCGAGCCAGTCGTATCCCCCATTGCCGCCCCACTTCGTGGTGGCCTGAGCGAAGGCGTAGTCGAGCGTTTGGCCTTCGGCGGTCGTGAAGTTCCGCGCACCCATGCTGTGCCCGTGGTAGGAGGCCCCGCTCTTCGTGCTGTTGACGCCGTTTATGCTGCTGGGCCAGAAACCTCCAGGAAAACGGAAGGCATTTCCCCCCCATCCGGCGCGCTCGTGATTGCCGATCTCGTCCCACATGTTACCGACCCGGAGCATCTGATCGGCGTAGGCGGAGCCGACGGACAGTGCGAAGGCCGCCATGACCACCACGCTCCCCGCAAAGCAGTATCTGGTGTATCTCATGTGCCCGCTCCTCTCCCTGCAGACTGAATTGCTATTTTCGCCATGGCTGCCTTACCTGACGCCTATGTTTAAATTCAGGTTCAGGCCGATGAAGACCTGTCTCGGATCGATGAAGGTTGCCCACCGATCTCTTTCCGGGAGTACGATATAGCTCTTGTCCCAGTCGCCGATACGGTCCTGTCCGCCCTGGCTATCAGGCCTCAGAGAGTACAAATAAGCCCGCCATTCCTCGGCCGTGAATCCGGTCGGATTCAGCTGCCGGCGGTTGAAGAGGTTGTGGATATCCACGTACAGCTGGGGTCGAACGCCGAAGGCCTTAAAGACTTTCGTAATCCTCAGATCGGTGTTTAATGCGTCCCGGTTCCTGTAGTTGTCCTTGATACCCGATCCCACGGGATCGAAAGTGACTCTCTGCCCGCGGGCCCACCACTGCAGCCAGTTGACTGAAACGCTCTCCAACAGGTGGATCCCGGAAACCTTGGGCCCCCAGCCTATGGGGCTGTGCAGGTCCATGCTGGCGCGCACGGACGGTATCGGATCCGGAGCCCTCTGTTCCGTCGTGCTGCGCTGGTCCACCTCCCGGGCATCCTGCTTGACGTTCAGGAAGCCGAACAGTCCGTTATTCTGAAGTAGATACCCATAGTTCACCCAGCCAGTGAGAAACCGTCCAGTCCTCTTCTCCAGCTTGGCTTCGAAGCCGCGAATGTCACGGTAAAATTTGTTCTCGGAAATGCGTATAGCCTCACTGCCACCGAGAGACACGGGCCAATATCTGGTAAAGTCGATGAGGTTGGTGTCGTCCTTCACGTAGCCGGCCAAATGCAGGCGATAGGTGTTGGCGATGTTGTGATCGTAGCCAACCTCGTAGGCTATCGTCTTCGCCCAGTCGAGATCGGGGTTCCCCATCCAGTTGAAGAACTGCTGACCGGAGCCGCCCATGAAGCCGTACAGGTGGCGGGTGCGCGGCATGGTGTAGAAGTGGCCGTAGTTGAAGTAGACCTTGGCCACCTCGCTGACCGGGAAAGACACGCCGAGCCGGGGGGAGAGCTTGGTGCGGGTCTTGGCGTCCCGCGAAGTCAGTCCGTTGGCGGCAACATCAGCGCCGGCGCCGTCCACTCCCGTGTCCAGATAGCCCTCGAAGATATCGGAAAAGGACTGCTTCGCCTCTCCTCCCCTACCGCCTTCCAGGAACCAGGCGGGCATGCGGGCGTACTCGCCAAAGAAGTTCTCCTCCGCGTCGGGGAATAACCTCTGTACGTTCGGGTCCATGTACTCCACCCTGACGCCAATGTTGGCGATCATGCCGTCAATTTCCAGCTTGTCCTGGAAATAGGCCGCGAAGCGTCTGGGACTGAAGTCGTACTTCTTGAACTGCCCGAAGGGCTCGCCGCCTCCCAGGCGGATGATCCCCGAGAACTCCTCGACATCGTCGATGACCAGTTCTATCCCCGCCTGCAACTGGTGGATCTTGCCGCGCTGGCTGGTGATGTTGGCCGCGAACACCGTTGTGGTCACACTTGAGCTGTCGCGACTGATGACGTCGGTGCCCATGGTGTAGTACCCGGTCTGATCTACTTGCCCGGATCCCTCAGCCTGAGTCCTGACCCATCCCACTGGTGTTTCGTCCGACGCGACACTCCCCCCAGGGACTGTCCTGGTCTGAGACGCAAAATCTCTCAGGCTCGATGGCCCCATGTCGTAGTCCGCCGAAAAGCGCTGCAGGGACAGATCCCAGAAGGTGTTGGGGCTCGCCACATGCTTGACGGTTACACCGAACTGGCGGAAATCCCGGTCCACTTCGGACCCGACGATGTTGTACTTTGATCTGGGGTTGGTAATGGAGCTGAAGGTCGCCTGGTCGCCGTTCCAGCTGCCGCTGGAGTTGGCGTTGACGTTGGCGCCACTCAGATAGGATGGCCGCAGATCCCGCATGATCTTGAGATCGTTGTAGGACTGCGAGATCCCCTCCGCCCAGTCGCGGCTCATCGACCCTAAGGACCCGATGTGACCGCTCAGGACGTTGGCGGTGACATGCCAATTTTCCCGCCCCACGTAGTCCAGCTTGACCTGGCTGTTGCGATCGCCGTAGGAGTCTCCCGGGTGAGGCAACCCGTACTGGTTTTCTTCGAAGCGATGCGACACCAGGAACTTCAGGTCGTCCATGCCTGGAATGGTGCCGATGAGGGTAGCATCCAGGTTCTGGTCCGGGCTGTCGGCGTAATCCTGCTCGCGATGACGCCACATCCACAGATTCTGCGCATTTTTGGCCGCGGCCGCGTCTCCCTCGGCTACCGCCATCCATCCCTTCCACGCCTCCACGCTCGGAACCGCTCCAGGGGCGACGGTCCGCACCAAACTGCCGGACTCGTTCAGCAACGGGATGTTGGTGCCGTCGTTGGCGCCCTCGAAGAGCAGCTGCCCCCCTTCGCTCCAGACCCGAAGCAACCTGTTCGGGTCGCCGTGAACCCGCCACTCATAGGTGTCGCTGCCAAAGGCATCGGCGCCGAAGTGCTTCTTCTGGGCGGGAGCGAAACGGTAGTTGAGGAACAGGCTGACCTCGTCAGCAGTCCCTTGGCGGCTGACCACGTTGAAAAGCCCGGATCTGACGTTGCCGTACTCGGCGTTGAAGCCGCCCGTGTTGATCTGGACCTCCTTGACCGCGGTGGCGTTGATGCCCATGTAGGCCTCACCGAGGCGCTCGTCCACCAGGCGCTGACCGTCCAGCAGGAACAGGGTCTCGTCCGCGGCTCCTCCCCGCACCTGGCCCGCGTAGACCTCCGCTTCCAGGCTCAGTGACTCGATCAAGTTGCGGGCCATCGAGCGGGCCATATCATCGCTGGTGATGATAGCCTGGCTGCCGGAGACATCCATGGGCACGACCTCGCGCTCGGCTTCCACCGTTACCTCGGCCATCTCGATGGCCGAGGTCTTGAGATCGAAGTCGACGGTCACCGTGCGATCGACGCTCACCGCGACCCTGGTCTTGGTGATCTTCTCGTAGCCGATGATAAACACGGACACGGTGTGTTCGCCCGGCGGGATGTTGATGAAGAAGTAGTCTCCTTCCTCATCAGTGGTGCCGCCCACGTCGAGGTCTTCCACCACGACCACCGCCCCGGCTAGCGGATCGTTGGTCGAGGCGTCCTTGATCGTCCCCCGGATCTTCCCGGTGGTAGCGGCCAGCACCTCGTCGGGTAACCCCAGGGTCACCAGGCCGATGCCGACAAGCAACACCAACAGGATGAACAGCGATCTTTCCTTCATTGCTGACTCCTCCCTCCCAAGGGTGGAAATCCTCACCATGAGTAGCGCTCGTCCCATCAAGCAGAGGGTGACTGAAAAAAGGGCCAAGTAGCTCGGGCGTCGCTCACCCCCTGGCCCGGTCGCCCAACTGGATTCGCGTGCCTGCAATTCTCATCCGCACCCTTGCTCTACGCCCGCTATCGCGCCGTAGAGCACACTCTCCGCGCCCCAGTGCATAGGACAGCTTTATAAACCGTTGCGAATTATAACGAATTTGCGGGGCGCAAGTCAATAGGTTTTTTTTCTACTTCGTTACCGCAGCGTCCGCGAGCCCATGACATCTCAGTCCCCCCTTGGCTCCAACGGTGGCTGCGGGGTGATCTCCTCCCAGACGGGTGGACGGCTGAGGGTGCTGTCGAGGAAGGCCAACTGCCGTCCCGCCTTGTCCAGGCTCTTCTGGGTGAAGTCGCGCCGACGCTGGAGCTGCCGGCGCTCACTGGCCACCGGATCGGCCCCATCGGGATCCGCCGGAGGAGGGGGCAGGGAGTCGATGAGTGCGTCCACCTGTTGCAGGCGCCCGGCCACTTCTTTCACCAGTCTGGCGTTCTCGCGGCGCGCGTAGTGCAGCTCCTCCTCGGCGAGACGTCGGTACAGGGGCTGGTAGCCCTCGACGAGCCCCTGATCGCTCAGCTCGCCGGTCAGGTAGGTCTGCAGCAGAGCCAGCAGCCGCGCCCGCGCCTCGGACGAGCCGCTCTGCTGAGCGACGTACCACGGGTACCCGCTCCAGGGGTGGCCGGTCGCGGGCGCGAAGGCCTCGAGCTCCCGGGGTACCGGGTAGTCCTCCAGAGCGCTGATGAAGGCGACGTACTGGGTGAGGGTATCGGCCGCTTCCGGGGAGGTGAGGTAGCGGAAAAAATCGATCACCTGGTCCAGATGCCCCCTCTCGCGGGCGATCTTCCCCACCGCAAAGGACAGGTTGTAATTATTGTCATTGCGCGGACCATCGGCGTACGGGGTG
>Ga0310122_10001923_pt1 | contig 13232 bp, 10 predicted proteins | sample CB6_Bottom_1051__FD_203503 | JGI IMG/M metagenome (GOLD analysis project Ga0310122, IMG submission 203503) | Marine microbial communities from Western Arctic Ocean, Canada - CB6_Bottom_1051 | ecosystem: Environmental > Aquatic > Marine > Oceanic | place: Canada: Western Arctic Ocean | collected...
GGGTGCGGTGGTTGGCGGAAGGGGTCAGGCCCCGCCTGCGGACCGCTGCAGGGAGAGCAGACGAAACCGGGGGCGGCGTCAGACCCCCCTAGTCAGCTTTGTGAATCTCGACCGTTACCGACCCGGTGTTGTCCGCCAGTTCGCTCAAGAAATCGTTCAGCCGCAGGAACAGGGTCCCCGAAACCTTCGGCACCAACTTGCCCTCTGCACCCAGCGACACCACTCGAGGCGGAGTATCCGACCTCACCTCCTCGGGCTGAACCACGCCGACCAGCCGACCCAACGGCAGTTTCGCGTGGTAACGAAAACTGATCCCCTCGGCCGTGCTGACCCAGGGCTTGGGCTTTGCGGCCAATGTGAACCGACCGCCGGCCACCAGCTTCACGCCGACTCCCTTCTCGACCAACACCCCGCTCGACTGCCAGCCCCTCTCAGAGGCCACCTCCACCGTGGCCCCACGGACCGTCAATGGCCGAGGCTTGGTGAACGTGATCGCCGCACGCTGGAAATCGAATCCGGGCACCATGTCGCGGGCCGCCATCCGCCACTCGAACTGCAGCGCATGCCTGTGCGATCCGAAGGCCCGTTCCAGCGCCGCATCGAACTTCCCATCACCGAGATGCTGGCCCAGCTCCCTGAAACCGGCACGGTACCTCGGGTGCGACGCCAGGAATCGGCAGTACGCCCAGCCCCAGGCATAGGTCTCGATCTTCTTGTGCTCGATCGCCCACAGCCTCGAGATCAACTCGAATCGAGGCAATCGGCCGCGACGGACATCTCGACGCAACATCCCCAGCCGACCCCAACCGGGCAGCTGGGCGACATCTCCGGGCATCACGCCGAAGCGATACCGGCCGGTCAGAGGGTCGACCACGTGAGTGGCATACAGTTCGGCAGTGCCCTCGAGGTACCACACCGGCAGCTTCGGTCCACCGCGGGCGGTCATGAAGCAGTGAGTCGCCTCGTGGATCATCAGGTGGCGACGGTAGTAGTCGCCCTTCTGGTCCTTCATCCAGAACCTCTCCCGCTGGTGTTTGCCCGGATGCGCGCCCGCCAGGAAACTCTCGATCGACTCCGGCAGCAGCCCGGCCTCGGCAAAGTCCTTCGGGTCAACCATCACGCAGCCGGTGATCCTCAGCTTCTGGCCGGCCTTGCTCAGAGGTGGCGGACCGAATTCAGCGACCCAGGTCTCCCACGCCACGTCGAAGGCCGAGACCAGCATCCGGGCCGTCGCCGGTTTCACGTCGGTGTGCAGCACCAGCCGCTTCGATTCGTACCGGGCAATCTCGCCGGCCACGCCCCCTCGACCCGTGGCCAGCACAGCCAGCACGGCCAACATCAGGCAGAGACAAGGCCGCGAATCTCTGATCGGGAACACGGCACCGGGGTCCAGAACACGGGCGGTTTGGAAGCGTTGCTTTCGGCAGAGTACAATCCGCCTTGCAACCTTGAAAGACCACAGCCGCACGAGGACGCTCATGGCCGACTTCATCTACAGCCTCAACTCGAGCACCATTCGGCCGACTCCGATCCTCGAAAAGATCGCGATCGCCGGTCGGTGCGGCTACCAGGCCATCGAACTCTGGCACGACGACATCGACCTCTACCTGCTGACCGGCGGCACCCTGGGTGACATCCGCAACGCGGCCGACGACGCCGGACTGCAAGTGCCCACGACCATCTTTCTCAAGGGTTGGTGGGACACCAGCGGCGAGGACTACGACAAGGAAATCGACGAGATCAAGCGGCGGCTCGAGCAGACTGTCGCCGTCGGGGCCGGCTACGCCATCGGTGGCCCACCCCTGGGCGAGGTCGACTTCGAACTCGGTGCCCGGCAATACGCTCGATTGCTGGAAGTCGGTCGCGAGTTCGGCGTGAAGCCGATCATGGAGTTCCTGGGCTTCAGCGAGCAGGTGAATTCGATCGAGGCGGCGTTGAGAGTGATGCAGGGCAGCGGCGACGCCGACGCCACCACGGTGCTCGACCCGTTCCACATCTACCGCGGCGGCGGAGATGTCGAATCGATCGCCAAGCTGACCGCCGACCAGATCGCCATCTCGCACTTCAACGACTGCATCGACACAAAGCCCCGCGTCGAGCAGCACGACTCAGACCGCGTGATGCCCGGTGACGGCATCTTCGACCTCGGCCGCTACTGCCAGCTGCTCCGCGAGGTCGGCTACGACAGCTGGCTCTCACTGGAACTCTTCCGCGAGGACCTCTGGCAGCAGGATCCCGAAGAGGTCGCTCGCGAGGGACTCGAAAAAATGCAGGCGGTCGCCGAAGGCTGATCGCCTCTATTCGCGAGACCCCAGGTAGGCCGCCAGGGCCCCGATGTGACCGACGAAGGTCTGGGTCGAGATGATTCGAGCCTTCTCGCGGCCGCCGCCCTGGTGCCGCAGTTCGCCCATTTCCACCCACGCACCTCGCGAATCCATCGCCGTGATCGCTGCCAACGCCCGGCGGCTGATCGCGGGGGTCAACTTGCGACGCTTGCGAGTGGCCAGCCGGCTGGCATCGAGGGGCCGCGACGGCCCGACCCGCTTCGCCTGACGCCAGGCCGATTCGATCGAATCCAGTTTCGAACCGACCTGGAATCCGTAGTGAGTCGGCAGGTCGGTGTCGGTGTAGACCAGCTCGTACTTCATCGTGAAGTACAACGGCCGATTGGTCTTCAGCTCGTAGAACCTCGCCAACCGTCCCTGGGAAATCTCCGACGCCTTCAGGTACTTCAGCGCTCTGGGCACCGCCTCGAGAAAGTCCTCCCGACCGGTCTTTCGGTACAGGAAGATCAGCGTCCGCATCACCCCCTGCGACTCGCCACCGCAGACCGAGGGAGGTTCGAACTTGCGGGCCCAAGCCGGGTGCATCTGCAGGTCGTATTGCTGAGCCCAGGCGGGTTGAGGGTCGGGCATCTGGGCCAGCAGGATGAAGTCGCCGGCCTTCTCGGCCGCGACCTGGTACTTCAGCTTCCCGTAGATCTCCCGCGCCTCGATCATCGTCTTCACCACATCGGCGATCGAGTTGTCGTTGAACGTGTAAAAGCTGTAGTAGCGTTGCTGGGGAAACGTCCGCGACCACTTCGCCTGGTAACTCGCCTTGCGGACCGGGAACTTCTTCGCGTCGGGGAACTCCTCGTACCGCTGAGGCCAGGCTCCGTTGGGGAACTGGGCCTTGATGAGTGCATCCAGAGCGTACTCGACGGCAAAGTGGACCTGCTTGTCGCGGTAGCCCAGGGCCCGGTCCAGGTGCATCAGGAACCTGAGCGCCGACTGTGTGGTGTTGTCGTCCAGGGTGGTGCGGTTGCGGCCCTCGGGATTGCCCGCGATGCGGTAGGCGTATGTTTTGCGTTTGGCCGGGTCGGTCTCGATCCGGTAGTCCCAGCCCCCGGAGAGCAACTGGCCGTTGACGAGGTGGTGTCCGGCGTCGACGGCGGCGGACCGCAGTGTCGGGTCGCCGCAGGTCAACCAGGCCTCGAGCAGGCCTTCGCCGACCGTCGGAGTCCCCGGCGGCTGCACCCACGACGTCCCCCGCCCGGCCCGACCCTCACCCTCACGCCGCTTCAGATCGTGGCTGTACTTCCACAGGTATCCGCCCTCGGCAGAGACCTTATTGCGGAAGAACCCGACCGCCTTGTGCAGGGCCGCTCGAGCACTCTGGGGGGTCAGAGCGTCCTGGGCGGGTGCGGCCGAGGCAGTCGTTCCCAGCAGCGTGGCGACGAGGAACCAGTGGCGGGCCATCGTGAGCCTCCGATCGAGGTCAAGTCACGGGCCAGTCTACTGCGGCCCCTGCACTTTTGCGCAGAAGCGCTAAAACGCAGAAGCGCTGAAGCGCCCGCCGCGTCTCTTGACCACCAAACCGCTCGGGCTAGAATCGTGGCTGTCGATCGGGCCTCGGCCCGATCGACAGCCGGGGGCCGTAGCTCAACTGGTTAGAGTACCGGACTGTCGATCCGGGGGTTGCGGGTTCGAGTCCCGTCGGCCTCGCTCCCTGACACCCGCTGTCGCAATGCGACAGCGGGTTTTTTCTTATAGAGGATCCTCAGCAGCCTCGTGATAGAATCGCCTCCGCCGGCCAACGCGGTTTCCCCAACATGCCCACTCTCGATATTCATCACGCCGACAACCTGCCGCTGCTGGAACAGTGGGGCGACGGGTCGTTCGAGTTGATCTATATCGATCCGCCGTTCAACACCGGCCATCAGCAATCACGGCGTCGACTGAAGACGGTCCGCGACGAGGACGGGGATCGAACCGGGTTTGGTGGGCAGAGGTACCGGACCGAGGAGATCGGGCGGCAGGCGTTTGCCGATGCCTTCGACGACTACCTCGCCTTCCTCGAACCCCGCCTCAAGCAGGCACATCGGCTGCTGACACCCACCGGCAGCCTGATGCTGCACCTGGACTACCGCGAGGTGCACTATGCCAAGGTCGCTTTGGACGTGATCTTCGGCCGCGACGCGCTGGTCAACGAGATCATCTGGAGCTACGACTACGGCGGCCGCACGAAGAAACGCTGGTCACCCAAGCACGACAACATCCTGTGGTACGCCCGCTCGCCGGGCGAATACACCTACCGTTACGACGACATCGACCGCATCCCCTACATGGCCCCCGGCCTGGTCGGCCCCGAAAAGGCCGCCCGAGGCAAGACGCCCACCGATTCGTGGTGGCACACCATCGTCAGCCCCACCGGTAAGGAACGCACCGGCTACCCCACGCAGAAACCGCTGGGGATCCTCGAGCGGATTGTCCGAGTGCACAGCAACCCGGGCGAGACCGTGCTCGACTTCTTCGCCGGCAGCGGCACCACCGGCGAAGCTGCGCTGAAGCACGATCGCAACGCCGTGCTGGTCGACAACAACCTCGAGGCGGTCGAGGTGATGGTCGAGAGGCTGTCGAGATTCGAGCCGGTGCTGCACGGCGCGGACCAGCGGCGGGAAACGGCGTAGGCCGGCCGCCGGGGTCAGACGCCGCCCACAAGTTGGTCTGTTTCCCCTCGAGCGACCCGCAGGCGGGGCCTGACCCCTTTTTCTACCGACCACCGCTGAACGCCAGAACGGCTCAGGGAGCAGGGGTCATGCGAAAAAACGCGGAATTTCCGAGTCCCGCTGGCCACATAAGCGCCGATGGATATAATAATCAGGGAACCATCAAACAGCCGGGTAGCTGCTCATGTTGAAGATCCTCGGACCAGCCAGCGGTTCAGATCCGTTCTGCGACGGACTCTCGCGCCGCAACTTTCTGCAGGTCGGAAGCCTGGGGACCGGTCTGAGTCTCGCGGGGCTGCTCGCGGCCGAAGCGGCCCAGGGCAAGCGGCCATCGGCCCGAAGCGTGATCTTCATCTACCTCGTCGGCGGACCCCCTCACCAGGACATGTTCGATCTCAAGCCCGAAGCTCCGGCCGAGATCCGAGGCGAATTCAACCCGATCCCGACCAACGTGCCGGGGATCGAGATCGGTGAGCACCTGCCGATGATGGCTCGGATGATGGACAAGTTCACCATCATCCGCTCGATCTGCGACGCTCAACCCGAACACAACGCCTTCCAGAGCTACACCGGTCGCAACCAGCGACTGCCGATGCCGGTGGGCGGTTGGCCGACCCCCGGCGCTGTCGCCAGCAAGCTGCTGGGTCCTCTGCATCCCAGCGTCCCGCCCTACGTCAGCCTCTGCTACACCTGCACTCACGGTCCCTACAACGAGCCCAGCCCCGGGTTCCTCGGCGTACCCCACTCGCCGTTTAGACCGCTGGGCCCCGGGCGGGCCGACCTGGTGCTCAATGGCATCACCCACGACCGGCTCGGCGACCGGGCCCTGCTCCGCAAGAGCCTCGATCGGTTCCGACGCGATGCGGACACCCGAGGCATGATGGCCGGTCATGACGCCTTCACCGAACAGGCACTCGGGGTCCTCACCTCGTCCCGACTCGCCAACGCACTGGACATCTCCCAGGAAAGCGACGCCACCCGGGCCCGCTACGGCACGGGCAACACCAAGAAGATGATCGACGGCAACGGAGCACCGCGGGTGCCCCAGAGTTTTCTGGCGGCTCGGAGGCTGGTCGAAGCCGGAGCCCGGGTCGTGACGGTCAACTACAGCAAGTGGGACTGGCACGGGTCCTCCTACGGGACGATCTTCAACCGGCAGCGAGAAGACCACCCGGTGCTCGACAAGGCCCTGACCGCACTGATGGAAGATCTCGAGCAGCGAGGACTGCTCGAAGACACCCTCGTCGGGGTCTGGGGCGAGTTCGGACGGACGCCGAAGATCAACAAGGGCGTCGGCCGCGACCACTGGCCCAAGGTCTCCTTCGCACTGCTCGGAGGCGGGTCACTCAACCAGGGCCAGATCATCGGAGCCACTGATCGCCAGGCCGGCGAACCGGTCGCCCGACCGGTCAAGTTCTCCGAACTCTTCGCCACCCTCTACCACCACCTCGGACTGGATGCCTCGACCGCCACGGTCAATGACTTCCAGGGCCGACCGCACTACCTGGTCGCCGACGGATCCGAACCGATCCGCGAGCTGGTCTAGTAGGTCAGGCTGTGCCTGACTGATCAGCGCGAACTGTTCTGCTGTTCCCGTAGGTCAGGCTGTGCCTGACTGATCAACCCGGCCCGTGCTGGTTGTCAGGCACAGCCTGACCTACGGCCCCGCACCAGGCTTGGCTCTTTTCGCGATCAGGCACCCGGGGGTTGCTCGCGTATTCGAGGAATCCCGGCCAGTCACGCTGCGAGATCTCGACACAGTCACCGGGCAATCCGGTCGTGTCTCCACGTCGCAAGACAAAGACGCTCTGCCCCAGAGGCTCCTGCCCCCGCGAGGCGACTCCACCCAGGCACCCCGCCTCAACGAAACCCAGTCCCCACTCGGCCAGCTTCCGCTGCACCCGCTCCAGAGGATTCCAGGCCACGTCCAACCGGTGACCGGTCGAGAGCACCAGCCAACCCCCCTCGACCAGCCCGGCTGCCAATCGCTCCAACCCCGCCAGGCCACCCTCGATCTCCTCGGGCAACACGTCCACCGCCACGATCAACTCGAATCGCCCCGCACCACCCTCGGGCAACAGGTCGGCCTCGACCAGCTCGACACTCCGGCCCAACTCCGCCGACCGCCGGCGGCCCAATTCCAGAGCCGGCCTGCTGAGATCGCTGCCCACCACTTCCAGCCCCGAGTGCCGCGCCCACCACGTGGCCAGGTAACCGGCGTGGCAACCCGCGTCGAGCATCGGGCCGGTGATCTTTCGAGAGACGACCAGGTCGTCGACCACCGCCGCGGTATCGATGATCACCCCGCGGCGATGCGAATGGACGCGGCCCAGCAGCCGCTCGTCGGCCACCAGGTCGAAGAACTCGCGTTCGGCGCTGCGGCTCTTCGGAGTGCCTCCCACCTCCGCCGAAACGTACGCCCTGTGCAGCTCGCGAAACCGATCCACCAACCCGCCGGGACACTCTCGCTCGAGGAGCTCCCACCAGCCGGCATCCTGCAGCGAACCCACGTCGATGCCCCAGGCCTCGCGGAGTTCGGCATCGAGAAGCAGCAGGTCTTGCCTGTGAGGCACCGCTCAGAGGCTCTCGAGAAACCGCAGCAGGTCGTCCCGCTCACCGGCCTCAAGCGGCCGCTGCGGTCCATGACCGAATCGACCGATCACCTCGCCCAGGTTCCTCGCACGGTTGTCGTGCAGCAACCCCTCCCGCTGGCTCACACCTCGCAACGACGGCGGATTGAACTCCCGCCGACCCACCTCGTCGGCAAGCCCCACGTCGTAGGTGCGACGGGACGTGAACAGAGGCGGGACGTGACACTTGGCACAGCCCACCCGAGAAAAGACCGCTCGGCCCCGGGCAACCGCCGCCGGGTTGTGGGTCCCTCGGGCACGAGCCAGCGCTGGAGCCGCCGGCAGCGACTTCAGGTAGGCCGCGATGTCGGCCGCCCCCGACGGAGCGATCGCCTCGCCTCGCATCGTCAACCGCACCGACTTGCTGATCTGCTCGGCCAGGCTCTTCACCTCACCGTTCCAGGCCCACGGACCGGTCTGACCACTGCCCAACAGCGAAAGCACTCGCTTGGGGGCCCCGAAGCCGCCGTCGCCGAGAGTATCACTGAGGCCTCCGTTGGTGTGGCCTCGAGTGTGGCAACTGCGACAGCTGATCCAGCCGTCGCTGGAAAGTCGCGAGTCGTGAAACAACTGCTCGCCGCGGTCCACGGCCGTCAGTTTCGTCGGAGGACCCAGCCGAATCGTGGCCAGGACCTCAAGTGGAGACAGCCGCACCAGGGATACCGAATCGGAGAATCGATCTGCAACCCAGGCACGAGTCCCGTCGCCGTCGAGTGCCATCGCCGAGGGCCCCAGGCCCACGGCCTGGCGACCGTAATACTGGATGCCATCGGTGCTCGTCACCAATTCGTGCACGCCGGCAAGCAACACCACCCGCAGGTTCTCACGTCCCAGGGCAATCGCCACCGGATCGCCGGCAGCTCGGTCGGGGATGCCGACGTAGTCGAGGCCCAGCCGGGACTCGAGCCGATCGGGGTCGCCGCTGATGGCATCGATCCCAATCGTGCGGATCACGTTCAGCATCACACCGCCCCAGTGCACTCCGCCCCGGGTCGTCTCGGCCTTCGCATCGAGTAGCTGGTGAGGGATCAGCACACTGTGGCGGTCGGCCGAAACTGTCATCCGCCCGATGTTGACTCCCAGTAGAGACCGGATCAGAGGGGGTTGCCGGAGATGCGGATCGCAGACTGCCAACCGTCCACCGAACGTCGAAGCGACCAGCCAACGGCCGTCGGGGAGTTCGAGCAACTGCCCGGCGGCGAACGGCAGATCGAGAGTACGGACGTGGCGGGGCTTGCCCGAGGACGTCCAATCGACCAGCGTCAACCGCCTCGACCACAACGATCCGACCACCGCGCGAGTGCCGTCGCGCGATGCGGCCAGCGACACCGGGTAGTCGGCCACCTTCAAACGCCACGCCACCTCCAGACGCTCGCCGCACTGCACGCCGATCAACTCGCCCGCGGCTTCGTCGGCCGCCAGCACCCAGTTGCGATCCGGTACCGTGGCCAGCGCCGAGAGTCGCTTGCCGAGAGTCACCTCGGAAACGACCCGCCGTGAAACTCGATCGATCACCGAAACCGAGCCACTGCGACGATTGGCCACCAGGACGTGGCGACCGTTGGGCGAGAGGGCAATGTCGACGGGTCGGCGGATCCGCGCAGCGGGGTTCGCCGCAAGCGTCGAGTGGGCCAGGCACAGGACGATAGGAATCAAGCGGAGCATCGGAGGTGAGTCTAACAGATCCGCCCCCAACCACAGGGACTGGCTCCGCAGCCGCAGGGACTGGCTCCGTAGCCGCAGGGACTGGCTCCGTAGCCGCAGGGACTGGCTCCGTAGCCGCAGGGACTGGCTCCGTAGCCGCAGGGACTGGCTCCGTAGCCGCAGGCGCAGGTGCCTGTCCCCTCGCAAGCGACAGCCTGAAGATCCCGGGACAGGCACCTCCGCCTCCGGCTGCGCCTGCAGCTACGGAGCCAGTCCCAGACGTCGGGATGACACCGGCCCACCCCGCCGGGTATCCTGTCCATCTCGCCCCCCAACATCCCCCCCGCCCCGCCGCCCATGCACCGACCCGCCCTCGCACTGCTCACCGCCACACTGCTGGCATCACCACTGCTGGCCGCGGCGCCCAAGGATGGCTGGTACCGCAACCTCGAAGAGGCCCGCCGCGAGGCCCGCGAATCGAAACGTCCGCTGTTCGTCGTGTTTCGTTGCGAGACCTGACCCGAGTGCTGGGCCTGGGATGAGCAGGTTGCTCATGAAGACAAGCAGATCGCCGCGAAGCGTCGGCGGTTTGTCTGCGTGCGGGTCACCCGGCTCTCGGGCATCGACCTCAACCGCTTCACCTTCGACATGGACGTGACCTGGAACGCCTTCTTCACCGACGCCAATCTCAACGTCTACAGCCGATACGGCGGGCGGGATGGGGGTGAACCCGATGAGCGGATGAGCGTGTCGTCGCTGCTGAGAACGATGGACGAAGTGCTGGCCGAACACCAACGGCCCAGCGGCAGGAAACGGTTCCAGCCCAGGCAACCGGGGCGGCAGACGCCCAGGGATATCCCGCTGCTGAAGGCCAACCACCGCGGCTGTGTCCGCTGCCATATCGCTCGCGAATACCAATTGCTGCAGTCGTTCCACGACAAGACGTTTTCTCGACGCGAACTGTTCCGCTTTCCGCTTCCCGAAACTCTCGGCGTGACCATCCGCACCGAACACGGGCACCAGGTCGAGCGGGTCGAGCCGAAATCGGCCGCCGCCACCGCTGGCGTCAAGCCCGGCGACGTGATCACCTCCGTCGGCGATGTCCCGGTCCATTCCGACTACGACATCCGTTTCGGACTCGACCGGAGCGCCGAACCGGCGCTGGCAGGCCGACCGATTGCCTGGACACTCAGGCGGCTCTATGACGACGGGGAGATCCGGACACTGAAGGTTTCGCTGAGGCCGGCCAGGGGTTGGTGGGCCTATGACATCGGCTGGAAGATATCGCTGCGGAGTGCTCCGTTTCGGACCGGCATGCGAGGCTACAGCCTGGCTCCGTCTCAGAGAAAGGACCTGGGGATCTCGGTCAAGACGCTGGGGGTGAAGATCTCGAGCATCTATTCCGACGGGTTCGGCCGCAGCGTCGGGCTGAAGAAGCGGGACGTAGTGGTGGGGATCCCCGAGCCGATCGGGCGAGTCCGGTTGTTCGACACCTTCCTGGGCCACCTGCTGCAGCGGCATCGGCCCGGCGACACGGTCAGGCTGACGGTCCTGAGAGACGGCCGCAGGATCATCGTCTCGGGGAAATTCCCCGAGTGGTTCACCGACGAGACCTCGGTGCCGTAGCCGGGCCGAAGGACACCCCCACCCCAGTTCCGCCGCAGCGACCCGCCGCAGGCGGGCTAGCCCGGGGTGGAAACCCCGGGAGATCTCGCGTGAGCCTCCTGCTGGGATCCATCTGGATACACCCCTTCACCGGGCAACCCGTTGTGAGCCGCCGTGCCGCCCCACATCTGCCAGCCGTCGTCGGCCGCGTCACCAGTCTCAAATGCGACCAGCTGACCCGTGGCCGTGCCGGCAATGCACCAGCCGGATGTGACCGCAGGAGGAAACACCAATCCGGAACCGACGTGGACTTGCCAGAGTTCCCTGCCGGTCTCCTGCGAGAGGCAATGCACCTTGCCGCGATCGGTGCCGACAAAGACCTTGCCGCCGGCAAGCGAGGGGGGAGTCACCAGGCTGTCGACGGGGGTGTCGTCGGCCACCAGCCGCTGCTGCCACGCAGTCTGGCCCGATGCCAGGTCCACGCACTTCAACGTGCTGCCCATCGACGAAAACTTGCGGCCACCGGAAATGAACGGCTTGGACCCCTGGTAACTCCAGACTCCCGACACCGTCGAGCGACCCAGCAGCCGCTGGGCCTGGTGCATCTTCGAATCACCCTTGGACGACGAGAAACCGACCCGAGCGTCCTCCTGGCTGTCGCGACGGAACTTCCTCGAACGGTGACGGCGGTGCTTCAGGTCGAGGTACTCGGCCTTCTGTCGAGTGGTCTCGTGAGTGCGGTGCTTCAGTTGAGCGGTGTCGAGGTACGCCTGCACCTCATACGAATCCGCCCAGTCCTCGGGACGATCCGACGACTCGCGGCGGTGGTCGTGGCCCGGCGAGGTCCCGCCCACCTCCGACTCGTCCTTCTGGCTGAAATGACACTCGCCAGCAAAGACCGTCGGAGCCGATGTCGCCTGGCGATCGGCTTGCCAATCGAGATTCCCGCTGACGGCGTCGACACACCAGACCCGTCCGTCGAGCGTGCTGGCATAAACCTTGCCGGCCTCGACCACCGGAGCCGTGATCACCTCGCCGGTCAACTCGACCCTCCACAACGGCTTGCCGTCGCCTAGCCGGAAGGCGGCCAGCTTGTGCTGGCGATTGCCCCGGCTGTCGGGATAGACCATCAACACTCGCCCCTGGGCAATCGCCGGCATGCTCATCAACGGATCGCCCAACCAACGCTTCCAGGCCGGGATGCCCTCGACCGTCAATACCTCCAACTCGCAACTCTCGGTGTTGAACGCCACGAACCCCTCGGCAACCGCCGCGGCGGTCGGTCCGTCGTCGGAAGTTCGGTAGGTCCACTCGAGCTCCCCGCTGGCCAGGTCGAAGGCGTAGAACTCGTAACTGCCAAACCCCGCGCCGACAAAGATCCGGCCGTCGACCACCGCCGGAGTCGCCAGCGGTCGACATCGAGGCAATTGCCGCTGCCAACCGGTGCCGGTCACACCCGCGAATTTCCTCGCTTTCGACAACTCCGGTGCCCGCTCCGGCCTCTCTCTCCCCGCTCCCGTCATCTCCCCATCCTCCGCTGATGCCACGCACACCTCACCCGACACCACGCCGGGCCGGACCTTATTAGTGTTATTATAACACCTATAATAGTGTGTTGTCAACACGATATCGGCGGGTGGGGATGCAAGGTTGACCTGGGCCGGGGCGAAGTGTTTCAATCACACGAACTGCGAGTTCGCGCGAGACCGGGAGCGACGATGGGCCTGATGCAGAAGAAACGAGCCAAGCGGCACCACTACGACTACCCGATGGTGTCGGTGACGGTCGATTGCGTCATCTTCGGGTGGGACACCGACGGGCTGCACGTGCTGTTGATCCGGCGAGGCGAACCTCCGCACGAGGGCCAATGGGCGTTGCCCGGCGGGTTCCTGCGTTCCGGAAGCGAGAATCTCGAGCAGGCTGCTCACCGGGAACTGTACGAAGAGACCGGCGTCCGCGGCGCGCACCTGGAACAGCTGGGCACCTACAGCGATCCCGAGCGGGATCCTCGAAAAGAACACATCATCACCGTCGCCTACATCGCGCTGGTCAAGCGGATCGATCACAAACCACGCGGCGGCACCGACGCCAGCGAGGCCGGCTGGTTCCCGATCGAAGAGTCACGTCGGATCAAGCTGGCCTTCGACCACAAGGACATCCTCTCGGACGCCATCAAGCGACTCTACGGAAAACTCCGCTACAACCCTCTCGGCTTCAAACTGCTCCCCAACAAGTTCCCGCTGCGTGACGTCCAGAGACTCTACGAGACCGCGCTGGGCCACGAGGTCGACAAGCGGAACTTCCGCAAGAAGCTGCTCGAGATGGGTGTACTGGAGGACACCGAGGAGATCGAAGCCGACGTC
>Ga0310122_10001927_pt1 | contig 13222 bp, 16 predicted proteins | sample CB6_Bottom_1051__FD_203503 | JGI IMG/M metagenome (GOLD analysis project Ga0310122, IMG submission 203503) | Marine microbial communities from Western Arctic Ocean, Canada - CB6_Bottom_1051 | ecosystem: Environmental > Aquatic > Marine > Oceanic | place: Canada: Western Arctic Ocean | collected...
CGGAACAAAAAGTGGCCATTGGTACAGAGTACAACTTGGTAAACCGTATGCGTAAAGGGAACACTTACGTGCTCTCTTCCACCAAACCTGAATGTCCTACAATGAATGAAACCACACTGGAAGACCTCTATAATACATTGAAGTCTATTGAAGATGGCAAACCTATTAATGAGATAGTGGTACAACCTGAGATTATCAAATATGCAAACTTGGCGCTAGAACGTATGTTGGCGATTACATAATGTTAAAAGAGGAATTTTTAAAAGCATTGGTGGCTGAAGACTTAGGACGTGGCGATCTTTTTGCACGCATCAGTAACTCTAAACCTATACGTGCGTATATCCTCGCCAAAAGTGCTGGGGTATTTGCAGGGCAAGAGTATGTAGAGACCTTTGCTAAAATGTATGACTTAAACCTAGAGTGGCAGGTAGAAGATGGGAAAAGTTTTACAAAAGGTGAGAAACTCCTTTATATTTCTGGGGACTCTAAAACTATTCTCTCTTTAGAACGTTCTATTTTAGACATGGTTTTACACGCCTCTTCCATTGCTACTTTAACTGCTCAGTATGTTGCAGCCATACAAGGTACAGGGGTAAAACTCTTGGACACCAGAAAAACAAGACCTCTTTTACGTAGTTTTGAAAAGTATGCTGTACGTTGTGGAGGTGGTATAAACCACCGTATGGGGCTAGATGACTGCCTTATGTTGAAAGATACACATTTAAAAACAATTGATGACTTAGATGTCTTTATGAAAGAAGTGCGTCAAAAAATCCCTTTTACTGCCAAAGTAGAGATAGAGTGTGAAGACTTGGCTATGGCAAAAAAAGCCATGAAAGCTGGGGCGGACATCATCATGTGTGACAACATGGGATTGGAAGAAACCAAAGAAGTGGTGGCGTATAGAAATGAAAACTATCCACACATTTTGCTTGAGGCATCTGGCAATGTTACCCTTGAAACCATTCAATCCATTGCTGAGACTGGGGTCGATGCCATCTCTTCTGGTTCTATTATTCATCAGGCCAATTGGATTGATTTGTCCATGAAAGTAGAAGGATAATGAAAACACTCTCTTTACCTTTCGAAAAAGTCAAAGAGAAAATTGACCAAGCCCAGCACATTACTATACTCTCTCATGTAAACCCTGATGCAGACACACTTGGTACAGCTTTAGGGATTTATGCACTGCTTAAAAAAGCAGGCAAACAAGTAGAAGTGGCCAATGCATCTAAACATTTACCTCCGTACTTAGACTTTCTCCCAAATTTTCACAAAATTAAAGGTAAAATAGATTATGAAGATTCTCTCATAATTGCCTGTGATTGTGGGAGTATTGAGAGACTGGGCTTTGACTTAGACGGGCATGATATCATCAATATAGATCACCATCATTCTAATGAAGGTTATGGTTCGCTCAATGTCATTGTGTCACAGTATGCTTCTGCTTCACAAGTGGCGTATGCTTTGTTTGACCCACTCTATGATATTGATGCTTCCGTAGCCACTTGTTTTTACACCGCGCTACTGTCAGACACCCGTTACTTTACCACTGCAAATGTCAGCGAGGATGTTTTTGCTATGGCAAAAGATTTGCTAGCCAAAGGGGCAAAGCATGAAGAGATCTCTTACAACTTTACACAAAGACGTCCCTTGTCCTCATTACGTATTTTGGAAAAAGCACTGGCGTCTTTGACTTTACATCATGAAGCCAAAATAGCCACACTTTTTGTGACACAAGATGAGATACTAGCTTCTGGTGCAAGTACCTCTGACATGGAGGGCATAGTAGATTATGCACGCTCTTTGGTGACTGTGGAAGTGGCTTTATTTGCGATAGAGTTAAGAGAGGGTGTACGTATCTCTTTGCGTAGTAAAAAAGTAAATGTTTCACAAGTGGCTTTGGCTTTTGGTGGCGGCGGGCATAAATTGGCCGCAGGTTTTACACTTAAGCAATGTGGATTACAAGAAAGTATGGATAAAATTATACACAAGATTAATACTTTGGGATTAATTGATTAAATAACAAAATTAGGGTGAAAATGAAAAAAAGTAATATCGGTACAAAAATATTTACGCTGTTTATTTTAATTGTGGTTGCTGTGGGAGCAGGATATGTGTATACCGCGCCAGAATTTGAGCGTGAAGTCCCAGTGATTAAAAGCCAAAAGAATGTTTTTTGGAATAGAATTGCCCCTTTAAAAGTCAAAATCTCTGACAATGTGGGATTAAACCGATATGAACTTACTTTGAGTGATGGCAAAAAATCTATCATTGTAGCAGAGGGTGCTTTGGGTGGTGCAGACAAAGAGAAAACATTTTCCATTAAGTATCCTAAATCTAAAATACTTGACAAAAAATCAAAACACTTAACCTTAGATATTAAAATCACCGATAACAGTATGTGGCAATATTTAAAAGGTAATTCTGCTCAAGCACGTATGAACATTACAGTAGACTACAGTAGACCCAATGTTAATGTCGTAGCCAACTCACGCATGATCAACCAAGGTGGGGCAGCGTTAGTTGTGTTTCAAGCAGCAGATGACAACTTAGATGAACTCTACATAGAAGCTAACGGCAATAAATTTAAAGCACAACCTTACAAAAAAGAGGGCTATTATGCTTCTTTACTTGCTTGGCCTTTTGACATAGATACTTTTTCAGCCAAAATCATCGCCACTGATTTAGCAGGTAACAAACGCATGACAGAGATTCCTTTTTACCATAAAAACCCAAAGTATCGTACTTCACAGATTAGAGCAAGTGATGCATTTATAGATGGTAAAATTACAGACCTAGCCTCAAGCGACCCAGAGTATGCCAGCATAAGTGGTAAATTAGAAAAGCTCAAAGCTATCAATGAAACCATGCGTTTAAAAAACGAAGACCTTATTTATAAACTGAGTTCAAAAGTTTCTGATGACATTTTAGATGTTTGGAAAATACATAAATTTTACCCGCTTAAAAATGGACAAAGGGTGGCAAGTTTTGGTGACCACCGTTACTACTACTATGAGACAAAAGACAATGTTGTTTCTGAGTCTTACCATGTAGGCTATGACCTTGCAAGTAATGCCATGGCAGATATTAAGACATCTAATGCAGGGAAAGTGGTTTTTGCTGAAGAGAATGGTATTTATGGAAATATGCCACTCATTGATCATGGTTTAGGACTTTACTCACTCTATGGACACTGTTCACAACTCTTTGTGAATGAAGGAGATGAAGTGCAAGCAGGTCAAGTCATAGCCAAAACCGGTAAAACAGGTTTGGCTTTGGGAGATCACTTACACTTTGGTATCTTGGTACAAGGAATTGAAGTACGTCCTGTAGAGTGGTTTGACCAATCATGGATTACAAAATTCATAGACAATGTCTTTAAAGATGCAGATAAAATCATAGAGGGTAAGTAACCCTCTCCTGCCTCACTTTAATTAAAGTGAGGCCTCTCCACTTCAAGTTCCCCTTTTTTCATAGCCAATATGCTAGACAGTACAATAATATAGCGTGTATAAGAATGCTTGGTAAATAAAGATGTATAAAAAAAGGTAGGGTAAAAAGTGTAGCGTAAAGTGAGTGTGTTGAGTGACAGAGCCGAAGCTCTGCCAAAGACTGTTACAGTCTAGACTCGTATCTTCTAAGCATGAAGAGTTTCTTAAGAATTTTCTTGCGAGTTGCAATTTTTTCTTTTTTGTTCTTCTCAGTTTGCGTTTCATAGTGTTGTCTAGCTCTTGCTTCAGTAACGATAAGGTTTCTGTCACATTGTCTTTTGAACTTTCTGTACGCATCATCAAATGAGTCACGTGAAGTTAGTTTAATTCCTGGCATAAAAAAGCACCCCCTTCCTATTGGAAATTTCCAGACTACAAACGCCTGAATATCAATAAAGTGGAGAATTATACCTAAACTATTTTAATTTGTGATAAAATAATAGAGAATAGAAGGAGTTTTTGATGCAAAAAGTCTATCAATCTTGTGAGAGCTTAGACCAAAGATGTTACGAACGTTATGGGTTAAGTGAAGATATCTTAATGGAGCATGCTGCTGCAGGTATGGCGAACTATATACGTAAACATTTTGCTCAAGGCAGCTCCGTTCTCATTGTTGCTGGTAAAGGAAACAATGGCGCAGATGGTTTGGTCTTAGCACGGCAACTTCATGGGGAGTACGAAGTGAAACTTTTTGTACCTTTTGTTCTGAAGTCAGAAATGGCAAAAATCCAAGCAGAACGTACAAAACGTGTGGGTCTAGAGTACATAGAAACACTAGAAGATGCTGAGGTCATTGTAGATGCACTCTTAGGTGCAGGACTAAACAAAAGTTTAGATGAAGAGACCCAACACCTCATTCAAGTGCTCAACAGTTTTAAAGGGCATAAAATTGCCTGTGATATCCCTACGGGAGTGAGTGCAGAGGGTTTAGTGCCTTTGGCTTTTCATGCAGACGTGACGTTAACCATGGGTGCACGTACGGAAGCACTTTACTTAGATGAAAACAAAGATGTTGTGGGTGAGATAGTATGTATTAACCTGGGTGTTTCTGCCACTATGTATGAAGATGAGAGCCAAACGTATGTACTTGAAAAAAGTGATTTACGCTTGCCAACACGAGAAAAACAAAATAGCCACAAAGGTTCTTTTGGACACGCTGCAATTTTTTGTGGTGAAAAAGAAGGTGCAGGGATTATTGCGGGTGATGCTGCTACACATTTTGGTGCAGGACTAACTACTTTGGTAGTGCATGAAAAGATTGTGCCCCCAGCCTATTTGATGCATGCAACTGTGGTGCCTGAAAATGCTTCCGCACTTGCCATAGGAATGGGACTTGGAGGGCATTTTGACTTTGCTTTTTTAGAAAAACATGTCTTAAACTCCCATCTTCCCATTCTTTTAGATGCAGATGCTTTTTTAAGTAAAGAGTTACTCTCCATTTTGACACAAACAGACAGAGAAATTGTCATCACACCACACCCTAAAGAGTTTGTCATACTTTGGGAAATTTTAACAGGAGAAGTACTGAGCGTACCGCAGGTACAGGCAAAACGTTTTGAGATGCTTAGAATGTTTAATGCCAAGTACCCCCATGTAACGCTGTTGCTTAAAGGTGCCAATACGCTCATTATGCAAGAAGAGACCCTCTACATTAACCCTCTAGGCTGTTCAAAACTCTCTAAAGGAGGCTCTGGTGACGTCCTCTCTGGGCTCATTGTGGCACTGCTTGCCCAAGGGTATACAGGATTGGACGCGGCTATTCAAGCCTCTTTGGCGTTGGTAGAAGCAGCAAACAATTACAAGGGTGCTTCTTACGCCATGTTAGCTACCGATATCATCGCGCAGGTTGCTTTACTTGAAGAAGACAATTGAACCAATGGGTTCAATTAATTTGGGTATTATTCGCCTATGGATAAAATAGCAGTACTTTTTTCTGGCAAAGGATCTAACTTTGCCCATATTGTTGAGACTTTACATCTTAAAGGTTGTGAAGTGGTTGTGGCTTTAACCAACAACCCAGATGCTGGTGGCATAGCCATTGCAAAAAAGCATAATATTACTTTAGAAATTATCGATTCTAAAGGCTATAAAAACAGAGAAGAGTTTGATGCTCTTGTGGTCAAAACACTTCAAAAATATACGCCAAAACTTACTGTTTTAGCAGGTTTTATGCGTATTTTAACCCCTGTGTTTACAGATGAAATATCTGCAATCAACTTACACCCCTCACTTTTGCCTAGACATAAAGGTTTACATGCCATTGAAAAGTCTTATGAAGATGACTTTGAAGAGGGTGGTGTGTCCATACATAAAGTGAGTTCAGAGTTAGATGGCGGAGAAGTGATTTTACAAAAAACACTTCTTAAAAAAGAGTTGAGTTTTGAAGACTATGACAGACAAATTCGTGTCATGGAAAAAGAAGCACTTGAAGAAGCAATTATGACGATATTAAACAAAGGCTAAGAAGATGAAACACTACGATGACAAATCAAATTTCGCAGGTATGAAAATAATTTTCATGGTGGCACAAATGTTTATATTGGCTGTGGTGTATATGATTGTGTATACCTCTTTTTTAGCTGTGAAATACGCCATTGATTTGTATGGTGTGAGTCCTGTGATGTACTTTCCTGTCGTCATGGCATTGGTGATCTTCCCCATTTTACTTTACAAATACAGACAAATGTTTAACTCTGGAAAGATGCTAGTGGCCACAGTTTGGACCATGGGAGCTGCTTCTTTGGTCATTATTTTACTCTATGTGTATGTGGTACAAGTGACCAGTTAAGACTGCTGTGATACTTAAACTCTTCCCCTCTAAACACCAGAAGATACTAAAACTCGCTGTTCCTGCTGCAATCAACTCTTTGCTTGACATGCTGCAAGTTATTACCGACCTCATTATGGTGGGGCGCATCTCTGCTTTTGCAGTGGCTGCTGTGGGCCTTGGTTTGCAGTCACTTACTTTTGTTTTTGCCATACTGACTTTGCTGCACGTTGGGACTGCTGCACTTTTGTCTCGTTTTGTAGGTGCTAAGAAGATGAAACCTGCTTCAAGCGCCCTTTCTACTCTCTTACGTTTTGCTTTTTTTCTCTCTTTGCCGATGATGCTTTTATGGTACATCTTAGCTTCTCATGTCTATGTCTGGTTTGGTACAGACATTGAAGTCGTTGCCTTGGGCGAAGACTATGTACAAATGCTCACATGGATGTTGCCTTTTGTCTTTGTCAAATTGGTTTTTGTCACTGCACTCAACGCTTCAGGAGACACCAAAATCCCCATGTATGTCAAAATAGGTTCTATCTTTCTGAACGTTATTTTAAATTATTTGTTCATTTTTGGTAGTTTCGGTTTTCCTCACTTAGGGGTAGAAGGAGCAGCGCTAGGTACGGTGATAGTAAATATTTTAGAAACTTTAATTTATGTCTACCTCTATGTCAAAGGAAAAATGATTTACCTGCCTATGTTGCACTACTCCAAAGCCTTGTTAAAACGCGCGCTCAAAGTAGGATTACCTGCTTCGTTTGAACGTACTTTAACCTTCTCTTCTTTTATGCTCTTTACGGTCATCATTGCGCATTATGGCACCGAAGTGTTAGCAGGGTATCAGATAGGCTTACGAGTAGAGGGTTTGGCGTTTATGCCGGGTATTGGCTTTACCATTGCTGCAATGGCTCTCATGGGGCAGGGTTTGGGTGCAAAAAAACCGCTTCAAGCCAGAGAAGATGTCCTCTTGGTACTCAAATACACGGTTGGCTTTATGTTTATACTCTCGTTCTTTATGATTTTTATGCCAGAAAAAATTGTCTGGCTCTTTACCGATGATGCTCAAACCATTAAAGAAGCTTCGTTGTATTTACGAATTGTAGGTCTGTCTCAAATCCCTTTGGCTTTTAACTTTGTACTCTCCGGTGCCCTGCGTGGTGCAGGTGATACAAAACGTACACTCAAAATAAACATGATTTCACTCTGGTTTGTCCGCATCTTACCAGCCTTTTTTCTCTCATGGTATTTTGAGAACATTTTAGTAGTCTACCTCGCCATGATTTCAGATACCTTTGTAAAAGCTCTATGGTTATGGAAAACGTTTGACAAAGGGGAATGGCAGAAGATAAAGGTTTGATGGGTGCTTAGTGTAGTGAAAACCTTATAAAGTTAACTATTTTATAAGGTTTTGATAGATAATTTTTTATTGGTGTTTTTAGTACACCTATGTTATGATTTAGGTCGGCAGCTATAGACATGTCCTACAAATACGGTTGAGCTTGTGTACATGAAGTCAGCATTTTGTATCTCCCCATGCTATCTCCACCCAGTTTTACAGCCTGGTTACGAAGATCTGCACGAGCTCCTGCTGTCATATCCTCGTTAGTCATAAATAAAAAAGTTAGCAAATCCGCCGCTTAGAGATAGATGACTATCTATATTCCAATAGCGCAGTGCTAGTTTCCATTGAATCATCATCCATATGATCACCGGGACCACAACCAAGAAATAAGAATGTAGAGAGTAATAAGACATAATAACGCATAGTAAATCCTTTTAAATAGAGAGTCGATATACGTGAGAAGACTAAAAAATAATCATCGAAAAACTGATATCGTATTAGGCAGTTTATATTGTTAGTATGAATTTAAAAGATGTTAAATGAGGTGAAGATCTCAGTATCGAAATGCGATAAAACGGTCTATAAAGTAGAAATACAAAGAAGAGGTAAAGCCATGGACAAAGTAAATAGCGAAGCGTTTTACTCCATCGTCCTAACATCCAAAAAACTCCCACTTTCATAGTTTAGTAATTTAGGAAATGTAGCTAAAAGATTTTGTGCCGCTTCTTTAGGGGTTTGTAACTGTGCTTCTTTGAGTGTTTTGGCAGAGGGAAAAATACTGTCATCTACTTCATTGAGTATATGTTCAACCATGGCTGTGTTTATAATCCCTGGAGCCAAGGCGCTAAAATGTATTTCAGGTAACTCTTTGGCATAGACTTTGAGAAGCATATTGAGTGCAGACTTAGAGAGGGAGTAAGCTCCCCATCCTTTCGAGCCATTGACAGCCGCACCAGAACTTATGCCTACTATTTGCTGGACTACGCTGTATTGTGAAAGTAAATCTATGAGTTCTTTGTTTGCCCAAACATTTACCTCCATCACGTCTTTGATATGTAAACTCTCTATATTGTTGAGTGTATTGATTTCTCCTAACACGCCAGCGTTAAGAATGGCTATATCAAAAGAGTGATGCTCGATAAACTCTTTTAGCGCTGACTTAAGCATAAAGGTCTCAGATAAATCATAAGGAAAAAAGAAAAAGTGAGGGTTGTTTTCAAATCTTTTTGGAAGATGTTTCCCTATGGCATAGACAGCATCACCATTGTTAAGATAAGCTTCTGTTAAAGCTTCTCCCAAGCCTGAACTTGCACCTGTTATCAATATATTTTTCATCTTATATTCCTTTACTCATGGGGCTATGCTATAATTATGCCGAAATATATTTGTATTAAAGGATAAGAATGAATAAAGATGCAAAAACATTAGACGAAAGAATTGATAGAATTTATAAAATGGCAAAAGAGCATTATGGTGAAGTACGTTTTGTAGGTATTAAAAGACATACCAAAATCGGTTGGGTAGCAAAAATCCAATTTGATGAATTTGACTCACTTATGGCAGAAGGAAAAGATGCAGTAGATGCACTAAAGAACTTGCGTAAACGTATTAAGAAGATTATTGACCGTTATAACATGGTGTAGTGACTGCGTCAAATTAGGAATTAGGAATTAGGAATTAGGAATTCTTGGTTTTTGTTTCTTCTAAATTTATTTTATGGGAATGAGACAGTGAAAAAAAATATAATTTTAATTGGATTTATGGGTGTGGGTAAAGGTACAACTGCGCGTGCATTTTCTCAAAAGTTTGGTACCTATATTATCGATACGGATGACCTCATAGAGTCTAAAGAGAACAAAGAAGTCAAAAAGATTTTTGCTAAAAAAGGTGAGCCATACTTTAGAGCACAAGAACAAGCCACAGCAGACTGGATAGAAAAGTGTGTCCAAGGGAGCTTTGTCTCATGTGGTGGAGGTTTTTACAAGGTAAACAATCTTAAAAAACTGGGTACTGTAGTCTTGCTTGATGCTTCTTTTGCGTGGATACACAACCGTTTGAAAACAGCTAAGAATTCTGAAGCCAAACTGGCTAAACGTCCTTTGTTCTCAGATGAAAAAGAAGCGAAAAAACTCTACAAAGAACGTGAAAAAGCGTATAGGAAATTGGCAGATGTTGTGGTGGATGTTGAGAATCTTTCACTTGAAGAACAGATAGCGTTCATTGCAAAGAAATGTAAAATTTAATTTTTGTATATTTATGTGCTGGTCGGCTAAAGCCAACCCTACGCAAATGATACATATGTAGGGTTGGCTTCAGCCGACCATGTACTATATATTTTTCTCCCAATACTCCAACCCTTTAAACACCATAGACAATAAGCCAAAAATCAACATGGTGCTTACCATACAGTAGGGTGCTTGTTCCATAAAGGGTACAGGTGATTTTGCAATGGTGTAGATAATACTTATCCATAAGGTGATGGCAGTAAATCCGAGGATTCTTTTTAGCCATAGTATAAGGCTGTATTTTGTTTCTATTCTCATAGGCTTATTTTATCCAAATTCGATATAATTCGACTAATACAACATTAGGGCAACCATGCATAGATTTGAAGCATATCTTTCTCAAAACTTACCACAAGCACCAAGTTTTCATCCTGTGTATGAAGATGCACTGGGTGACATGCTGAGAGCTGGTGGAAAACGTTTTCGTCCTATGTTGCTTTTGAGTATTGTGGATGCCTACGAACCTATGCTTTACAATGGAGCTTTACCTGTAGCACTTGCCCTTGAAATGTTCCACACCTATTCACTCATTCATGATGATTTACCTGCCATGGATGATGCAGACTTACGTCGTGGTCATGAGACACTGCATAAACGTTACGATGAGGTGACTGCCATACTTGCAGGTGATGCCCTGAACACAGACGCTTTTTTGCGCATAGCCAAAGCCCCTTTACGTGAAGATGTCAAAATCAAACTTGTAGAACTTTTAGCAGAAGGTGGTGGGGCTTCAGGCATGGTTTTGGGACAGGCGATTGACTGTTATTTTGAAAACCAGCCACTCACTTTAGAACAAGTCAAAACCCTACATAAAAACAAAACAGCAAAACTCATTGCTGTGAGTCTTCAAATGGGTGCGGTGATTGTTGGGCTTGAACTTAAGATACAGCATGCTTTGTATGATTTTGGTATTGACCTCGGTCTTTTGTTTCAGATACAAGATGATATTATAGATGAGACACAGAGTGAAGAAGAAGCTGGAAAACCCACTGGTAATGATACGGATAAAAATAGCTTTGTTAATCTTTTAGGTTTGGAAAAAACTGTTGAAGAAGCAGATACACTTGCAAAAGATTTACAAAGACGATTTGAAACGTTTGATGAGAAGCTAAAAATAGCTTTACAACCTTTAATGAATACATACTTAAATAGACACACAAAGGATTAACTTATGGTAATGACGGAACAAAATGCAATGCGTAAAAAAATGGCAAACACCATTAGATTTTTAGCAGCAGACATGGTACAAAAAGCAAATTCAGGACACCCGGGTGCACCAATGGGACTTGCAGACATCGCTGTAGTACTTTCTGAAAAACTTTCACATAACCCTAAAAATCCAAAATGGCTTAACCGTGACCGTTTGGTTTTCTCTGGAGGACATGGTTCTGCGCTTATTTACTCACTTCTACACCTTTGGGGTTACGATGTAAGTCTTGAAGACTTAAAACAGTTTCGTCAACTTGACTCTAAAACACCAGGTCATCCAGAGTATGGACATACTGAAGGTATTGAGATTACAACTGGACCATTAGGGCAAGGGATTGCAAACGCTGTTGGTTTTGCAATGGCTGAGACGTATACTAAAGGACAAGTCAACTCTGAGACTTGTGAGCTTATAGACCACAAAGTGTATTGTCTATGTGGTGATGGCGACTTACAAGAGGGTATCTCTTACGAGGCTTGTTCACTTGCAGGACATTTAAAGCTAAGTGATCTAGTGCTTATTTATGACTCAAACTGTATTACCATTGAGGGTGACACAAACATTGCATGGTCTGAAGATGTTGAAGCAAGATTCATCGCACAAAAATGGGACGTGAAGAAAATCAATGGTCACTGTTATGATGACATTGAAAAAGTTTTAGAAGAAGTGAAGTCTGCAACCAAGCCGACCATTATCATTGCCAATACTATCATTGGTAAAGGAGCGGGTGAACTTGAAGGGACACACCATACGCATGGTGCACCTCTTGGAGAGAAGATTATTGCTGAGTCTAAAACCAAAGAAGGTTTTGACCCTGAAAAAACATTCCAAATTCCTGAAGATGTACTTTTAAGATTTAGATGTGCGTTAGAAAATGGAGAGTTGGCAGAAAAAGAGTGGATTCACAGACACAAAGAAGCACCACTTGTTGAGCAAAATATTGCACTTGAAAGACTCCTAAACCCAGACTTTTCAGCTATTGAGTTCCCAGACTTCTCTGGAGAAAAAGAGATGGCAACAAGGGATTCAAATGGTAAGATTTTAAATGCCATTGCCAAAGCAATCCCATCATTCATGGGAGGATCTGCTGACCTTTCTCCTTCAAACAAAACAGAACTCAAAGAGATGGGAGACTTCCCTAAAGGAAGAAACTTACACTTTGGGATTAGAGAGCACTCTATGGCAGCCATTACCAATGCCATGGCACTTTATGGAACAACCATTCCATTTAATGCGACGTTCTTTATTTTCTCTGACTACTTAAAACCAGCAGCACGTATTGCCGCACTGACAGGTATCCAAAACTTCTTTGTATGGACACATGACAGCATTGGTGTAGGTGAAGATGGACCAACACATGAGCCTATAGAGCAGTTGAGCCAGTTTAGAGCCTTACCAAACTTCTATGTTTGGAGACCAGCAGATGCGACTGAAAACGTTGAAGCATGGAAAACTGCATTAAGCATGCAAGCACCACATGGTTTTGTACTAAGCCGACAAAAACTCAAAACACTTAAACCAAAAAGAGATTTTGGTGAAGTAAGCAAAGGTGCTTACCTTGTAAAAGAGAGAGAAGATGCAACGCTAACACTTATGGCTTCAGGTTCTGAACTTATGCCATGTTTAAAAGCAGCTTGTTACTTAGCACCACTTGGCATCAAAGCAAACGTAGTCTCTGTGCCATGTCTTGACCTCTTTAATGAGCAAGATGCAGCATACAAAGCAAGAGTCGTCAACCCTAATACAAAAGTGTTAGCCGTTGAAGCAGCCACAGCTACAGAGTACTACCGTTATGCAGACGATGTCTTAGGCATGGAAACATTTGGTGCCTCAGCACCAGCAAACTTACTTTTTGAGAAGTTTGGCTTTACCCAAGAAGGTATCATGAAACGTGCTTGTACTTTGATGGACGTAGAGTACAGAGAAGTAGAGCTTGGAGAGTGTAAGCTTTAATACTACCATGCTTCTTTTGTTCCCACATTGCACGTGGGAATGTATACCCCAATCCCCATAAAAAGTCAATTTATCCTCACTTAAGATTTAATCGTTATACTGTGGAAGTATAAAAAATATATTTGTTGCGCCAAACTTGTTGTGAAGCAAGGACGGAAAGCCATGGGTCTCACG
>Ga0310122_10001928_pt1 | contig 13222 bp, 9 predicted proteins | sample CB6_Bottom_1051__FD_203503 | JGI IMG/M metagenome (GOLD analysis project Ga0310122, IMG submission 203503) | Marine microbial communities from Western Arctic Ocean, Canada - CB6_Bottom_1051 | ecosystem: Environmental > Aquatic > Marine > Oceanic | place: Canada: Western Arctic Ocean | collected...
CGAGGCGGCACTGCAACTTTCAACCGCGATCGCAGTCCTCACCCTCATCAGCGCCGCCACTGGAGTCATCGGAGGATTGGAGGCGAGAAAATGCGAGAGGTATCGACGGACACAGTGGTTGTGCGGGCTCGGCCTGTTCAGCCGCGGAGGCATTTTCTTCGGGCCGCTGCTGATTCTACTCGGTATGGCCCTGCTCATGCTTGCGAGACCTCAATTCGACGACCAAAGTTGAATCTTGGTCCCGATAACTCTCAGCACTTCAAAACCGAGTGGTTAGAATCGATGGAAGTGGAGTTTATCGCCCCCGGCGTTTTGTGAGTATACGGAGGCGGTGCCATGTATCTAATCACGGTTGAGGGAGGAGATGGTAGCGGCAAAGGGGTAGCCACCAAAATCATCGCTGAAATCTGCGACGAGTTCTCCTTCACCGATGTTGCCATCACGGCCGAACCTCGTCGTGACCACCCATTGGGGCAGTTGGCGGTGGAGGCCGTACGAACCGGAGAGGCAGGACCGGTCACTGAGGCTAGCATGTTTGCAGCAGACCGTTTGGACCACTCGCACGCGTGGATCATCCCGAAACTCAAGGAGGGGCAGGTGGTCATCAGTGAGCGAAATGTGCATTCTTCACTCGTCTACCAGGGCATCGTCGGTGACTTGGGGCTTGAGGAGGTGGCGCGGCTCAACTCGGCGGCCTGTGTTCCCGACCTCTGTGTGTGGGTGGATTGCGACCCCGAGATGGCTCTGAACCGTATCTCAGAAGAAGGTCTCAAACTGGCGATTTCCACTCGCACTGACGACACTGAATACTTCGAGACAGACGAGTACCAAGTGAAGATTCGAGCAGGTTACACCCGCTTGCTCGGTGGTCAGGTTCCGATGCCGAAACCGTTCGACAAGGGAGTTGTGGTCGGGCCCATAGTCAACGATGGTACGAAAGACCAACTGAAAGAGAAGTTGAAGACTGCGCTCAGGGATTTCATCAACCGGAAGATGCTACCTCTGAACGTCGACTCCGAGGTGGTTGACAGGCACCTGCTCACTGCGGCGTTGCAATGGCAGAAGCAGCAGCGTCGACTCGATGTGCTCGACTCCTCACCAGGCCGATTCAACGAAGATTGGTTGGGTAATGTGGCACCTTGGCGTGTGGTGAAGGAAGCGCACGCAATCTATCTCGAGGCACGCGATAATTGGGACGACGACCGCAGAGACGTACCCCTGAATCCACTGCTTCATCCGATATTGTCCATTGTCGGGACATTATCTCTTATTCCCGGTGCTGAGGTTGTCAGTCTCCGTCGATGGCTCGGTCCCGTTCGAATGGTGACCTATCGACACACCCAGAGGATGTTGAGATTCTTTGAGAAACAATCGGGATGGGTGCGCAAACACTCACCTCTTCTCGGTCGAAGCGGTCACAGTTACGAACTTCGGGCTGACTGGCAGGCATACGGTCGGCTAGGGTTGGCCATCTGGCCTCTGAAGGAAGAATTGGCAACTTGGCGCTCAGAGAACCCCGAGGGAGGGTGGAAGCACTCGATATCGGCGATTCTCGGAAGAAACCCTAGCAAGGAGTTGCGAATGAAAGTCGACGCTTGCAACAAGCGACTTGAGCTGCTCGGCTCCGGCGTTGGGGACACCGCCTCACCAACCGAGCTCGATGAGTTCCGAAACTGGTGGCGAGGCGGGTAGAGTTCACTCTTCAGCGTCATCGGGTGGTGCATCATCAGTTGAGGGCACCAAACGGGCGTTGAGTGGGAGCAGAACTCTCCCGGCATCGAACTCAAACGACTTTGGGTGGGCAGCGAACATCGCCGAGAACAAGAGCCCTATGCTTAGGCCCATCGGAAATCCGGTTAGGAGCCGCTTCAAGTTGGTCGATTCATAGTCAGTGATGGCCTGCAGTCCACCATCGAGTGCGGTCGGCAGCAGGAGAAGTGCGATTCCACCGAAGGCGACCATGAAGCGTCGGTCTGGGACATAGCACCACTCAACCCGTTCGTCTGGGAACACGGAGAGAATAGTGTCACGAATTGTCCAGCGATTGGCTCCCCGTCTGCTGAACAGGAGGGCAGCGAAGGCAATTCCGGCGAAAATCCCGATGTCACGGGTGCAAACCGGCATCTGGTTGCCGTTGATGATTAACGAGCGCTCATATTTCTGATGGCAGTTGAGGTCGCCGAAGCCGTACACGAAGGCCGAAAAAGGGTCCAATTCGAGCCATGAGAACTTTCCCCCATGTGCCGCCTGATCGTGCCCCACGCTCCCTTCATCGGAATGGGGTTGGTTGCCCCAACTGCTGTCGGATGCGTAGTCGAACAGATTCGCCCGGCCCGAGAGTTCTGGAATGGTTCCTGTGGGCAGTAGGGCCGGTACTAGGAAGGAGGCGACGAGGTAGCCGAACGAGAGTCCGAACACCCAGTAGGATACCTTCACCTCCCGAACCCGGTCTGCAAGGCCACTGCGTTCGCTCATGTGAGGAGGGCAGCGCACCATTCGTCATCATCGTTTGGCCGTGCGGGGTCTCCATCTTGCCTCAGATGGTTACATAGCGACATGAGTCAGCCGCAATCGCTTTCACGCGTGGGCAACAGGAGGTGCCATGGTGGAGGTCGGCGTCAAGGACCTGATTGGCATCAGCATCGCACTCGGTGTGATGGTGGCGACGATGGGTTCCTTCCTCGCATTGTTCACCATCGGATTGCAGGGCGACCTTCTCGAAGCGGTCCGAGTCGGTGTCACCTTCGGGGCTTCTGTCACGGTCATCACGCTACTCTACGGAGGTTGGCGCCTGTTCGAAATCAAGCAGGGCGGAGGTGAGGAAGAGGGGGTCGATAAGGTCGCGTACATCCAAGATTTGCTTCGTCCAGTCGAGGCCCACGCGGCTAGTCTACCGTGGGCCTCGGAGAAGCCCTGGAGAGTCTCCACTCATGTCCGAACGGAGAGGGGTACCTTGAGCATCGACCTGCACGACATGGACTTGCCAGGGACTCGCAGAATACTCGACCTACTGATAGTGAACAGGCCAGAAGTGGGAAGAATCCGCCTCATCACAGGGCGAGGAACTCACTCGATGGGCGAGCCGAAAATTCGACCGATGGTACACGAGCGGCTGAACCTTGTAGCCACGGCACTCGACTGGCAGATGTTGGTGAAGGCGGGATCAGTCACGCTGCGACCGATGGGGAAACGCCCCACCCTCAAGAAATGGCTGCTCCGATTCATCGTATTCGTAGGACCCATCACGGTCTCGATGGCCCTCTCCTTCCAAGACCTCGCAGGCAGCGGAGCCCGCGAACAGGGATTCTATTTCGGAGTCATCGTCGGCATCATCCTGACCGGATTGCTCGCCTCCTACCGCCAGCGTTCTGCCTGAGCAGATTGCCTACCGGGATGACTCACCCGGTGGCCCCTAAATAGGCCTATTTTGAAGGCTTGAAAAATAAAATAGGCCTTTTTAACTCACCCGTATATGGGTTCTAGTGCTGCGTTTAGCGCTGAGTGCTCCTGTCGGGATTCGAACCCGAGTCGCCGGGATGAAAACCCGGAATGATGGGCCGTGCTACACCACAGGAGCGACATCGCGGCGGGGATGGGTACAGTGCATGAACGGTTCGGTCCGCTCACTCCTCTTCATCATTGATGTCAAGACCATCCCACCAACGCCAGGCGGGGTATGCGAGGAGCGCTCCCGCAAGTGTGGTAAGAATGAATCCCGGCCCCAACAGGAAGTCGAGAAACTGCTCGCCGTAGAGCCCGACAACCGCGACCTCGACACCAAATCGGAGAGAGCGGCCAACGAATCCGGCTAGCACGAACGAATACTTGTCCATCTTGCCGATGCCGGCGCACCAGCCGAGCACTTTGTAGGGAATCGGTGAGAATGCGGCGATAAAAATTCCGAAGGTGCCGTACTTCGTTACTAGCAAGTTGAACTTGGCGACCGCAGTTGGACTGGCGAACCTCTCGAGGAGGGGATTGCCGAACTTGTCGCCCATCCACCACGCAACAAGCGAGCCGAGCACACTTGAGACTGTGACAACCAAAAAAATGGAGATCAGCCAAGACGGCTCCGCTGAGTTTGCAGCCATTGGAATCACCAACAAATCGGGCGGAATCGGCTGGATGAACGCCTCGGTGAAGGAGAGCGCGCCGAGGCCTGCCAAGCCGAATTCACCGAACCAATCGGTTCCGTTTGAGATGAACTCACTCCAACTGCTCACGAGGCGTACGCCACCTCTGGTCCGCATGAAGGTTGCCGGTCCAGAAACAGATGCGAGGGGAAACCGACACTCTGATGAGCGTCCCAAGACGCCCGCTGACCATGCGAGTGTTGGATACCGCCGCCCTCCTACACCTGCCATTGCCCGAGTTGGACGGTGTCGTCGCCGACTCACAGAGAGATGAGATTGAACATCTCTCCCCTGAACGGGCCTTCGCCCTCACCGCCACCAAGTTGGTCTGGCAGCCTCCAACGCCGGCCTCACTCCAACGCGCCCGCGAGGTGGCGACTGAAACCGGTGACATCGCCGGCCTCTCACCGGTAGACCTCGACCTGTTGGCGCTTGCCATCGAGTTGGAGGCGGTCTTGGTCACCGATGACTATCGGTTGCAGAACTGCTGTGCAGCGGCAGGATTGGCCTGTGAAACCGTGCTGACTGATGGGATTCAGGAGAGCTGGACTTGGTATCTCAAGTGCGTCGGTTGCGGGGCTGAGCAGGAGGGTGGTTCGGAGTCTCCAGCGAAAGGGGAGCACGGCAGTTGCGATGTCTGCGGCTCGCCGCTGAGATTGCGCAAGAAGTGAGTTTCAGCCGAGTTGGGTGGCCCCGAACGGCTGAAATCGCAGTTCGGTATTCTTGTGTGGAACCATGCGCCTGCGGCGATGTTCACTCCTCTTCGAGTTCCGCTTCGACTTCTGCGACGCTCTTTCCTTCGACTTCTACATCGACCTCTTCCGCGGCCTCGGTGATTGCCGCCGCCTCAGTCCGGCCGCCCCTCTCAAGGTCAGCCTCTGTGATCTCAGTGTGGCTGTCGGTCAGTCCCTGTTGGAACTCGCCCTTTGCCATTCCCAAAGAGCGGGCAATCTTGGGCAGCTTGTCGACTCCGAAGAAGAGCACAAACAGTGCTAGAATAATCAGCATCTCTCCTGTTGATGGCATCATCTGCGGTTCCCTCTGCATTCTTCGAGCCGGCCCCATCCATTCAATGATTCGCCCGTCAACTCCCTTCGAATTCGGTTCAACCGCCAGAAACCGGTGGCAGGAAGGCGACTTCTGCAGCATCGGGAATCTCTTCGTCCGGCGAGCAGAGGACTCCATCTAGCGCCACCCGGGTGCCCTGTTCGAGTGAACGGCCAAGTTCGAGGCGTATTGCGAGGTCTCGGATGGTGGAGCCTAGCAGGAGTGCGATTTCGAGAGTTGGGGTGCCGAAGGCTTCTGCAAGTGGGCCAAAAAAGCGCACTTTGACCTTTACCGCCTCGTTGAACTCCGACTCGCTCATCCGATTGACGGGGGGCCTAACATGGGTATAATAGGTGCTTCCGACACCACCGCTGCATGACTACGGTACTGGAGGCGAAGGGGCTCTGGAAGGTCTACGACATGGGCTCGACCAAGGTTCAGGCCTTGCGAGGTGTTGACCTTTCGATTGAAGCGGGAGAGATGGTCGCCATCATGGGTCCGTCCGGCTGTGGCAAGACGACGCTGCTGAACTGTGTGTCGAGTTTAGATGAGTTTTCTGCCGGGGAAGTGCTGGTTGATGGTCGCCCTCTTTCCGAGATGTCGGACCGGGAACGGACGACGATGAGGGCGGAGCGCCTCGGATTCGTCTTCCAGTCGTTCAACCTCTTGCCAGTCCTCTCGGCTGCTGAGAATGTCGAGATGCCCCTCTTGATAGTGGGGGTTCCACCCAAGGAGGCGAGGGCGAGGGCGCTTGGCGCGTTGGAGTCTGTCGGTCTGCTTGACTGGGCCGGCCACCTGCCTGCGGAGTTGTCCGGAGGTCAGCAGCAAAGGGTGACAATCGCCCGGGCGTTCGTGCACGAGCCGGCGCTGATTCTGGCCGATGAGCCAACCGGTAATCTCGACACCTCTACCTCGGAGGCGATTCTCGATCTGCTGGTGGACCTAAACCGAACTAGGGGCATAACCTTCCTGATGGTGACCCACGAGGAGGCAAACGCCCAGAAATGCACTCGCCGAGTGAACATCCTTGATGGCTTGATAACATCCGATGAGAAGATTCCTCAAGTTCGAACCGAAGAAGAGTGAACGGAGTTGGTCGACTTGGTCTCCACCGGTAGTTCAGGAGCCACCCGTGGCCGCTTGCTGAGCCCCACCCTCAACCGGTTTGTGACACCAGTCATTCTTCTCCTCGTTGCACTGGTGGTGACCTTCTTGGTCACCAAACTTATCCTCTCCATCGTCAGGCTCACCTCCTTCGAAGAGCCTGGCATCGGCTGGCTGACGACCGCCATCAGTCTGGGTCTGGTCGCTGCCATCGTCGCTAACATCTGCATCAGACTACTGTTGGAGAAGCGCCAGCGAATCCTCGGCAGAATGGCGTTGCGAAATCTTCGTCGAAGGAAGCGCAACACCGCGCTGATCATCATCGGGCTGCTCGTCGGCTCAGCGATTGTATCGAGCAGTCTCGTGGTCGGCGACAGTCTAGATGCGACGCTGAGGGCAGAGTTCACCGAGGCGCTCGATGAGACTGACATCGTGATTCAGGGTACTGATGAGGTGGGTCAACCGCTTTGGTGGAACCAGACCCGCGCACTCAATTTTGTTCAAGATATGGAGTCTGACCCAGACTTGGACGCCGTATCTGTCGGCATTAGGATGGCGGTGTCGCTCAAGTCACCGATTCGCAGAACGGTCGAGCCGGCGGCGAACTGGCTCGCCATGGATGGTGAGTTGCAGCAGACTGGCACTTGGCGTCCGCTCGGTGGTGACGACGGCATCGAATACAGCGACATCGAGGAGGGCAAGGTGGTCGTCAACGAGGCGGCTGCCAAGAAGATGGAACTAGCGGTCGGTGACATCGTGGAGGTAACCTGGACAGACATCAGCACTGGTGTCCTCAAGCGTCCGTCAGCCAACTTCACTGTTCAGGGAATCGTTTCAACGAAGGCGACCGGATTCGTCGGTGGCGGCGACCCAGCCATCTTCACCGAACTTTCTCAAGCGCAGGAACTGATGGGGCGAGCCGGTGAGATCAACCGAATGGCAATGTCAGCGACCGGCGGTCTACTCGACGCCCGCGCTGCCGAAAACCGGGTCCTTCCTCGCATCAATGCCACCTTCGACGAGGCGCTGCTCGGAATCGATGGCGGCCTCGAGGTCCCAACGATTCCCGACGAACTCTCGCTCGCTGTCCAACGCGTCACCGGCACTGGACTTCTCTCTGGCAGCGAAGTCGAAAGTCTGCGTGAGAACATCTCGAACCTGTCACCCGATTCACCAATCCTCGAGATGCTGATGTCACCACTCGCCGGAGTCAGTAAGGATGGAGTGAACTTGAGTGGAATCCTCAGTTCCGAGGTGAACGGTTTTGCGGTTGACGGAATGGCTGATTGGTATGCTACCCCGGCCGGGCTGTCGGTTCAGATGCGGGAGACTAGCCAATGGTTCCAGTGGGTTCCCAAGCACGAGACTGACCACGCCATCCTCGCCATCTCCTCTGTCGGCGACGGAGCTGCGCTCTCACTCCATTCCAACGGTGTTCGGCTCTCTGTGCTCAGTGAAGAGGTCTCATCGCGCGACATATCTCTGCCTGCGGGAGAGGGATACTTGGTTGACTTGGCGGTCGCCGAGGTCGACGGTTCGGGTATGGGAATCGGTTTGAGAATCACAGAGGATTCGGCTGTGCTGTTGTACGGCGAGGCGTATGGCGAAGAGGAGATTTCTTGGGATCCGACGGGATTGAATCTCTCCACCCTGCCACAGCTCGATGATGGTGAGTTGGCGATTGATGATGACCAGTTGCTGATTCGACTGTCGGGCTTGACGACCAGTCACACCTGCTCGATCCCTCTCACACTTCTGACCGGGCCTTCCCTCGCGTGCGCGTGGCAGCAGGACCCACCTGCGATCCGCCATCTCGTCGAGGTCGGCGGCGTGGCTTGGGACCAGAGTGGACAAGATCTCGTCCACACGCTCAGCCGGCTGACATCGGTGAGCGGCTCGGCTCACGACCTCGGCCTACCGGCTGGTGACATCCTCGCCGTTGGTGGTGACGCAGTCTTGGTCGAAGGTGCAGGTCTCTACGTCTTTGATGGCATCAACTTCGTGAACGGCACCTACCAGCCTCCGGCTGCCGCCGATGGCCGAACGGTCTGGTCTAACGACACCTACACGCTCGCGAGTGGGCCCGATGGCGCCTTCATAGTCGATGAGAACGGAGTCAGCGGGCGTCTTCCTTACCAGCATACGGTCGAAGGCGTGAGCAACGTTCCGCTGATCGCCTTGTCGATTACCGGCGGCGGCGGACTATTGCCTGAACCCGCCGCCGGCGAGGTGATGCTGACCGCTTGGTCGGCGGCCGGCACAGCCCTCGTGCCACCAACCAACCTCTCGCTGCTCGGGCTTATGCCAGCCGCCCGCGGCTTTGACGAGCCACTTCTGCTCAACTACACGGCGGCGATTCCACCGCTCCCCTCACCACCCGGCCAACCCGGTCTCGACGACCTCTCGGTCGCCATCGTCAATGTCTCTGATGGAGAGGCGCTGCTGCTGATGGATGAGCCGGTTCGCAGCAGCGTGATGGTGGCTGGACCGACACTGGCAGCTCCGGGCGCCTTCGACTCCATGGTGGAGAACGTCACCGCTTGGACAGATGAGATAACCACCGCTTCATCACTCGGATTCAATGTCATCCCGATGAAGACCGACATCCGCAAGGCGACCGAGGATGCCGGCTCTAGTTTCTCAGCGCTCTTCCTCATCTTCGGCTCATTCGTCATCTTCGCAGGCGTTCTCCTCGTGATGAATCTCTTCGTGATGCTCGCCGATGAGCGCAAGTCGGAGATGGGTATGGTTCGGGCGCTCGGGATGCAGCGGGGAGACCTGCGAACGATGTTCGTCCTCGAAGGCTCGATTATCGGCCTAATCTCAAGTGCTGTCGGCGCGGTTCTCGGCATCGGTGTGGCGCGCGCTCTGATGATTTTCCTCGACAAGGCACTGTCCGAGAACTTCGGTGGCTCAATTCTCTTCGCTTGGGAGTGGCACAGCCTTTTGACCGGCTTCGCGACCGGATTCATCGTCACTTGGTTGACCCTCTATGCGACTTCTATCTACATCTCCAGAATGAATGTCGTCGCCGCGATGCGCGACATCCCGACTCGGCTGAAGGGCTCACTTCCTTGGTGGACAATTCTAGTCAGTCTGGTGCTGTTCGGAGCCGCAGCACTATGCGCAGTCTTAGCCTTCCTCATCGGAGACGCAGAGGAGGGTTCTCGCTACGCTTGGTGGCTGACCGGAGGATTCCTCTTCCTGCTCGGGCTTGTCCCGCCACTCTTCTTCATCTTCAATCTGATTCTACCCGAGTCGATTTCAATCCGACAGACCCGTTTCAGTCGCAAGATAGTGGTACCACGATTGGTCATGACGACTCTCGGCCTAGCGATGTTCGGCTGGGGTATCTGGACAGACCCGTTTAGGGCGGAAATGGAAGCGGGCGACACCTCGTTCATCGTCCTCGGCCTCTTCCTCGTCAGTGCCGGCGTGCTCCTGCTCACAAGCCTTGCACCAATGTTCGCACGCGCCCTTGCCCGGGCGGGCTCCTCGCTCTCGAAGCGGGTCGCGTCAGTGCTACCAACCGCCCTAGCCTACCCTCTGGCAACACCCTTCCGAACTGCGATGACGATGGGTATGTTCAGTCTCGTGGTGTTCGCGGTGGTAGTCCTATCTGGATACTCAGCGATGTTCGGCAACTATCTCGGAGACATCGGTGAAAACGCCAAGGGAGAGTGGGAAATCGTCGCCTTTGGCGAGGCGGGGCTCGACGAGAACCGTTCACGGTGGGATTTGGGTGAGATCGACCCGATGTCATTCGACGCAGTCGCGGTCATCGAGACGGCCGTGGTCCAGACCTTCAAGTCGAACGAGGTAGACCCGGAAAATAAGTCGCAGTACACCACAATCAGAGGCTTCGATGTCAATTTCACCAACCATGGAGGGCTACCACTCCACTCTTGGTCACCGGACTTGGGGGAGACCCCGGAGTCGGTTTGGCAGAGGGTGCTCGAAAATGACACATTGGCGGTCATCGACTACCAGTTGGCGCAGGACGGCTGGCAGGGTGAGCGCGGCATCATGCATGAGGGCATGGGCTACAACATCGGTGATGCGATTGTGGTCAAGGACCCGTTCAATCCATACATCAATCACACCCTCTATGTGGCGGCCGTTTTGGAGGAGGAAAGCGGCTGGTTTGCCCACGGAATCAATGTTAACAAGGAGTTCACGCGCGAGAAATTCGATTCTGAGCCAGATTCCATTTGGTTTTCGCTGCCGGATGGGACTTCAATCGAGGAGGAGGAGAGGATTGCGAAAGAGTTGCAATACGCGCTAGTTGAAGAGGGCTATTTCGTCATCTCGATCAACGTCGTTTTCCTGAGTATTCAATCCTTCATCTACGCCATGTTCGGACTGCTACAGGCGTTCCTCGCGTTGGGCCTTGCCGTGGGCATCGCCGGGCTCGGTGTGATCACCATCAGGAATGTCTCAGAAAGACGCCACCAAACCGGTATACTGCGTGCCCTTGGGTTCCAGCGGGAGATGGTCGTTGCAGGCTACCTTGTTGAGCTGACTTGGATATCTCTTCTCGGCATCCTCAACGGGGCAGTTGTCGGCATCGGTTTCCACTACCAACTCTATGTCAAATATCTTCGAGATGAAGGGGCTGAATTCGTGCTTCCGTGGGAACAGATTTCCGGCATCATCCTCGGCGCCTATCTACTGACGATTTTAGCCACTACCTGGCCGGTGATGAAGGCCGCCTCGATACACCCAGCGGAGGCTTTGCGTGATATCGAATGATACAAAACTAATGTACCAAAACCAATTCAGTTGTACGTTTAGAATAGGCGAATCTAACATTGCCTCACGCATAGTATAAATAGAGATTGAAATGGTGAGGCAGCCCCGTCAGTGGGAGGACTGTGACATGAAGAGAACGATGAGTCTGGTTCTGGCCTTGCTAATGCTAGCAAGCATCTTGGCCAGCATCAACCCGATTGAATTGAGTAAAGAAGAAGTGGTCGACGATGCAGAAGGACGTGCAGCATACGAGGTAGTCCTCGTTGGTGCAATGGAGCCTAGGGCATCTTCGACTGACATGAATGGAAATGTGCGAAACGCCTTGGAAGTCGGTGAGGAAATCAACTTCCGAGTGGTGATCGAGAACTCAGGAGACAACGATATCTCCGAGTTGTCCATCACCGTCGAGGTGGATGACGGCGTCGAGGTGACGCCGCTTCAAATCGAGGCAGAGGACGGCGCCGTCTGTGACGACGCTCTCGCCTGCCCGCACGCCTCGCTCGCAGCAGGTGACTACCTAGCAGGTGGCAACTACTTCGTCAGAGATGGCGTAGGTGGCAACCTAGCATGGACGCCTGACGCACCCGGTGTGTTCATCGTGACCATCGCAATCGACTCTGGTGACCAGGACACCAACCTGAACAACAACCAGATATCGTACGATGTTACCGTCATCGACTGGTACGACATCTCCGTCGCCCTTGCGTGGGACGACGAGGAAAACGGCGGATCCGGTGCAGGCCCACACGCATTCACCATGACCGCCCTCGTCGACGGCAGCGACTCTTGGGATCCTCGCAATGTCGAGTTGGACGTCCACTTCGGTGGCCTCTTCGCGGCCTTGGACCAGGATTCCAATCCGCTCTCGACCTTCGATGATGATGGCGATGGAAACCAAAATGGTTGCCCGGACATCAACGACTGCACTTGGACCGTCAACTTCGGCGAGCTCAGGGGATACCAACAGGCTACTGACATCGAGGTCTACGCGAACCTGACTAACGACCCACCCCTATACACCAACGCTAGCGACCTCCAAGAGACTCGTCAGGTTCCCGACTTCCAGGTCGCATACACCTTTAGTGGCGTGATTCAGGGTGACGCAACTGCGAATGCAAGTGGTGTCGGAACCTTCACCGTCACCGCCGCACTGAAGAACTACATGATTTACGAGCAGATTTCCACCGACTTCGGTGCCGGAGGACCCGGTGGCGGTCCGGGCGGCTCCCACGAGTCGGACATCGTGATGGAGATGGTTGAGACCAACCAGTCTCTGGATGACCGGAACGGGAACAACGACGCTCTGCTGACAGCTACATTCAGCAACTATCACGACATCCGAGTAATCGATGTGGAAGTAGGGCCAGACCGCGCAGACGGTGGTCGCTTGGATGCAGGTTTGACCCGCGTCTACGCAACCGTGCAGAACAGCGGAAGCAACCCTTCCCAGACAGCCTACGACTGGGTGGTTGAGTTCAGCATCATCGATTCAGAAACTGGCGAAGACGCCACGGACATGATGGGTGGACCTATCTCTCCGGTGTTCGCAATAGAGTGTGAACTGGCTGGAGAGGAAATGGGCTATGCACACAGAGCTCTCGGTGAGATGATGCCAGCGCAGCTGGATGGAACCGCCTGCGTTGATGTCATGCTGAACCCGGGCGTCTTCTCAATATCCGCGGAGATTACCATGTGGAATGACACCGGCCTTGCCAACGGTGAGTACACCGACATGAACTCGGCGAACGACTTCAAGACCGGTCACTACGAGGTCATCAACTACGGGCCGTTCGCCTACCTCTCGATGGATGAGGTGAGTGGAGCCTTGGTGATGGGAGACACAGTCTCCTTCTCCGCACGCGCGATGCACCAGAACCAGCCCGACAGCGACGGTGACGGCAATCCGGACCCGATGCAGTACACATGGTCAGGCATCGGCGCATTTCCCGAAGTGCCTCCAGAGTTGACTGAAGGTTGCATGATGCAGGATATCTGCACCATCAACTTGGATCCATTCTGGTCAGGCAGCCCGACAATCATCGTCACGGTAACCGACTACTGGGGCATGACCGCAGTCGCACAGGTGCAGTTCACCGTTTGGAACGAGCACAGTTCCGTTGACAACACCGGAGACTGCTACGATGTCGACTACTCGATTATCTTCGGCGGAGCGTTGCCGATGATGG
>Ga0310122_10001929_pt1 | contig 13219 bp, 12 predicted proteins | sample CB6_Bottom_1051__FD_203503 | JGI IMG/M metagenome (GOLD analysis project Ga0310122, IMG submission 203503) | Marine microbial communities from Western Arctic Ocean, Canada - CB6_Bottom_1051 | ecosystem: Environmental > Aquatic > Marine > Oceanic | place: Canada: Western Arctic Ocean | collected...
CTGGACATGCCATTGTTGGTAAACTGGTTCCTGAGCATGATCCTGTTTATAAAGTGAGTATTATGCCGCGGGGTCGTGCTTTAGGGGTGACCATGTTTTTACCCGAAAAAGATCAGTATAGTGCGAGCAAATGTAAATTGGACAGCATGATTTCCAGTTTATATGGGGGGCGTATTGCTGAAGAACAAATTTTTGGTTGGGAGCAGGTATCAACAGGTGCCCAGAATGATATAGAACGTGCCACTGAAATTGCCAGAAATATGGTTACTAAATGGGGGTTGTCTCGTCGACTTGGTCCTTTAGCTTATGGAGAGGAAGATGGCGAGGTGTTTTTAGGACATTCAGTCACTCAAAACAAATCTATTGCAGAAGGAACAGCTTGTACCATTAATGAGGAAGTCAGGAAAATCATTGATAAAAATTATCAGCGTGCCGAGCAGATTCTTAAGGATAACGAAGATATTTTGCATACAATGGCTGATGCCTTAATGAAATATGAAACGATTGATAAATATCAATTGGATGATTTATTGAGCAGGACTCCTGTCAGGGAGCCACAAGGATGGGATGATACGCCCCCGCCTTCAGGGGGCGAGGTTAAGCCTGAAGAAAAGGCTGACTCATCTACAGAAGAGGGTGCTGTAAAGCAAAGCTAGCACACTTCAAGGAAAAAAAAGGAGAGGATTTACCTCTCCTTTTTTTTTGTAAGAAATAAAAGCAATCGCTAATCAATGTATTAGCGTTCATATCTAGGTTGTTAATTTATCAGGGTGGGTGCATACCCGCCCGCTGTTTCAGAAGCTGGATAAATTAAAGGTCTACGCCCTTTGTAAAATCACAGGAATAGTTAGGAAAACATGGCTAAGGACTTTCGATGAAAAAGAAATATTTTGGTACTGACGGAATTAGAGGAAAAGTAGGTGTACATCCTGTTACACCGGATTTTATGCTCAAATTAGGTTGGGCTACGGGGCGTGTTTTTGCAGAAGAAGGACAGGGTTTTGTTTTAGTTGGGAAAGATACACGAATATCGGGGTATATGTTTGAGTCGGCACTCGAAGCTGGGTTGTCGGCAGCAGGGGTGGGTACACGTCTGTTAGGGCCCATGCCAACCCCTGGGATTGCATATTTGACGCGGACATTAAGAGCGAAAGCAGGAATAGTGATCAGTGCTTCTCATAATCCTTTTTATGATAATGGAATAAAGTTTTTTTCAGTTGATGGTACTAAGTTACCCGATGCGCTGGAGCATAAAATAGAAAAGTACATCGATGCCCCGATGACGACTGTCGAGTCTTCTAAGTTGGGTAGAGCCCAGCGTTTGGTTGATGCTGCAGGGCGGTATATCGAATTTTGCAAGTCCACTGTGCCCGCACATATGGATTTTAAAAATTTACGGATAGTCATTGATTGCGCGAATGGAGCTACTTATCATATTGCGCCGCATGTCTTTAGTGAAGTGGGTGCAGAGGTGATGGCTATTGGCGTAGACCCCAATGGTCTAAATATTAATGAGGAGTGTGGAGCAACTAAACCTGAATTATTAGCGGATAAAGTCATCGAATATCGTGCCGATTTAGGTATTGCGTTGGATGGTGATGGTGACCGGTTGATCATGGTGGATCATAAAGGGGAAATTGTTGATGGCGATGAGTTGATTTATATTATTGCAAAATCAAAACAACAGGCGGGAGAACTGAAAGGCGATGTTGTAGGTACATTAATGACAAACCTCGGAATGGAGCATGCTCTTAATAAATCAGGGATTAATTTGTTACGGGCAAATGTGGGTGACAGATATGTGATGGAAATGTTGGGTAACAACAACGCAATTCTGGGTGGAGAAGGTTCCGGGCATATTATTTGTCTGGATAAAACGACGACCGGTGATGGTATTGTTGCTGCGTTACAAGTCCTCGCAGAAATACAGAAGAGTGGAAAAAGTTTACATGAGCTTAAATCAGCTATGAGTAAATACCCTCAGGTTTTATTGAACGTCAGAATTAACAAAAAAGTCAATCTTGATGAAGTGGCTAGTATTCAGCACGCTGTGGCCACTGTCGAAAAGAAATTGGCAGATAAAGGGCGAGTCCTACTCAGAGCGTCAGGAACAGAACCGTTAATCCGGGTGATGGTAGAAGGAGAGAATCAAGCAGAAGTGCTTGAATATGGACATTATTTAGAGGATGTAGTTAAGAAATCTGTGTAATTATTAATATCCTGAATTGCTGGAGTTAGAGCCATTCAGTCGGCGTTGTTCAGCGGAAACCTGATGACGTTTGATCAGCGGTCGGGGTGTTTATCCTTGATCTGTTTTGTGGGCAAAGCGATTTCTTGTTATTTATTGAGTTATATGTTAATTTTCCCCACTTTATTTTTTATGAATGTTTAAAAATATGTGTTTTAGTGCAAATATGTCGCTTGGGTTAGGTTTGGTTGGACTTGCGGCTTCTGGCGTGACTTATCTGGATAAAAGTGAACCACTGTGGGTTCGTGTGGCTCGGGCTTATGCTATATTTCACTTTTCGTTAATGGAATTTATTCAGTTTTTTGCCTATCCAGTTGCGGATCAATGCGGTTACGGTACCAATCTTTTTCTCAGTGAAATTTCAACCTATCATATTAGTCTGCAAGCATTAGCGATTATGCCAGCATTGGCGACTTACTCCTCAGATAAAGCAGCATTAAAGAAAGCTACTTTGTTGGGTATGTGTTTAAGTGGTAGTTTTCTTATTTGCAATTTTCTGCCAAGGCAGTGGCATTTGTTTGATATGACGGCTAATTTTATCGGGGATTTTGTCGCCTGTATCTTTATGGGGGAATACCATGTCGGCTATAATATTCCTAGTGCATTTGGCTTGATGGTTAACTGGGGTTCATTTTTTGGACTGGCTCTGAGTGGTTTTGTTTGGAAAAATAATTGGAAAATATCTTCGTATCATCTGGCCGGCGCACTACTGACATTATTTATGCCGCAATGGATTTTTGATGTGTCTACGGGAGAAGCTGCCGCAATGTACTGCTTTTATTCAATACCATTAACGATTAGCTTTATGCCTTGCTTCAAAAAGTTCTTTATTGTGAAAGATGCCAAGGATTCGGGCGCACTTGTTCAAGCGCTTGACTAAGAAGTTCTTAAGCTATCGATGTTGACCCCACAGGACAAATATTTATTGTTAATAACCTTGAGCTAAGGAATTAACAATGAAAAGTATAGGTGTTTTGATCCCCGGCCATAGCGGTGTTATTAATGGTTTGTGAGCAGGCAGAGTAGGCTAAGGAGAGCGTCGCTTAACGGCATAGCCGAAGACTGAAGTAGTCTGGTCGCAAGCTGCTGAAACTATGCCTCAGGATGCGACTGTGGAGGGTCTGTCAGTCATGGATGAAATCAGTCCGGTAGTCACAACAGATGCTACTGCAGCAAGTGAATGAGTGCTTAGCGCAGGCGTTGAAAATACCATAGAGTCTACTGTTAAGGGGAAAATGCAAGAACAGACAGATGTTGGCCTGGCGGTGGTGACTGCTGTTAAAGAAGAAGCCGAGAGGGTGACACTTGAAGGCAGCGCTGCTGAGGATGCTTTAGGAAAGTAAGTTGTTATTATTTTCTTGGCGTCTTCGGGGTTAAGAATGTAGGCGATTGATTCAGTAGCAGGACGGTAGCTGCTGCTAAAGCAATCGCTTGTCGCCCTGAACAATGAGTGTGAATAGATACATTATTTTAACGCAAGTCAGAAAACCGTCGCATATCAAGTATGCAGACGGCCTTCTGACTGCTAGAGTGTCGGCATTTTCGCTCTTAATTTTAAAAATCGCTGATAACGTTGCATAGATATATCACCTGTTTCTGCCGCCAATCGTACAGCACAGCCTTTATCCAGATCATGACGACAATCGCTGAATTTGCATTGTTCAAGTAGCGGCTGAAATTCCCGATAACCCCAGGCCAACTGTTTTTCGTTTAAATCAGCTAGTCCGAATATAGCGACTCCCGGGGTATCGATTAAATCCCCGCCTTCGGGTAAATGGTAAAGTGTGGCAGCTGTGGTGGTGTGGCGACCATGTTTAGTGGTCTCAGACACGGTATTTGTTTTTAGTTGCTTATCCGGGATAAGGGCATTGGTTAAAGAGGATTTACCTACCCCTGACTGCCCTGTGAATATATTAATATGGTTGTTCAAAGCCATCTTCAATTCATCAATACCCTGATTTTGTACGGCACTGACCCTATGTAAAGGGTATGACAATGCTTCATAGAGTTGTAGTTCTTGCTCTATATGTTCCCGTTCCAAATCCACTTTATTTAACACCAGAACAGCATCTATATTTTTGTTTTCACAAATGGCCAGATATTGATCTATCAGTAGGAAGTCACAAGTCGGCTCCACTGCAAACACAATATAAATCTTGTCTATATTGGCTGCCACAGGGCGCGTTTTATTATTTCTGCTGGGCCTTTGTAGTAAAGAACGTCGGGGTAAAAGTTGTTCAATGCGACCTTGATTGGGTGGAGACAGGCTAATCATTACCCGGTCTCCTACCGTTACCGTTTCTAATTTACGGCGAGTCTGACATAAATAAATCACCCCGGATAGTTCAACGGCTATTCCTTGACCTAGATGTGATATTACCAGTCCTTCGTGTAATTCAGCCATTATGTCGAGTGCATTTTTGTTTCCAGATGCGCAATACGAATAGCTGCGGGGGGGTGGCTATAATGAAAAGCAGAATACAGAGGATCGGGGGTCAGGGTGCTAGCATTTTCTTCATAAAGTTTGACCAGGCCACTGATCATTTTGCTGGGTTTTGCATTTTGTGAGGCAAAATCGTCAGCTTCAAATTCAAATTTACGTTGAAAATAAGCGCTGATAGGTTGCATAAAAATAGTAAATACTGGAGAAACCAGCATGAATAACAGTAATGCCGCCGCATTGGAATGTGTATCAACGCCTAGACCACTAAAAAACCAGTCTTGCGTTATCAGCCAGCCTAGCACGGCAAAACTGCATAAAGTGGTGATTGAGGAGGCAATGAGCATTTTTATCACATGTTTGCATTTAAAGTGTCCCAGTTCATGGGCCAAGACCGCTTCAAGTTCTTCATCATCCAGAGAATCAATCAAGGTGTCATAAAACACAATTCTTTTGTTATTGCCAATACCGGTAAAATAGGCATTACCATGTCCAGAGCGTTTGGAACCATCCATGATATAAATACCATTACTGCTAAAACCACAGCGCTGCAATAAATTTTGTATGCGGTCTTTTAATGTGCCGTCTTCCATCGGGGTGAATTTGTTGAACAAAGGGGCGATGATGGTTGGGAACAGCCAGCTCATTAACAAAGAAATGCTCATTAGAATAGCCCAGGCATATAACCACCATAAAGATCCGATACTATCCATTACCCAGATTAGCAAAGCCAGAATAGGCATACCAATAATCATTACTAAGGCCAGTGATATACCCTGGTCTTTGAAAAATTGTGCCAGGTTACTTTTGTTAAAACCAAACTTTTCTTCAATGACAAAGGTGCTATATAGACTGGTGGGGATTTCAAACAGTGTCATGACCAGAAAGATCGTCGCAACGGCAGCCAGATCAGTAAGCATGGGCGATAAGTCAAAAGTTGCCCAGTAATTAAAAGCTATGCTGATACCACCACCCAGTGTCAATAGCAGTAAGAAAATGATACCTATAACGCTATCTATATCACCTAATTTACCTTTTTCTACGGTATAATCAGCGGCTTTTTGGTGGGCATCAAGTGCTACAGTCGCTTTGAATGCCTCTGGAACGGTAGCTCTATGGTTTAATACAAATGACTTTTGGCGTATAGAAAGCCAAAATTGAATAGCATAAGAAAAAACTAATGCCATTAAAAATATTATCGTAAAAGTATGCATAGGTGTTCGATTAAACAGTGTATTTTAAGAATTAGTCATACAGATTAGCCAATGCTACAATTTATTGCAACTCTCATCATGTCTGCTGGCGGTTGAAGTTTAGTTTTGCGAAAACGGATCCATATTGTAGATCTATGATAAGAATAGTTATTCACCTGTGGGGTGCGATTAAAGCGCTTCATGGTTTTGTAAACCAATCGGGATGAGAAACGCGATGGAACTGTCCTGATAAGGGCCAGAGCATTGCCTGCAGCAGTGTTGCTCATGGCGGCGAACGGATGTTTTATGGGCGGGCCATTCATTGTTTTTACCTGCATATTTTTCACAAAATATGTGCTCAATTTATTTAGGATGATAGAAAGAAATGGCAGTGAACTCTAGTAACTTGATCTGGATTGACCTGGAAATGACAGGGCTTGATCCTGATAGCGATTTAATTATTGAGATTGCAACTATTATTACCGACAAAAACCTGAATATTTTAGCGGAAGGCCCTGTTTTAGCGGTTCATCAGCCTGATGCTGCGATTGAGGCAATGGATGACTGGAACCAGAAACATCATGGGCAATCTGGTTTGATTGACCGGGTAAAAGCATCCACACTTGATGCTGCTACAGTAGAAAAACAAACAATTGAGTTTCTACAGCAGTGGGTACCTGCTAATCAATCACCTATTTGTGGCAACAGTATTTGTCAGGACAGGCGGTTTCTTTATCGCTATATGCCCAAATTGGAAGCCTATTTTCATTATCGCAACCTGGATGTCTCAACATTGAAAATATTGGCGGGACAATGGGCGCCAGAGTTGCTGGATGGTTTTGTAAAAAAAGGGGTTCACAAAGCTTTAGACGATATTATCGAGTCTATCGAGGAGTTGAGATACTATCGAGAGCATTTTATCAAGTATTAGAGTAGCAGGCCCAAGGCTTAGGTTAACCGGCCTGTTTAATTGACCTTTCTGAGCTTAGGTAATGCTATCCATGGCTTATAGAATAAAAATATTATGAATCAGATCATTGCTGTTGCTTTAGGCGGGGCTTTTGGCTCCGTATTCCGTTTTCTAATTTCCACTGGCGTTTATCAGTGGATGGGGCGCGGTTTTCCTTATGGAACATTAACGGTGAATGTCATTGGTTCTTTTTTGATAGGTTTAATGACCGAGGCTTTATTGTTACAGCGTGTGGCTTTATCCGTAGAATATCGGTCTGCAATTTTAATTGGTCTATTTGGCTCCTTAACGACCTTTTCAACGTTTTCTTTAGACACCTTATATTTAATTGAGCAAGGGCAATTGAGTAAAGCCTCTATTAATATAATATTGAATGTTGTTATCTGTGTTTTAGTGGTCTGGATAGGGCTGGTCGTGGGAAGGGCTTTGTTTTCACACTCTGGAGGCACTATTCGCTGGATGGGCTGGGTCTACCCTTATGCATTGCTTGCAGTTAATCTGCTGGGTGCTTTTTTAATTGGTGGATTTAGTTCGTTGTTGATCAGTAAGACGCAAATTTCGATAGAACACAGTGCGGCAATCAGCATTATTCTTGTGGGTGTTTTTTTTACGTTATCCTGTCTTTACCTAGTGCTTTACTTTATTGAACATGGCTATGTTATTGAGACGCATCTCAAATCCATTTCAGTTACCCTGATAAGTAATGTTGTTGTCTGTAGTTTTGCTTTATGGCTGGGTGTTCTGGTCGGCAAGCAGATCTAGAAGAACAACTAAAAGCGAAGAAATGCCTCACCTCGCAGCATCTTTCTTGCTTTGTTTTGCCTACTTTGCGCTTTGAACCAGCGCAGTTTTTTTTAATACTTTTTGGTAATTTATTAATATGTTAGACCCTCGTTTATTTAGAGCCGATCTTGAAAATGTTAAGAAGCAATTAGATCGTCGTTCTTTTACTTTTGATATTGCTGCTTTTGAAACATTAGAAAACAAACGTAAAACTGTGCAAATAAGAACTCAGGAATTGCAAAATGAAAGGAATAAAAGTTCAAAAAGTATAGGTCAGGCCAAGGCAAAAGGCGAAGATATACAGCCACTGCTGGATCAGGTTCAGAATTATGCGGATCAGCTCAAGGCGTCGGAAATTGAATTAGCACAGATTCAGCAGGAAATGACGACTTTAATGTCGGCAATGCCTAACCTTCTTGATGAGGTGGTGCCTGAGGGTAAGGATGAAGAGGATAACGTTGAAATAAGTCGCTGGGGAGAGATTCCTGAATTTTCTTTTCAGCCTAAAGATCACGTTGACTTAGGAGAAAGTCTGGGTCTGGATTTTGAGGTGGCAGCAAAGATTACCAGTGCCCGGTTTGCTGTATTAAAAGGCTCTTTGGCGCGTTTGCAAAGGGCGATTATACAATTCATGCTGGATACGCATACAGATGAACATGGCTACTGTGAGACCTATGTTCCTTTTTTAGTCAATGCAGACAGCTTATATGGCACAGGACAGTTGCCTAAATTTGCCGATGATTTGTTTAAAGTAAGTCATGACCCCGACTTTTATTTGATCCCTACGGCGGAAGTCCCGGTGACCAATATCGTGCGAGACGTTATTGTCAGTGCCAAGGATATGCCGCTAAAATTTGTTTGTCACACGCCATGTTTTCGGAGTGAAGCCGGAGCCTATGGGCGGGATGTAAGAGGGATGATTCGCCAGCATCAATTTGAAAAAGTGGAATTGGTACAAATTGTTTCGGCCGAAGAATCTGTGAAAGCCCATGAAGCTTTGACCAGTCACGCTGAAAACATTCTGAAGCAATTGAAGCTACCGTATCGAAAAGTCTTGTTATGCGCAGGCGATACGGGATTTTCGGCTTCTAAAACCTATGATCTTGAGGTCTGGTTACCTGGGCAGGAAAAATATAGAGAAATTTCTTCCTGTAGTAATTTCAAGGACTTTCAGGCGCGCAGAATGCAAGCGCGTTGGCGAAATCCAGAAACCGGCAAACCTGAACTGGTACATACAGTCAATGGCTCTGGCCTGGCGGCAGGCAGAACATTAATAGCCATCATGGAAAACTATCAGGATGAGCAAGGTAGAGTTCAGATTCCTGAGGTGTTAAAACCTTATATGGGCAATGTTGACCTGATTTAAAGGCGTATTCTTGGTTTTAATGGGGTTTAACAAAAAGGCAGCTTAGAGATCAGCTGCCTTTTTTGTTTTTTGCTCAGGGTTCAGCTAATGAGGGTCGTACTTTTAATTACCCCCGGTGTTTTTTACTGCGTCCAGCAGTCGTGTGTTTAGAGGCCATAGAGGGTGTTAAGCCTTAGTCAGTCGTGCTAAAAACAGTTTTAGGTAGTCACTGGCTGGTGTTGCCCGGCATTCAGCCCCTTTAAGCGTATAGGTCGCACTGGTTTTTATTGGCTGTATGTCTCTGTTAAGTTCTGGGTTTTGCCTCATGGCATTGATGACAGTGTTTAAAATGCGACAAAACCGAGGTTAAATGTCGTTTTTATCGGTGTTAAACTGACTCTCTATTGATAGTCCAGCAACCTTGTGCGTTGACGGCGGTTCCGTTGGTGGAATTAAGGTGTTCGGCATGACGACCAGCAAAATACTCTTTTGATCAGTGTTTATTTTCTTTAAATACACTGGATTTAATTATTACGCTGTCAGGGAAAGAGTGGTTTTTATACTGTAAACATTCACCTTTGTTGGATAGCATGAAATAATAGACAGATAGGTTGAACAATTAATAAGGTGTATTAAATGTCTAGAGTAATGAAATGTGTGTTGATTTTATATTGTTTGCTTTTCAGTCTTGTTGCTGGCGCGCAAACAACCGAGGAAATTCAGCAATTGGCTGAACAAGGCGATGCTTTGGGTCAGGCTAAATTAGCTTCGCTTTATATTTTAGGGAAAAATGGTGTAAAGCCTGATAAAAAAAAGGCTGCAGCCTGGATGAAGAAGGCCGCAAAACAAGGTTTGGTAGAGGCTCAGGCAACATTGGCAGCAATGTATGATATTGGGTATGGTTTACGAAGCGATAGAAGCCAGTCAACTCAATGGTATGAAAAAGCAGCCGAGCAAGGTCACGGTACTTCGATGGCTGTTTTAGGTATAAACCCGACAGCTAAAGGTAGTGTCCAGTTTAGTTACAAGTCTATGCGCTTGAATGCATCCAAATCCATTCCGCGAGGATACGCAAAAAGATTTTTAAAAAAGAAATAAACAATACTTAAGTAATGACAATAAAAACACGCTTTGCCCCGAGTCCAACGGGGTATCTACATGTCGGTGGTGCAAGAACCGCTCTGTTTTCCTGGTTATACGCACGTAAACAGGGGGGGGGGTTCATCTTAAGGATTGAAGATACGGATTTAGAACGTTCAACACAAGCCTCCGTTGACGCAATTTTTGATGGCATGAACTGGTTGGGTTTAGCTCATGATACCGGTCCTTTTTATCAAACGCAGCGATTTGATCGCTACCAAGAGATTATTCAGCAATTGCTCGACCAGGGTGATGCCTACTATTGCACTTGTAGTCGTGAAGAGCTGGATCAACTCAGAGAACAGCAGAAAGCCAATAAGGAAAAACCCCGATATAACGGTAAATGCCGGTCTGCTAACATCAGTTCAGAGCATGAAGCGGTGATACGGTTTAAGAATCCTGTGGACGGTGAGGTCATCATAAGCGACTTGGTCAAAGGCACTATTACAGTTGCTAACAAGGAGCTGGATGATTTGATTATTGCGCGTTCGGATGGCACCCCCACCTACAACCTGACGGTGGTGGTTGATGATATGGATATGGGGGTTTCTCATGTCATCAGAGGCGATGATCATATCAATAACACCCCACGGCAAATTAATATTTTAAAGGCTTTGCAAGCCACTTTGCCCTACTATGCACATGTCCCCATGATTCTAGGATCTGATGGTGCCAGACTATCTAAAAGACATGGTGCGGTAAGCGTAATGCAATATCGTGACGAGGGTTATTTGCCAGATGCACTGTTGAATTATCTAGTGCGTCTGGGCTGGTCGCACGGTGATCAGGAGATTTTTTCAATAGATGAAATGATTGCGTTGTTTGAGCTGAAAGATGTCAATGTTTCTGCATCTACCTTTAACCCGGAAAAATTATTATGGCTCAATCACCAGTATATTATGAACAGCAAGCCAGAGCATGTTGCCCATCATTTGCAATGGCATATGGATCATCAGGGGATAGACTGTCATAACGGACCTGAGTTGGTGGATATCGTTAAAGCGCAAAGAGAGCGTAGTAAAACGCTGGTAGAAATGGCAGCAGCCAGTCATTATTTTTATCAAGAATTTGAAGCTTATGATGAAAAGGCGGCCAAGAAAAATTTCAAACAAGGTGCGGATGATGTTTTACAACATTTGATGGATGAATTTAGCAAGCTGGAGCAGTGGGATGGTGAAAAATTACATCAAATTGTTTTGGATACAGCAGAAGTGTTGGCGCTCAAATTAGGTAAAGTGGCGCAGCCATTGCGTGTAGCTATTTCTGGGGCTGGTGTTTCCCCAGCCATTGATGTAACATTAACTTTATTAGGAAGAGAGAAAACATTGGCAAGAATGTCGAGAGCCATTGAATTCATAAAAGAAAAAAACAAAGTGTAGACAAGGCAGAAAAAGGCTGTATAATTGTCGAACTCAACTAAGGGGCCATAGCTCAATTGGGAGAGCGCAACACTGGCAGTGTTGAGGTCGGCGGTTCGATCCCGCCTGGCTCCACCATTATTTGGTATCATAGTTGTAAAGTCTTAGTCCCCATCGTCTAGAGGCCTAGGACACCGCCCTTTCACGGCGGTAACGGGGGTTCGAACCCCCCTGGGGACGCCATATATAAAACCCCTCTGCTCAATGAGCAGAGGGGTTTTTTTATGTCTGTTGTTTATCTGGGTCGATGCCTTTGCGAGTTGTTGCTGTTCATGGCAAGGTGCGGACAGACGCTATTGGTTTGAAAAATATCACGTATCACATTTCACCTGTCATGGCTTTTGTAAGTCTAGAAATCTCTCCGTAGCCGGTACGGTAGCGAGCAACCCGTTTGTGTCAGTGGCCTGATTTTTAACTTTTTAAAGGGTGTGTTTGTCAGTATATGGCGCAGCCCAGATTCCATTGACTGCGAGTGTTTTTTAAGTCTGCTGGTATAGCGTATGTCTAGGCGTAGGCGTGAGTAACGGACAATCCATCAGGCACGACATGCCATTCAGGCAAGAGCAGGGCAATAGTTGGCTGGTCTAAAGCTGTGGGCTATTGCCCTGGCAAAGTTTTAAACAGTAAAAAATTAACGTGTTCTGGCTAGGCGGAAGCCTAGATAGTAATCGACATTGTCTGGGCTGAATCCGAGGCGATTCGTTGAGCGCAGGTAGAGGGCATAGAAGAACCAGCTGCCACCCCGGAGAACGCGGAAGGAACCATCTGCTGCACCTTTGGGATTATGGCTGGGGCTGTTGCAGTAATAATCACCGTCATACCAGTCTTGTACCCATTCCCATACATTGCCACTCATATCATAAAGGCCTAGTTCGTTGGCCTGTTTTTGGCCTACCTTATGGGTGGTGCCGCCGGCATTGATATCATACCAGCCGACACTGTCCGCAGAGCCGCTACCACAATAGTTTTGCTCTTTTCCTCCGCTACGGCAGGCATATTCCCATTCGGCTTCTGTGGGTAGGCGATAGTGTTGTCCGGTCTGTTGATTCAGTTTGCGAATAAACTCCTGAACTTCATCCCAGCTGACCTGTTCTACCGGATGGTTACTGTGTTTGAAATAGGATGGGTTATCCCCCATCACTTGTTGCCATTGCGCCTGGGTCACTTCGTATTTACCCATTTCATAAGCGCTTAAGCATACCGGATGTACCGGTTTTTCATCATTGTACTTATTACTCCCCATTTGAAAGCAACCCGATGGGATGCTGATCATTGCCATGGTGCTGTAGTCATTTTCTGAAAGTTTTGCTGTGACAAGGGGTTGGCTCGCTTGGCTGAGTGGTTGTTTTGCTTGTAAAACACTAGGGCAGGGGGTGTCTGCTTGAACAAATGTACACGCTTCAATCGCTAAATCACTGCAGACTTGCTCTTTCATATTTCCAGTCACATGGTCTTGTGCTAACACATCTGTGGGCTGGGCAAGAGCGCACACGGCCAACATAAGTATTGTTTTTATATATGATTTATTCATTGTCTTGTTCTCTTGGGTGAAGAGTATGGTGCGTAGTTCGAATCAACTTTGCGCCCTCGGGGCTGAATATATCTTTAGTATAGGCAATGACAGGTTTTAGGTGGTTTGGTCGGTTCGTGATCTTTTCAGGGTAACGGCGGTTGTCGGTCAG
>Ga0310122_10001930_pt1 | contig 13219 bp, 10 predicted proteins | sample CB6_Bottom_1051__FD_203503 | JGI IMG/M metagenome (GOLD analysis project Ga0310122, IMG submission 203503) | Marine microbial communities from Western Arctic Ocean, Canada - CB6_Bottom_1051 | ecosystem: Environmental > Aquatic > Marine > Oceanic | place: Canada: Western Arctic Ocean | collected...
GCCGTTTCTCAGGCTGGCCAACCTGACCGACACCCTGCAGAAGGCCCGGGCGAGTGCCGATCGGGTTTTCGAGTTGCTGGACACTCCTGCCGACATCGTCGATCGAGAGGGAGCAACGGTGCCCGAAGACCCGTCGTGGTCGATCGGCTTCGAAAACGTCTCGTTTGGGTACTCGGATGACGCTGTGGTGCTGCGGGAGGTGTCGTTCCGGGTCAATGAAGGCGAGACGGTGGCGTTGGTGGGTGCGACGGGTGTGGGCAAGACGACCGCGTGTCATCTGCTGAGCCGGTTCTATGAACCCGATACGGGCGTGGTGAAACTGGGCGATGTCGACGTCGCGGATGTGCCGTTGTCGTGGCTGCGCGATCAGATTGCGCTGGTGTCGCAGGACGTATTCCTGCTGGCCGGGACGATCCGTGAGAACCTGTTGCTGGGTCGGGAGGGCGTGAGCGACGAGCGGCTCGATGAGGTGGTGCGGGTTTCGGGGTCCGACGAGTTCGTGGCCGAGTTGGTCGACGGACTGGAGACGGTCGTGGGTGAGCGGGGCATCCGGCTTTCAGGCGGGCAGAAGCAGCGGATCGCTTTGTGCCGGGCTCTTCTGAAGGGCGCACCGGTGCTGGTTCTCGACGAGGCCACCAGCGCGGTCGACGGAGCGACCGAGTCACGGATCAAGCGGGCGTTGCGGCGAGCGACGGAGGGTCGCACGGTGCTGGTCGTGGCTCATCGGCTTTCGACGATCACATCGGCTGACCGCATCGTGGTTCTGGAGTCGGGGCGGGTGGTGGAGACGGGAACCTACGAGGAATTGTCGGCAGCCGACGGGCCGTTCGCTCGCCTGTGCCGGGTTCATGAAGACGTGGTGTGGTAGGGAGCGAGGGACAGGATGAGAATTGTCAGTGGCGGGATCCAGCACGAGACGAACACGTTTGCCACGGTTCCCACGACTCTGGCCGACTTTCAGCGAGACAGCGATTGCGGCGACGAGTTGGTTGGTGGTGATCGGCTACGTGAGCTGTACACGGGCACGGGGACGATCCACGGCGGGTATCTCGACGAAGCCGCCGCCCGTGGTATTGACCTGGAGCCGGTGCTGAGCGTGCATGCTCAGCCGGCCGGGCCTGTTGAGCAGTCGGGTTTCGAGCACATGCTGGGCCTGCTGCTGAGCCGGATCGAAGCGGCCGCGCCTTTTGACGGCGTGGCCCTGGACCTGCACGGTGCGATGGTCAGCGACGACCACGAGGATGCCGAGGGGGCGATCGTGGCGGCGGTCCGCGACCTGGTCGGGGCCTCGATGCCGATCGTCGTCACTCTCGATTATCACGCCAACATCACCGAGCAACTGGCTGCGGTTCCCGAGTGCCTGATCGGTTACGACACGTATCCTCACATCGACATGAACGAGCGGGGTCGCGAGGCGATCGGGCTGTTGGAATCGATCATCCGGGGCGAGGTGACTCCGGTGCAGGCCTTCCGCCAGTTGCCTCTGATCACGATGCCTCCGATGCAGTGCACGTTGCGTGAACCGATGATGAGTCTGATCGCTCGGCTGCATGCTCTGGAGGCGGATCCGGGTGTGTTGACGGCGACGATCGCGATGGGATTTCCGTTCGCCGACATTGCCGACGCGGGGGTGACGGTGCTGGTGACGGCCGACGGCGACGCGGACTTGGCCGAGCGCAAAGCGGACGAGTTGGCCGGCTGGGTGTGGGAGTTGCGGGACCAGTTGCAACCTCAGCTGACGACGATCGAGGAGGCCATGCGGTTTTCTCGAGAGCAGTCCGAGGGCCTGGTGATCCTGGCCGACGGTTCGGACAATCCCGGCGGCGGGGCCCCCTGTGACGGGACGATCGCGTTGGCGGCGATGCTTGCTGCGGACTTCCAGGGGGGCGTGGTCGGAGTGCTGTACGATCCCGAGACTGCCGGGCGGGCTCACGAGTTGGGCGAAGGGGCCGAGGCTGAGTTCCGTATCGGAGGCAAGACCGACACGATGCACGGGGATCCGGTGGTGACCATGGCGCGGGTCAAGCGGTTGGGAGACGGCCGGTTCACGTTCGCCGGACCGATGAAGCGGGGTTGCCCGGGCGACCTGGGCCCGATGGCGGTGCTCGAGGTGGGTGGTGTCGAGGTGGTTGTGGCCAGCCGGCGGATGCAGCTGCTGGACACCGAGATGGTGCGGATTGTGGGTGTCGAGCCATCGGAGAAGCGATTGCTGGTCGTCAAGAGTGCCGTACACTTCCGTGCCGATGTGGGCCCGTGGGCCGAGACGATCTTCGATGCCGACACGCCGGGGATCCACCGCCCGGACTTCTCGTGCTTCGACTACAAGCAGCTCCGGCGGCCAATCTACCCGCTCGACGCCGAGTTGGGCGGGCAGGACCTGTTCGGGCGGAGCGACTGAATGCGGCGCTACCTGCCGTTGGTGTGCCTGGCGTTGTTGCACACGGTTGTCGACACCAGTGCTCTTCTGGTCTCACCACTCTGGCACCGGATCACCGTGGAGTGCGGACTGGTGGGGATCGGCCTGGTCTTGGTGATGCTGGCTCATTCGATGCCAACGTCACTGGCCCAGGGCGTATTCGGGTTCCTCCGTGGGCGGCGGCCCATGCGGATTCTGCTGTTGGTCGGCCCGGTCGTGGCGGCGATCTGCCTGACCGCGGTCGGGGTGGTCGCTGCGGAGGGTCATGTCGGGGGGGTGTGCGTGCTGTTTGTTGTCGGTGGCGTGGCGGTGGGTGCGTTTCATCCCGAGGCGGCGGTGCGAGCCGGGACGCTGTTGCCGGAGAACCGGACTCGGGGGCTGGCAATCTTCATGCTGGGCGGGTCGGTGGGGCTGTCGCTGGGTCCGTTTTTGAGTGGCCTGGTGGTGGAACTCTGGGACCTGCAGGGGTTGCTGTACCTGATGCCCGGCATGGTGTTGGTGATCCCGCTGCTGTACTGGGGCATGAGTCGCAGCGACAGGGCTGACGGGGTCGAGCCTGTGGCGAAAGCGGGAGGTCCGCGGCCGAGCCTGTCCGAGATGTTCGATGGGCGGATGGGGTTGGCATTGGCGCTGCTGCTGGTCTGTTCGTGCCGACTGGTGCCCAACATGGGTATGAGCAAGGTAATCTCGTTTGCCCTGGCCGACCGGGGATTTGAAGAACGTTCGATCGGCACGGTTCAGTCGCTGTTCCTGGTCTCGGCCAGCGTGGGGATGACGCTGTTGGCGATGGCGTTTCCGGCCGGCTGGGAGCGTCGTTTCATGGTGGTGTGTCCGTTGTTGGGGCTACCGCTATTGGCGGTGTGGGGCTGGGAGGACTGTCCGACCTGGCTGCTGATCACCGTGCTGGTCCCGACGGGCCTGGTGTTGTGGGGCACGACCCCGACGATGGTCTCGTATGCTCAGCAGATCTTCCCCCGCGGAGCCGGAGTCGCCTCGGCGATCACGATGGGGTTGGCCTGGGGCGGAGGCGGATTGATCGAGGCACCATTTACCGGCTACTTCCAGGACATCGGTCGCCCTCAGTTGGCCGTCTGGGCGTTTCTGCCGTTCGTGGCGATCGCTGGCGTGAGTGCGATGTGGTTGCCGGCGCCCGGGGCGGTTGCCGAGGCCGACGGGGATCGCGACAAACCTGAAACCGGTACTTAATAATTGTTTAGTTTAGTACCGAGGGTACCAAGGGGTCGGAAGTCGTCATATTGCGCGTCGTATTGTTTCGATTTGCGCCTGATCGGGTCAATCTGCTCAACGGCCTGGAGCTCTCCGCAGGAGAGCACCTGGCCGTTGGTTTGTTCCAGGAGTCCGCCAGTGGTGGGCTACCGCAGGTGGTCTTTTCTCGCGGATTTCCGTCAATCGATGTTGCGGGCAACGCGAAAGCCGCAGTAGGGGCGTTTCATCGCCGGCAGGGTGTAGTAGCGTTCGGTGGCCGAGAGTGTCGTGGCCGTGTAATAGAGGCAACTGCCCCGCATCATCCGTTTGGCGCCCTGCGGCGGACCGGTCGGATTGGGCGAAATACCGCTTTCTTCGTCCGACGGGTAGGGTCCGGCCCAGTCGGCGCACCATTCGAGGACGTTGCCGGCCATGTCGAGAACGCCGAAGGGGCTGGCGCCTTTGGGTTTGCTGCCCACAGGCGCGGGGAAGCCGGTGGTCCGGCGCAGGCCGTAGACCGCGCGGCTGAGGTCCGGTTCGGCATTGCCCCAGGGAAACCGGCGACTATCGGTCCCCCGAGCGGCGAACTCCCACTCGGCCTCGCTCGGCAGGCGGACCCCCGCCCACTTGCAGTACCCCAGCGCGTCGACGTAATTCACGTTGACGACCGGTTGGTCGTCGGCTTTGAAGTTGTCCGCGTTCAATGTCGCCGGCGCCGCAGATCGGGTCTCGGAGATAAAGTGGCGGTACATCGCGTTGGTCACTTCGGTACGCCCGATCCAGTAGGCCCCCAACTTGACGCGATGCGGTGGCCTCTCGTTCGAATAGCGCTCGCTGCCCATCGTGAACTCGCCGCCGGGAATGTAAACCAGCACCCCGTTATCCTTGGGATTGGTCATCAGCCGCGGCTTATGGACTTCACTCATCACGCTCGAACTCTCGTACGAACTGTGCACAGAGCACAAAACAGACCAGCACAGATCGGTGCGGGTTGGATGCTCACAACAAGATGCCCTGAATGGGCTCGCCGCGGCAAACAACGAGAGGACGGCCTTGCGGGTCGCGGTACTCGGCGTGGTGGTCGACGCCGGCACAATGCAGGGCCGTCGCCCCCACGTCCCAAGGTCCGACCGCATTCGACAAGGGAAAGGCCGCGTTCTTGTCCGAAGCGCCGAAGATCTCACCCCGCCGCACACCTCCGCCGGCCAACAGTGCGGTATAGCAGGACGCCCAATGGTCACGTCCCGCCTTCGCGTTGATTTTCGGAGTCCGGCCAAACTCGCCGTACACCACGACCAGCGTCTGATCGAGCATGCCGCGCTGCTCGAGGTCGGCCAACAATGCGGCCAGGCAACGATCGAATCGCGGCAGGAGCTGGCCTTTGAGCGAGTTGAAGTTATTGCCGTGCGTGTCCCAGGTACCAAGCCGGTGCCAGGTGACTTGAATCGCAGGGACACCGGCCTCGGCCAGTCGCCTGGCCAACAGCAAGTTCTGTCCCTCGGCGTTTCGCCCGTAGGCATCACGGACGTTGTCCTCTTCGCGATCGATGTCGAAGGCGCTGAGAAACTGCTTGGAACTGAGCATCTCGAACACGCGCTGCTGCAGCGTGGAGAATTTGATTTTGCGGTGGCGGGCCTCGAGGCGGAACGCCAATTCGTCCACCTGTTGCAGCAAGCTGCGGCGGCGATCGAGTCGGACCGCCGGCACGTCTTCTGCCGGCATCAACCCGGGAACCTCGAAATCGGGTTCATGAGCGTCCTGCTGGATGACCAGCGGTTCCCAACGCCGCCCCATGAAACCGCCGACCTGACCGATGCCGCCCTCACCGCCCCCCTGCAACCCCCCCACCAACACGTAAGCAAGCACCGGCTTGGTCGGGGGCTTGATGAGACTCATCAGCGAACCGTAGGGCGGGTAGTCGGTTGGCGCAGGAGCGACTGGCGTATTGGGGCGGGGATGCGGCCACCCGGTGTGCAACGTATACAGTGCCGAGCCGTGACCGTTGTCGGCATGATTCACCGACCTGACTTGCGTGTACAGGTGGGCCAGTTTCGCCAAGTGGGGCAAGTATTCGCATACGGATGTCCCGCTCACCGAGCTGTTGATCGGGGCGAATTCGCCGCGCACCTCGGCCGGGGCGTCCGGCTTCATATCAAACGTGTCTTGATGTGCCGGCCCGCCGAACAGCGAAATAAAGATCACGCTGCGCGCTTTACCAAAGCTGCCGGTTCCCGCAGCCGCTGGCCGTGCTTGCAAGTCCGCCAGGCCGCATCCCAGGCCAAGCGCCCCCAGACTTCCCACTCGCAAGACGTCGCGGCGGGTGGTGCCGTCACAGACCCGCTCTCGGCCATCGAGAATTCGCAGCATGAGGTTCTTCCCTGAAGAGACCGGGATACGCTCTTCGAATCAAGTCGAGACTTCCCGGATGGAACGTTTGCGACCCAAGACCCAATCCACCGGGCAGATGCTGTCGATCGTAATACCGCAGGACCGGTCAGGCAACGCGATTCCGATGATTTGCCCTCGAAGAGCGTCGCTGCGCGAAGAACCGTCCAGGTTGGGCGTCCTGGGCCCGCAGCCTCAGCACGAGACGATCGGCTGCCGAGGCCAACGGGGATCGCGAAAAATCTGAAACAGGTTCTTGACAATTGGAACCGTCGAGGTAGCATCGTCTCCGTTGTCTTTCGCAAGGACGCGAGTGACGCCGACGGCAGGACGCCGTCGAGAACCAAGGAGCAAGGGAATGCCGCATTTCGCCCGACGGCTGCTGCCGTTGATGTGCCACGAATCGCGCGAGGTGATTAAGTCGGCAGCGGGCTGCGCGTCCTGTACGAACCGCCGATGGCACTCGGCGTTGAACCAGAGATTGGACTCGCGGTCCAGGATGGGCCGCGAGTGGAATAGGGCCAGGCGGCGATGTTCGTTGCCTGGTGACGATTGGCAGTGCACAAGGACGTGCACGGTTTCAGGAAGGAACCTTGTTGATGAGTGGAAAAGCGTGGATTGGAATCAACGGTGATTTTCGAGCGGCGACACAGGAGGCGGGTGCGCTGAGCTGGTTCAACACCGGCTACTACGACAGCGTGGCAGCGTGCGGCGGGTTGCCGCTGTTGATCCCACCGCTGGCCGAAGACGATGACTTGAAGCAGCTGCTGAAGAAGATGGACGGTCTGGTCCTGTCCGGCTGCACGTTCGACCTGGACCCCGGCCGCCTGGGCCTTCAGGCTCACCCGACATCTCGCCCGATGCCTCAGCGGCGTGAGGACTTTGACCGTCGTCTGTGCCAGTTGGCCGTCGACATGCGAATCCCGTTACTGGCGATCGGTGCGGGGATGCAGGTGCTGAATGTCGTCTGTGGCGGCAGCCTGTTTGCTCATGTCTCCGAGGACATACCCCAGTCGATCCTGCACCGCGATCCGGTCGAAGCGACCCTGCGTCATGTGCTGGAGATTGAGGAGGGGACTCGGCTGGACTCGGTTTACGGGCCCGGTGAGATCCGGGTCAACAGCCAGCACCACATGTCGATCGACGAGCCGGGCGAGGGTTTCGTGGTCTCGGCGCGGACTCCCGACGGTGTGATCGAGGCGATCGAGGCTGACGACGACCGGTGGTTCTGCCTGGGCGTGCAGTGGCATCCGGAGAACCCGACGGCCAGTGCCCTGGACATGCAGATCTTCGAGTCCTTGCTCGACGCTGCCACGGGTACTGCGGCGGTGATCCCCTTCAAACGGAAGGTGGCTGCGTAGGGGACTCGAGTCCCTGGGGTTGGGGAACCTGCCCACGTGGCGAGGGAGCCGTTATGCTCGAACGCTGGGCGTGAGTTTCGGGCAGCAGAGCGGTGTGTGTCGTGTCGTTGATCGTGCAGAAATTCGGTGGAACGAGCGTGGCTGACGCGGGCCAGATCCGCCAGGCGGCCCGCCGTGCGGTGGCGGCTCAGCGAGCCGGCCACCAGGTGGTGATGGTGGTCAGTGCTCGGGGCAAGAAGACCGATGAGCTGGTGAGCCTGGCGTCGGAGATCACCGACAAACCGTCGGCCCGCGAAATGGACATGCTGCTGTCCACCGGCGAACAGGAATCGGTGGCGTTGATGGCGATGGCGGTTGCGGCCGAGGGTGCCGAGGCGATCAGTATGACCGGCGGCCAGATCGGCATCCGCACCGATTCGTCTCACACCCAGGCCCGCATCATCGACATTTCGACCCGCCGGATGCGTGAGGCGTTGCAGGCGGGCCGAATCGTGATCGCTGCGGGGTTCCAGGGGATCGACGACGAGTGGAACATCACGACACTGGGCCGAGGTGGCAGTGACACGACGGCGACGGCCCTGGCGGCGGTGTTGCAGGCCGACGAGTGCCATATCTACACCGACGTTGATGGGGTGCTGTCGACCGATCCGCAGATCGTCGAGTCGGCCCGGTTGCTGCGTCGGATTTCTTATGACGAGATGCTCGAGTTGGCGAGTCTCGGCGCCGGAGTGATGCATTCTCGGTCGATCGAGTTTGCCAAGAAGTACCGTGTGCCGGTGCGGGTACGACCCTCGGGGTCCGAGGGCGAGGGGACCTTGATCGCCGCGGTCCCCGAATCGAGCGACGCGACGGCTCCGTTGGTGACCGGCCTGGCGGTGGTCCGCGAGGAGGTGCGGGTGGGGCTGGTCGGGGTGCCGGATCGCCCGGGTGTGATGGCAGGCGTGTTCCGGCATCTGGCAGAGGTCTCTCTGCCGGTGGACATGATTGTCCAGGACGTGGGGCAGGCTGGACTGGCGGAGGTGTCGTTCACGGTTCCGGAGCCGAACCTGCAGGCGGCATTGGCGGCGGCCGAAGCTGCGGTGGCCGACCTGGGCCAGGGCAGCGTGGACCACGGTACTCATCTGAGCAAGGTGTCATCGGTGGGACGCGGCATGCGGTCTCACACCGGCGTGGCGGCTCACATGTTCCGCCTGCTGGGCGACGAAAAGGTCAACCTCGAGATGATCAGCACCAGCGAGATCAAGATCTCGGTCCTGGTCGACCGGGACCGCTGCGTGGACGCCGTGGTGGCTGTGCACTCGGGGTTTGGGTTGGAGCGTGACGAGGCCGAGGATCCTGGGGTGGGGTTCGAGTTGCCCGCCGTGGATCGTCGGGAGGAGTTGTCTGAGCGAGAGGAGTTGGAGCAGGACGTGGTGGACCGGCTGGCGAGCATGGAGGACATAGTCGTCAGCGAGGTTCAGCTGGATGACGAGCAGAGTCGGATCACGGTTCGCGACATTCCGAACTCCCCCGGCGTGGCAGCGGCGCTGTTTTCGGCGGTAGCCGAGGGTGGGATCCTGGTCGACATGATCGTCCAGAACCAGCCCCGCTCCGATGACACCCCAGCGGCTCGTGCGAGCCTGTCGTTCACCGTTCCCCGCCGCGATCTCGATCCGGCCTTGCTGCTGGTCCGCGAGGTCAGCGAGGGGTGGGACGGTTCATCGATCAGTTTCGAGCGGGACATCGCCCTGCTGTCGGTGGTGGGGATCGGCCTGCGGAGCCACACGGGCGTGGGCGAGCGGATGTTCGGAGCGTTGGCCGAGGCGGAGATCAACATCCAGATGATCAACACCAGCGAGATCCGCATCAGCGTGGTGCTCGGGCTCGCCGATGGCGTTGCCAGCCGAGCGTGCCTGGCGACGGTATTCGGCGTCTGACCCCGTCCCCGAGCCTGCGTTCTTCAACGGGCGTCTAGTCCCACCACCACGAGCTGTTCGCGGCCTTGGGCCTTGCGGCTTGGACTCGCGGCTCGAGCCGGCGGTCGACGGTGCCGAAGCTCTTGAGTCGAACCGGAGGGGGCTCGACTTTCACTCCACCACTGACACTGAAGATCCAGTTGCGACCACGGGCCTTACGGACCGCCGCCAGCGACGGGACTCGTTTCGGTGCCGGCGAGATCCTGCGGCGGTAGCGATCCGCATCGACCAGGACCTCGCTCTGCCAGCGGCTTTCGGAATCCTCCAGCGGTGCGTGCAGTGCGATCTCGACCGCGACGGCCAGCCGGATCAGGTTGTCGAGTTCGCCGAAGACGGGGATGTGGCGGGCCAGTTGAGGGAACTTCTCGGTCAGATGGGTTGCCATCCGACGCGCGACCGGCGAGGCCTTTTTGCCGAGGTCAAGTTCCTCGTCGCCGGAACCGGCTGCGGCGGTGCGGACGGCCAGGCCAGGGCCGGTCAACCGCCAGGCCCTGCCGTCGGGTGATCTCGAAATGCCCTCGTGCGTCGCCACAAACCAGAAGCGGTGTTGGCGGCGGACGGCTGAGCGGTTGGCCCGGGTCAGCAGGTCCATGTAGTTGAGCAGCCCCTTGATCGGTGGCCGGTCAAAGCCCATGGCGACTCGCTTGAGTCGGTAATCGGCGGCGACCAGCTTGCAGGCGAAACGGCTGTCGGCGGGCACACCGAAGACCCGTACCTGCTGGTGTCCCATCGCCTGTTGCATCCCGGTCAGCATCCCGGTCAGCATCCGGGGAATGGTCTGGGCGTTGAGGGCCCCTGAGAGGCGTTTCATGTAGCGGGTATAGTTCTTGACGCCGTCGCGGGTGGGGTCGATCGAGCAACCGATAAACGAGACGGTTCGCTGTTGCGATGAGGCAAAGCGGAGTGCGAGTGCGAGGTCGTCGAGTTCCAGGACCGGTCGGCGGCTTTCGGGGTCGACGACTTCGCCGCTACCCAGCCGGGTCCAGCCCGCGGCTGGTCCCACCAACACGACGTCTGAATCAGCAGGCAGCAGCAGGACTTCATCGATGCGTTGCAGTCCGGCGAGGTACCGGACTTCCGGCGGCAGCGGACGATTCGCATCGAGGTGTTCGGCGATGGTTTGCTCGAGCCGCTTAAGCGAGATCTTGCGGGTGGCGTGGCGGCGGGCGATCGCTGCGGGTGCAAGGGGTGTTGCTGAAGCCCGGCTCGGGTCAGTGACTTTGGCCAGCTGCAGCAGCCCCCGGGCGTCGATGCGGATGCCGCCGACCTGGGCCGGGACGGGAAGTGGTGCCAGCCAGAAGGCGACCAGCACCAGCAGCCGGGGGATGTGGTCCGAGCGTGCCATCAGCGGTGAGTGTAGCCGATCGAGGCCCGTGAGGGCACGAGTCGTTTTCCGGCGTTTCTCTGTGTTTCTCTGTGTTTCTCTGTGAAGGTCTCTCAGCTGTCATCCCCGCCGAGGCATTCCTCCAGAAGTGAGGCCAGATCGGAGCTGAATCCACCTCGAGAGACGACCCGATCGCAACCGGCCTCACGGGCGGATTCGAGTCGAGCGAGATGGACGTGGGGTCCGAAGGCGAGTACCGAGGGCCGGGTGGCCTGGTCGAGCTGCGAGATCAGCTGTGCGATGTCCAGCCCGCTGGTTTCCAGGTCGACGATCAGCAGCCGCGGCGATTCGGCTTCGACCAGGGCCAGGGCCACCGACGGCGAGCCGGCTTCGCGGAGTTGCCAACCGGCTGCCTGGGCCTGGCCCGAGACCCTGGGAGCGAACATCAGGTCATCGGAGAGGAAGACGATGTCGGTGGCCATCACGCGGTGTGCTCAGGATTGGGTCGAAGCGGCTGGCGATCGATGAAAGTGGACGTGTTGCCAGGTGCCGTCCTGCAAATGCCACACCCGGGTCTCTTCCATCGCTCGGGTCGAGGTGAGGCCGGCCGCATCGGTCACCTGCAACAACCGGACGTAGCAGACCACGGCCACGTCACCCATCTGGCGGACGTGGGGCGAGCTGATGGTGGAGTGTCGGGGGAGCCCGTCGGGAGTCGGCTCGAGATAGAACTCGTGGAAGGGCATCCCTTCGACGAGGTGTCCGAGTGCCTCGGGCTCAAACGCGGTCAGCGTCTCGTCGCACAGCTGCTGATAGGTGGCCCAATCGCGTTGATCGATCGAGTCGAGCAGGTCCTGGGTGTGCTGGATCAGCGTGCTGGTATCGTCTGGGGTCATGGCGGGATGCCCGGGGCGTGTTTTTGAGTCTTTTTGAAACAGTTGAGCCGGCGAGTGGATCAGGCGGAGTCGCTGAGCAACTTGGAGACTCCGGGGATGACCTTGGCGATCAGGGTGTAGAGGGCCATGGCCAGCAGCAATACGAATCCTCCCCAGGCGAGACCGTTGGTCAAACCGCTATTGGTGTCTTGGCCCATGATCTGCCTGTTGTTGGTGAGCCAGATCATCGCCCAGGCGGTCAGCGGGGCGGCCAGCACGGTGACGGCCTGTGCGGCGACGACGGCCGGGACAGGGTTGAACCCGGCCTTGATGACAAACAGGGCGACTCCCATGCCGATCAGCAGCACGGTGACGGTCAGGGCCCGCGTGGCGGGTTGATCGGGCCGGCTGCCCAGTCCGAGCCCGTCGGCCAGGATGAAGCCGCCGATCATGGAGTTGACCAGGAACGAGGAGTAGGCGGCGGCGAACAGGCCGATGCAGAACAGCGGACGGCCCCAGGCACCGAAGAGGGGCGCGAGCTGCGAGGAGACCTCGGTGTAGTTCTTCAGCGATTGGCCTCTGAGCACGGCGGCCGCGGTGCACATGATCATCAGAGTGATCAGTGCCATCAGCACCGAGCCGACTCGGGCGTCCCGCATTCCGTCGCGGACGTCGTCACGTGTCCAGCCCTTCTGCTGGACGAGGTAGGCCTGGTAGAAGGCGGCGGTGATCACGAAGGTGGTGCCCACGAGCCCCAGCAACGAAAAGTCCAGCAGTGGTGCCCCTTCGACGGCGGCGGCCACTTCGGGTGCCGGTGCCTGGTTGGCCAGCGCGAAGCCGAGGTTCAGAGCGAAACTGACGAGCATCAGGCCGACGAAACACATCATCAGTCGCTCGAGAGCGCGGTAGAGGTTCTTGAAGGCCAGCAGGAATGCGATGGCCAGGCCGTTGAAGACGACGACGGTGTAATCGAGCCAGGGGAGGACCGATTCGCGGGTCTCAGGTGACAGGACGTCGCGGGAGAACTCCTTGACAGCGGCATCGACGCCGAGGTTGTTGCCGAACTGGAAGGAGGCGGAGATGAAAAAGGTGCCGAGTCCGATCAACACAGCCAGCGGGCGGCCGAATCCCCTGGTCAGCAGTTCGGCCGGTGACCGATCGGAAACCGCTCCCAGCCTGGCGCCCATCTGCATGAACGTCAGCATGAAGACGACCGCCACAAGAACGACCCAGGTCAGTGCGAAGCCGTGGGTGGCCCCGACCTGGGTACTGGTCGTGATACTGCCGGGTCCGATGACCACGCAGGCGATGATCAGTCCGGGGCCCAGTCGCTGGTACCATTTGCGCTGGGATGTTGTGGAGTTGTTCATGGGTGTATGAACCGTAAGGCCAGAGGAGTCCTAGCAGCCTGTTGAAGAACGCCAAGCAGTGTATTCGTCCCGTGGAATCATGTCATCCCGAGCGCAGCGAGGGATCTCGACGGTGGCATTTCGACAGCGGTTGAGATCCCTCGCTGCGCTCGGGATGACACTTGAGTTGCTGTTTCCGGAAGAGACTGAGTTATTCAACAGGCTGCTAGTCACCGAACTGTCCGAGGAAGTTGTCGAGGTGATCGTCAGCGGGTGCGTCGGTTTCGGGCTGCTCGTCGAGGAAGTCGAAGGTCACCGTATCACCATCCTCGGCAATCTCAACGATGA
>Ga0310122_10001931_pt1 | contig 13217 bp, 11 predicted proteins | sample CB6_Bottom_1051__FD_203503 | JGI IMG/M metagenome (GOLD analysis project Ga0310122, IMG submission 203503) | Marine microbial communities from Western Arctic Ocean, Canada - CB6_Bottom_1051 | ecosystem: Environmental > Aquatic > Marine > Oceanic | place: Canada: Western Arctic Ocean | collected...
TCCTGGCCAAAGTTGGAAATAGAACCATCACAATGCAGGATTTTATCCGCCGGGCTGAATACTCTATTCGGCCTTTGTACTGTAGACAGGCCAACTACATTCATAAAAAAATCATACTGAATTCACTGATTGCTGAAAAACTATTTGCCCTGGAAGCCGAAAAAGCCAAAGTGGATTTATTAGATAATTCCCTTTTTCAATCTTTCGTTCTAGGCCGCACTGAACAAGCCATGCGGCAACTGCATTATTATGAAGAATTTTACAGTCAGGTTGAACTCGATTCAGCCATCGTTTCGCCTGCATATAAATTAGCTGGCAGGACCATAGATGTCACGTTTTTAAATTTGCCTGATTTGAAAACTGCAGCCCAGATCAAAAATTTAGCTGAAAAAGGACTTCCTTTGGATTCAGCTTATACAATGATCTGGGATCAATCAAATCCACCAAAAAAGCAAATAAATTGGTTTGACAGAGAAGATCCTGAAATACACAATGCTATTTTTAATTCAGGTACAAAAAAAGGATCTATCATAGGTCCATTAGCTACTGATAATAAGACCTTCCTCTTGCTTCAGGTTAATGGTTGGATTGACAGGCCTGCTGTTACTAAATCAGAAAAATCCCTAAGAATGGATGATGTGCGTGAAAGACTGCTGAAAAATCATGCAGAAGCAACGTACAAGGAATGGGTAAAAAATATCATGAAAGGTAAAAATTTAGAATTAAATCCAAACGTTTTCCCGGCCTATGCCATAAAGGTCATGGATATTTATCTGCAATCCGATTCAGTAAAACAAGCTCAATTAAATACATCTTTGTGGGCTGACCCGGAGCTAGATTTTATTCACGACAGTCTTATGCACAAACCACAGGAGTCATTCGCAAAAACTGATATTTTATGCCATGTAGATAATACACCGTGGACCATCGAGGTTTTCCACCAAGAACTCAGCAAACATCCACTCGTTTTTAGAAAAAAGAAAATGAACCGTAATGAATTCCAAGAACAATTGAAATATGCTATTGCAGATTTGATTCAGAATATTGAAATCACAAAACATTGCTATGCAAAAGAATATGAGCAATCTTCTACCGTTAGACTTAATAGAGAATTGTGGTATGATTCCTCCATCGCTCGATATTACCGGGACATTATATTTGAAGAAAAGGGGTTTTTATATGATGATCCTGAAGGTGTTGCAATAAAAATGAACCCGCTGGTGGATTCTCTCCAGACAGTCTATTCTGACCAGATAGAGATCAACACGAATTTATTTGAATCAATTGAATTAACCAGTATTGATATGACTGTTATCCAGCATGGAGTGCCGTTTCCCAAGGTTGTACCTCCTTTTCCGATATTCACAAATGATAATAGATTAGATTATGGCCGTAAAAAGGAATTTTAATAAATGATAATGAGATTTCTGATTTTCGGTTTCATTACTGCTATGCTTTTAGCCAAACCCTACCGCGGCGGGGAACTGCGGACAATCGAAAGTTTTCAATATGGAAGATTTGAAGTCCGCATGAAGTCAGCACCGGGCAGTGGAGTCATCAGCTCCTTTTTTACATTTCATGATTATTGGTCTGAAGGTCATACCAGCTCAGTTTATTGGAATGAGATCGATTTAGAATGGCTAGGACGCTATGATGATAAGGTACACACAAATTTAATTATTCATGACCAGTGGGATTTACCGGATTTATCAGACTTAACGTTTAATCCCATTGAGGATTTCCATACATACGCATTTGAATGGACATCAGAATACATTGCCTTTTTTGTTGATGACCAACTAATCAGGTGGGTGGACAATTTTTATGCAGATTCAATGTATCGTGAACAAAAGATCATGATGAATATTTGGCAGTCAACCAGTGTAGAATGGGCAGGTTCGTTTTCTGCAAATACACTGCCAACGTATGCTTTTTATGACTGGGTTAAATATTACCTTTGGGTTGATGGAACTGGAAATGCCGGTACAAATAATGATTTTATTCTGTTATGGGAAAATAATTTTGACAGCTGGGATACAAATCGTTGGGAGAAAGCGACTCACACATGGGACGGAAACAATGCTGATTTCATCCATGATAATGTAGTGTTTATGTCTGGATATATGATATTGTGCTTAACGACTCCAAGTTCCACTGGATACAACGGAGACCCACTATCGGTTAGTGACATAGAACTGCCCCAAACGTTTCAGATGCATAATGCCTATCCCAATCCATTCAACCGGGATGTTGTTATACCTATATCCCTAAATCATGCACAGTCTATCAATCTTTCTATTTATAACACCCAGGGTAAATTAATCCACACGTTGGTAAAAGGAAGTATTAATGCCGGTAAGACATTGTTCACTTGGAATGGTCTAACTGACAAAGGGTTGGCAGCACCAACGGGGGTTTATCTGGTGCGTTTAGCCAGTGCAGATCATTTTAAAACCCAGAAGATTATACTCTTGAAATAAGAATGCAATTAAAACATATATACACTCTTTTGATCAGCACTTTCGTTTTTGTTAGTTGCAGTGAAACGAATACAAATAACAATGAAGATTCAATGGAACCCACTCCAGATGAATGGCAGCTTGTTTGGTCTGATGAATTTGACGGTGATGTCGTCGATGACCAAAAATGGAATAAGCTCCTTTGGCGGCCAGGATGGGTGAACAATGAACTGCAAGCCTATACAGCGGAAACCAATAATATTTTCATCGAAAATGGGAATCTGGTCCTCCAGGCATTATATCAACCCGGTTACACCGGGACTGATTATCAAGGTAATACTTATACAACTGATTATACATCCGGCCGCTTGAACACTGACGAAAAGTCAGAATGGACCTATGGCAGATATGAAATCAGAGCCAAGTTACCCGATGGTCGTGGTTCCTGGCCGGCCATATGGATGCTCGGAAGCTCTATCTCAACTATTGGCTGGCCTGCCTGCGGTGAGATCGATATCATGGAACACGTGGGATTTGATGAAGGAATTATCCATGCTTCCATTCATACGACAGATTACAATCATAACCTGGGTACACAGAAAAGTGGAAGTATAACCATTCCAACAGTTACCGATTCTTTTCACGTCTATACACTGGAATGGACACCTAATTATTTGAATTTCATGGTGGATGATACCCCATATCATTTTGTGTATAATGATAGTGAAGAGGACCCAAGCAAATGGCCGTTTGATGAGAATGCCTATATTATTTTGAATGTGGCCGTGGGTGGTGACTGGGGCGGCGCCCAGGGAGTAGATAATGGTGCTATACCAATGCAGATGTTGATCGATTACGTGCGCGTGTATGAAGCATCAGATCAGCATAATGATATTGATGTCACATTTCAAGTCAATATGAGTGAAGAATTGGTGAGTGGTACAGGAGTACGGCTATCCGGAGGGTCCATTGGCACTGGGCAACCCGGCGGAATTGCGATGGAAGATATAGATGGCGATGGTATCTGGTCGGTGACACTTTCGTTGCCAAAGGGATCTGTTCATACCTATAAATACCGCAACGGATACTTTCCTGATTCCTGGGAATCAGGTTGGGAGAATGTCCCTTTTGAATGTAGCTCCGACGAATATAACAACCGCCAAATCATTGTAACGAAAACAGATACAATTTTACCAGCGATATGTTTCAGTTCCTGTACAAACTGCGATTAATTCTCCCTCTGATATTCTTATCGGGTTATATACATAGCTCAGGTTTTCTACGTACTGATGGTAGATCAATAGTTGATGAAAATGGGAATCCTGTTTTACTGCGTGGGTTTGGATTGGGTGGCTGGCTTGTTCAAGAGGGATATATGTGGAATATCCACGGATTTTTTGGATCGCCCAGCAATATTGAAAGTAAAATTATAGATCTTGTCGGAACAGAGAATACCGCTGCGTTCTATCAGGCATATTATGAAAATTATATTACGGAAGCAGATGTTGCTTTTATTGCCGCTAATGGTTTTAACGCAATACGGGTGCCCTTCCATTATAAGTTTTTTTCACCGGCACCTGGTGAATATGTACAGGATGGGTTCAACCTCATAGATCAGTTACTGGAATGGTGTTCCGCGTATGGTGTATATCTCATCCTGGATATGCATTGTGCTCCTGGGGCGCAGAATACTAATGATTTTTCAGACAGTGATGGTAATGTCGCCGGTTTGTGGATTCAGCAATCCTATCGAAATTGGGCCAGTGCGGTTTGGAGGTATATTGCGGATTATTACGCTGATGAAGAATGGATTGCCGGGTACGACCTATTAAATGAACCCGTTTTGTCCGGTGGCTTCATATCTTCACAGTTAAGGCAGTTTTATATTCAAATGACGAATACTATCCGTGATGTGGATACCAATCATATTATTTTTATCGAAGGCAACTGGTACGGAAATGATTTTACTAATTTAACACCTCCCTTTGATGATAATATGGCTTACAGCTTCCATCATTACGTTGGACCCAGTCACCAAACGTCCTGGCTTGGTCAATATACATCTATGAGTCAAACTTACAATATTCCGTTATGGGTTGGTGAATTCGGTGAAAATTCAAATCATTGGGCACATAAGAAAGTACGATTATTTGAAAATAATGATGTTAGTTGGAGCCTGTGGAATTACAAACATAACGGAAGTATTACATCAGCAATGCGAGTGGAGATCCCACAAGGATTTGAAGCAATTGTTAATTACTGGAATGGCAGCGGCCAAGCTCCGTCCTATGAACAAGCCATGACGGGCCTGATGGATCTGGCAGATGCTTATTTATTTGAAAATTGCGTAGCCAATAAAGGATTAGTAGCTGCTTTATCCGATTCAGATTATGATGGATTTTCTAAACCATTCACAGATTTAACAGTGCCAAACACAATCGAGGCAGTTGACTATGATATTGGTACCAACGGAGTTGCCTATAATGATGAGATCTACGAAGACCCGGATAAATTTGGATCAAATTCAGAATCATGGAATAATGGCTGGGCCTACAGAAACGATGGCGTAGATATTGAATATTCGAGTGACCTTTCTGGCCGCGGATATAACATTGGTTGGATCGATACTGGAGAATGGCTGAAATATACAGTTCAAGCCGAATTTACCGGAGCCTATAAATTCTCTTTTAAAACATCCGCACAGCATGACAATGGAAAAATATTGATTTCAGTACAGGGACAAACGGGCTCTGTCAATTTTCCAGTGCCCAACACCGGTGGTTACCAAAACTGGGATTGGACCGAAACGGCATCAGTCTATCTTTCGGGAGGTGAGAATGTCATTAGATTACAAGCCTTGAATGGGGGTTTTAACTTAAAGTCTATTAAAATTGAAGGAACCAACCCCAATCCCTTACCCGAAAATTATTCAATTTGGAATTTCCCGAATCCCTTTAACACACAAACTACATTTTATTTTTCAGATAATATTGAAAGTGACGGACAGCTAACCATCTATGATAACAGCGGACACGTAGTGCAAAATATCGTGATTGAACAAAACCAATCATCTGTCACTTGGGAAGGCAAGGATCGTTATGGTCTTGCTGCTGGTTCAGGGATATACATTTATCAGGTTAAATTCGATCAGCAAAAAATTGCAGGTAAAATGACCTTGATCAGGTAATCACCATGGACAGTTTAAAATTATTCACATTCATTATTCTTAGTTCAATTATCTTTTCCTGTAAGGATGAAAATAACGACCAAGAAACCAATGGAATTATTTCCGATACCACAGTAGTAGATATACACGGTCTTTTGCATGTAGAGGGCAATAGAATTGTCAACAAAAATGGTGATGCTGTTTCGCTAGCCGGAAACAGTTTTTTCTGGAGTAATGACAATTGGGGCGGGGATCGCTATTATACGCCCGAAGTGGTCTCCTGGCTGCAAGAGGACTGGAATACAACCATCGTGCGTGCCGCCATGGGCGTGGAAGACTCGGGCGGGTACTTGGATAATAAGACCGCAAATAAGGAGCGTGTGCAAACGATTGTAAACGCTGCTATCGATGTTGGGCTCTACGTTATAATTGATTGGCATTCCCATCATGCAGAAGACAACACGGGCGAAGCTGTAAACTTTTTCCAGGAGATGGCAACGCTCTATGGTGAGTATGATAATGTGATCTACGAAATCTACAATGAACCCCTGGATATCTCCTGGAGCAATACCATTAAACCCTATGCCCTGTCCGTTATCTCTGCAATACGGGCCATTGATCCTGATAACCTGATTGTAGTCGGCACGCCGGAATGGTCCCAGCGGGTGGATCTCGCTGCGGCTGATCCTATCACAGAATTTTCTAATATTGCCTATACACTCCATTTCTATACGATTTACCACCACCAGTGGCTTCGGGACAGAGCCAACGCCGCACTGGAAAACGGCATTGCCCTATTGATTACCGAATGGGGGTTAATCGGCTACAGCCTAGTAGATCCGGAAGCCAATGAATGGATGACCTGGTGCTTTGACAATAAAATAAGCCACTGCAACTGGGCCGTGAATGACAAGCAGGAAGAGTGGTCCATATTAGTTCCCGGTGCAAGTACATCCGGTGGTTGGCCCGATGATGACCTGACAGATTCAGGGAAACTGGCAAGGAGTATTATTGTGAATTGGCTGGAGTAAAACGTTCAAGCATGCGTTTATCGGATTAGAAAAACGGCGTGAATTAGGAATCATATCACCAGGATTTGTATTTTCCCAAATTCCACGCCACCGCCATAAGGCTGTTTCCCGTCATTAAATTTCACGTGACGAAGATCATGTTGGATCTTTATATATTCTGAAAATTCTCGTCCAGGCGTTTGGGTAAAGATCAACCCTGTAATAAATAAAATTCTTAAAAAATAAAGCGTAGAACGCATTAACTGGAAATGACAGTTAATACTAGATAAATACCGACCGTTATTCCCACGATGGCGAATGAAACGTTTTTTGCCTGAGACCAAGGTGTCATATCAACCGGAGCCGGAACTCTTTCATCGCTTTTGGCGATTTCATCAGCGGTTTTAGGTTTGAAATATCCAATAATCAGCATTGTAAAGATTGATGAAATGAAACTAATGAAATAGCCATGGAGCCAATGGAGATCACCATCACCATTGGCAAAAAATGTTGGAACGTCCTTGATATTCACAAATGTGAAAAATGCATAAGATCCCATGCCAACTATCATCCCAATTTTTGCTGCTATGGCCGGCACGTGTTTAGTTGTGATCCCTAAAAGGAAAATACCGATAATCGGTACACTGTACAACCCATTCACTTTTTGCAGATATTCAAAAATGGACTGCATCTGATCCAATAATGGTGCGATAAAAATGGAGGTAACAGCCAAGCCAATGCTGAAATATTTGCCGACCTTTACGATCTGCTCTCCCGTTGCGCTGCGGTTGATGTAGCCATTATAAAACTGAAGAGAAAACAAGGTGGATGCACTGTTCAAAGCACTATTAAATGAACTCAGAATGGAACCCATGAGCACCGCAGCAAACAACCCCAATGACCAATCGGGTAATACGTGACGGACAATCGCTCCGTAGACCTGATCCTGTTTATCGATGGTGAGATCGGTCATGTGTAATGCGATAATCCCCGGCAGACACAACATCAACGGCCCCACCAATTTCATTGCTGATGCAAAGAGTACACCCTTTTGTCCTTCGGCCAGACTTTTGGCTGCCATAGCCCGCTGAACAATCACCTGATTCGTAGACCAGTAAAACACCTGAATAAACATCATTCCTGTTAACAATGTAGGCCATGGGACCGAAACAACTTTATTATCTACATTGGTTTGAGTCAGGACTGTTAAATATTCAGGATTATCATTTGTTAATGTTGCCAATCCTGAAAAGAATGATCCTTCTCCCAAAGCGATGAGAGCCAGAAAAGGAATGGCCAGTCCGCCAATTAATAAACCAACACCATTTAGTGTATCACTTACAGCAACCGATTTCAGACCACCAAAAATGGCATAGGAGCTTCCCAGGATACCAATCGTCGCCGCCACAAACCAAAGGGGCAGGTTTAGATCAAACATACCGATCAAAGCCAAAGAACCGGTATAAAGAACGACGGGAAGCAGTACAGTCACATATCCAAACAGAAAAAGACCTGAAACCATGGAACGGGTTGTTTTATCAAAACGCTTTTCTAGAAACGCAGGGGTGGTGGTAAATCCGCTGGCTAAATACCGTGGAAGAAAAACTAATGCGGTGGCGATCATTGCAAAAGCAGCTAGTGCTTCCCAGGCAATACCTACCAGGGCTTTATCCCCAAAGACAGCACCGTTTAATCCCACCAGTTGTTCGGTGGATAGATTGGTTAGCAAGAGTGATCCGGCAACAATGGGCCAACCAAGAGCCCGACCACCGGTGAAATATTCTTCAGCAGCATTGTCAGACTTTTTCATCCGATGGACAATACGGTAGGTGAATAATGCAACGCCACCTGTTGCTAAAATGAAAGAGATAATTGATATAGTATTCATAATTATTTTAAGCTATCCTTTTCTAATCCCAGCAACAGACATGATAATGTAAATAAAATAATAGTATGCTTTAATCTTTCTTCCATTTTCTATTAATAATAAACAGTTTAATAAATTGAAATAATAATTTCATTTCTTCTAAAAGGAGGAATTACCCATGGTGAATTATACTGTGCCACTAAATAATCCGAAGAAGTTTGAATATTATTTTCAGATAGATATTTTTCCAACTTACCTTTCATTTTCATAATGCGTTTAGGAGTTGCCCACATTCCAAATTTAATAACAGCCACTTTGCCAAGTGTTATTTCTTTAAATAAGATGTCATCCGAGTGAGGTTTTGGAAGATTCTCTAAAGAATAATCATCAGGCATAATGAAAGTAATTTCAATAGATTCATTAGTAGGCATAGTAGTTATCACTGGTGCAGTCATTGGAATTTTAACTTCCTTATCATTATTTCCGAAAATATAATTTGCCAAAGTTCTAAATCCAGAATAAGTTGCATCCTTGTATGAAGATTTTTTAATAGTTGTAGCAACAATTATCTTTTTATATTGTCTAATTTCAATTGATTCAGACTTATTAATAAGTTCATAACTAGGCTCATCAACTTTCTCTGCTTTTAAAAAATTAGCCATTATTAAAGTTAAAAAAGTAACTCCAAATAATATTAAAACAAGTATTTTCATTTGATATCCTTTATTATTAGTTAAATATTTGTTGAATCATATGCCCAGTGTAATAACGCCTGCCTTTGTTTTACTCTACAGTCAAATTTCAGTGGAGCACAATTATTTTCTATTGCAGCAATATGTCTTTTCATTGCTTTCCATCTTTTGATCTGTCTTTTATCTTCTTCAGGCAATCTTCTTCCAAAATAATAACGACAATACCATTGAAACCAGCCTCTAGGGTCAGCAGGATGAATCCAGCCTTTCTCCTTCCATTCTGAAAGAGGAAGTGATGCATTAACTTTGAAATAATTAATTTTTGGATTTTTTTTTGAAGGAGATAATTTTGCATTCTGAAACCACGATATAGGGAATTCTGCCTTGCAGTCTGTTATATATTTTCCACCAAACACTCCAATACTTAACATCTCCTTTGGTGTTAATTCAGGTTTAAAGTCTGAATCATAATTTTGACCTTCTTTTTCAGTTAAATAGTAATATCCATTTTGCATCTTATCATTTATAATAATTTTTTTCATATGTATGGTCTTATTTAAATCTGGACTCTTTAAGTTCAATAAGTTCTTGTGGATAAGGAGCAAAATAACTCTGATTTAATAAATATTCATTTTCAAAACGCACATTCCAAGAATTCATCACACTATTAATAGTTGATAATGGTATGAGTTTTTCTCGATAGTCATTCAATAAATCTAAAAAATATACTTTTTCTTTCGATTTTAAATATTTTTTATAATATCCAAATGCATGCATATGTGTATTGATATTGGATAAATACCTAGGCCTCTTTTTAAATAATAATAATAGATCTGTAAAATAGCTATCTAATATATTTTTAAAAGAATCTTCATTTTGGTTGGCTGCTATTTTACCTAATACTTTCATCTTTGATTGATTATAGGCCATAAATAATAATTTATGTTTAGATTGAAAATCATATAGTGACTTAAAATTATATACATTCCTAAACTCACAGATGGTAAATATTGCTGTATAAAAATGTTCCCTCAAAAATATATCATTTAGCCTTTTATCTTCTTCTTTTGGATGGTTCGGATATTTTTCCATTATTCTTAACGTGAATAATCCAGACCCATGGCCCATTGGGCTTTTATTTTCTTTATTAGAATACTGTTTGGCTGTACTTATCGCACACGATGGTGAACGTGATTTTAATATAAAACCATCTACTTCATTTAAATCATTTACAAATTTATTAGAGAATTCATCCATTAACTTCCCTAAATCACGCTTGCTTGTTGGCTGATATAAGGACATTTTATTTTTTACATTTATAAGATGGATAGGATCTCGCGGTATCCCAAGGCCAATTTCTACTTCCGGACATACAGTTAAGAAGTCCACATATTCTTTAAGTAAATCAATATATTTATTAGTAATAATTTGACCATCATATCGACAAGGCTCAAACTCTAAACATTTACTAATTACAATTTTGGGTTTATTGATTTTCATTATTCTCTACCCTTTCACCTACAGTTTTAATTAATCCATTAAAAATAATTTTATGTATTGGATATAAAAAATACCAATACGCTAGGCCTCCTAATCCTTTGGGCTCAAAAAATGCTGATTGAATTAAATTGCATTTATTCTTATTAATAGGAATTATTTCATATTGTAACCATGCTTTCCCTGGGAGTTTCATTTCAGCTTTTAATCTTAGTAAAGTATTTGCAACTAATTTTTCTACTCTCCAAAAATCAAGTGTATCACCTTGTTTTAATTCAGTTGAATTTCGCCTTCCCCGTCTTAATCCAACCCCTCCAACGAGTAAATCTATATATCCTCTAATAATCCATAAAAAGTTAGCATATAGCCAACCATTATTACCGCCTAAAGTCATCAAATATGAAAATACTTTTTTATCATTACTATTAATTATCAAACTTCTTTTTTCTATAATAAGACCTTCAATTGATTTAATATCAACAGTAATATCTAGACTTCCACTTGAACTTAAGGAGTCTGACCAAGAAGTCTCAACCAGTTCATTATTAAGTGTTTCAAGAGCTAATTCTACTGCACTTCTATATGAGATAAGATTTATGTTTTGAAAATATTCAGCGGCATTTTTATTTTTTACCACACTTTCATTTTTCAAACTTTGAACAAGGGGACGAGTGATTTTTGCAGATAATGGTGTTGTCCAATGTACCCAGTATGATGATAAAGTTGGAGTTAATACAGGTACTGGAATTAAATATCTATTTAATTTTCTAACTATTGAATACTGCCTCATCATATCCCCATAGCTCAACACATCTTTTCCACCTATTTCAATAATTTCATTAATAGGAATTTCAGTTATAATAATATCAACTAAATATTCAAGTACATTACTAATAGCTATGGGCTGAGTTTTAGTATAAACCCATTTAGGACAAATCATTACAGGAAGTCTTTCACATAAATTACGTATCATTTCAAATGACAAACTTCCTGATCCAACAATGACACCCGCTCTGAATTCAGTAATATCTATACCAGATTCTCTTAATACTTCTCCAGTTTTATGCCGTGATGATAAATGTTTTGATAATTTTCCATTACTTTCAGCTAAACCTCCTAAATATATTATTTTTTTAATAGGATAACTCTTAGCAGCTAAACAAAAATTGCTTGCAGCTTTTACATCAGTAGTTTCGAAATCATGGGCATCCGACATTCCATGTATGAGGTAATATGCTAAATCTATATTTTTAAATAATTCAGATAAAGTTTCTAATTGTAAAACATCACCTTTAAAAATTTCAACTTTCCGATGCCAACTTCTATTTTTCAATCTTTCAGGATTTCTTACAAGTACTCTAATGTTATAGCCTCTTTCAAGTAACTTAGGGACTAATCGGCCACCAACATATCCAGTTGAACCAGTAATAAGTATATTTTTACTCATTGTTTATTTTCCATATTTTTATAAAAGGTAAAAGAATAGGTCGTATCCCCTCCAGTTTTATGCATATTTAAAATATTCTTATAATTGATTAACGTTTATAAAATAGTTTTTTCTTATTTTTTACACATGAAAATTAAACAATCATTTGATAAATTGGATACCATATTTAATGCTATAATATATTTTTATAGTCAAAATCACGTTAATACACTTAAAATAAAACTATGAAAGAAATACTCGAATATTTTACCAACATTTCTGATGAAGCACGTGGCATTTTTCTCGTATCAGGATTGTTATTTTTCTTTCTTCTAGAATTTGGTCTGCCCCTCTTTCGGATGGATTACAATAAATGGAAACACGCCCGCATCAATATAACCTTCACGATCATTACACTGATTGTCAATTTATTTGGAGCTATCTTGATTCTTGCAGCTGTACGGTATAATGAAACACATAATTCCGGACTATTAAATCTTACAGATTTACCACTCTGGCTCTATGTACTTGGGGGTTTGGTTTTAATGGATCTAATCGGTGCGTGGTTCATTCATTGGGTTCAACACAATGTACGCTGGCTTTGGAAATTTCATATCATCCATCACACCGATCCCAATGTAGATGTCACCAGCGGACTGCGCCATCATCCCGGTGAAAATATCTTCAGACTAATATTTACATCATTAGCTGTATTTACAACAGGTGCATCATTTGGACTTGTTATGCTCTATCAAACTATTTCCGCATTTTTTGCTCATTTTTCCCATGCCAATATCAAAATGCCGCTCGCGGTAGACAATGCTTTATCGTATATCTTTGTCACTCCCCACTTTCATAAAGTGCATCATCATTACATCCAGCCTCATACGGATAGTAATTATGGGAATATCTTTTCAATATGGGATCATATTTTCCGCACAGCTACAAGTGTGAAAAATATGGATGACATTATTTATGGTATCGATACCCATATGAAACCGGAAGAACATTCAAGTATTAAAAATCTTTTAATGATTCCTTTTCAAGACTATCGCCCGCCGGTGGGGTCAAAGTTCAGTAAATAAATTAAAAACCCTGCT
>Ga0310122_10001934_pt1 | contig 13210 bp, 10 predicted proteins | sample CB6_Bottom_1051__FD_203503 | JGI IMG/M metagenome (GOLD analysis project Ga0310122, IMG submission 203503) | Marine microbial communities from Western Arctic Ocean, Canada - CB6_Bottom_1051 | ecosystem: Environmental > Aquatic > Marine > Oceanic | place: Canada: Western Arctic Ocean | collected...
GGAGCCGAAAGCCCGTCAAGCAGCCGACACCCGCTCATTGCCGTCTGTCGGCCTCTGAGATAGTTTCTGTGGCAGAACTGAACTCGATCGATGGCCCACCCTTCGCAGCAGTGCTCACCAGCACCCGGAAAGCGACACCCTTGTCCAAGACCCTCTTCCTCATCGACGGCAGATATCAGATCTACCGGGGATTTTACGGAATGAGGCGTTTGACCGACAGTCGCGGGATGCAGGTCCAGGCGATCTATGCCATCGCCGACTTGCTGCTTCGCCTGTGCCGGGATCATCCGGTCGATCTGTGGGCGATCGCCATGGAATGCGACGGGCCCACCTTCCGTCACGAACGCTACGATCAGTACAAGGCAAACCGGGAGGCGATGCCGGAAGAACTGAGCATCCAATTGCCCATCATCGATCGGATGCTGGAGGCATTCCGGATTCCGATCCTGCAGTCTCCTCATCACGAGGCAGACGATTGCATCGCGACGATGGCGACGAGAGCCGCGTCCGAAGAAATCGATGTACGGCTACTGACAAAGGACAAGGATCTCGAGCAGGTTCTCTCCGACAGAGTCAAGTTTCTCGATGTCTCGACCGGCCAACTCTACGGACCGGAGGAATTGCTCGAAAAGAAGGGAATCGAACCACAACAGGTCATCGCATACCAGTCGCTGGTTGGAGACTCCTCCGACAACATTCCCGGAGTGAGAGGAATCGGCCCCAAGGGGGCAGAAAAAATCCTCTCGCTGGTCGAGGATCCGGCAACGCTGCTCGAGGATCCGGTGCCAGATGGTATTCCAGCGGCGTCTCTGAAGAAGATCCGTGCCTGTCCAGAGATGCTGCATCTCTCGAAGGAACTGGTGACCTTATCCCAGCAGACTCCTCTCGACTGTGCCCCCACCGATTTGATCCGGATCGCACCGGATGAAATCCTGCTGACCGAACTGTTCAAGGAACTCGGCTTCAACAGGTTCCTCAAGATGATGAGCAAGCCTGTCGAGCAGCAAGCGAGCCTCTTCGCCGGCGCCGAGACAGATTCCGATACTGGTGCCGATGCATCCGGTCGGGATGCGTCCGATGCCCAGGAACACCAACCGGCCCCCCGTCGTGGCGATGCAGCGGTCGAATATCACCTCGTCACGACCATCGAGGAACTGGATCAGATCGTCGAGCGATGCCGAGAAGCAGGTTCCTTCGCCTTCGATACCGAGACCAACTCGCTCGATCAGATCGGCGCCACCGTGGTCGGCTGTAGCATCGCCGTCGAAGCCGCCGAGGCGTGGTACATCCCGTTCCAGAGTCCCGGCGGCGAGGGACCCATCGCTCGCAAGGATGTGATGGAGCGACTCGGTCCGCTGCTCGAAGATGCCTCCATCGGCAAGATCGGACAGAACATCAAGTTCGATGCCCAGGTGATGCGCAACGAGGGAGTGATGCTGGCCGGGATCTGCGGTGACCCGATGATCTCCTCCTATCTGATCAACCCGGTGAGAGGGCGCTACGGTCTCGACGGCCTGGTCGCGGAACGCCTCGGCCACACGATGATCCCGATCCGGGAAATCATCGGTGAACGGGGTGTGGAGATATCGATGGACCAGATCGAGCCGGAGAAAATCTGTCACTATGCCGCCGAGGATGCGGACTGGACCCTGCGTCTGCATCGAGATCTCGACCAGGAGATTGACCAGCACCAATTGCGCGAGGTCCTCGAGCAGATCGAACTGCCCCTCATCGAGGTGCTGGTGGCGATGGAACGAGAAGGAATCTCCATCGACGAGCACCGTTTGAAGGAGCAGGAGACCGAACTGTCGGCAGAACTGGAAAGCATCGAGTCCCGCATCCACGAGCAGGCCGGGGAACCGTTCAACATCGCCAGCACCAAGCAGTTGCAGAAGATCCTGTTCGAGAATCTCGAGTTGCCGACCAAGGGTCTTGCCAAGACCAAGACCGGCATCAGCGTCAGGGCCGAAACTCTCGAAGAACTCGCCTCACGTCACCCCGACATTGAAATACTTACTTTGCTGCTGCGTTACCGATCTCTCTCGAAGTTGATCTCGACCTATGTCGTGGCCTTGCCGCAACATCTCCATCCCGAGACCGGCAGGATCCATACCGATTTCCGACAGACGGTGACCGCCACCGGAAGACTGGCCTCGAATCGTCCCAACCTCCAGAACATCCCGATTCGTTCCGAGGAGGGCAGACGCATCCGTCAGGCATTCATCCCCAATCGGGACGGCTGTATCTTCGTCTGTGCCGACTATTCTCAGGTCGAACTGAGACTCCTGGCCCATCTGAGCGGCGACGAGGGGCTCATCTCCACCATCGAATCAGGAATCGACATTCACTCCTCTGTAGCGGCCAAGATCCATGACAAAGAGATCGATGAGGTGACCAAGGATGAAAGAGCGGCGGCCAAGGCGGTCAATTTCGGGCTGATGTATGGCATGGGTGCCCGTGGACTTGCCCGTGACATCGGCATCTCGATCGCCGAAGCCAAGGAGTTCATCGAGTCCTACTTCGAAGGCTTCCCGCGAGTTCGCGATTGGATGGAAGAGACGAAGCGTATGGCGATCGAAACCGGAGAGGTCAGGACTCTCTGTGGGCGCCGACGTCCGATCCCAGAGATCCTTTCTCGCCTGCCGCGTGAGAAAGCCCAGGGAGAAAGGTACGCCATCAATACCGTGGTGCAGGGATCCGCCGCAGACCTGATCAAGAAGGCGATGATCGATGTCCATCGTGAAGCGCTTTCTCGTGGCAACGAAGCGCGAATCCTGCTGCAGATTCACGACGAGTTGTTGCTCGAGGTTCCGGAGCAACTCTCCGAAGAATGTGCTGATTGGCTCAAAGAAGTGATGGAAGCGGCGATGAAGATCTCGGTGCCACTCGAGGTTCAGGTGAGCATGGGGAGGGACTGGTTCGATGCCTCCAGGTGAAAATAATGAAAACCACGACCCAGCTGGCGACACCACCGATCCGTGGATCATCGCCATCACCGGGGGAATCGGATCGGGCAAGAGCACCGTGGCAAAAATCTTCGCTGCTCTCGGAGCCCACGTCATCGATGCCGATCAGATCGCCCACGAAATTCTCGAGCAACCCGAGGTGATCTCCGAAATCGAGCAGGCGCTCGGCAACCGGATGAAATCTACCGATGGGAGCCTAAATCGTGATGCGATCGCCAAGTTGGTCTTCTGCGACCAGCAAGCCCTTGCTGCGCTGGAGAAAATCGTCCACCCACGGGTACGGAAACGGATCGATGTTGGTCTTGCCAAAGTGGCCGAGATGGGGTTCGATAGGGGCAGTCCGTTCCCTAGTGGGCGGCCGTTGATCCTCCTGGATATCCCCCTCCTCGAAAGTTCTCCCCATAGGAAACTGGTCGATCGGGTGCTTTTCGTCGAGGCTCCAGAACAAGATCGTGAGGAACGTGTCCAGCAACAAAGGGGCTGGAAACCGGGAGAGAGATTACTCAGGGAGTCGGCTCAGGTGCCGCTCTCGCAGAGGAAAAAATCCGCAGATGGTGTGATTTCCAATCGAAACGGGATGTCCGCCGAAGAGGTCCAGAGTCAGTGCCGGAACTTCCTGAAGCAGTGGATGCCCCACGGTGATCAGGAGCCGGAGTGAAAATTGAGGTGAATTTCTGATGTCTCCACGTCAATCGAGCCATAGCTCGGGCGAAGGTGATCTTGGCCGGGACACACGGTCCGGATCCTCGCGTACAAAAAAGGCACGCAATCTGCGCCGAGGCACCAAGGGCGGCGAGGATAAAAAGCCAACCCGTCGCAAGAAGGTCACCAAGAGAAAGACCTCTCTTCCCCCGATCGATCTCGAAGGACTACCGATGGATGTCGAAGATCTCGATGAGATCCCACAGACGGTGAGCGGCAAGATGCCCGAGTTGCATCTATCCGAGATGCACAAGATGACGATGGCCGAGTTGCAGCAGATGTCTCGCGAAGAAGGAATCGAGGAGATCGCCGGGCTCAAGAAACAGGATCTGATCTTCGTCATCCTCAAGAAACGGGCCGCGGAAGCGGGCGTGATGTATGGCGAAGGAGTACTCGAGGTACTCCCCGATGGATTTGGATTCCTGCGTTCTCCACGTTACTCCTACTACCCTTGTGCCGATGACATCTATGTCTCACCCTCCCAGATCCGTCGGTTTGGACTGGTCACTGGTTGCGTTATCCAGGGCCAGGTCCGTCCACCGAAGGAAGGGGAGCGCTACTTCGCACTGCTCCAGGTCGACGCCATCAACTACGAAAACACCGAAAAGGTACAAGACATTGTAGTCTTCGATGACCTGACCCCGCTGTATCCCGATGACCGGCTGCTAATGGAGACGGAAACAGACATCATCGAGACCAGGATCATCGACCTGGTAACTCCCATCGGCAAAGGACAGCGTGGCCTGATCGTCGCTCCACCCAGGACCGGTAAGACCATCATCTTGCAACTGATCGCCAATGCGATTGCGGCCAACCATCCGAATGTCGACCTGATGGTGCTACTGATCGATGAACGTCCCGAAGAAGTAACCGACATGGAACGCAATGTCCGAGGGGAAGTCATCTCTTCGACCTTCGACGAGCCCGCCAGTCGCCATGTGCAGGTCGCCGAGATGGTCATAGAGAAAGCTCGGCGCCTGGTCGAATATGGCCGCGACGTGGTTATCCTGCTCGATTCGATCACGAGACTGGGGCGTGCTTACAACAACGAGGCCCCCCACTCCGGCAGAATCCTTTCCGGAGGAGTGGATGCCGGTGCCCTGCAAAGGCCGAAGCGTTTCTTCGGTGCCGCCAGGAACATCGAGCATGGCGGCAGTCTGACGATCCTTGCAACCGCACTGATCGACACCGGATCCCGCATGGACGAGGTGATCTTCGAGGAGTTCAAGGGAACCGGAAACATGGAACTGCATCTTGATCGACGTCTTGCTGACAAACGAGTCTGGCCGGCGATTGACATCAATCGTTCGGGTACCCGAAAAGAAGAATTGCTGATGAGTCCAGAAGAGATCAAACGACTCTGGATCCTGCGCAAGGTTCTCAACGATATGAACCCAGTCGAGGCGATGGAGATGCTCAAGGCAAAGTTGAAGCAGACTGCCTCGAATGTGGAGTTCCTACTGGCCCTCAATACCGAACGACAGGATTGAGGACCCGGAGATCACGGCCGAGTTCTCTCACGACGGAACCATCAACCGTTAGTGCGAACCACCATCGTCAAGGTTCTCGGTTCGGCACCCTTTTCATTGAGGATGCGCACTGAAATCCGGAATGCCGGGGGAACAAAAGGCGCGCGGAAACGAAGCCCACCAGGATCCTGGTCCCAGGTGGTGAAAGGGATCGGCTCTTGCAGCAGCAGCCGTCCCTTACTGTTGTAGAGCAGAGTGAACTCGCCACTGGGAAAAACGCTGCCTCCGTCAGACCATATGTACAGTTTGTCTCCCGTGCGTAGTTGCGAGAACTTGATCTTGTTACTGCCGCTGTAATTGAACTGTACGGGCAGGTTGGCCCCCGTCTCCACGTTGCGAATACCTCTGATGGCATTGGTGCGAATCCTCGACATGAAACCACCGTAAAGAAACTTCTTTGCATAGGTTCCGGCGATATTACGCAGTTCAGAATCCTCTGAGTCTACCAACTCAGGGGTCAACTCGACGGAAGGGCTCATGAATCCACCCGATTTTGAATCGAAGTAGTTGTCATAGAAATACTCGATTCGTAAATCAGTGATTCGCGAACACAGTTCACTGACCACCTTGCGAACTCGAACCTCTGTGGAATTGTAATTCCCCTGATCGAGATCAAGGTAACGAACTACCTTCATCAGAACCAATGACCGACTATCTTCGTAACTCATCTCTTCATCGGCGGGGATCTTTCCGTCAGCGCGTCCATTTTCTAGCCTTCGCGGGTCCGCCAGGAAGTACTCGACGTTCGCAAGGCGAACCACACCACGCACCTCGACGGGAGCCTTGAAGTAGATCGAATCATTCCAGTGTTCTTGCGGCTCATCTGGTCGCGGATCCTCGAGATAGTACTTCCGCTCGAAGAGGGTCGCGGCTTCGTCGTACTCTCCGGGTACACCTCCTTCGAGGTTTGGCCCGACATCCTGGTCCTTGAGTTCCTCCCCTTCATCCCAGTAGCCCCTGGAACGTCCCTGATCCTGATAAAACTCGAGAGAAGCCGTTGGTACCATCTTGGACAGGTTCTCGTTGATGTCATCGAGTGCATAGCGGAACTTCTGATACGTTTCTACCATCGTCACCGTACTGTCGTACATCTCCTGAGAATCGGAGCCTACCTGGGCGATGATCAACGAAATGATCGCTGCCAACGTCAAGGCAACGAGCAATTCGAGCAGAGTGAAGCCAGCCTCTTTCGAGCAGGTGCTGCCCTTATTTGTGAACAAGGATCTGGCACTGGTAGAACGGATCCGCAAGTTTTGTTCCCTCCCTAAAGGACCGGAAGATGAGGATATCTATCTCGAACAACTCTCCAGCTGGGATGAAACTCTGATCATCGGGGTATTTCAGATCAAGACTTCCATCCTGTTTTGCTGGACGGATGGTGAAAGCGAATGAGTACTGAGAAATCGGATCGTTATCGACAAGATCATAGTCCTGCGCAAGTTCATGATCGAAAAATCGATTGCTCAATCGATAGACGCGCCGGACATCGTAGGTTTCGTAACTGTCGAGGACTCGATCACTATCGGGACTCCTGATCTCACGTAAAAAATCATCGGCATCATCATCGGCTCGGTTCGGATTTCCTCGACCATTCGGGGGACTCGATGATGAATCGTCGGTAACTTCACGCTCCACTCCACCGTCACTGACGATCCAGGTCAGACCATCGGTCTCGGGAAAAACGAAAGTTTTCCCCCGCTCCCAGAACTCGTTTCGCCTCATGGTAGTCTTTCGATCGGGATCTGGGCTCGGAAGCAGGATGTAATAATCCGCATCGGGTCGTGCCCGGTCGATCCTCGCCGGTAGAGGATCGGTCACTCCGTCATGATTGAAGATGAAGTAGGTCCAGCGACCATCGGGACTCTGAGCCTTGTGCTCCATCAATCCCTCACGGATCGCCTGCTCCACCGACTGGGAGATGATCACTGCATTGGTATTCTCGACCGCTTCCTTGCCAGCTCTCATGGCAACCGGGAAAACCGCCAACAGCCCGAGCAGCCCGACGGTGAGGATCACCACCGCCAACAGGATTTCCAGGATGGTAAATCCCTTGTCGTGACGGAGGTGGATCATTCGTATTCCTCCCCGACCTTGCTCGCCACCCGCCCGGTTGGACGGATATCGATGAAACAGACCCGGGAATCCCCCTTCTGTCGCAGAATCAGATCCCCTCCACTGGGTGGGTCGTTATTGAAGCGATAACTGGGAATGTCATCGTTGGTTCCGAAATCAATCGTTCCATCGGTAAGCAAGGTGATGAACACATCCTCGGGCAAAGGTTTCCAATTGTCCTGATTGGTTCCTTCGATCTGGCTTTGCAATTGTGTAGCAAGGTCAGCTGCGAGATATCGAGCACAAGGCATGTCATAACTGATGTGATCATTACCAGGAACATTTATGGAACGAATACCACCTACGAATCCTCCCCTGTCTTCCCCTTTGGGATGACGATAGAGACGTACCCCGGCCTGGAGAAAGATGACCGAGTGTAGTTGTTTCTTGGTGACCGCAGCACTTCTCGCCTCGTTGATGGTAGTGATCATAGTCGCTGCAGCATTTTCGAGACGCCGATCCTGAAAGATGGCCAACACTGCCGGAGCGATGAAACCTGCCGCAATGATGATGATCCCGATGGTCACGATCATCTCAATCAGGGTGAAACCTGCCCACATAGGTCTAGAAGTGCGTAAGGGTATCATTACTGACCGCCCTGCCAGTTGGTGATCAGGTCGTCGTAACTCTCTTCTTCGCTGTGACCAGAGGAGCCATGGCTCCAGATGTCGTATCCATTGGTGTTCTGTGGACCGATCCCATCGGTGCCTTCACCCACTTCACGCGGATCTTCTGAATGCACCTGTTCATCTTCGTCCCAATCGAGATGGGTATCTCCCAGACCCTGGGCACTGAAGGAGATCTCACCACCAGCTACCGAGTCGTAATGGATTGGCTCTCCCCAGGCATCGAGTAGTTGCCGGGCATCTTTGTCACCGTCAGAAGGTGCCGACAGTTCATCGCCACGGAACTCTCCGATGGCGGGTTCCTCTCCGATGATACGAATCTCCCCGTTGGCCCGCTTCTGGGTCAGAATCATCGGCTGAGTCAGGGCGTGAGTCAGAGCAGCTCCTCCGAACAGAAAGGTTCCATCCGTGGTGATGACATCGATCCCGTCGAGGCCATCAGAAGGATAGTCTCCGCTGATCGAATGGTACTTTTCGATGATCAAACTGAGCCGCTGGATCAGGGCCATGGTCCGGGCTTTCGATGCACTCTCCAGATACCGTCCTGCACCGACCGCCAGCATCCCCATCAGGAATACGATGAGAGAGATGGTCACGAGCAGTTCCACCATCGTAAACCCCTGACTCGCCCTGAACCGCTGGATCACCCGGCCTTCTGGTCGCCGATCAGCGTTTTCGGAGCTACCAGTTGCCGATGTCATCGTACTCTTCCCCTTCCTCGGGGACTCCGTAGCAAGCCGAGTTCTCTCCATCAGGACCGACGGACCAGAGGTCATAGCCTGAACGCTTGATCATCCAGTCCTCTTTTCTCCGCTTGGAACGATTCTCCCGATAGCGATACGGTTCACTCCAGGGATCGAAATAGAACTTTTCCACATCCGGATCGAACAGATCTTCACGACCGGGTCGCTTGTATTCGCCATCGAATTCGTCATCCACGATGACGATCATATCCGTAGCCAGATCCACGTAGGGAGAGTTCCTGCCACCCTTGCCGTTGGGAGGTGGTTCCCCGGCGATCGATTCATAGAGCACCGGAAAGGCGTTGAACTCTTCCAGTTCTACATCGTCAACATTGAGCTCCCAGCCAGGGTAAACACCTTCATCACGGTTATATTCCTCCAGCGCCGAGGAGATGGTCGAGATGGAAGTAATTGCACCCGCTTCGGCAGCTTTGGCCTGTGCCTGCTGGATCATCTTGGTAACCAGGGTCGCAAGGACTGCGATGATGGCAACCACGATCATCAGTTCGATGAGAGTAAAACCGGCCGAACGAGTGGGGTTCGACCTGACGACTGCGGGGCGACCCCCATCGGTAACACAGTGATGACTGGAGAACATCCGGCATTCCCTTCCGAGGAAAAATTCCCCTGCCCCAGGTCTGGGACGGACCGGGTCACGGAGAGGCCTTCTGCGCACTGGCAGTACAGACCTTCATTGTGACCGTAGAGCGCTCAGAGGCAAGCCCCGCGGCAAGGAGTTGCGACAGGATCGACGCGGAATCGAACCCTCGTGGCCAACCGCATCAGGCGTCGATCAGGTATTCCTCGATGAAACCGGTATCCAGATTACCCTTGACGAAATGGAAGTGATTGAGCACCTCGCGGTAGAAGGGAACGGTGGTGTGGACGCCCTCGATCACGAACTCATCGAGCGCACGTCGCATCGTACGGATTGCGTCTTCGCGCGTGTCTCGATGCACGATCAATTTTCCCAGCAGTGAGTCATAGTCTGACGGCACGGTGTACCCGCAGTAAACATGCGAATCGAACCGTACGCCCATCCCACCGGGTGGCCTGAAATCGGTGATCGTACCCGGTGAGGGTGCGAAATCCCGGTCGGGATCTTCGGCGTTGATACGGCACTCGATACAATGTCCATTGATCCTCACATCTTCCTGGCGGTAGCGCAGTGGGGCTCCCGCGGCAACCCTGATCTGTTCCTGAACGAGATCGATCCCCGTCACCTGTTCCGTCACCGGATGCTCGACCTGAATTCGGGTATTCATCTCGATGAAGTAGTAGTTCCCATCCAGATCCAGCAGGAACTCGACCGTGCCTGCGCCTCGGTACCCGACACTGGCTGCAAGATCAATAGCACTCTGGCCCATTTGAATTCGTAACTCGTCATCGACAGCGGGAGAGGGACTCTCCTCGATCAATTTCTGATGGCGTCTCTGGAGGGAGCAGTCGCGCTCACCGAGATGGATCACGCTCCCGTAGGAATCTGCCAGCACCTGGATCTCTACATGGCGCGATTTTTCGATCAACTTCTCGATATAGACATCGGGATTCTTGAACACGTTCTGGGCCTCGGTTGTGGCGCCATGGAACGCTTGAGAAAACGAGGACTCGTCCCTGGCGATCCGCATTCCACGACCACCTCCGCCAGCCACCGCCTTGATCATCACCGGGAACCCCACCTCTTTGGCAACCTCGAGCCCCGATTCTTCATCGGGAGCTACTTCGGTAGAGCCTGGAACAACCGGTAGCCCCGCCTGGATGGCGACTTCTCTGGCGCGAGCCTTGTCACCGAGTTGTCGGATGTTCTCCACCGTCGGACCGATGAACTGAATACGACAGGACTGGCAGATCTCCGCAAATTGTGGGTTCTCCGACAAGAAACCGTAACCAGGATGAATCGCCTCGACATCGGAAATCTCTGCAGCCGCGATGATCTTGGAGATATCGAGATAAGAATGGAGGCTCGAAGCGGGGCCGATACAGATCTTCTCATCGGCGAAATCAAGGTAACCGGCATCTCGATCCGCCTCCGAGTAGACCGCGACCGTCTCGATGTCCAGTTCACGACAGGCACGGATCACTCGTAGAGCGATTTCTCCCCGGTTGGCTACCAGTATTCGAGAAAAAGGTTTCATCGAATGGACTCGCTCCTCAAGAGAAACTGAAGAGGGGTTGACCGAACTCCACAGGACTACCGTCATCGATGAGAACAGCAGCGATGGTTCCTGAACGATCTGCCTTCACCTCGTTCATCACCTTCATCGCCTCGACGATACAGAGGACCTGTCCTTCCTCGACCTGATCTCCAGTCTCGACGAACGCCTCGACTCCGGAACCAGAGGACCGATAAAAAGTGCCTACCATCGGCGACCGTACCGTATCGGATTCAACCACGACCGACTCCGGAGTGGGCTTACCACTCGAGGCAGCAGCATCGACGGAAACGGAGTCGGGCACCGACATCGCCGGAATCGTGGTCATCGATACCACTTCCGGGGGGCGCTCCGGCTTCTTGCGCAGACGGATGCGGGTATCCCCCTCGACCACTTCCAGCTCCTCGAGCTGGTGGCGGTCCATCAGTTCGATCAGTTCCTTGAGGCGAGCGGTTTCCACGGGATCCATCCGGTCACAACTGGGAGTCCTGCCCCGAGGGGATCCGGACCCAAAGAGGGGGCACCTTGCCCCGGTGCCGGATGTTAGGGAGCAGTCCACGGGTGGTCAAGGGAGCCCGAATTCGCAGATGGAGGCGCGCTCTTGCTCTAGAATGGCCGGGCGACACCCCTTAGAGGTTCCTCGATACTGCAGGTGCCCATCCGGGCCATGGCGATACAGATGGAATCCTCGATGGAAACGAGGCGAGAAGGGTAGATCATGGTACTCACTCCAGGACGGGATCTGTCCAGGCCAGCAGGATCCGTCTCCTTCGAGGTTCGACAGCACCAGAGGATCCGTCTCGACCTGTGGCTACAGCAGCGGCTCGGCTGGAGTTCCCGCAGCAAGATCCAGAAGTTGATCATACTGCAACGAGTTCTTCTCAACGGTGATCTCGCAAAGGCCTCTGCAAAAGTCTCGAGCGGTGATGAGATCGAGGTGCTGCTCGACTCCGGGGTCGAAGATTACGAGATGCCGACGAAATTACCTGTCATCATTGAAGATCCCTGGATACTTGCGGTCGACAAACCTGCCGGAATGCTCGTTCATCCAGTCGGGCGAACACATGTTGGTACGGTGTTGGATGGACTGCACCGCCACTGGAGAAAGTTGAACGACTGCAGCCTTCGCAATGTCACACCGAGGCTTTGCCACCGTATTGATCGAGACACCTCGGGGCTACTACTGCTGGCGAAGACGGTGCGTGCGCGCCGACAACTCCAGGATTCCTTCGAGGCAAATCGAGTGCAGAAATCCTATATCGCCATCGTCGAGGGGATTCCTGATCACGATCGCTTTGAAATCGATGCGGGAATCGCTGCCAATCTCGACCGCAGTAGAGACACCGACCACCGACTCGCACGAGCTGATGATATGGAAGGGAAACCCTCCAGGACCTTGTTCCGGTTGCTCGGAAGCCAGCATGGGATTTCCATCCTTCACTGTCGTCCCATCACCGGAAGGCAGAATCAGATCCGAGTCCACTTGCAGGTCGCAGGTTTGCCGATTCTTGGAGATCGTGGTTACGGTCAGACGGAACTATCGCTAAGAGACCGAGGCGGCGTCCTTCCAGCAGGCATCCCTCACCCTCAGAGAGCTCTTTTGCACAGTTTTCAGTTGCGATTCCCCCATCCGATCTGGAACCTTCCACAATGGTTGCGATGCAACCCCACAGGGGATCTTGCACGCATCATCGAGGCGATGAATCTTGACCCCCGGGGGCTCCACCAGCAAATCTCTGATCCAATCTCTCCAAGGATCTTCAGCGACTCGCTGGATGGAACTGCTCGCCAGAGAGACACTCTCCTGGGTTGATGAAACTGAGGAACCGGTTCCAGTACGCCATCCACTGTTGGCGAGGAGGACTCCGACGATGAAGATCGCCGTTTGCATGAAAAGGGTTCCGGATACCGCGACCCGACTGACATTTGCTGCTGACGGAAAATCTGTCGATACATCAGAGGTCCAGTGGGTGATCAGCCCATACGACGAGTACGCCATAGAAGAGGGCCTACGCATCCGCGAACGTGCGGGACAAGGTACCGTCACGGTGATCACCGTCGGGCCTGAAGGGGCCAGTAAGGAACTGCGCCAGGCTCTTGGCATGGGTGCTGACGATGGAATTCTGGCGGTCTGCGACGAACCTCTCGATCCCATCCAGACCGCACGCTCTCTGGCGGCGATTCTCGCAGAAAGGGCAGACGACATAGTTCTGTTCGGAAAACAGGCGGTAGATTCTCAGGGTGCTCAGGTGGGAGCACTGGTGGCAAGACTTCTGGATCGGCCCTTCGTCAACGAAATCGCCGCAATCGAGATCTCCGAGCAACAGGTTCGCATCGAAAGAGATATCGAGGGTGGACGTGAAACCATCGAAGGGCCAT
>Ga0310122_10001935_pt1 | contig 13210 bp, 11 predicted proteins | sample CB6_Bottom_1051__FD_203503 | JGI IMG/M metagenome (GOLD analysis project Ga0310122, IMG submission 203503) | Marine microbial communities from Western Arctic Ocean, Canada - CB6_Bottom_1051 | ecosystem: Environmental > Aquatic > Marine > Oceanic | place: Canada: Western Arctic Ocean | collected...
CAACGGGCGAGGAAAAATGGCTGAATGCCGCGCGGCGTTTGACGGACCTCCAAATCGAGATGTTCTGGGACGAAAAGACGAACGGTTTCTTTTTCACATCACATAACCACGAAGTCCTGATTGCGCGAACCAAGAACGCGTATGACTCGGTCATCCCATCGGGCAACAGCGTCGGCACGCGCAACCTGATTCGTCTGACGTCGTTGACCGGTGAGAAAACATACCGTGAATACGCTCGCAAGAACTTGCAACTTTTCGCCGCGCGCATCAAAGAGTCGCCGCGATCGATGGCCGTGATGACTTTGGCGATGGCAGAGTTCTTGGAAACCGAAACCGAAAAGCCGGCTCCGCCCACACCACCCAAAGAAAGCAAACCGGATGGATCGAAGCCGACATCGAATAACACTAAGAAAGCGGATGACGTCATCTTGCCCGTGTCGTCTGATGCCGGTCAGACGAACGCACAAAAGCAGAAAGAGATCGTCGTTGCCAAAGCGTATTTGTCAGTCGACAAACTACCGGCCGGCCAGAAAATTCAGATGGCGGTGTTCCTGGACATCAAAAAGAATTGGCACATCAACACGAACCCCGCCAAGCCCGACTTCCTGATTCCGACGACGCTGAAGATCGTGTCGAAGCAGGGATTGAAACTCAGCAACGTTCGCTATCCAAAAGGAAAACTGCTGAAAGTCGATGGCCTGCCGGAAGCGTCGCGCGTGTACGAAGGCCGCATGGCGATCTACGCCACGATCACCGTTCCCGCCAAATCACTGGGCAACGAAGATGAAATCGAAATCCGAGTCCGCTATCAACCATGCACCGATCAAAAATGCCTACGGCCGAAAACGATCAAACTTCGGGGCAAGCTAAAAATCATCAAGCCATCAGCCGTCAAACTCATCAATCAGAAGTTCTTCGCACCGAAGAAACCGGCGACCGGCAAACAACAAAAGTGAAATCCGCATTTACTTTGTCGCGATGAGCCCCGAAAATTCTCGTCGATCGGAGTCTTCGGCGTCATGTCAGCGGGGACCGAGTCAGACAGACAATTACCAGCAGGGCATTGTGGATACGAATAATCTCAATCCTTTGGGTTCGTCACTCGTCCCATAAACAGAATGCTCCCCCGAATCCGCCCACTTTGACGGAAATTCGTTGACTGAATTATTGGAATGTCGCAACGGAGCCAAACTTTGTCGCGCACTTTTCATCACGGAATTTGAACGATTGTGCTTCTCTCGCTTCGACGATTCTGCTAAATAGCGTTTCTCTCACCTCAACTCGATGCCGTTCTGGCATCCTTGTATTTACCCATTTCATCTATTTTGACTTTGTGGTTCGGCTGCCGGCTTGGCAACGCGCGCTGTCGCGATTGCAAAATGACTCGCCCGCCGGTCGCTGAATTTCCCATTCATCGAGAGTTCGTTTTGTGCACAGTCACGGGCTGATGAATCTGGACTCCGACACGGTTTATCCGCGCCGAATGTGCGAAAGAAGTTTCAGAACAATCAACCATCGGTTGCGCACCGTCCATAATTTAATGGTATCGATGATGATGACTTCATGCGTGTGTGCTCAGGATCGTGACTCGCACGACGGCAGCTCAACGACATTCTACGAATTGCCCACGGTGAATGCCGACTTCGAAATGGAATGCCATCGCGTGATGGACCGCTTCATGAATTTCGAATTTGCTGATCCCGATGTCCAACAGGCGACATTCGATGAGACGGCCAAATCGGGACGGCCATTCACAACTGACCGTCCGCAGTTCACGGAATCATCACGAACATTGATTCGTGGCCGTTTGCAAATCGAGGGCGGATACACACTGAACTACGACGACGAAGACGACATCCGCCTGATTCAACATTTCTTCCCCGATCTGCTGGTGCGGTACAGTGTCACGGATAACTTCGAAATCCGTGGCTCTTGGCCGGGAATCATTGTTTCACACTTCACCGACGATCTGATCGGAGATTCCGGTTCGTTTGACGACGGCACAAATCCGAATGTGGGTTTCAAGTTGGCGTTGTGGGACCAGACGGGCGCGATACCTCGGACAGCGTTTTCCGCTTCGGCGCCAATCGAAACCGAAGGTTCCGCGTTCTCGCTGCCCAGTCTGCAACCGATCGCCGATGTGCTTTACAGTTGGACAATCGACGACCGGTTGCTTGTCTCCGGCAGCACGGGAATTGCGTTGTTGCGAAACAACGGCGACGATTTCTTTGATCTGCAACAATCGGTCTCGGCCGATTATCTGCTCAGCGACCGATACGGCATGTATGCCGAATGGATTGCGTTTTTTCGTCACAAGTCCGCCAACAACATCGACCAGTACTTAGCCGATGTCGGCGTTTACTACGTTGTTACCGAACACCTGCAAATCGACGGCCGCGTTGGTGTCGGTTTGAACGATGTCGCTCCGGATTTTTTTACCGGAGTCGGATTCTCGTACCGATTTTAACCACCCGGCCACGGCCGGCTCATGCCTGCGGCAGCAGGATTCCTCAAAGGACATTGACACGGAAGGTTGTAAGCCATGCGAAAGAAGAATTGTCTGTGTTTGCTCGTTTGTGTGGCGATGCTCGTCACCATCACGACGACAAGGGCGGTGGCGCAGGACGCTGCTGCTCCTCGGAAAAAATGGTACCAAAAAATCTTCAAACCCATCCGCAATCCGTTCAAACGCAAATCACGGGCCAAGCAGGCTGAAATGGCGGATCGTGATTCCAGCAACCCATTCTTCCGCAATCGCGCATCCCGCGATAATGGCCCAATTCCGAGCGACGATCCGTTCGCGGGGCGTCAAATGAACGGGTTTGATCGAGGCGGTGAATTTGATAGGACCGAAAACACCCGATCGATGACGGCGTCAAGGACCGAGCCTCATGGCAACTCGGTCATTCGTGCAGGCTATCGACAACGTGACACCGAATCGTTCGATCGCGAGCGAGGTTTCACGGGTCCCGACGGACGCAACATGGTTCGCAACTATTCCGACGACGGCTATTCGTCGATCGATAATGCCGTTCGGCCAAATCAAGACCGCTTGGCACGCACTGAAACGCCCGATCGTGGGGATTACAACCGTGAACGATCGCTCACAGCGCGTGACAGTCATGGATTTGTTCCCAATGCCATCGGAAATGGCCGATCACGGATCTTGAACACTGATCCCGGAACGAGAGAACGAATTGGTCAGACGGACTATACGCGGCGCGAACTCGAGTTGTTGGCTGGCGAACAAACCGCACGTCGAGCCGACCCGCGATTCACGCGTGAACGAACCGAGGACGGCCGATACCGAACCAGCACGACAACTTTGCCGAATGGTAACGAGATCACTCGAACCAACAGCTTTGAACGCGACGGCAATTCTTTCACGCGCGAACGATCACTCACAGGCCCCAACGGCCAAACGTTTACTCAATCTAGCACTCGCGAATTCGGCGACGGCACTCGGTCATTCGAGAGGACGACAACTCTTCCTAACGGAAACGAGATTACTCGAACTGGCTTCTCCGAACGCGACGACAACACATTCGCGCGTGAGCAGTCGATCACCGACCCCAACGGACAGACGTTGACACGGACGGGCACTCGTGAGTTCGGTGACGGCGGCCGGTCGTTTGATCGCACGACGACGCTTCCGAACGGAAATCAGATCACTCGTACTGGTTCCATCGAACGTGATGGCAACGCATTCACGCGCGAGCAGAGTTTCTTCGGTTCGGACGGCCAAGCGCGCACACGCACTTCTACGGGCGAGCAAACGTCGCCACCGGCTAGTCCCGACCGCAACTTCTCACGCCGCACGGCCGATTTTCCAAGCCGCACGCCCGAGCGCGCTCGTGGGCTGTCGTCAATGCCGCGTGGCATCACGCCATCGGCGACTCGGACGGCAACAAGATCCTTGACGCACCGCAGGTCGTCTCTTCAAGGAGTGCGTGAGTCAACAGTTCAGCGTCGGCAAGTTCCTCCCGCCAGTTCACTGCGTGGCAATGCCGGGAGTCTTCGTCGGCCGAATGTTCCGGACACGGTGTCAAACCGAGCCAACAACGGAACGACGCAGCTCCAACGCGCCCGCCGGGCCTTCCGTCGCGCGAAGAGATAGTTGAATTAGTATCGGCCAATGAACAACTGTCGGATTCATCAGCCGCCGGGCGCTAGCCCAATGCCACTCACTTTAGATGCAACATTCGGGAAACCGTTGATGGGGGCCAGGAACCGTGAGGTTCCTGGCCAAAACGGATAACTGTTCGACTCGTCGTTTAACTTGACGAAACGATACCGTCGGTAAAGTGAATGCCATTGGCCGCTAGCTTACGGTTTCCCGCGGCCGGGCTCCGGAATACATTCGTTTGAACGATCGCGTCCTCGTGATCGTCAGGCACTTTGCAGAAGCCGACAAACCAATCGCCGCGATTCGTCATGGTCGGCAACTCCTGGCGGCGGCAGCAGTCTTGCCTGGCAAGAGCTGCACGGCCCACCCAGCTTGCGGCCCCGATGTTTCGGTGGCCGGCGCCAGTTATGTCGAGATTCCCGTCGACCAGGCTCACGTCGACGGCAACCTCGTCACGGCACCCGCCTAGCCCGCTCATCCGCCATGGTAGGCCGAGTTTCTAAACCTGCTCGGTGCAAAGATCGAGCTGTCGCGTGAGCTTCGTTGATCGGTTCGCTAGAGTTGCGTGTTGATTGATGGGCAAGGTCGTTCGAAACCGGTTCGCCGCAGGGGATTATCGAATGTGTTGTTCAAATAGCTGGCTGTCGATCGGAGCGGCCATGGCGGGATTGGCCGTGATGGCCGGAGCATTCGGGGCTCACGGATTGGACACTTACTTCGCCGAGAAATATGTGTCGGCCGCGCCGAAGACGATTGCCGGCCACTCGGTTCCTGCTTCGTACAAATACCTCGAAGATTTCAAAACCGGCGCACGCTATCAAATGTGGCATGCTCTGGGACTGATCGCCGTTGGGTTTTTGTCACAAGTGCGGCGAAAGAAATCACTGCAGATTGCCGGTTGGTCGTTCTTGCTGGGGATCGTCCTGTTTTCCGGCAGCCTGTACGCATTGACGCTCACCGGGATCACAAAGTTTGGAATGGTGGCCCCCATCGGCGGAACGTTAATGATCGTCGGTTGGGTGGCACTCGCCGTCGCGGCATGTCCCTGTGCCACAAAGTAGGTCCCGCGAGCCGAGCGGGTCCACGAATGTGGTTAATCATTGGATGTTCAATGGTCTCGCTCGGCTCGCGAGACCTACTGCTTCAACGACGCCGAACTTCTAGACACATAATGAATATTAAAGAAGGACTCCATGCAAAAGCTCATTTTTGACGCTCACCTGGATATGGCCTGGAACGCGATTGAATGGAATCGCGACCTGATGTTGCCCGTCAGTGAGCTGCGACAGTTCGAACAGCAATTCACCGGCATCAATCCTGGTGAATGCACGGTTTCGTGGGACGAACTCCGGCGCGGCCGCGTTGGCATGACGATCTCGACGTTGTTACCACGGCTGCATCGCAAAGACAGCGCTCTGAGCCATTATCAATCTCGCGAAGCCGCATTCGGAGCCGCGATGGGCCAACTGAAGTATTACCAAGCAATGGTCACTCGTGGAGTGTTACGCAACATCTCGGACAAAGCATCGCTCGATGAGCATGTCGCCCAGTGGGTAGCCGACGAGACGGGCCAACTGCCGATCGGATACATCCTGAGCATGGAAGGCAGCCCGCCAATCCTCTCGCCGTCGCAGATTCCGGAATGGTACGAGGCGGGACTGCGAATCCTCGGCCCGGCACATTACGGGGAAGCTCCGTACTGTTACGGCACGGGTAGTGAAGGAGGATTGAAAGAGGGCGGCTCGGAGCTACTCAAAGAGATGGACAAAGTCGGCATGTTGTTGGACGTAACGCATCTCGCCGACCAGTCATTCTGGGAAGCACTCGAAGTATTCGAAGGCCCGATCCTGGCCAGTCACCACAATTGCCGCTCGTTGGCGCCGGCCGACCGGCAATTAACTGATGACCAAATCAAAGCACTCGTCGAACGCGACGCCGTCATCGGTGCGGCGTTCGATTGTTGGATGGTAAAACCTGGCTGGACGATTGGTGTTTCCGATCCCAAGACGATTTGCGTCGCCGACATCGCCGACCACACCGACCACATCTGCCAACTTGCGGGAAGCGCCAAATATTGCGGAATCGGTACGGACCTAGACGGCGGATTTGGCAAAGAACAAACTCCGCACGACCTCGACACGATTGCCGACCTCGGTATGTTTGCCGGCATTCTCGAAAAACGCGGCTACAGCTCGGACGACATTGAAGGCATCATGTACCGCAATTGGGTAGACCTCTTCCGCCGTGCGTGGAGTTAGTCCAACGCCGTCGACCGTGCTCGGCGTGAACTCGATGTTTTTGACAGCACGATGGGTATCACGCCTTCGACCGAAGGTGTGCCGCGCAGCGACCGGAAACTGTTCTTGTGCTGGCTGTGACGAGTGGAGATTCCTGACCCGATTGACTGCCCGTCCTGCGTTTTCCAGTCGCTGCGCGACACGCCTTACCTGAACGGCAAGACGTGGTACCCAATTGGGCACGTCAATAAGCCACCGCCGACGTTTACTCATCCGCGTAATTCGACCGCACTTCTAACGCCTCTTCTTTTTGCGTGAAGAATGCGTCAACGACTTGCGGATCGAAATGCGTGCCGCGGTCTTCTTCGAGGATGGCGAAGCACTTTTCGAGCGGGAAGGCCGGCTAATAGGGACGTTTGCTGCTCAGCACGTCGAACACGTCGGCAACCGCCGTGATGCGGCCTTCGATCGGGATGTCTTCGCCCGACAGACGGTGGGGATAACCGCTTCCGTCCCACTTCTCGTGATGCGTCAACGCAATCGCGCCGGCTGCCTGGAGTAGCGGCGCCGTCGCGCCACGCAAGATCCGCGCGGCCAGCATCGTACGCGGTGACATTGCAGGTGACTTTTCACCGGACACGGGATCGCAAATCGAGTGACCGTAATCGCAGTGCTTTTTCATGAGATCGTATTCTTCGTCCGTGAACTTGCTGGGCTTTAGAAAAATCGTGTCCGAAATTCCAATCTTTCCTACGTCGTGCAACAAAGCGGCGAGTCGCAGCGTTCGCGAGGTGGCATCACCGATGCCCATTTCACGCGCGATAATCCCCACGTACTGGCCAACTCGAATCACATGATTGGCCGTGTCTTCGTCGCGGTGTTCTCAGGCGACCGCAGCGCCTTGGAATTGGTCACCGCGGCCTTGAATGTTCCGTTACCGATGCCGAACAGAACGGATAGACTTCGCGCGCGGTAGTTGGCTGTTAGAAAATCAAGGTGTCCATCTCGGTTGATGTCCGCCACGTCAACTCCGTAGTTGCCAAGGCCGGTCTTATAGTCTTTGCGCGGCGCAAACTTGCCGTCACCGAGATTCAAAAACACCGACGCGAAATCTTCGGTCCAGTGCGTGATCACAAAGTCGGTATCGCCGTCGCTGTCGAAGTCGCCAACACCTAGAAACGCCCCGTTCTTGCCGGCGTCAATCAGCGTGTCCTTCTGAAATGTGCCGTCGCCATTGCCGAGGAAAACTGAAACCGTCGACGTGCCTAGATTGGCGGTTAGTAAGTCTTGGTTTCCGTCGCCGTTCAAGTCAGCGGCGCGGACGTCGTTGATCGCGTGAGATCGCCGATTGGGAATTCTGGTAGCTCTGACCAGACGGCTCGGCAGCGTTTTGTGGGCAGCAAAGATCGTCTTTCCGGGGTTGATGAAATACGTCACGCAACTATCGTGCTCGTTGGGCACAATCACGTCGACGAAACCGTCGTTGTTCAGGTCGGCTGTTTCGATGTAATACGCCGACTTTCCCGCGTCGGATTCGATGGCCGGCCCGAATTTCCAGCCGCCAAGACCGGAGCGAATGTAAAGCCGGCCGCGGGCCAAATCATCCTTGTAACCTGAACCTCGCGCCGTGTAGAGCACATCCAGTTGACCATCGCGATTCAGGTCGGCGAATCGCACACCCTTCGCCTGGCTGGGCACCGAGTATTCGAGTTTCCGTTCGAACTTCCCATTGCCCTGATTCCGCGCGATTACGACGCGTCCGGGTCTGACCGTGCTCAGTCCGCCGACCGCGACAATCAAATCGACTAATCCGTCGCGATCAACATCACCGAAGGCCAGATTATGCACATGCGGCTCAGACCATGAGACGTCGTCGGAGTTGATCTTACGGTCCTCGTCGGAAAACACATTCAACGCCAAGGGCGACAACTGCCCCCGGCCGTTTCCCTGCTCGACCGACACGATGCCGATCATGTGATACCCCAGCACCACATCGATCAGGCTGTCGCCGGTGACGTCGGTCGCGACGATTTTGTAAGGGCCGCCTACGTACCCGTTCAGCCGACTCGGTCGCGGCTCTTGTGCGTTGGCACAGGCCGTAAGAGCAATGGCCAGCCCAACGATCAGGAATTTGAATGTGTGCATCGTTTGAATCTCGGCACAGAATTCATGCCACTCGTTACCAACATCAGACGAAAAGATTTCTGAGTGGCTGTCCGCTTTCGACAAGTGGGACGGGTTGGCCCAACGCATTGGGGATACGCAAGTCGGGTGCGATTCCGAGCGATTCATAAATGGTGGCAGCCAGGTCTCCGGGGGAAACCGGATGCGTCACGGGATAGGCGGCGTGTTTGTCGGACTGTCCGTAGATCGTGCCGCCTCGCGTACCAGCACCCGCGAACAGGCAGGGGAAACAGTACGACCAGTGATCACGCCCGTCTGCGGCGCCACGGTTGATGAATTTGGGCGTGCGGCCCATTTCGCCAGCGACGAAGACCAACGTTTCGTCCAGCAGTCCGCTGTCGTGCATATCGTCGAGCAGTGCCGGCAGTCCCCGGTCGAGACCCGGCAGCAAGTGGTCCTTCATCACTCGCGTGAGATCGCGGTGACTGTCCCAGCTTGTGGTGTCGTCACCACGAACCGCCATGTCCCAAGCGACGGTCACGAATCTCGATCCCGCCTCGATCAGCCGCCGGCCCATGAGCAACGACTGACCAAACAGATTGCGGCCGTAACGATCTCGCAGCGCGTCCGGTTCGCGACGAAGGTCAAACGCCTGAGAAACATCGCCTGAAGTCAGCAGCTTCATCGCATGCTCGCGCCGTGTGCTGAAGTTACGGACGCGGGCAGACTGCTCGAAAGATCGGCGTTGAGCATCAAATTGCTGCAACAGGCTCTGTCGCCGATTCAACCGGTCCATGGTGACGGCGGGAAGCGGGTCAAGTCCGGCCAGGCGAAAATCGAGTTCGTCGTCCGTGCAGTCACGAAAATACGGGTTGTCGGTCGCATGGCGTTTCTGAATGGCCGTGGCCATCGGATCCCACGCCTTTCCCAGCCAGCCGGCATATTGACCGTTGATGTCGTAACCGGCGAAGTGTCCCAACAGCCGCGGCAGGTAGACGTAGGGCGGAAACTGGCTTGCCGTCTTGCGTTCTGAGTGCGCGTCGAGGTACGAGATCACGGACCCAAACGCGGGCCAGTCTTTTTCCGTCGCCGCGACTTTGGCGGCTCCGCGTTCCGCTGGAGGAATTGTGTGCCCTGTCTGGATAAAATGCGTTCCGTTATGGTCATTCTGCGGATGATTCACTGAGCGGACAACGGCGTACTTGTCAGACCGCTCGGCCAGCCGCGGCAGATGTTCGCAAATCCGCAAGCCAGGCGTTCGAGCCGCGATCGGCCTGAACGGCCCGCGAATGCTGCTGGGAGCCGCGGGCTTCATATCGAACGTCTCTAATTGGCTGGGGCCTCCGTACAAAAAGACAAACAAGACCGACTTGGCGCGGGCCGTTATTGGAGTCTGCAATGCCTCCGCGGCGAGCAACTTTGGAAGACTCATTCCCAGAAGCCCCGCTCCGCCCGCTTGCAGCAACTCGCGACGGCCGACGCCATCGCAAGTTCGTGGAGAGCTGCCGAGAATACTCAACATGATGGAATCCCCAGAATTTGATGCCTCATGAATGATTCGCCATCAAGCTGAGCGGACAGCCCGATTCAAACAACTGAAGATATTCGAGAACTGACGACATGTCGATAGCACGGGCGGTAGAGTTCCACATCCCGACGCCCGCCAAACTCGATCGCAGTTGAATGAGTTGATCTCGGCGTGATTCAATTGTTGCGTCGGCCAGCCCAGCTTCGACGCGGCGCGTGTCGAAACGAAAGGTCTGTTTGTCGACGGCTCTTGCGAATTTCCTTGATCCCCGATCGAGAACATCGCGTTCACATCGCCCAACGCAATTCCAGCATGCGAATTTGACTGGTCGAACAAAATACGGGGGACTTCTCAATGGATCGCTTTCTGAAGCTGTATGATGCAACTCTTGGTATCACAAATTCCCGTTCTGAAGAGCGAATCCGCAAGCTGCTGATGGGCCTGATTGCACCAGCCTTGCCATTTCTTTATGGCCTATCATCCGTGCTGAGCGAGCATTCCAAGTTCATCGGCCGCCGCGGCTTTGTGAACTTGTCTGGCTTTTCCGCCGTCGCGGCGGGCGTCGCTTACCTGAGTTTAGGGCTGCTTCTTCATGTCCATAATTGCTGGGCTGACCATCCACGACTTGCCGGTGTTGCAGATGCAGCACGCGGATTGCTGGCTCTTGTCTTTGGCGTGGGAGTTCTCGCCATGTTTTACGGAGTGCTTTTCTAGCACCATGTTTAACCAAACAGTTCCAAAACCGGCTCACCACCGTCAACAATCGGGGTCGGTCGGCCTTGGCGGTCGTTGACGCGTAAGTGCGGGTCGATGCCGAGAGAGTGATAGATCGTTGCCGCCAGGTCTTCGGGGCTGGTGGGTTTTTCGATCGGATAGGCGGCGTCGCGGTCGGTTTCTCCGTAGATCGTGCGGCCGCGAATTCCAGCTCCGGCCAGGACGGCGGGGAACAGAGTGCTCCAGTGGCCACGGCCCCATTTTGAGTTGGCGGTGGGAGTGCGGCCCATTTCTCCGACCGCGACGACCAGCGTTTCGTCCAACAGTCCACGGTCGTCCAAATCGGTCAGCAATGCGGCCAATGCTTGGTCGTAGGTCGGGATCAGAAAGTTCTTCAGGTGATGGCTGCTTCGGTGCGAATCCCAGCTATAGCCATCGCAGCAGTCGTAATGCACTGTGACAAATCGCACACCGGCTTCGATCAGGCGCCGGGCCATCAGGCACGACTGGCCATAAAGGTGCCGTCCGTATTTGTCTCGCAGTTCTGGTGGTTCTTGTCGAATATCGAGTGCCCGGCGAGTCCGGTCGGACGTGACCAGCCCCAACGCTCGCTGTTGAAATTGATCGTAGGTCGCAGTGGCATGCGAGTCGGCCGCGGCTTGTTGGACATCGAATTGCTCAAGCAGAGATCGCCGTTGATTCAGCCGGTCCAAGGTCAATGACTCGTGGTTGACGAGCCCTTGGATCTCGTACTTCAATTCTTCGTCGCTGCAATCGCGCCAGAAGGGGTTGTCGTTCAGGTCCTTCTTCTGAATGTTGGTCGTCAGCGGTTCGAAACCGCGACCCAACCAACCCGCGTATTCTCCCGGCCGGCGATACTGGCCTTTCTCTTGCAAGCTGCCAAGCCAATTGGGCAGCACGACATAGTTCGGAAGGTCGCGACGTTGGCCGCCAACTGTTTGCGAGACGTACTCGGTGACCGAGCCCATCGAAGGCCAGTCTTTCGGCGTCACGCTGAAACCGCCGCCGATTTTGATGTGCCAGCGATGGCCTGTCTGGATGTAATGTCCCGCGCCGCTGTGATCGTTGTAACCATGCGTCATCGTCTTCAAGACGCAAAGTTTGTCGGTCACCGCAGCCGTGCGTGGCATGTGCTCGCAGATTTGCAATCCGGGAGTCCGTGATGCAATCGGTTTGAACGGGCCACGAATTTTTGCGGGAGCGTCTGGTTTCAGATCCAACGTTTCCAATTGGCTGGGTCCGCCAAACAGAAACAGGAAGATCACCGACTTGGCGCGCGCGTTCCGAAACGGTTGAGCTTCCTCGGCCGCGAGCAGTTTCGGCAGATTCAGCCCGAACAAGCCAGTGCCGCCAATCTGCAACAGCTCACGTCGGCTGACGCCATCACAAACATGTCTCGAACGTCCCAAAACGTTCAACATGACCAATACCCTTGATTCGAAGTAACTCGATGGATCGATTTCGCACCGACCGCCATTGTACATAATTCGGCAATCGGCGACATCCTCGATAGATTATCGGCCTGGAGTTTCGGGTGTGTAGAACCGTTGTCCCAACTGTTTTCTGCATGTGGGGAAGCAATTGATGACAATTGTTCTACAAAGTGAGTGCCATTGAGCATGGGCCCGCAGCGCCCCTGGAGCCGTTTTTGGTCGTCAGGAATGACACGGTTTCGCGGTCAATTGCCGGTCGCGCGGTTCACAATTGTCGCCGCGCTTGTTCGACGATGTCGATCCCCGCCAGTTCGCTCCACGCGCTCAGCAATTGCCGTGTTACCGTTCCCACGTTTCCGTCGCCCACCGGTAAGCCGTTGAACTTCGTCGCCGGCATGATGCAATACGGCGTACTGGTAAAGAACAACTCGTCGGCGGTGTAGAGGTCGTACGGCTGCAGAATCGTCTCGATGGCGGGGATTTGCAATTTGTCAGCAAGTTCGAGAACCGTTTCGCGGCTGATTCCGGCAAGGCAATTGGCGGTCGTCGGAGTTTTCAACGTTCCGTCTTGCACAATGAAAATGTTGCCGCCCTTGTTTTCCGCGACATTACCGTGGATGTCGAGGATCACACCCTGCGCCTCACGGTCGACCAACTTGACTTCCATTTCCGCCAGAGTGTACGGCAGCCGGCTGCGGTTCTTGATTCTTGGATCGAGAGACTGCGACGGCGTAACGCGGCTCATGGGAGTCACCGCGTGGCAGCCTTCCGTATAGAACTTCGCCCAGCCGGTCAGATCCATGTGAGCCGTATAGATTATAATCGTCGCCGGATTACGCTGTGACGGATCAGGGCCGTGCACCGTCAGTCCACGAGAGATATTGTGGACGATCCAGCAATCGTCTTCGGCGTTCATTAACGGCAGATTCGTTTCCAGAACTTCTAGCGTAATCTGCGTCATGCGGTCGGCATCGATCCCTGGATCAATCCGCGCGACTTTCATCGATTGGTAAAGGCGGCTGATGTG
>Ga0310122_10001936_pt1 | contig 13209 bp, 13 predicted proteins | sample CB6_Bottom_1051__FD_203503 | JGI IMG/M metagenome (GOLD analysis project Ga0310122, IMG submission 203503) | Marine microbial communities from Western Arctic Ocean, Canada - CB6_Bottom_1051 | ecosystem: Environmental > Aquatic > Marine > Oceanic | place: Canada: Western Arctic Ocean | collected...
GTCGAAAGGCAGGGAGCGAGAATGCTGAGCGAATTCGAGAAGAAGTGGACTTCTGCGGTCCGCATCGCGTGTGCCCTCGCGGCACTCGGCGTGGCGTTTGCGTGCGGCGACGGCACCGCGCCAGTGCGAGAGCCACTGCGGGTCGTAGTCACCTCCGTCGTGGCGCAAGACGTGCCGGTCACAGCCGAGTGGGTTGGCACCACCGATGGCTTCAATAACGCCGGAATCCGGCCCCAGGTAAAGGGCTACCTCCTAAGACGCGATTACGACCAGGGCACGGTCGTCGAAAAGGGGCAACTTCTCTTCCAGATCGACCCGAGGCAGTTCCAGGCCGAACTCGACAACACCCTCGGTCAATTGGGCGAAGCGCGCGCCATGCTCGGCAAGAGCGCGAGCCACGTGAAGCGCTATCGCCCGTTGGCCGCCGACGGCGCCGTCAGCCAGCAAGAACTCGACGATGCCGTTCAGGCCATGTATGGCGACGAGGCCTCGGTGGTCAGCGCCAAGGCACGTGTCGAGCAGGCGCGCTTGAACCTCGGCTGGACGCGCATCACCTCGCCCATCCAAGGGATCGCGGGCATCGCCATCGCGCAGATCGGCGATCTCGTCTCGCCTGAGACACTTCTCACCACGGTCTCGCAACTCGACCCGATCAAGGTCCAGTTCCCGATCAGCGAGCAGGAGTACATGACCCTCGTCAAGTACAACAAGGAGGCGTCGAGTGGCCGCCTGGGCGCAGCCGGTGCCATTCTCCAACTCTACTTGAGCGGCAACGAGGAATGGCCCGAGCGCGGGACGCCCTTCGTGCTCGGCCGCGAGGTCGATCCGCTCACCGGCACCATTCTCGTGGAGGGGCGCTTCCCGAACGCGAAGAACGTGCTTCGCCCCGGCCAATTTGCCAAGGTCCGGGCCGAGATTGGAGTCGAGAGGGGAGCACTCGTGATCCCCCAGGCCGCCATCGACGACGTCCAGGGCACCTACAACGTCTACGTCGTGAAGTCCGACGACAGCGTCGAGGTGCGCTCGGTCGAGGTCGGACGGACCACCGGGACCGACTGGGTCATCAAGAAGGGGCTCAAACTCGGGGAGCGCGTCATTGTCGAGGGGTTCCAGAAGGTTCGCTCGGGAATGAAGGTCAATCCAAAGCCGATGGCGTCGAAGGCGGCAAAGCCAGCGGCGAGTGCAGAGAAGTCCGACGCGGCTTCTTCGAGTGACGGTTCGTCGACTTCGTCGCAACCTGCGAACTGATTCCACGAGGCCGACTCCGCATGTCCCGGTTCTTCATTCATCGCCCCATCGTCTCTATGGTGATCGCCATCGTGATGGTGCTTCTTGGGATCGTGGCGATGCTCGATCTTCCGATCGCGCAGTTTCCCAACATCGCGCCGCCGGAAATCAACATCAGCACGACGTACGTCGGGGCCGATGCCGTCACGGTGATGGAATCGGTCGCGACGCCCATCGAGCAGTCGATCAGTGGCGTCGAGAACATGATCTACATGTACTCGACCAACGCGAACAACGGGCAGATGACGCTCCGGGTGGATTTCGAGGCTGGAACCGACCCCAACACCGACCAGATCCTCACCCAGATGCGCTACGCGCAATCCGAGGCCCAGCTCCCCCTGGACGTCCGGAGTTTCGGGGTCACTGTCGAGCAGGCGTCGTCGAGCCCGCTGGCGCTCTTCTCGGTCTACTCGCCCGAGGGCACCTACGACGCGCTCTTCCTCTCGAACTACGTGACGATCAACGCCCTGGATCCGATGAGCCGAGTCAACGGCATCGGCCAGGTCCAGGTCTTCGGGGCTGGCGAGTACGCGATGCGCCTCTGGGTCGATCCCGACACCCTGGCCAAGCTCCAGATCACCGTCCCCGAGATTGTCGACGCGATCAAGGCCCAGAACACCGTCAATCCCGCCGGCCAACTCGGCGCGGAGCCCATTCCCTCGGGCCAGCAGTTCACCTACACCGTGCGCGCCCAGGGGCGACTCAAGTCAGTCGAGGAGTTCGAGAACATCATCGTGCGCGCCACGCCCGATGGCTCCTTCGTACGGGTGAAGGATGTCGCCCGGGTCGATCTCGGCGCCCAGACCTACAACCTGATCGGCCGATTCAACGGCAAACCCGCCGCGATCCTCGCCGTCTACCAGCAGCCCGGCTCCAACGCTATCGCCACCATGAACACCGCCACGGCGCTGATGGAAGACCTGAAGACGCGCTTTCCCGACGATCTCGATTACGAAATCTCGCTCGACACCACGCTGGCGGTCCGTGCGGGAGTCAAAGAGATCGTGATTACGCTCTTCGAGGCGCTGGCGCTCGTGATCCTCGTGGTTTTCATCTTCCTCCAGGGTTTCCGCGCCACCTTGATTCCATTGCTCGCGGTGCCGGTTTCGCTGATCGGCACCTTCATGCTCTTCCCGATGCTGGGGTTCTCGATCAACACGCTCTCGCTCTTCGGGCTCGTGTTGGCGATTGGGATCGTGGTCGATGACGCCATCGTGGTGGTAGAAGCCGTCGAACGCAACATCGAAGACGGCATGTCGTCCACCGAAGCGGCCCTGAAAGCGATGGAGGTGGTCACCTCGCCCATTGTCGCCACGACGCTCATCCTGGTGGCGGTCTTCCTGCCCACGGCCTTCATTCCCGGGATCACGGGCAGTCTCTATCAACAATTTGCCGTCACGATTGCCGTCTCGGTGGTGATTTCCTCGATCAACGCACTGACCCTCAGCCCCGCGCTTTCGGCCCTCCTGCTCCGCCCGCGCACCGAGATGCGTGGCCCGCTGGGGCGTTTCTTTGGCGCTTTCAACCGCGCCTTCGAGCGGGTGACCGAGCGCTACGTCGGCCTCACGCATTTCTTCATCCGAAGGCTGCTGGTGGCAGTGGGCGTCCTGGCGGGAGTTGTCGTGCTGATCGTCGCCGTGGCGGGCCAGATCCCGGCCAGCTTCCTGCCCGAGGAAGACCAGGGCTACATCCTTCTCAATGCGCAGCTTCCGGCGGGCGCCTCGCTCGAGCGCACCGACGAGTACTGCAAGGAGGTCGAGAAGCTTCTCGCCGAGACTGAAGGGGTGGAGGACTACAACACCATCGTCGGCTTCAGCATGATCTCCAATGTCCAGTCGACCTATCTCGGGTTCTTCTTCATTACTCTCGAGCCGTGGGACGAACGAGATCCCAAGGGACTCACCGCGTCGGTGATGATGCAGAAGATCAACGAGAAGCTCGAGAAGCTTCCCGGCGCCATCGCCTTCAGCTTCCCGCCCCCGGCCATCCCCGGAGTGGGTTCTTCGGGCGGCATCACCTTTATGCTGGAGGACCGTCAGGGGCAAGGCATCGAGTACCTCGCCGAACAGACCGAGAAATTCATGAAGGCCGCCCACGCGCGGCCCGAACTCGGAATGGTTCGCACGACCTTTCAGCCCAACGTGCCCCAGATCTACGCCGACGTGAACCGCGAGAAGGCGATGAAGCAGGGCGTCAGCCTGTCCAGCGTCTACCAGACGCTTCAGGCCTACAACGGCGGCCTCTTCATCAACTACTTCAACCTTTTCGGACGCGTCTGGCAGGTCTACATCGAAGCCGAGGGGGCCTTCCGGACCGATTCCGAAAAACTCGGGCAGTTCTACGTCCGCAACGATACGGGCCAGATGGTTCCCCTCTCGACCCTCGTCGAAACCGAGCGGGTCTACGGCCCTGAATTCACCCTGCGCTTCAACCAGTATGGCGCGGCCCAGATCATGGTGGGTCCGGCTCCGGGCTACAGCGGGGGCGAGGCGATGGCGGCACTCGAGGAGACGTTCGAGCAGACCATGCCCGAGGGCATGGGGTACGACTACATGGGGATGGCGTTCCAGGCGAAGGCCGCCTCCGAGGGAATTTCGCCGATGGTGATCTTCGCCTTTTCGCTGCTGATGGTCTTCCTGATCCTGGCCGCCCAGTACGAGAGTTGGGCGCTTCCAATGAGCGTCCTGCTCACGACTCCCGTCGCGGTGCTGGGAGCCTTCGTGGCGGTTTGGGCGCGCTCCTACGACAACGACCTCTACTTCCAGGTTGGCTTGGTCATGTTGATCGGCCTTTCCGCGAAGAACGCCATCCTGATCGTGGAGTACGCGCGGTCCAGGCTGGCCGAGGGTGAATCGATCGTACAGGCCGCGCTCGACGCGGCGCGCATCCGGCTACGGCCCATCTTGATGACGGCCTTCGCGTTTGTGCTGGGCGTGATGCCGTTGGTCATCGCGACGGGTTCGGGTTCGGTTTCCCGCCGCATCCTGGGAACCGCGGTGATGGGCGGAATGCTCGCATCTACCTGCATCGCGATCTTCCTCGTCCCGGCGACCTTCGCGTTGATTGAAAAGCTCACTCACCGCGGCGAAAGCGGGGAGGAGGTCGCTGCCGCCGGGCCCGGAGATTCCGCGTGAGCGCTCTTCGTAGGGTCTTCCCGCTGCTCGGTCTCGCGATCGTCGGCTGCGCGGTGGGTCCGAACTTCGAGCGGCCCGTGGTCGAGACGCCGGCCGTCTATCGCGGGGTCGAGGAGAAGGTGCCCGAACTCCCGCCCCTCGAGTCCGCCCGGGCCGAGTCCCTGGCGGACCTACCCTGGTGGAAGATCTTCGAGGACCCCGTCCTCAACGATCTGTTGCGCTCCGCCCTCGAGCAGAACCTCGACCTGGAGATGGCGGTGGCCCGGACCGAGCAGGCGCGCCAGTTGGTGATCGCGACCCGCTCGGGGCTCTTTCCGAAGGTGGGCTACCAGGGATCGGGCCGACGCTCGAAGTACCCGATCAGCTTGCTGGGAGATTCTGCGCAGACCTTCAATTCCTATCTCGGGATGCTGAGCGTCGCCTGGGAGATTGACGTTTGGGGCCGTGTGCGCCGCGCTACCGAAGCCGCGCGGGCCGAAATGCTTGCGGCCGAGGAAAACCAGCGCGCCGTTCTGCTGTCGCTGGTTTCCCGGGTGGCAACGCTCTACTTCGAATTGCTCGAGCTCGATCGCGAACGCAGCATCGCCGAGGATGCGGTCACAGCCTTTCAAAAAACGCTCGGGCTCTTTACCCGCAAGTACGAGGGCGGGGTTGCGTCGAAGCTCGCGATGACGCGCGCGGCAGCGGCCGAAGCCCAGGCCTCGGCCTGGGTTCCCCAGGTCAAGATCCAGGTCGCCGCGGTGGAGAACCAGCTTTCGGTCTTGTTGGGGCGCCCGCCGGATACGATCCCGCGCGGAGCAAAGCTGATCGAGCAGAGTCTTCCGAGCGTCCCGCCGGGGCTGCCCTCGGCACTGCTCGAACGAAGGCCGGATATCCGCCAAGCGGAGCAAGCGGTGGTCGCTGCGAACGCCCAGGTCGGCGTCGCCGTCGGGAACTTCCTGCCGCGCATCGGTCTCACGGCGCTCTACGGCGGCTCGAGCCAGGACCTCTCGGATCTCGCGAAGGGCTCGGCAAACATCTGGAGCATTGCAGCCGAGTTTACCGGGCCGATCTTCCAGGCAGGGATGCTGATCGCGGAATACCACGCCCGCGTCGCCATCTGGCACCAGTCGAAGGCGGCCTACGAACTCACCGCCCTCGAAGCCTTCGCCGAGGTGTCCGATGCCCTCGTGGCGCGAGACCACCTGGGCGAGGTGCGCGCCGCCCGCGAACGCCAGGCAGCGCAACTCGAGGAATCGGTTCGGCTGTCCTTGCTGCGCTACCGGGAGGGGCTCGCGAGTTACTTCGAAGTGCTCGAGGCCCAGCAGGATCTCTACCCCGCTCTCTTCGACCTTGCGCAAGCGCGTTACAACGAACTGAAGGCCGTGGTGGATCTCTACCGCGCCCTCGGCGGCGGTTGGAAGCTCGGAATGGACTGGCTCCCGACAGCCCCCGACGGGTCCGACGAGTCCACCGAGCCCAGTGAACCCGGCGCGCCCGGCGGAGCGCCGGAGCAGGAACCCCACGCCGCGCAGCCGGCGGAGGCACGCGAGTGAGCGGAGCCAGCGCCGCAGCCAGCGCAGACTACGCCGTCGGAATCGTCCACTACCAGAGCTACGAGCTGCTCGACCGCTGCCTGGCGAGCGTCGAAGCGCAGTCGCTCCCGCCGCGCGGGATCTTCGTGATGGATCTCGAAGGCCAGTCCGATCGGGCGGAGACGGTGCGCAGCCTTTATCCGTCGAGTGTCTGGCAGGCGGTACCGAACGTGGGTTACGCGGCGGCGTCCAATCGCTGCCTCGCGCTGATCGCGGAACACGCCCCCGAGACGCGCTACGCGCTGCTCCTCAACGCCGACGTCGAACTCGAGGTGGACTTCGCTGCGAACCTCGTCCCCGAAATGGACGTACACCCTGAAGCGGTTCTCGGCACCGGGAAACTGGTTCGTGCGGACGGCTTCACGCTCGACAGCGCCGGCATCACGCTGCCGCGGAACCGGCGCCCGCGCGACCGCGGAAGCGACTCTCGCGACACCGGCCAATTCGACACGGTCGAGAGCGTCTGGGGCGTGAGTGGGGCGGCGCTGTTCCTGCGCCGCGAGGCCATCGAGACTCTCGAGATCGAAGGTGAACTCTTCGACGAGGATTTTTACATCTACCACGAGGACACCGATCTCTGTTGGCGGGCGCAGAACCTCGGGATGCAGTCGCTCTACGTTCCGGCGGCGCGCGCGATACACTTGCGCGGCTGGAAGCGTGCCGACCGCTTTGCGGTGGCGGCCAGCCTGCGCCGGCATTCCTTCAAGAACCACTACCTCGAGATTCTGAAGAACGAACGCTGGCGCGACCTGGTGCGCAACCTTCCGTTCCTGGCCGGCTGGGAGGTGCTGCGACTGGGCCACGCGCTGGTGCGGGACCCGGCGGTGCTGCCCGGCTACCTCGACGCCGCGAAGCTCGCGCCGCGCATCTGGCGGAAGCGACGGCTCCTCGAGCCGCGGATCCGAGCGAGCGCTTCGTCGCGCTAGAGGTTGCTGACCCCGAGGCGCACTTCCAGCGCTTCGATGCAGGCGTGCAGCAGTTGGATGTGGACCTCCTGCACCTTGTCCGAGGTCGTCGCCCCGGGGACGACGATAGGAAGATCGACCTGCGAGTGAAGCTTGCCGCCGCCGCGCCCGAGCAGGGCGACCGTTGCGACCTGGCGCGCGCGCGCGGTCTCGGCAGCGCGGACGAGGTTCGGCGAATCGCCGCTGGTGGAGAGCAACACCAGCAGGTCGCCCGGGCGCGCGAGGGCCTCGACCTGCCGGGCGAAGACCTCCTCGTACCCGTAGTCGTTGGCGATGGCGCTCATCGCAACCGGGTCCGAGAGGGCGAGGGCCGAGAGCGGGCTGCGCTCGGCGCGGAAGCGCCCGGAGCACTCGGCGGCGAAATGCATCGCGTCCGAGAGGCTGCCGCCATTGCCGCAGGCCAGGATCCGCCCGCCGGCTTCGAGAGTCGTTGCGGCGCGTTCGGCGAAGGCCGCCACGGCCTCGATCAGCCGGTCGTCGTTGCGCGTCGCCTCGGCCACGCGTTCGGCTTCGTAAAGCGAGCGCCGGATCGACTCGACGAGCTTCATTCGGCGGGTACGTCCGACTCCGGCGGCGTCTCGAAGGACATGTCGTCCATCTCCCAGTAGCCGCGGAGGTTCGTGAGCAGGCCCTCGGCGTCGACGAGGTAGGTGAAGAGCCCGCGCACGATGGCGGTGGTGCCGTTGGGGAAGCGGGTTCGCAGGGTGAGCACGTGCGCCGACTCCGAACCCGCCGTCCTCGATTCGTGGGTTTCCACACTGAGTTCGTTGCGGGCGATGTTCTTGTCGAAGAATTCGCCCACCGCGGCCTTGCCGCGTACGCCTTCGCCCGTGGGGTTGGTCGGGGCGACACCGATCGGGTCCTCGATGCAGACATCTTCCGACATCAGCGCCAGCCAGCCTTCGCGATCCCCGGCCTGGACACAGCGCCAAGAATTGCGCGCGGCGATCATGGCGGGGTTCTCTTCGTTCATGGAGACCTCCACGGTGCCCGGGCTGCGATCGGCTTGTCGAGCCTACCAGAGACGCGGTCCCCGGGTACAACGAGGCCCCCACCCCGTCCGGGGTGAGGGCCTTGGCGGCGAGACAGCGCCCGCCGCCCCGTCGCCGTGTTGTCGCCGCGGATCAGATCTGGCGCGGGTGCCGGTGTGCGCGGCGCCGATCCGGGCTGGCGCCCGGTCCGCCCTGGGGCCCGGGCGGGTTTTCCCAGTTGGTGCCGGGGCCTCCGAGTTGACCCGGCGGGTTGTCGTCGGGATCGTGGTGGCGCCGGTGATGCCTGCCGGTGACGCGCCGGTCGGGGCTAGCGCCCGGTCCACCCTCGAGTCCGGGCGGGTTTTCCCAGTTGGTTCCCTGGCCGCCGATCGGCCCCGGCGGGTTGTCGTCCGGGTCTTCGGCCCACGCCGTCGTCGCCAGGCCGAAGGCCAGCGGGAGGGCCAGCAGGATCTCGGCCAGGCGCCAGCCGGAACGAATGTTTCCGCCCGTACGCGATCGGTTCCACTTTCTCATTTCTTTCTTCTACTCGTAGAGGCCCGACACGAGGGCCGGGGGATGCCTACGTCGACACCAACCCGCCGGCGCAGGGGAGGTTGCGCGGAAAGATCGCCGCGTGCGGGTCTCGAGGTTTCTGCCGGGGAGACCGACGCCGCGGCGAGGGCGCGCCTCCGAGGCGCAGGAAGGCGAGGAGGCGGTGCGCCACCGCTCGGAACCGTAGCGTCGGCACCCGGTGCTAAAGTGGTGAGTGACGCTTGAGGAGGTCGGGAGATACGCGGGTACTGGCTGCAATCGGTTCGCTTCGCGCGTGGCTCGGCGCTGCAATGCTCGCCGTGCCGCTCGCGGAACCGGCCCGGGGTGATCCCTGCGTCATCACCGGAGACGACCCGCGGTATTGCGCCGGCACCGTTGAGCTCGAACTCTCGAAGCGCTACCTGCTCGCGGTTCACATGGCGCCGGCGGGTTCGACCTTTTCCGACCACGAGACCTACCTGCTCGAATCCGACGACGGTGAGAACTGGAGCGTCGTTTCGGGTTGGGAACCGTATCTCGGTAGCGTTCCGGAAGTGACGATGCGAGAGGGAAAGCTCTACCTCTTCAATCCAGGCGGCCGCAGGATCTACGATCTCGACGCGGGAACCGTCGAGGGGGCGCCGGTCTCGATTCTCGACGCGGAAGACGACGTCGTGAACTTCGTGGACCCTTCGGTGACCCTCGATGACGCAGGTCGCTTCGTCCTCTTCTTCCTCAATTCCACGGGGACACCGCCCGGTACCGACCCCGCCGCGGGAAGCGATCCGAAGGATTTCGATTCGGCGACCGAGGACGAAGAGAGCGATGGGGCGGAGTACACCCTGGACGACGGCCCGCGCGTGCAAGGTCTTTCGAGCGACCCCGACATCTTCTTCGATGACGAGCGCTACCTGCTCTACATCTCGAGGGGATCGACGACGCGCGTCTACGAGGCCGACTCGCTTCGAGGCAGCTACGAAGCCGTGGCCGAGCTGGGCGAGGACCCCCTCTTGACCACGGAGGGCGGTGTTCCGGCTGGCCATTACGACCCCGCGAGCGCGAGCTACTGGACCTACGTGCACTCGCACACCGACGCGGGAGTCGTGGTCCGGCGCGCCGTCCATGAAGGCTTCGATGCCGAACTCTTGAGCGGCGCCTTCGAAACCGTCGTCGAACTCGGCGATCTCGGGCTGACCTCCGAGGCCCGAATCGAGAGCCCATCTTTCTTCGACCGCGAGGCACCGGCGACACTCACGGTACCGGAGCCGCGCTCGTCGGCCGCGACTCCGGCCATCGTTCTGGCAACGCTCTTTGCGCTTCGAATCAAGAAGCGTCGTCGCGTCGCCGTCGCCTCGGATCAGGCGGAGCCCTGCTGGATCAATTCCTCGATGGAGTCGCCGCGCAGGTAGCGCTCGAGCAGCTTCTCGGGGTCGAACTCGACGCCGATGGGGTTCGTGCGGAAGGCGTCGGTTTTCATCCAGCCCTTCAGCTCGGCCTCGGTCTCGAAGTTGTCGACCTGGAATTCGACGCGGTTTTCATCGGGGTCTTCGTAGTAGAGTGACGTCGTCGGGCCGTGGTTGATCTTCCACACCGGCAGGATGCCGTCGTCACGGAGCCGAACGTAGGTCGACAGCAACTGGCCGAGATCTTCGACCGCGTAAGCCAGGTGGTCGAGGCCGGCAGCACCCGGCGGCGCAAGCTCCTGCTGGGGCGTCGCGATCAACGCCAGGCGGTGGTGTTCCTCGTCGTAGGTGAGGAAGGCGATGGCATCGTTGCCGTAGACCACCTCGGCGCCCAACAGCGTCCGGTAGAAGTCGATGGACGCCGCGAGGTTCCGCGTGCGCAGCACCGCGTGCGCGAAGCGCGAGGGGCGCACGACGGTCTTCGCGTCGATCGCGCGCTTCATCACGTCGCTCCGGTAGCGGACCTTGGGCCCGCTAGAAGGGAATGTCGTCGTCGCCCGGCGGCGGCGGCTCGTCGCCGGTAGGCGCGTCGATACTTGCACCCGCCACGGGCTGGAGGGTCCAGACGTCGAGGCTGTTGAAGTAGCGGATCTCGCCCTCGGAGTTGGTCCACTCGCGGCCGCGCAGGCTGAACTCGACGTTCACCTCCTGCCCGACCTGGAAAGTGTCGAGGTTCTCGCAGCGGTTGCCCGTCAACTGAAACTTGACGTACTGCGGGTATTGGGGGTTATCGACGAGCTCGACGATGAATTCGCGCAGGCGAAAACGTTCGGTCTTCTGCTCGGTCTCGAAAATTTTGTGAAGTCGGCCAGTAGCAGGTAGTCCCATGGTGCGAGCATAAGCCAGCGGGCATGCCGCTGTCTGCCCGTGGCGGGGACTTTTTTCGCTTCAGGCCCAAGCTTTCGGGCACTAGTCGGCGGCGAGAATCGAGCCGCCCGCGGCCTCGCGGGCGCTGGCCCGGCGGCTGGTCTCGAGATCGTCCTCCAGGCTGCGGGAAGCCCACCAGAAGAGGAACGCCGAGATCCCCAACCCGAAAGAGACGACGAGGAGGGCGGCGGCCAGCGAATCGGCGCCGTAGCGGGGCTCGAGGGCGTCGCTCAACACCCCGGTCAACGCCGGACCACAGGCGAGGCCGACGATGTTGATCACGAAGAGCAACAGGGCCGCGGCGGTGGCGCGGATCTTCGGGGTTGCAAGGGTCTGGGTGATCGCGAAGGCGGGTCCCTGGTACATCATCCCGAGGGTCGAGGGCACGCACAGCCAGGCGAGGGCGACCCCCGGGCTATCGGCGAGAAAGACGGGGATCGAGAACGGCAGCGAGAGGCCGACGCCGAGGGCGCCGACGTAGACGCGTCCGCGCGGATTGCGCTTCGCCCATCGGTCCGAGAGGACTCCACCGCAGGTGACGCCGATGGCTCCGCCGACCCCGAGGATCAGCGCGAGCCAGGTGCCCACCGGGCCGCTTTCCATGCCGTGGCTTCGCATCAGGAAGGACGGCGCCCAGGTCACGGTCGAGTAGCCGACGAAGGCGTAGGCCGCGGAACCGAGAGCGGTGTAGCGGAAGGAACGCAGGCTCCACATGAAACGGATCGCGTCCCGGGCCGAGACGTCGCCTTCTCCCGCCACGCTGCCGTCGGCGAGGCCGCGCGGCGGTTCGCGCAGGGTGAGGGCGACCACGACCGCCAGTGCCAACCCCGGCAACCCCACCACCAGGAAGGCCGTCCGCCAGCCGAGGGCTTCGTCGAGCCAGCCGCCGGCGAGCAGGCCGACGAGGACGCCGAGGGGAACGCCTAGCGAGAAGATCCCGAGGGCGGTGCCGCGACGCTCGGGCGGGTAGTAGTCGGAGATCAGCGAGTGGCTCGGCGGGCTGCCGCCCGCCTCACCGACCCCCACCCCGATGCGATAAAGGAGCAGCGTTCCGAAGCTGGTGGCGGTTCCGCAGAGCACGGTGGCGGCGCTCCACAGCGAGAGCGAGACCGTGATCACCCACTTCCGCGAGGACACGTCGGCCAGGCGAGCGATCGGGATTCCGAGGGTCGCGTAGAAGATCCCGAAGGCCGTGCCCGAGAGCAGCCCGAGTTGGGCGTCACTCAGCTGCAGGTCATCCTTGATCGACTGCAGCAGGATCGAGAGCACCTGCCGGTCGACGAAGTTGATGACGTAGACGACGCAGAGCAGGCCCAGGGCATAACGCGTGTACGCGGTCGAGTAACGCTCGCCGGAAGGCGGCGCGATGCCTTCCGAGCGATCGGGTGCCACGCCCGCAGTGTGCCATCCCGGGGCCCCGGTTGCACCGGTCCCTGGGGGTTACTGGCTGTTGGCCCGCTTCGAGATGTCCGTCCACATGGCACCGGCGGCGGTGCCGGTGGCCCCTCCGATGGCGGCGCCGACTCCGGGCGCGCCCGCCATGGCACCGATCACGGCGCCGCCCGCTGCGCCGATGGCGCCGCCGGAGAGGGCCTGCTGTTCCTGCTGGGTGAGGCCGCTGCAGCCGGCCGTCGCCAGTCCCAGCGCCACCAGGGTCGCGATTGCATTTCGCAGTGACATTTTCGATCTCCTTCGTTGACTCGGGGGTCGACGACTTCGACGGGTTCCCGTGGAATTAGAGGTGGGGTAGCACCATCACCTGGAGAATCGTGTCGACTACCGGCCGTGTTGCTTCACCCGGATTCTTCGCGTAGTAGCCGTCCACCGCGGAGACGATGCTTCCAATCTCCTTTCCCTTAAGCCCCTCGATGAAGGGTGGAATGAAGGAATCGTGGTTCGGCACCGGTGCGGGGTGGCCGCGCAGCTGGCGCTCGAATTCGAGGATCTGCGTCAGGCCGAGGACGAAAGCGATCTTCGATTCGTCGTCGAAGGCCACCCATGCCTTGCCGGTGACGAGCGGCGGTAGTTCGTGGCTGTCCGCGAGGACGGCCGTGGGCGAGGCGAGGAGCAGCGTCGCGAGTACGCCAGCGACGAGATCAGTCTTTCGGTGGGGCAAGACGGAGACCTCCGGGAAAGCGGTTTTGGATTCCGCGCTCTATTATGAAGAGACTCGATCGTGACTGCCATGGCCGCGTAGCGCGCACCCGGCGAATCGCATCCGCACGCTAAGGCCGATCATCGAAACCGAGACCCACACCCAATCTCCGGAAGGAATCCCATGAGCACGTCCGAAGATCTTCTCTTCGAAGTCGAGGAGAACGTCGGTGTCATCACCCTGAACCGCCCCGAGAAGTTGAATCCGATCGACTGGGAGCTCGGCGAGGCGCTCTGCAACCTGTTTCGTGAGCTGCGCGAGC
>Ga0310122_10001938_pt1 | contig 13198 bp, 11 predicted proteins | sample CB6_Bottom_1051__FD_203503 | JGI IMG/M metagenome (GOLD analysis project Ga0310122, IMG submission 203503) | Marine microbial communities from Western Arctic Ocean, Canada - CB6_Bottom_1051 | ecosystem: Environmental > Aquatic > Marine > Oceanic | place: Canada: Western Arctic Ocean | collected...
AACTGTTGGTTGGTCGCCGTCACCTTCGTCGGTGTCTCCTCGATGATGGGCTCGGTCAACTACTTGACCACCATCATCAATATGCGGGCACCGGGCATGACCCTGTTCCGCATGCCGCTGACGATCTGGAGCATGTTCATCACGGCCATCCTGCAGGCGTTTGCCCTGCCGGTGCTGACCGCTGCAGGGTTCATGATGCTGTTTGACCGAGCCGAACTCGGGGGAGCATTCGACGGCATCCACAGCTGCTTCTTCGTCCCCTCGGGCATCATCGTCAACAACGCCGACCCCACCATCGGCGGTGGACAGGCCCTGCTCTGGCAACACCTCTTCTGGTTCTACTCGCACCCGGCCGTCTACATCATGCTGCTACCGGCCATGGGCATGGTCTCGGACATGCTCGCCACCATGTGCCGCAAGCCGATCTTCGGCTACAAGCCGATGGCCTACTCGCTGGCCGCCATCGCCGGGCTGGGCTTCATCGTCTGGGGACACCACATGTTCACCAGCGGCATGAACCCCGCACTGGGCATGACCTTCATGGTCTCCACGATCATGATCGCACTCCCCTCGGCCATCAAAGTCTTCAACTGGATCGGCACGATCTGGGGCGGCAAGATCCGCTTCAATACCGTCACGCTGCACTGCATCGCCTTCGTCTCGCAGTTCGTCGTCGGAGGACTCAGCGGGATCTTCATGGCCGCGGTGCCCGTCGATATCTACATCCACGACACCTACTTCATCGTCGCCCACTTCCACTACGTGCTCTTCGGATCCACCCTGTTCGGCATCTTCGGGGCCATCCAGTTCTGGTTCCCCAAGATGTTCGGGCGGATGATGAGCGAACGGTTGGGCAAGATCCACTTCTTCCTGACCTTCGTCGGCTTCAACGGCACATTCTTCCCCATGCACCTGCTCGGGGTCGCCGGCATGCCCCGTCGCTACGCCGATCCCTACATCCATCCCTACCTCGAACACCTGATGCCGATGAACCAGTTCATCACCATCTGTGCCCTGATCATGGGACTGGCCCAACTGATCCTGATCTACAACTGGATCACGAGCATTTTCTGGGGACCCAAGTGCGGCCGGAACCCCTGGAACGCCAACGGCGTGGAATGGTCCGCACCCTCACCACCTCCGCACGGCAACTTCGAAGTCGTGCCCACCGTCTACCGTGGCCCCTACGAATACTCCTCGCCACTCGTCGAAGGCCGCGACTTCCTGATGCAGACCGAATACCTGCCGCCAGCCGATTTGGATGAGCCGGATGAGCCGGATGATCCAGATGACCGGGGCGATCCAGACGATTCGACCGTTGCACCCGACAACCCGGACTCCGAAACCGACGAGGATTCTGGCGAGGAGTCCTGAACCACTCACCACCGACCGCCGACCGCCGACCTACCGACTCGATGTCCGATCCCATTCGCCCCACCCGCTGGCTGCACCGATTCGCCGTGGCCACCTGCTGCGCGGCGCTGCTGCCGATCTCTATCGGGGCAATCGTGACCACGATGAAGTGGGGCATGGCCTTCCACGACTGGCCCAGCTCCGACGGACACGGCATGTTTGCCTACCCGTGGTTCGGCTCGGCGATCGACAAGTTCACCGAGCACGGACACCGGCTGGCGGGGATCACGATCGGCTGCTTCAGCATCATGCTGGCCGCCTGGGCCTGGAAGAGCGAGCCTCGACGCTGGGTCTGCTGGCTGGCCACCGCGGTGCTGGTGGGAGTCATCCTGCAGGGGCTGCTCGGGGGAGCCCGCGTGCTGGCCAACGATCCCCGACTCGCCCTGCTCCACGGACAACTCGCGGCCTGCGTGCTCGCACTGATGGGCACCATGGCCCTGGTCACCAGCCGAGGATGGCGGAACGTTTCGGGCCAGCAGCCCGCCGCAGCCTCGACTCGACTCAAGACCCTCGCCTGGTCACTGCCCGCGGTGCTGCTGGTGCAAAGTGCCCTGGGCGGCTGGATCCGACACCTCGGCGGCGGACTGTTTGAACACGTCGGCTTTGCCCTGGTCGTGTTCCTGCTGACCACCGGCCTGATCGTGCTCCTGGCAGGTCACGGTGCCGCCTGGCTGAAGTCCAACGCCTGGATCCTGGCCGGCGTGCTGCTGCTCCAGGTGGGCCTGGGCGCCGCCGCCTGGGTCACCCGCTTCGGCTGGCCCGACTCCCAATACGTCGCCGTCCAGGGAGCCCCGCTGCAGGTCGCCATCAGAACCGCTCATGCGGTGACCGGACAACTGCTGCTGCTCGCCTCCGTCACGCTCGCCGTTCGTGTCCTCCGGATCGATTGGCTGACTCGCCGCGAACTGATTGCCGAGGTCGCGGTCGAAGGAGGCCTGGCATGAGTTCACTCGGTCCGCTTACCTCCGATGTCTCGACCACCCCGGCACCACTCGCCACCCAGGCAGCACGTTCCACCCGCCTGGCCGACTACGCCCAGCTGGCCAAGCCACGGATCGCGGTGATGGCACTGGTGACCGTGGGGGTCGGCTACCTGCTGGGGGCCGGAGGCAGCTGGGCCTGGTCGGGACTGCTGCATGCCCTGGGAGGCATCGGCCTGGCTGCGGTCGCCTCCGGAGCACTCAACCAGTACCTCGAACGACACGGCGACTCGCTGATGACCCGGACCGCCGACCGGCCGCTGCCCGCCGGACGGCTTGGGGAAACCGAAGTGCTCGTGGTCGGGTTCACCTCGGCCGCACTCGGGCTCGGCTGGCTCGCCTGGCAAACCAACCTCGCCACCGTCATCGCCACCGCCGTGACCCTGGTGCTGTACCTGGGAGTCTACACACCGCTGAAACGCCGCTCGTCGCTGGCCACCACCGTCGGAGCGGTTCCCGGAGCCCTGCCGCCGGTGCTGGGTTGGCTGGCAGCTGGAGGAGCACTCGATTCGGCGGCACTCTCGCTGTTCGCCATCCTCTTCCTCTGGCAATTCCCTCACTTCCTGGCCATCGCATGGCTCTGTCGAGATGACTACAAGGTGGCCGGCATGAAGATGCTGCCCCGTGCTGCAGCACGACGACCGGGTCTGACAGGGCTGATCGGCATCGCCTACGCCCTGGCACTGCTGGGCGTTTCCGCCTGGCCCCGTGCCTTGGGACTGGCCGGAAATGCCTACCTCGCTGCCGCAATCGTGCTGGGACTCGGTTACCTGGTCGCCACGATCAGGTTCTGGTGGAACGAATCAACACAAACCGCTCGAGGCGTGCTGTACGCCAGCCTGGTTCACCTGCCGCTGCTGCTGGCTGTACTGACCTGGGACCACTTCCGTATGTTGCGCTGAGACTCAAGCCATTCCCCACGCGTAGACCGCTCACCACGAATCCTCGTTCTGACCCAAGACTCCCCGATGTCACACAGTTCACCTCCGACCGCCGCCGAGCCGCTGAAGATGGGCCTCAAGATGGCCAACTCGAAGCTCTGCATATGGCTGTTCCTGGGCACCGAGATCATGTTCTTCTCGGCGCTGATCGGCACCTACATCGTGTTGAGACTCTCGTCGGTCGACGTCGACGGGGACCGGGCGTGGCCGAGCAACGAGATCACTCACATCGTGACCATCGCCGGTGCGATCAACACCTTCGTGCTGATCGGTTCGAGCTGGCTGGTGGTCAAGGCTCACGAAGAAATCGGCCGCGGACAGTTCAAGGAAGGACTAAGGGACCTGCTGCTGGTCTTCGCCTGTGCCGTGCTGTTCCTGGGCATCAAGGGCTACGAATACCACGGCAAATGGGTCCGCGATATCCTCCCCGGTCGGATCTCCGAGACACGGCTGCAGGCGGTCGAGAAGGCGGTCAGGCAAATCGGCACCGTCGCCGCACTCGACGCCAAGACACTCGGTGGCGACGCCGCCAAGAAAGCCCTCGTCGCAGAACACGCTCAACTCGAAACCCTGCTCCGCCAGGAAAAACTGACCCTGGCGGCGACCGAGGTGCGGGTTGTCACGCTGACCAAGAACACGACATACGGTCAGCTGATCGATTCGAACGTCATGATGGCCAGGATCTACCGCGATCGGACCCGGGACGCAGCAGGCAACCTGGTCTCGCTCGACCAGGAACACCACGCCGCCTACTACATCCCCTACGGAAACCTCTTCGCCAGTTGCTACTTCACGATCACCGGCTTCCACGCCATCCACGTCATCGTCGGGATGATCATCTTCTTCTTCCCGATCAGGAAGGGGTTGATGGGCGGGCTCGAGGAGGCCGATGCCCAGTACGTCGAGAACGCCGGGCTGTACTGGCACTTTGTCGACCTGGTCTGGATCTTCCTGTTCCCGCTGATCTACATCGTCCAGTTTTGATCGTCCAGTTTTGATCGTCCAGTTTTGATCGTCCAGTTTTGATCGTCCAGTTTTGATCGTCCAGTTTTGACCCGGAGCCGGCCCGATGGCTGACCACGAATCGCACGACAAGATTTACTTGAGGGTCTTCGGGGCCCTGTGCGTCTTCACGTTGCTCTCGGCCATCGCGGACCTGTTCAAGGAGGCCTCTCCGGGCGTGGTCGGAGTGGTCGTATTGGCGATTGCCGTCGCCAAGGCCGCGTGTGTGATGCTGTTCTTCATGCACCTGAAGTGGGAACGCGGCTGGAAGTACGTGCTGCTGGCTCCCACCACGATCCTGGCCATCGGGCTGCCGATTGCACTGATGCCCGACATCGGCTGGAACTACTACCACAGGGTACCGACCGAGACGATGATCGAAGCCGAGCGCGACAACAGCTCAAGCGCTACCGGCGACCAGGGCCACTAGACCATGCCCGGCTGGGTCTCGTCGCTGCCGGCCGTCAACGCCAGCCTCAACGCACTGGCGTTTGTCCTGTTGGTGACCGGCTTCGTGCTGGTCCGCCGCGGACACAAAGACGCTCACAAGAAGACCATGCTGGCAGCCTTTGCCACCTCGATCCTCTTCCTGTCCGTCTACCTGCTCTATCACGGAGCCATGTACCATTACACCGGGCACGGCGGAGTGAAATTCCAGGGCACCGGAGCCATTCGTGGCATCTACTTCGTGATCCTGATCTCTCACGTCCTGCTGGCGATCGCCGTCCCCGTGCTGGCCATCGTGACGATCCGTCGAGCCCTTCGGCAGCAGTGGGAGGCTCACCGACGGATCGCACGGATCACTTTTCCCATCTGGGTGTACGTCTCGGTGACCGGAGTTATCATCTACCTGATGCTCTACCAGTGGGACCCACGATGACACGTCGCATGCTGCTGGCCTTGGCGCTGGTCGTTGGCACCTGGGGGTTTTCCCCGGCGTTGCCCGAGGCGAGTGCCTGCCCGATGTGCAAGGCGGCTCTGGATGGTGACGACGCGAGGCCTCGAGCCTACATGATCAGCATCCTCTTCATGCTCAGTGTGCCGCTGTGCCTGTTCTCGGGACTCGGCTACGGACTCTGGCGACTCAGCCGCGAGGAAGTCGAACGCCTGCGGGCCGCCGGGCAGGACGTGTGAGAGAGCCCCAGGGACTGGCTCCACGCAACTAGTCATCCTCCGCAAACCCGGTCGGGTCGCACAGGCAATCAAAGGCCAGCCAGACGCTGCGCGCGTGCCGCCACAGCGCGATCGGCACGCCGATGAAGACCGCAGACAGGGGAAATGACAGCTGGGTGTTTGAGAAGCCACACCCGAAGTGCAGCCCGAGATACAGCACCAGCAGCAGCATGCCGGTCCAGCCGTAGTTGACGTAGGACGAGCCCAGGAAGTAGCCGCGTTCCCGTTCGTACTTCAACCCGCACGCCTGGCAACGCTCGTGCATCACGAACCACTGCCGGGCCGAAGCGAACAGTGGTCCCTGGCCGCAGCGAGGGCACAAGAGTCGCCACGCTCGTCCCACGATCGTCGTCGCGCTGCCTCGACTCACCGTCCCGCTCCTGCCTTCCCGCTCCGATCCGCTTGCTATACTCGACCCCGCCAGGCACGTCCATGCCGGCCGCATCCGAGTCCCTTGCCAGAGACCTCAACATGCACAAGCCACTTTGCCACCACGCCCTGGCCCTGATCGCCGTGCTCCTGGTCTGCTCATCGGTGCCCGCCGCCGATCAGCGTAACGTGGTGCTGTTCGTCGTCGACGACCAGGGGTTCCAGGCCGGTTGCTACGGCAACAAGGCGATCAGGACGCCGGCAATCGATGCACTGGCCGCCGCCGGGACCCGCTTCTCACGAGCTCACTGCACCACGGCCAGTTGCAGTGCCAGCCGCAGCGTGCTGATGACCGGTCTCTACAACCACGCCATCGGCCACTACGGTCACGCTCACGGATACAACCACTTCAGCACCTACGAGGCGGTACCGACGCTGCCGGTGCTGATGGCAGAAGCGGGATACCGGACCTGCTCGATCGGCAAGTACCACCTCGCCCCACGAGCGACGTACCTCTTTCAGGAGTACCGCAACCGGGGAGTGCAGGGGAACCGCAACGCGGTGCAGATGGGCAAGAACGCCAGGGACTGGATCGCCGAGGACGACAGCAAGCCGTTCTTTCTCTACTTCTGCACGTCCGATCCCCACCGAGGCGGCGGCCCCGACGGGTACTCGAACTTCAACGCCGATCCCGGTCGCTACCCCGGAGTCACACCGGTTCGCTACAAGCCCGCCGACGTCGTCGTACCACCCTGGCTGCCGGACAAGCCTGAGGTGCGGCAGGAGCTGGCCGAGTACTACCAGGCGATTTCGAGATTGGACCAGGGCCTGGGCGTGTTGCTGAAGGCGCTCAAGGACACCGGCCACTGGGACGACACGCTGATCCTCTTCCTCTCGGACAACGGGCCTCCGTTCCCCGGCGCAAAGACCAACCTCTACGAGCCGGGCATGAACCTGCCGTTGATCGTCCGCAACCCACAGCAGAAGACACGTGGCGGCACGACCGACGCATTGGTCACCTGGTCGGACATCACGCCCACGATCCTCGACTACTGCGGCATCACGCCGAAGTCACGTCCGACGTTTCGCAACGGCCCCAATGGCGAGCCACCTCGTCGACGCGGTAAGGCTCGCCCGGTCACATTTCACGGCCGCTCGTTCCTGGCGACGCTCGATCAGCCGCAGGCGAAGGGTTTCGACGAGGTCTTTGCGTCGCACACGTTTCACGAGATCACGATGTACTACCCGATGCGAGTCGTGATATCGGGCCGCTACAAGTACATCTTCAACATCGCTCACCAGCTCCCCTACCCCTTCGCCAGCGACCTGTACGCCTCGCCCACGTGGCAGGGAGTGCTCAGACGCAAGGACACACTCTACGGCAAGCGGACGGTCTACTCGTACCTGCACCGACCGCGGCACGAGTTGTACGACCTGAAGGCTGATCCCGATGAGATCAACAACCTGGCCTACGAGCCGGAGCACCGTGAGCGGTTGGCGGGTCTGCAGGAGAAGCTCAAGGCGTGGCAAAAGCGAACCCGCGACCCATGGTTCCTGAAGTGGCGGTACGAGTAGTCAGGGACTGGCTCCGCAGCGCCGCCAAAGGCGGCTCTGGAGCCAGTCCCTAGCGCAAGTTCAACGGATCGACATCGATCACCGATTCCACCGACGGGTGCTTCGGCAAGTCACTCGCAGCCGACAACCACAACTCGCGGATCTCCTCGGGCGTCTCGGCCGCCAGCTGCATGTGGTACCGGTAATAGTTCTTCACTCTCGAAATCGGGGCCGGCGCCGGGCCCAGGATCCGGACCGGAGGCGGATCCGGCTGCAGTTTCCTGAGCACTTCGGCGGTGCCGCGAGCCGTGTCGGCCACCGCCGTCTCGTTGGGACTCCGCAGGATCACCCGCGCAAGTGACGTGAAGGGCGGAGTCCGCGTCGCACGGCGATGAGCCAGCTCGTGCTTCACGAAGCTCGCATAGTCGTGCTCACAGGCCATCCGGATCGCCGGGTCGTCGGGACATGCCGACTGCACCAGCACACGGCCGCCTCGGTCACTGCGACCGGTCCGGCCGGCCACCTGGGCGATCAACTGGAACGTCCGCTCCGAAGCCCGGATGTCGGGCTGGTGCAACATCGTGTCCGCATCGACCACCCCGACCAGGGTCACGTTGGGAAAATCGAGCCCCTTGGCGATCATCTGCGTGCCGAGCAGGATCTGAGCCTCGCCGCTGCGGAACTGCTCGAGCGCCCGGTCGTGGCTGCCGGGTCGACGCATCGAATCGCTGTCCATCCGCAACACCGTCACACCCGGAAACCTCCTGCAAACTTCCTGCTCCAGCTTCTGAGTCCCCACTCCCAGCAACTTCAATCCGCGTTTCCCACAACCGGGACACTCGCTGGGTGGCTCGGCCTGGAAATCGCATAGGTGACAGACCACCGCGTTACGGTCGCGGTGCCAGGTCAGACTGACATCGCAGCCGCCGCACCGCATCCCCTGCCCGCACGCTCGACACCACACCGCCGGCGAATGACCTCGCAGATTCAAGAACAGGATCACCTGGCCATCGTCATCCAATGCCTGCTTGATGAACGTCTCCAGGCCCCGCCCGATCGCTACCCCCGATCTTATTCGGCGGTCGTTGCGGGTGTCGACCAGAGTGACCGGTGGCATCGGGCGGTTGTCGATCCGGCTGGGAAGCGAGAGCAACTTGTCCTGGCCGGTGGCCGACGCCATCCAACTCTCGAGCATCGGCGTCGCCGAACCCAATACCAGCGGTACACCAGCCAACTCGGCCCGGCGACGTGCCACCGCCCGAGCATGGTACCTCGGAGTCGACTCCTGCTTGAACGTCGTCTCGTGCTCCTCGTCGATCACGATCAACCCCAGGTGCGGAGTCGGAGCGAACACCGCACTGCGAGCACCCACGATCACCTCGACCTCACCCCGGGCAATCCTCTGCCAATGATGATGCCGCTGTGCGTCACCCAGGTGACTGTGCAACACCGCCACGCTGTTGAAGCGGCTGCGGAAGCGACGGATCGTCTGAGGCGTCAGGCTGATCTCGGGGACCAGCACGATCGCCTGCCGTCCGTATGAGACCACCTCGCGGATCGCCTGGATGTAGACCTCCGTCTTCCCACTGCCGGTCACACCGTGCAACAACAGTGTGCGATGCTGCTGGTCCCGCAGTTGAGAGACGATCGCGTCCAGGGCCACCTGCTGGTCTTCGTTGAGAGTCAGATCCTGCTCGCGGATCACCTCCCCGGCCGCCTCTTCACCCTCGCTCACAGCTACCCGCCGGTACTCGATCTCGAGCAACCCCTTCTGCTTGAGACCATCCAGCGGAGAATTCCCGCAACCGGCCGCTTGAGTCAATTCCTCGAACCGCATCTCACCTTCCGCTTCCCGAAGTGCGTCCACCACCGCCTGCTGTTTCCCGGGCAGCTGCTCGATACCCAGGTCCTCGAGCCGCTGCGAAAAGTCGCCGGGCAAACCGAAGAACTTCACCTGACGAGTCCCCGCCTGCCGCTTCACTCCCGCTGGGATCACGGTCTCAAGTACCTGGCCCCAGCCGCAGAGATACCGCCGGGCGATCCAGCGGGTCAGTTCGAGCATCTCGCCGTCAACCAGGGGAAGGGGGTCGACGATCGAATCGATCTGCTTGAGCCGTCCGAGTGCCTCGGGAGGTCGTTCGAGTCCGACACAGAACCCGACCGTCGAGCGGTTGCCTCGGCCAAACGGCACGCGAACCCGCTGGCCGGGTGTGAGTTGATCTCGAAGCGGATCGGGGACCAGGTAGTGGTACGCGGTTTCCAGCGGCCGGTTGAACACGACCAGCGCAGCCAGCCGATCGGACTGTGCAGCCGCTTCCCACTCCGATGAGACATCGGCCAACGCCTCAACCGAGCCGGCGGGAACCGGTTCCGGGGGCAGATCGAAGAGGCTCTGCTGACGCGAGCGGCTCAACGCGGACGTCCTTTGCTTCCGAGGGTCTGGCACGGGCGGTAGGATTCTAACAGCTTGCCGACCGACAACCACGTGAGAGACTCGATGCGACTGGGCGTCTTCGGCGGGGCCTTCAACCCCGTGCATACCGGCCACCTGGTGCTCGCGTCGGAGTGCCGTCAACAGCTCGATCTGGACGCCGTCTGGCTGGTCCCCAGCGGCACACCGCCGCACAAGGAACCCGGCGAACTGGCCGACGCTCAGGCCCGAGTCGAGATGCTCGAACTGGCCACCGCGGGAGACCCCGGGCTGGTGGTCAGCCGGATCGAGATCGACCGCGAGGGCACTTCCTTCACCGTCGATACGCTCGAAGACATCGCCGGGGACCAGCCCGGCTGCGAACTGTTTCTGATGCTCGGAGCCGACTCGGTCACCGACCTCGTCAACTGGCACCGGCCCGAGCGGATCTGTGAACTGGCCTGCGTCGTGGCGGTCAACCGGGGTGAGTCGACCGGAGAGGTGCTGGTCGAGGGATGCCGCATCAAACACGTCACCATGCCCGCGCTCGATATCGCTTCCAGCAGCATCCGCCAGAGGATTCGCAATGGCCAGGTCATCCGACACCTCGTGCCGCGAGCCGTCGAGGCGTACCTGGTACAGCACGAGGTCTATAAGTAGATGCAGGCCTCCCACGCACAAGATTCCCTCGTCGGGGGCGAACAGCTCTATTGGGGCACTCCGCACCGAGTTCAGAGGCGGGAATTTGACCCCCCCGGCTCTGTCTCCGTATAATCGACGTCAGACTCAATTCGATCGGGTACCACCGATGAGCTGCCGGACCCTCAACATCCCGCTCTCCGCCGTGCTGCTGGCCGTTTCGTCGGGCCTCGCCATGGCCCAGGACCCTCCCGCCAAGCCGATCGGCCGATTCCTGACCGTCCGCAGCCCGATCGACGACTCGGTCGTGGGACGCGTCCGCAACCTGGGCCAGGATCTGCAGAGTCGAAGCGAAAGGGAGAACCGTCCCGCGGTGCTCGTGCTCGAGCTGACCTCCGGCGACAGCCCGTTTTACCAGGCCCAGGGTCTGGCGACTCTGTTGAGTTCGGCCAGGTTTTCGCGGGTGCGGACGGTGGCATGGATCCCCAAGACGGTGACCGGACCCAACGTCATGGTGGCACTGGCCTGCAACGACATCGTGATGGAGCCCGATGCCGGGCTGGGCGACATCAGCCAGGGCGAACCTCTCGATGACCCCTCCATGCAGTTCGTTCGCACGCTCGTCGAGAAACGCCGCAATCCCAAGATCAGCTGGCCCCTGGCTCGAGGAATGCTCGACCGCAATACGGAGGTGATTCGGGCGACCGTGACGTCCGAGAACAAGCAGGTCCGGGTCCGAGTGGTCGGCCCGGCCGAGTTGAAGCTGCTGCAGGAGAGCATGCCCGAGGCGACCATAGAAACCAACCGGATCAAGGACGCCGGTGATCGTGGGGTTTTCTTTGGAGAACAGGCCCGGTCGATGGACCTGCTGGTCGCCCAGACCGCCAAGGCTCGCTCGGAAGTCGCTTCGATCTACCGGCTGCCCGCCTCGGCCATGCGCGAAGAGACTACTACGACGGCCACACCCAAGGTGCTGTTGATCAAGATCGAGGGCATAATCGAGCCGCTGATGCAGAACTTCTTCAACCAGCAACTGCGACGGGCCCGGGCCGAAAAGGTCGACATCATAATCATCGAAATCGACTCGCCCGGTGGCTTGCTGGGTACGGCCGAGACGATGGCCGATGACATCGCGGCGTTGGAGGATCACGGAATTCGCACGGTGGCCTGGGTTCCCAGAGAAGCCATCAGCGGTGCGGCGATCATCGCGCTGGGCTGTGACGAGATCTACATGCATCCGGAGGCTCGAATCGGCGACGCAGCACCCATCGAAGCCAAGGACGGAGCGTTCGAGCGAGCTCCCGAAAAAGTGCTCAGCTACACGCGGACTCTGCTCAGAACCCTGGCCGAGAAGAAAGGCCGACCGAAGGCCATCGCCGAGGCCATGGCCGACAAGGATCTCGAGGTCTTCGAAGTCGTCAATCCCACGACTGGCGATACGGAGTTCATGACCGAGGCCGAGTTGCACGAGTCGAAACTGGAATTCGGGGAGAAGCGACTGGTCCCGGAATCGCGGAAGGACAACCTGCTGACGGTCAACGGACGACGGGCTCACGAGTTGCAACTCGCCGAACGACCCGTTTCAGGACGAGAAGAACTCAAGCAGCGGCTCGGGATTCCGGCGGTGACCGAGTTGAAACGGATCGAACGGACCTGGGTCGATAACCTCGCCTTTCTGCTCAGCGGCAGCGGTGCCGCGTTCCTCCTGTTCTTCTTCGGATCGATCCTGGTCTATCTCGAACTGCACACCACCACCGGGATGTGCGGCATCGGATCGGCACTGTGCTTCACACTCTTCTTCTGGGCCCGCTGGGGCCAGACCGCCGGGTGGCTCGAACTGGCACTGTTCCTGCTCGCACTGGCATTGATCGCGATCGAGATCTTCCTGATACCCGGGTTCGGAGTCTTCGGAGTCTCAGGAGGACTGCTGATGTTCGTCTCGCTCGTGATGGCCTCGGCCACCATGACCGCGTCGCTCAGCTTCGACGGCGTGCAGGAGTTCGGACCGCCCGCGGCCACGCTGATGGGGTCGCTGGTGACGGTGATCGTCGTTGCGGTCGTGATCAGCCACTACCTGCCCCAGATGCCGCTGCTGCGTCGCATCGTGCTCGAACCACCCGGGGAATCGGAATTGGCGTTCGACCCCAGGCTGGTCGGACAGCCCGATCCCTCGGGACTGCTGACCGCCGACTCGAACCTGCTCGGCCAGATGGGCGGATCCGTCAGCGTACTGCGACCCTCGGGTAAGGCCCGGTTCGGTGACAACATCGTCGATGTGGTCAGCGACGGTCCGTTTATCAACCCCGGAACGTCGGTCGAGGTGGTGCGGGTCGAGGGCAACCGGGTGTTCGTCCGTGAGTCGAATGAGACCGCCTGAGCGTGCCGGTTCAGAGAGATCCGAAGATTCCCGCTCCGTTGCAACTTCAAGTGGTACTGCTAAAGTAGGCTGCTTGGAAGGACCCGGCCCACCGATCTCGGTTGCGGGACGGAGGGATGGGGAGGGACCCCGTTTACAGGAGACACTGGTTTCGATCGTGGTGCGTGGATGTCGATTACCCGGGAACGCAAGACTGAGCTGATCGAGGAATTTCGTCGCGACGAGGCGGATACCGGGTCGGCTGAATTGCAGATCGCGGTGTTGACCGAGCGGATCAAGAACCTGACCGTGCACCTCCAGTCGCACGAAAAGGACCATGGCAGCCGACGCGGGCTGCTGG
>Ga0310122_10001940_pt1 | contig 13186 bp, 11 predicted proteins | sample CB6_Bottom_1051__FD_203503 | JGI IMG/M metagenome (GOLD analysis project Ga0310122, IMG submission 203503) | Marine microbial communities from Western Arctic Ocean, Canada - CB6_Bottom_1051 | ecosystem: Environmental > Aquatic > Marine > Oceanic | place: Canada: Western Arctic Ocean | collected...
TTTAGTAGGGAGGACCTTTTTAAAGACTTACCCCCGGAGTAAGTGGGTTCCGGATGTGATGAAACTTTTGGCCAACGCCTTGAAGGGAAGAGGAGATTTTTCAGAAGCCCTCAAAACCTATGAGGATATGTTAGCGAGGTTTGAAGACAAGGCGGAAATTCATTTCCTCATTGCGGAAACTTATACGGATATGAATCAATTTGCAGATGCCGTGCAATCCTATAAAAAGGCTATCGCGACTTATGACCGGCAAGAAAGGGTGATACCCGAATACCTCCAAAAGGCTTATTATCATCTGGGCACATCTCTTTTTAAGTTGAATCGTTTTGGTCCGGCCATGGAAGCGTTAAAGTCGGCCAAGGAGCTTTTCCCTGATAATCTGCTCCGGGATTGGGCAGATTATCTCATGATCGAGAGCCTCGAGAAACTCGGTGATCCTTCAAAGATCACCGAAGGCTTGAATCGGTTGGTGAAAACCGAAAACGTGGATGACCTCACCAAGCAGGCTGCGGAGTCCAGGATGAAAATCAGGGAATGGGAAAAACAATTAAAAGAAGGATGATTTTATTTTATAATAAAATCATGTCTCTCATCCAACCTGCCTCATGATTCCGCCCATGGCTAGTGCTGGCAAAGAAAACAGCAAAAATATTGAGGCCCTCATTAAAAAAATGGAGGCCTTTAACGAGGTCGCGGAACAACTGCAAAGATCTTATGATGAATTGCAGGTAAGAATCAAAAAACTAGACCTGGAGCTTGAAGATAAAAATAAGGAATTGGAAAAAAACCTTGTTGAAAAAGAGGAGGTCAAAAATTATTTAAACGATATTCTGGAGAGCCTGACCAACGGCGTTATTGTGGTGGACCGGTCGGGTCGGATCACTACCTTCAACCAGACTGCAGGAAACCTGACTGGATTGAAACCTCAAAACTGTTTAGGAAAAACCCTGAAAGAGGTTTTTCCGTTCGACTTGTTTGAAAACCTGGTATCCAGACTAGAAAAAAATCGCAGGGAAACGGCCTACCAGGATCAGGATATTACCACTCCCGACAAAAAAATAATCCATGCCCGTGTTTCCGCGTCCCCCGTATGGGACAACCATAGCGGCCAGATAGGGACTGTATTGATCCTTCAGGACAGGACGGACTTGCGCCGGTTGGAGGAGTTTGCCCATCGCAACCAGAGGCTAAGGGAAATGGGAGAAATGGCGGCAGGAATCGCACATGAAATCAGGAATCCTCTGGGTAGTATAGAATTGTTTGCCTCGTTACTTAAAAAAGACCTGGAAGGAGATCTCGAAAAAGCGGAACTGGTCCAGCATATTCGTGCCGGTGTGCAGAACATGGACCGAATCATATCCACTCTTCTGCTATTTGCTAAATCGTCCCAGCCATCCCGCCAGCAATGCGATATCAATCTCTTATTAGCGGAATTGCTCGACGGCCTGGACGATATCAGAGTGCCCGATAATATTAAGGTGGTACGTGATTTTGGCAAAGAAGAGATGTTGGCCAACGGCGACCGGGAGTTATTGCGGCAGGTTTTCCCTAATTTGATCCGTAATGCCATTCAGGCCATGCCGGATGGGGGCGAACTGCGCCTACAAACCGAGAAAGCTTTGATACCGGTGTCCGGGTCGGAAAGCGGGAAGGATGCGGGAGCCCGCAAATTCATCACCGTTACCGTTACCGATACGGGTGGGGGGATTTGTGCCGATGACCTTTCTAAAATCTTCAATCCCTTTTTTACCACCAAGGATAAGGGAACGGGGCTGGGGCTGGCCATATCGCACAATATTATCAAAGCCCACCAGGGGACGATTGAAGCCGTGAGTGAAGAAGGCAAGAGCACATCTTTTAGGGTTAAGATTCCCTGTTGGGATGAGGATTTCGATGAAAAATAATGCTTCCAAAAAAATACTGATTGTTGATGACGAATCCGAAATGAGGATTGCGCTGGAAAAAACCCTGAAGCGCGAGAATTATCAGCTCGTTTGCGTGGAAGACGGTAAACAGGCGCTGGACCAGTTTGAGAATCATGTGTTCGACCTGATTTTGACAGATGTGCGCATGCCGAAACTAAGCGGATTGGAATTATTGCGGGCGGTCAAGGAACGTTCACCTAAAATACCAGTGGTCATGATGACCGCGTATGGGACTATTGACAATGCGGTCGAGGCCATGAAGGAAGGAGCCTTCGATTATCTGATAAAAGGGTCCGGGTTTTCTGCTGATGTGCTGGTTTCTACGGTGAAGCGTGCGTTTTTAAATCCACAGGATTATGTTCCTCCAGTCCGCCCTATGGGTTTTATCGATAAGGCCGATTCGATCACCGCAAAAAAAATCGTGACCCAGAATGAAGAAATGAAAAAACTCCTGAAATTTGCCGAGAACGTTGCTTACAGTAAATCGACCGTCCTCATTATGGGAGAGACCGGGACGGGAAAGGAATTATTTGCGCGTTATATCCACCAATGCAGTCCTCGCGCTGAAAAATCTTTTATGGCTGTCAACTGCGCCGCTTTGCCCGAAGGCTTGCTGGAGTCGGAACTGTTCGGCCATGAAAAGGGGTCTTTTACCGGGGCCACAGAAAATAAGGAAGGGAAGTTTCAGCGGGCTCACCAAAGTTCACTTCTTCTGGATGAGGTTTCAGAAATGAGCCTGCCCCTGCAGGCCAAACTCCTGCGGGTCTTGCAGGAACATGAGGTGGACAAGGTTGGCGGCAAGGCTCCGATACCTGTTGACGTGCGGGTGATTGCTACCACCAACAGTGACATCCGCCGCCGAATCCGAGATCAGGAATTCCGGGAAGACCTGTATTACCGGTTAAATGTGATTCCCCTGACTTTAATTCCCCTGCGTGAAAGAAAGGATGATATTTCCCTTTTGGCGGAACATTTTATGAACCAGTTTTGCCAGGAAAACTCTCGGTCCTCCGTCAAGATGGATCCGGCAACCTTGACCCTGTTAAAAAAATACCGCTGGCCCGGCAACATTCGGGAATTGGGAAACATCATCGAACGGACATGCCTGATGTGCCAGGGCGATACCCTGCTTCCCTCGCATCTGTTTTTTGATGATGAGCCTCTCTCTTCCGGAAAAAATGGGGCTAATGCAAGTTTCACTGGAACAATTTATGAAATGGAAAAAGAATTGATCCTGCAAACGCTGGAAGAGTTCAGTGGCAACAAAACCAAAGCCGCCGAATCTTTGGGAATCAGCATTCGCACCTTGCGCAACAAACTCAACGAATATAATGAGAGCGAGTAGAACGCAATCTATGCCCCGTTACCTATAACTGAAAAATTTTCAGAAACGCCTTTTCGCATCTGAAGTGCATTTTTTTTGTAAATGAGGGACCGGGCTACCGTTGCATTTGCCCCCGGTAGCTTACCGGCAGGGGCCAAAATTATGACGGATTTTGCCCAGCTTGGGAAAATATCCCCACTTTCCCTCCTCTATTTCCATCCTCACAACTCTTTATAAATAAAGGATTTTCATTGTGCCCACTTTTCTTTTGTCCTTCCAGTTTCCTATGGTATGAAACTTGCTCTATTTAACTTGAAAAACATGGATGGGGGTAAAGCCCTTTAAAAAAACAAAAATTTTTAGAGAATGATTATGGACTTTCTAACAAATATGAAAATCAGTGCATCGGGCTTGGCGGTTCAGCGCAAGCGGATGGAAACCATTTCCAGCAATCTAGCTAATATGGAAACCACACGGACTCCGGAAGGAGGACCCTATCGCCGGAAAGATGTCCTGATTACTGCTTTGCCTTTGGGAGATGAATTTGGCAACACGTTTAAAAATGCGTTGGGTGACAAGTTGCGCAGGGTGCAGGTCGCGGATGTGATCGAGGACCAGTCAGAACCCCGTTTAGTTTATAACCCGAATCATCCCGATGCCAATGATCTGGGCTATGTTGCGCTGCCTAATGTTGACCAAATGACGGAAATAGTGAATATGGTCACCACGCAAAGGTCGTTTGAGGCAAATATCACAGCTCTCAATGCTTCCAAGGCCATGGCCATACGGGCGATTGATCTGGGCCGTTAAAATGATAAGGACTGAAGGGCATCTCTAAAAATTACTTTTGGCCATGAGTGGCCTTTATGAAATAAGGGCCTGCGAGGTGCCTTAGAGAAAATTACTGAAAAAATAGAGATGCAGTGAAAATTAAAAACCTTTAAATCACAATTCCCATGGAAAATTTTCTTGATTTTTTAAGACAGTTTGGCGAACGTTTTAACGAACTTTCACAAGGCAAGAAGGTTGCGGCCCTGTCTCTTGTAGCTTTGGCCTTGGCATCTCTGCTGGTGATGTCCTTGTGGTTGAAGACTCCGGACTACCAGCTTCTTTATGCCAACCTTTCCTCCGAGGACGCGGGAGCGATTGTTGATAAATTGAAATCCCAGAAAATTCCTTTTGAACTTTCGAACCAAGGCCGGACGATTCGTATCGCTTCGGACCGATTGTATGAAGTCCGCCTGCAATTAGCCAGTGAAGGGTTGCCGGAGGGTTCCGATGTTGGCCTGGAAATTTTTGATGATACTCCATTGGGAATGACAGAATTTGTCCAAAAATTAAATTTTCAAAGAGCCTTGCAGGGTGAACTGACTCGTACTATCAAAACCCTGGATGCGGTGGCTCAGGTCCGAATTCATCTGGTTATCCCCAAGGACAATTTGTTTCGCAAGGATAAACCCAAGGGCAAGGCTTCTGTGACGTTGAAAATTAAATCCGGAAAAACTCTGACGGAAACCCAGGTACAGGGAATTGTCCACCTGGTTTCAGCGAGTGTCGGGGGCATTGATGCGCAGGATGTGGTAGTAGTTGATCTGAAAGGTAATCTGCTTTCCGGTGGCATGGAATCCTCCGTCGAAGCGATGATGTCATCATCCAATTTCAAGCATAAAATGCGGGTTGAAAGGGAGCTGCAACAAAAAATCATGAAAATGCTGGAAGACGCATTGGGGTCGGGAAAAGTGATCGCTAAAGTCTCGGCAGATTTGGATTTTGAAAAGGTGGAAAGAACCGAAGAAATTTATGACCCGGATTCTCAGGTTGTGAGAAGTGAAAACCAGATTGCGGAATCCTCTACGGGCGCTGTGCCTCCGGGAGGAATTCCGGGTGTTCAGGCTCTGGTCCCATCGGGTGCGTCTCCGGGTGGAGTCGTCGGCCAGGCCGCAAAGCGGAATAAATCGAATGCCATTATAAATTATGAAATAAATAAGGTTGTCCGGAGGGTCTCGAAACCGGTCGGCGAAATTTCCAAACTCAGTGTCGCAGTGATGATCGATGGCACTACAGCGGGAGATCCGCCGGTATATCAGCCCCGATCCCAGGAGGACATGGACAAGTATTTGCAAATCATCCAGTCTGCTGTGGGGTTTGATCAGGATCGGGGAGATGTTATCCAGGTTGAGAATATTCAATTTGACCGAACCGAGTTGGAAGCGCAGAGGGAAGATATCGCCCGGGCCGAACAGATTGACCTGGCCCTGGAAGTCGGAAAACTGGTAGTGGGCCTAGTGTTCCTCATCCTGTTCTTCACCCGGGTTATCCGGCCCATCATCAATTGGATGACGATGACGGTGGAAGTGGTTCCGGAAGCGGAGCAACTGGGCGCAGCGGAATTTGACGCAGCGGATGAAGAGAAGAAACGTCTTACTGAAATGGCTTCCGAATCGGCTCGTATTCGTGATTCGGTGTCCGAGTTTGTTACTAATGATCCTAAATATACTGCCAGCGTGATCCGAAAATGGATGCGGGAAAAAGAACCTAAAAAAGCTTAAAGCAAGTTGACTATGGGTATCAGTGAGCGGGAAAAACTAAGCAAAAAACTATTGCCGTGTGCAGGAAATTGGAAGAAGATAGAAGAATCATTATAGGCCAAGGAGAAGCCATTGTCTGATATACGCAGTACATTCACCCGGAGTAATCTTGAACGGCAACATGAAAAGGAAAAAGAAAGCGAATCTCCCCATAAGGTACGTTCTTTTGAGCTGAATGAGCTGAATTTACAGAGTTCTTCCATGAGGCGCGGTTTCACCTATGATTCGGAAGACGCCCGAAACTTTGACGATACCAATGTCAAGAAAGCCAAGCAAGGGGTAAAAGAGCTTCTAAAGGATGCCATGGACAAGGCAAAAAGACAATCCATAGAAATCAAGGCTTTTGCTAAAAAAGAAGGCCATGATGCCGGTTACAATGAAGGATTCAAAAAAGGAGAAGATGCTGCCAAACTGGAATTCAGTCCTTTCCTGGAAACGATACATGAATTGATTGCGGATTTGACCGTTTTTCGCAAAAATATGTATGACAAGGGAGAGAGGGAGATGGTCGAATTGGTGGTCAGCCTGGCCAAAAAGGTCATCCATTTCGAGTTTTCCACACGGGATGATGCGGTGCAGGAGATGATTCGACTGGCCGTTCAATCGGTGCTGGACCGTGAGTCGATGGTCATCAAGATCAATCCTGCGGATAAAGGCTATGCGGAAAGCTTCCGCCCTGAATTGCACCATTTGTTCAGTGAAATTAAAAATATTACTTTTGAGGCGCATTCCGGGGTGGAGCGGGGTGGCTGTGTGGTGGAAACTAACTTTGGCGTGGTCGATGCGCGGATCGATAAACTGGGAGAACAGATGGACCGCATCCTCAATCTTTCTCCACCACCTCCTGAAGAGTTGATTTCCGCGGCAAACCTTCACAAAGATTCCGCAACGGATATTGAAGAAGAAGCGGAAATTGCAAAGGAGGAGCAGGGCGTAATCCCGGATAAGGAAAACGATCCAGAAACCGAGTCTCCTGAAGAAACGAATTGAGCAATTATGGATACCGTCATCGATTTAAAAAAATACAGTTCATTTATCAAGAAAACTGATTTCGTCAAGAAAACGGGAAAAGTAAATCGGGTTATTGGTCTGGTCCTTGAGGGTGATGGCCCGGCGGTATCAGTGGGAAGCCTCTGCACCATATATCCTAACAATCGTCCGCCTATTCAAGCCCAGGTGGTAGGGTTTCGGGATCAAAGTACTTTGTTGATGCCTCTTGGGGAAATGCTTGGAATTGAGCCCGGAAGCCTTATTGAAGCCACAGAAGAGTATCCTACCTATAGACCCAGTGATGGATTGATTGGGAGAATCCTCGATGGTAACGGCCAGCCTATTGACGGCAAAGGAGCGATTCCTTTTGGGGTTGAATATCCAATGATGGGCAGTCCGCTGAACCCGCTGGAGCGAAGACGTTTGAGGGAGTCGCTGGATGTTGGGGTGCGGGCTCTCAATGGACTGCTTTCTTTCGCCAAGGGCCAGAGGTTGGGAATCCTTTCTGGAACCGGAGTGGGTAAATCGGTTCTGATGGGAATGATTGCCCGAAACACCAATGCCGATGTGAACGTGATCGCGTTTATTGGTGAAAGGGGCAGGGAGGTGAAGGAATTTATTGATGAAAACCTGGGTGAGGAAGGCCTGAAACGGTCGGTGGTGATTGCCGCGGCTTCCGACGAGCCTCCGCTGGTCCGACTTCGCGGCGCTTATATCGCAACGACCATCGCTGAATATTTTCGTGACCAGGGAAACGATGTTATGCTGCTGATGGATTCGGTCACCCGTTTTGCCTTGGCGCAAAGGGAGATTGGCCTTTCTGTTGGAGAGCCTCCCACAACACGGGGATTTACGCCTTCAGTATTTTCCTTACTACCTAAATTACTGGAACGCGCAGGAACTTCATCAAGCAAAGGCTCGATAACAGGCCTTTATACGGTATTGGTGGAAGGGGATGATTTGAATGAGCCCATATCGGATGCCGTGCGGGCCATTCTCGATGGACATATTGTGCTAAGCCGCGAGCTGGCCTCGCATAACCATTATCCCGCCATTGATGTTTTGAACAGTGTCAGCCGCCTGATGATTGATGTCGTCTCCAAGGAACACTATGATTTGGCTATGAAGTTCAAGGATATCCTGGCGACTTATAAATCGGCTGAGGACCTGATTAATATCGGGGCCTATACCCGTGGCAGTAATCCTAAGATTGATCGGGCTATTCAAAAATATGACCTCATGGTGCCCTACCTCAAGCAGGGAATTTTTGAGGGAATTGACTGGCGAACCAGTATGAATGAATTGAAAAATATTATGGAGGATGAAACTTGAGTTTCCGATTCGATATCATACTTCGTCTGAATAAGAATAAGGAAGACCTCCTGAAGAGGGATATGGGGCAGATCAACGCCCTCTATCAAAGGCAACAGGATCAAAAACAGTTCCTGCAAGATACCACTGAGAAAAGCAGGAATGAATTGAATCAGAGGAAAAGATCGAATGTCGGCGTTGAAACAATGATCCTGTATGACAATTTTTTCCAGGGAACCCGGACTCAAGGGGAGAGGCAGGAAAAAATAATCTTGGAAATCAGCACCAAGCTTGAGGCTAAGCGAGAAGAAGTGGTTGAGGCCATGCGCAAACGTCGGACTATGGAAATTCTGAAAGAACGAGATATATTGAAAGAGCGAAAAATCAGGGAAAAGAAAGAAACGGCGATTCTGGATGAGGTGGCTTCCAATCTCTGGGGAAGAAATTTATAAGAGGCACATTATGAAATTTAAAATAATATTTGTTTTTATGATCGCTGTAGCTTTCCTTCTGGTTGGAAGGTCCGACAGATACCTGGCCGGAAACCTGGAGCCCGGCATCGCTTATGCCCAGGTGAAGCAGCTTGATGAAGAGACTGAGAAGGCCCGGGAAGAAAAAAAAATATTTCCCTTGGAGCCACAGAAAGAGGAGATTAAGGGAAAAGAAAAAATCCAATTGCCAGGCCAGATGCCGGCGATCAGCCCCGAGACGTTTAGAATGATAGAAACCATAGAGAATAAGAATCGGGAACTAAAAAAACGGGAAGAGGCATTACGCCTCAAGGAAGTTCGCTTGGAGGCGTTGGAAGCCAAAGTCCGAAAAGACCTGAATAAAATTGAGAAAAGCATTTTCGAATCGAAAGAACAAATGGGAATTCAAGACGAAAAGAACAAGGAAAATGTGGAGGCTTTGATCAAGGTTTATTCCAGTATGAAACCGGAAGAGGCGGCTAATCTGGTTGAAGCCATTGATGAAGGTCTTGCGTTGCAAATTATTTCGGGAATGAAAAGTAAAATTGCGGGGCAGGTTTTAAGTAATCTGGATGTAAAAGTCGCCAAACGAATTAGTGAAAATCTGGCCGGTAAGAGAGATAAACCCTCCGAGATGTCCAGTCCCCCTGGCAACTAGTAACTTGTGGTAGGCAAACTTCCATTTAGCTTTTCAAGCTTTTGGTGGTGTTTCCGGGTTAGTCATGCCAAAAGATATAATCATCTTCAATCCTTCTTCCACAGACATTTCCATGGCAATGGCATCCTTCTCCGGCACCATGAAAAGGAAACCTGTAGTCGGGTTGGGTGATGTGGGGACAAATACATTCAGCATTTTTTCACTTAACTTGTCTTTGATATTTTCCGGGGTGTTACAGCATACGATCCCCAGTGTTTTTAATGGCTCGCGGGGGTATGTGATAAGTACCATTTTTTGGAAACTGGCAGTTTCGGCCAAGGAGATGGTGTCCACAACCTTTTTGATGCTTGTGTAAATAACCCGAACTACTGGTATTTTGTGGAGAAAATTTTCCCCCAAAGCTACAATTTTTTTCCCGATAAAGTTTGTTCCAAACAGTCCCACCCCAATAATAAAGAGGCCAAGTAGGATAAATCCCATGCCAGGGATATGCCACTCTTCCATTAAATGCAGGCCCTGAGGTCCAAAGATTCCTTTGATCGCAGGGGCCATGGCTCTGTCCACGCGGGTGATAACGAAAGAAAGGATAATATAGGTTAAGCCTGCTGGAATGGTCACCAATAAACCGGCGATCAGATTTTTTTTAAATGCTTTTTTGAACATGGGGGGGGGTGTGACCCGCGTTTCATCTATTTCAAGGTCTCAATATGTTTTTTGACTTTAACGGATAATGCCGGATGACTGCTCGAGCCCAAGTCGACAAAACGTTGGTAAAAATGAATCGCGGATTTTAAGTTTCCTTCCTTTTCGTATAATACAGCAAGATTGTAATGGGTGCCCGCATGAGCCAAGTTTATTTTGAGAGCCTGATTTAGAATGGATTTGGACTTTTCCAACTGGTCTATGCGTTTAAAGGCCACCGCCAGGTTGTTCAACGCCTCCAGGTTCTTGGGATCAATCGAGATCGCTTTCTGGTAATTTCGAATTGCTCCGGGAAAATCTTTTTTGGCGTAGTATACCACGCCAATATTGTTATAGGGCTTTGCATAAGTAGGGTTTAAATAGATAGCCCTTAGGAACTCTTCAATAGCGCGGTCGTATTGGCGTAATTCTTTGTAGATCACCCCTATATTATTGTAAATGTCGGGATTTTTGGTATCGAGTTCCGCGGCTTTAGAATAATTTGTCAAAGCCTTCTCCCGGCTTCGGGATTGCTGATAAAAAATTGCCCGATTGAAGTAATAGTCACTGTTTTTAAAAATATCCGGTTCCGGTGAAATCGGAAATGACAGTTCGTTGGTTTTGGGTGCGGCGGGGGCTCTGGCGAAAGTTTCTGGAACTACTACGGAATCCACCGATTGGATCTTTTTGGGCAGTTCTGTTTTAGCCTTTTTCCTTTTCGCGGGTTGGTTGATCTTTGTCGAGGGTTTTTTCAGAGTTTAAGGTATTGCTTTGGCAGAACGCGCTTGGGCCTGTTGTGTCATGGGGGCCCAGAAAACGAAGGGCCTTCCCAGCAGGGTGAACCCCAGAAAGAACATTACGATCCCTACCCAGAAACCGTTGTTCTCGTGAAAGAAGATTCGGTCCACTTGTTTGTATTGGTGCAGGACGAAGATGAAGAAGCGTCCGGCCCACAAACCCGTTACCCCCGAACCCACCGCTGCAAGAGCGAGAGTAAAACTTGAGAACGGCATATATTTGAGACCAGTGCGTAAACACTGTAGTAACAGAACAGGCCGAGCCCTACCCCGATGTTTCTATCCAGGTTTTCCAGCCACAGTCCGATGATGAAGCCGGTGAGCCAGGAAGCCGTAATGACCATGTACGTCAGATAAGCGGAAGAGATATTGATCTACAAAAGGATCAAATAGCAGAACTGCAGGGTGGAGAAATACAATCCGGTCAGAAAGGCGTATGCAGGGAATTTAATCATCGTCGAAATACCTTCCTGCAAAACGTTCCCATCCCCTTCTAAGTACCAGGTCCAGGTTGTCCAGCGCCAGGGGTACGGCTTCGGTCAGGTAAAACGGAATATCAAAAGAAGACAAGATCGTTAAATCCTGTTCATAGTCTCTTGTCGCTTGCTCAACATCCGACTCATTAAAGGGGAGATGGTCTGAAGCGTAGGCGAAACTTCGGTCGGCTTTGTCGCTGTCGAGTACCATTACTTCCTTAAAGGCTTTTGATAATGCGGCGACAACCCGGGCCGGGGTAAGGTTATTATTCTGCAATGGGCCGCTCAATTGCACGGTGATAACTCCTTTTGCTGTCAGCCGCGATTTTGCGAGCTGGTAGAACTCCTTCGTATGGAGGATGGCTTCCTGAATAGTAAGAGGAGAGGGGATGTCCATAATGATCAGGTTAAATTTTTCGTCAGTGGTTTTCAGGAAATGTTTTCCATCATCGACGATCAGGTTCCAGTGGTCGAGTCCGGACAGTTCTTCAATCGGAGTAAAAAACTGTTGTCCTGCCAACAGGACTCCAGCATCTAGTTCAACCGATTGTATGAATTGTGAATGGGGATAAACTTTGGGGATAGAAGACAGGGTGCCGTTTCCGATAATCAGGGTTTTTTCAGGTTTAATGAGTGTGGCTGGAATTTCGGCGATGTAGTAATTCAAATCTTCCAGGTCCGAAGCGTTGAGATTGAGGAGTCCGTCTAAATAAGGGTAACGTTCGCCATCTTTATCTTTGATCACTTCGACCTTCTGGTAGGCGGAGTTGATGGAAAACAGGGTTTCCGCTTCATCGAGGTGGTGTTTGTACTCATAAAGCAGGGCGGTGGTACGCAGGTCTATATGTTTGATGGAACTGCCCGCGATAACCGCTATCAGCACAAAAGCTACCGTCCAGGATTTTTTCTGCAATGCCAGTTGAATGACAATTGCGAGCAGGACCCAGTAAATGGGAATGATAAATTCGACACCTTTATTCCAGCTCAGGCTGACGATGGCGAACCCTACCGCGAAACCGGCTAGTTCCATGGAATAAAGAACCTTCATTTTTTGTATGGCGTTATCCGGATTTGAGATTCTTTCATTTATCAGTCGTGGCAGAAACACCGCGAAGATGGAACTGAATATCAAGGCGTAGATAAACATTAAAGCCACGTACCAGGTTCCGTTCAGATCGAACTTTGCAATCCCTACCGCGAACATCCTGTAAGAGAAAGGAAACGTCAGGTGGAGAAAAGCGATGGTGAGAAATGATGTCTCAAAAAATTTTTCTGAAAATTTCAGTGACAGAAAATAACCGATTGAGAGTCCCAGAAAAAAAAGCCGCCGTTACCAGGACAATCACCACCTCTTCTCCGTACAAAATGGTGACAAAATCGCGGATCATCACGAATTGAGAGATACTCAGGCAGGCTCCTACCAGGAAAAGGAGAACAGGTTCTCTGAGGATGTGGTAACGGTTCACAGGTTCAGCCTAGCAGGTATGTTGCATGAGGGGTTATAAATCACCCCAGCCCCTGTGGTATTTTTCATTTGCTTCCTGCCTCGAAGCGGGTACTTTAAAAAAAGGAGTCCATTGAAGCTTCCCCGTCTACGAAGGGGGGCAGAGAACCTCCGCCGGCGTGGTATTCGTCCTTAGCTTTCATGCCCCGAAGGGGTATAAATTGCAATATCTTTACCCTACCCTTGCAGGGCATGAAGTTTGTGAAAGAGATATCACATGCGGCAAATATTTACTCGGCTCAACGAGCCATTGCTAGTCGGCCCCACGCCTAGTGGAATGATTCTATCAGGAAGTCAAAATTGCTGGAAGGAGTGTTTATAACAGGGTTTGTTCAGGCAGGCAGTTGGCACATATCCTGTTTTTGGAGATTCGATTTACTTTTGGAGTTTCCGTTTGAGGATCCATTTTTGCCATTAGGCTGTTGATAGCGAAACACCTTACCTTCGTAATTGGTGATCACC
>Ga0310122_10001942_pt1 | contig 13184 bp, 11 predicted proteins | sample CB6_Bottom_1051__FD_203503 | JGI IMG/M metagenome (GOLD analysis project Ga0310122, IMG submission 203503) | Marine microbial communities from Western Arctic Ocean, Canada - CB6_Bottom_1051 | ecosystem: Environmental > Aquatic > Marine > Oceanic | place: Canada: Western Arctic Ocean | collected...
CCAAAGCTGGAACTACCCTTATGCACGTGTTGAATCGACCCGTCTTCGGTGCCCTTGCGCTCGCGCTCCTGACCCTCCCAACGTCGGCGACAGCCCAACTCCAGGCCCCCAATGGGGTGGTCACGCTAGCGGCCGGTACCGGCGCACCCATCGCCGCGCTGCGTGAGTCTGACACGCTGGTGAATCAGTTGACGCGCGATGGGTCGCTTCGGCTCACCGCGCAGACTGATGACCCGCTGGCGCCGGACCGTTCGCACGAGCGGCTGCAGCAGTTTCACGAAGGGGTCCCGGTCTACGGGGCGGAAGTGACGCGCCAAACGGCACGTGGACTGCCCGTTTCCCTGTTCGGCACCGTGCACCTCGCGATCGATCTGGAGACCACCCCGGAGCTCTCGGCCGACGACGCCACCGCGGTGGTTCGAGGGCTGAGCGGCCGGACACTGTTCCGTTCGGAGCCTCCACAGTTGGTGGTCCTCCCCGACAGAACCAACCCGGGCACCTACCGGCTGGTCTACGAAGCGCGGACGTTCACCGGCTCGCAACTCATGGTCTATTTCGTCGACGCGGCGACGGGCGCCCTGGTCTGGTCGTACAACGATCTCAAGACACAGCAACCGGTCTTACCGTGCGCGCAGTGCGTCATCGGCGAGGGACTCGGGATCAAGAGCGATCGCAAGAAAATGAGCGTCACGACCGTGGGCGGTGCGTTCCTCGCGCACGATCAGCTTCGCCCGGCGGAGGTGTTCACGTTCGACATGGACGGCGATCTGCCCCGCACCCAACTGGTGCTCAACGGACTTGCGCCACTGTTCGACGCGGACCTGTCGACCGATACCGACAACCGATGGCTCGACGGCGCGAGCGTCGACGCGCACGTCGGCATGGGGTGGACATACGACTACCTGTCCATACGCTTCGGCCGTCAGGGCCTGAACAATCAGAACGTCCGCATGGTCAGCCTGGTCCACCCCGTGAACCGAGGGGATCTCTTCTCGGCGACCGCCGAGGAGATCGGGCTGTTCTACCTCAACGCGTTCTACTGCGGGCTCTGCGGTCCCGATGGGGTTGGCGTCGTGGTCTTCGGCGAAGGGCTGCCTCCCAACATCCTGCTTGGAGGCCAGCGATTCAACTTCTTCTCCGGCGCGCTCGATATCGTGGCCCACGAACTAGCCCACGCGGTCACGGATTTCACCTCCGCGCTGCTCTACATGGACGAGTCGGGCGCGCTGAACGAAGCGTTTTCAGATGTCATCGGAGTCGGCGTAGAGTTCTACGCGGAGTCGTTGTTCCGTGACGGGGCCGGCGTCGCCGACTATGCGCTTGGCGAGGACGTCATCGAGCCGGGTGGCATCCGCTCGCTCGCCAACCCCATACAGTTCGGCGACCCAGATCATTACAGCCTACGGTTCCTCGGCAAGGACGACAACGGCGGGGTGCATACGAATTCGCTGATCCCGGGGCACGCCTTCTATCTCGCGATCGAGGGCGGCACGAATCGAGTGTCCGGGCTGAGCGTCGCCGGGGTTGGCGGCGACAACCGGGAACAGATCGAACAGATCTTCTTTCGAGCGTTCACCGTCCTGATGACCCGGACCTCCGACTTCGCGGCCGCCCGTGCCGCCACCATCCAGTCGGCGCGCGACCTCTATGGCGTCAATAGCGCGCCGGCGCGCGCCGTCACCGAGGCCTGGACCGCCGTCGGGGTGAACTGAAGAACCGAGTCCCAATCGAAGGAGCAAGACAGGTGCGAACTCGGCAAGCTATTTCCTTGTGTCGCGGAGCCTTGGCGCCGGCCCTCTGGCTCATCGCCGGACTGCTGGTCGCCGCGCCTGAAGCGGCCGCGCAGCTGGCACCGACCCACCGCATCGTCGCCCGACTCGACTCCGGATGGCGGCCAGCCTCACGGACCTTCGCGGGCACGCGGATGTTCACGGCCCATCAGGAGCAGGGGCAATTCGAAGCGGACTACGAGCTCAAGGACGGCGGCGTCATCGATGGGGGCATCTCATTCCGCCTGTGGCGCAACCTCGGGATCGGGTTCGACGTGTCCCGTTTCCGCACCATCCACGGAGCCCGGATCGCCTCCGAAGTGCCGCACCCGTTCTTCTTCGATCTGCCACGGAGGACGACGGGCCGCGCCGGTGGTCTCGAGCGCCAGGAGCTTGGCTTCCACATCCGGGCGCTCTGGGTGTCTCAGTTCGCTGACTGGCTGGTCGTCTCCGTCTCAGCCGGTCCCAGCATCATCAGTGCAAAGCAGGACCTGGTCACGACGGTTCAGCACACCGAGGTGGGATTTCCGTTCAGCGACCTCGTCTTCTCCGGCCACACGGTGAGCGCGCAGTCGGAAACGACCACGGGTCTCAACGGCGGCGTCGATATCGACTCATTCTTCCTCCACCGACTTCCGTTCCTTCGCAGATTCGCCGCGATGGAGCGTATCGGCGTGGGTCTGCTGGCACGCTACGTGCGCGGCGTGGTCACGCTTCAAGTCGACGGACAACCGATCGAGGTAGACCTCGGAGGACTGCAGATTACCAGCGGTGTGCGCTTCCGCTTCTAAGGTTTTCGGACGAGGCGCCCGTCTGGCGGTGTTGCTTCCTCGGTCACAGGCCGCCTGCCTGCTCCCTCGTCGCGCCTAGCCAGACAGACGCCTCGTCAGAAAACCCCCTCGGACCTTTTTCAGCAAGTGGCTAGGTTTCAGTCCCGGCCGCCTAGTCGCGCATTGTCGCGCGCCGGGATCCCTTGTTCGTAGCCGCGGGTCTGTAGGCCCGAGCCGGACTGACGGCAGGCGGCTACATACTTGTTTCTGAGGAGGCGAACGCCACGCACCGGCAACCACTCAGCGCCGCCCGCCGACACTTGCCTACTGCGCCAGTAGTTCGATCAGCGACAACGGGTCGACTCGGGCGCCGTTCAGACGCAGGGTCCAGTGCAGATGCGGACCGGTCACGCGACCGGTCGCGCCAGCCTGACCGACGGTCTGGCCTGGTTCGACCAGGTCTCCCTTGTCGACCAAGATCTTCGAGAGGTGGGCAAAGTAGGAATACAGTCCCCAACCATGGTCGAGGATGACCGAACCACCGGAGAAGTAAGTATCGCCGGTCAGCACCACGCGACCCACGTTCGGCGCGACAACCGGAGTGCCCTCGGCCGCCCGGAAGTCGGCGCCGCTGTGGGGACTCCGCGGTTGGCCGTTGAACACGCTGCGGCTGCCGAACGCGCTGGTGGCGCGTCCCGGCACCGGGGTGCCCCAGGGGCCACGCCACAGGCGTTCGTCCGAGGCATCGGCGAAGATGGCCTGCTGCTCTTGGGACTCGCGCGCGATCCGAGCGCTGACGTCGGGGGGCGGTTCGACATATCGCGGCGCCACGGTGAGTTGCCGCGTCGGATACGCCTTGTCCTCGACCACGAGCGGGTAGTCGCGCTCGACCGGAGTACCAGCGACCGGCGTGATCTGCAGGGCCAAGTCGTAGGACCCGGGCTCGACCAGTAGATCGACGCCAACCAGACCCTCCCAGGACGTATCGTCGGCCTGATAGAAACGCACGATCCCGCCAAACACGGCGCCCCGAATATCGGACACCGGCACCGACGGCACGACCCTGACGAGTACCGCTTCGCCCGGGAACACCCCGCGTGCTTGATGGGTAATCTCAGCCCTGAACGACTGGGCCGCGGCCGGGGTCGGGAGCCAGAGCAACGCGAACGCCACCGTCCTGATCAGGGCACTCCACACCGCAGGGCGGAGGGCCGCATGACTCGGACGGGGTGGCATCGGATGCGTGAACACGGAACTACTCCAAGCGACGAGTGGTGTATCGCTCCGCGTTAGCCGCCGAACAGCGTCAGGTCGAACACGCGGGCCATGATGAGAATGACCGTCAAGCCGGTGAACACCGCCAGACTCAGCCAACTGAACCAGATGACCGGCTTCGACGGATAGAACGCCGTGTCGGTTTTCGGAATCACGGTGAGGCAGTAGTACACGTTGAGGAAGAAAATGATGGGCGCGATAAAAAACGCCAGCGCCGACGACACCAGCACCAGGAACACCGGCCGCGGCACCCCCGCGATGATCAGCGTGGCGGCGATCAACGAGTAGAACATCGTGATCCGGTAGATGTTGTACTCGGACGACGCCGTTCCCCGGTGCGCCGTGGTCAACTCGTGCGCCGCGATGCCCGGCAACGCGGCGGTCGCCCTGAAGAGGTTGCGACAACAGGCCGCGACCACTCTGGGCCACCCATCGAAGTAGTTGAACGCGGTGGAGAACGTGGCCGCGAACGCCCCACCCAGAAACACGAACATCATGCCGGGGCCGACGCTGTCGGTGAAGATGCGCGCGATCTCGCCAATGACGCCGGTGCCCGACACGTCGCTGGGATAGAGCCACACGGCCGCCAACAGCAGAAAGATAGTCGCCAACAGGAATGACACGATGTGGCCAAGCGTGAAATCGAGAATGCCGATGCGGAACCAGCGCCGGCAGTATTCCTGCGCGTGCGCGGGCAGCTTCGACACGTCGACACTCAGATCGGACTTGGTCGAGCTGAACGCATCGAAGGGGCGCGCCAAGCCTTGCTTTTCAAGCTCCTCGCGAATCCGCCCCATGCCGACCCGTTTCGCTTTCCCCCACTCAGAGGCCTGGAGCGAAACGTCCATACCAGTCGGCAGCAGTCCGAGAAAAGCGGCAATGATCAGCCACGACCCGCCCGGGATCTGCACCCTGAAGAATTCTCCCATCGCCGACAGCGGCGCCGGCTCGACGGCGTAGACCCCGACGGTCGAGACGAACAAGATACCGGCCAGTATCTTGGTAGACAGCTCGACGATGGCGTATCGACCGTAGAGGATGATGGCCACCGCCAGGGCGCCCAGCCCGAGTCCATACACCCAACTCGAGAACCCGAGTCCGAGATACTCGGAAAACACGAAAAACAGGACCGCCGCGGCCGCCGCCAGCCGGCCAGCCTGACCCAGCGCGCACTGAATCAGCGTCGTGACGAGGACGTACCAGACCGGCCATTTACCGGGCGCGGTGGAGTAGGCGTCGAGCATGCTCCGACCGGTCGCGTTTGTGAACCGGAACGCCATCTCGAAGCCGTAGTACTTGAAGATATAGGCGACCGGGATACACCAGAGCAACGCGTACCCGAACCGTCCACCCGCCGCGGGCGCGGTCACCAGGTGGCTCGTGCCGATACCCGTCATCATCAGAATGAGACCCGGACCAAAGTGGCGGAGCATACCGCGAGGACTGGTTTCCGGCAGCGGAAGCGAGTTGAACCCGTCTGACTTGTCCGACATGCGCGTCATCCTACCAGAGTCGGAAGCACGATCCGGAATCGCGAGTGAGACGTCTGAGATTGAGATCGAGTGGCGGGGCCGCACGGTCGATCCGGCGGGACGGAGGCGGTAAGATGGCTCCGAAGCTCCGGGGCGCGGACTCGCGTCGGAGCCGGGAGGACGCCATGCGCGAACACCGACATTCCAGCCAAACAGCCGGACGCACCGCGAGCCGCTCGGTGGCCGCGGTGCTGATCATATTCATGATCGGGTGCGCGTCATCGATCACCCGAGATACCGAACCGGGGCGCGACGCGGCGGGCAACATGGGAGCGGTCACCGCCGGTCACCCGCTCGCGGCGGAAGCCGGTCTGGCCGTCTTGCAGTCCGGCGGACTGGCGATGGATGCCGCGATCACCGCCGCCGCCGTGCTCGCGGTCGCCCGCCCGCACATGAACGGGATCGGCGGCGACATGTTCCTGCTCTATCACGACTCGGCCACCAGGCTCACCTATGCGCTCAACGGCTCGGGCAAGTCGGGTAGCGCGAAGACCCTCGAGGAACTGAAGGCGGACGGCCTGGACCGCATGCCGAGTTCCGGTCCACTGAGCGTCTCGGTGCCAGGTGCGGTCGGCGCCTGGTCTGAAGCGTTGCGCCGCTTCGGAACCATCTCGTTTGCCGAGGCCCTGGAACCGGCGTCCAGACTCGCGCAGGCCGGTCTGCCAGTATCTGAACGACTGGCGTCGGACATCGCTGGTGCGGAAGCCAAGCTCCGAGAGGAGCCGGAGGCGGCGCGGATTTTTCTCCCTGGTGGACGCCCGCCTCAGCCCGGTGATGTCCTGGCTCGACCCGACCTGGCGCAGACCCTGCTGACGCTCCAGGAAAAAGGCGCCGCGGAACTGTACGACGGGGCGCTGGGTCGCAAGGTCGTGCGCTTCATTCAGGACCGTGGCGGTCTGGTCAGGCCGAACGACATGACCATGTACATGCCCGAGTGGACGCAGCCGATCAGCGCTCGTTACCAGGGGTTCGAAGTGCAGGTCGCCCCCCCGAACAGCCAGGGGGTCACGCTCCTCGAAGAACTCGCGATGTTGCAGCACCACGACCTGGCCGCCCTCGGACATAACAGCCCGGACTATCTACACACCATCTCCGAGGCCATCAGACTGGCGTTCGTCGACCGCGACCATGAGGTGGCTGACCCGCGCGCCATGCGTGTGACGACCGACGAACTGCTCGAGCCCGATCGCATTCGGCAGCTCGCTGGTTCGATCACACCCGATGGCCGCGCGCCGTCGCTCGACGTGGCGACCAGTCCAGATCACCCGAACACGGTCTACGTCATCGCCGTCGATCATTACGGCAACGTGGTGTCGCTGATTCAGAGCCTGTTCGCCACCTTCGGCTCGGGGTTGGTCGTGCCCGAGACTGGCATCGTGCTCCAAAATCGTGGGTCGCTTTTCCGGTTCGAAGAAGACCACCCGAATGTCTTCGCGCCGCGGCGACGCCCGTTTCACACTCTGTGCCCCGTCATTGTGCTCAGCAACGATCTGCCCTGGCTCGCGGTCGGCACCCCGGGCGGCGACGGCCAGACCCACACCCTCACCCAGGTCATCAACAACATCGCGGTGTTCGGCATGACGCCCCAGGAGGCGATTGACGCCCCGCGGCTTCGCCGTCTGAACGACGGGTCGTTGGCGATCGAGGAAGCGGTGCCCCAGGAGGTCCGCGACGCCCTCGCAGCTCGCGGTTACACCGTGCACGCCCGCAGCGGCCTCACCGCCGAATTCGGCGGCGCTCAGGCGGTGCTGGTCGACCAGATTTCCGGCCGCCGACGCGCCGGCGCTGACCGCCGACGCGAAGGCTGGGCGGTGGCGTATTAATACCCGGAGGTCTCGCCCGCTTTGACCGCCTCCGGCACCGGAGCTTGATACAGCACCCGGCCAACGAAAAAAGGCCCCATGTCTTGGATGTACTCGGAGGTCTGCACGGTGGGGCGCATATCCTTGACGAGCTTGGACAAAGGATAGAGCTCCGGGCCGATCAGGCCGATGACGAACTCGTTGTCGTCGCGGTCGAGGCCGTGGCACTCGAGCCGGACGTCGACCGCGAGTCCCAGGTTGCCGTAGCCGCGGCCGACGGTCCCGTGCTCCATGAGGATGCGGCCCTGGTCGCCCCGTGGCAGGCGGTTGAACGCACCGATCCGACGGAGCGGATACCAGATGCCCCATGGGTAGTCGGGGTTCAGAGCATGTCGCCGCACTTTGTGCAGCAGGAAGTCCGTCAGGTCCGCTTCACGACCACCCGCATAAGTCCGACCGATCATCGTGAAGTCGGGCAACGGCGTGAGCTCGGCGAAGGCCGGCCCGGTGAGCAACGTCCGACCGGCGTCCGCGAACAAGTTCGGATCCTCCGACATCAGCACCACGCCGACCCCGCGTGGATCGTTCAGATTGGCGTAGACCACGGCTTCAAGCCCGCTGTCTCGTACGGCCGAGACCACCGCACCGGTATCGAGACAGTCGGTAAGGACGTGCAGTTGCACGAACAAACGCGTGTCGAGGGTCTGCGGTTCGCCGCGCACGGTCGCACCATGTTCGACAAGGTCGGGCACGAACGTCTCCATCGTGGATGGAGGACGACCGCCGTGGGTGGGAGGAGCCGGAGGAGCGTCGATCTTCTCAGTCATCGTGTCGGTGATGTCCTTCACAAACGTGGGGCGACCATTCTACCCGAGTCGACGTCCTACTCTGTGGCGCCGGAACCTGGTTGGTGTGGGTTCCGCGCCGGGTCACGCCGACTGGCACCGGCGGGCTCCCCGATTGCCGACGTCCGTTCCCAATGGTAGTGTCGATGTGACGCGCATGCGCATTCACGTGATCACCTTCGGAACGGCCATGCTGCTCGTATCAGCAGTGGGGCTGATTCTGCCAGCCGTCAGCGCCGCGCAGGACCTTGCCGTGGCAGCGGCGGGGGTCGGCGACTCCGCCGAACCGGTTGTGTCGCTGAACCTCGCCCGCGTGAAACGCGGGCTGGCACTGTTGCAAGAACGCGAAGGGGCTGGGTCGCTGTTGCGTCTCGAGTACCGGCTGTCGGTCTACGGTGTCGCACCGAAGATCGAACTCCTGCAAGGATTCGACATCCAGCACGGCGCGGTGCCATTCGGCGGACCGACCCACGCCGACTTCATGAACATGTGGGAGCCGAAGGAGTTCAAGGCCCCGACCATTCCACTGATGCCCCTCCTTCGATGGACGTTCGGACGGTAGCGGCCCGAAGACCATCTTGCGACGCTCTGGTCACGGTAGACTTGTAATTTGGCCCCGGGCGACGGAAAATTGTCGTTCTGTGAAGCGGCAACGCCAGTGTGAGCCCTCCAGAATCTTCGTAACACCTTGATACACATACATTTCAGCCACGCATCGGGCGTGGCCACGGCAACGCGCCGCGCGCCGGCGAGAGGTTCGTCACGCACCGGCCCTTTCGGAGCAGAGGTGACAGAGTGTCTACAGGGTTGAGTGTGTCCGGGGTAGATGGAATTGTGGGCGTCCTGGGTGACGACGCCGCACTGCTCGATCATGAGTGTCAGACAATCCCCGCATCGAGCCTGCACCTTCCGGGTCCAGACTTCATCGACCGCTGTGTCGCCCAGTCCGACCGGCCGGCCCGGGTCCTCACGAGCTTGAGCGCGATGTTCGGATCTGGACGACTCGCGAACACCGGCTATCTGTCCATCCTCCCCGTCGACCAGGGTATCGAACATTCGGCCGGCGCCTCGTTCGCACCCAACCCCGCCTACTTTGACCCATCGAACATCGCCAAGCTGGCGCTGGAGGGCGGGTGCAACGCGGTAGCGTCCACGTTGGGCGTGCTGGGTGCGGTGTCACGGCAGTACGCGCACAAGATTCCGTTCATCATGAAGTTCAATCACAACGAGTTCATCTCGTACCCGAACTCGTTCGACCAGATCCGCTTCGCCAGCGTCGAGCAGGCGTTCGACATGGGTGCCATGGGTGTCGGGGCCACCGTCTATTTCGGGTCGGAGGAATCGAAACGGCAACTGGTGGAGGTGTCGGAACTGTTCCAACAGGCGCATGAACTCGGTATGTTCACCGTGCTGTGGTGCTATCTCCGCAACTCGGCCTTCAAGACGTCGGAGACCGACTATCACACCGCGGCCGACATGACCGGACAGGCGAACCACCTGGGCGTGACCATCCAGGCCGACATCATCAAGCAGAAGCTGCCGGACACCAACGGGGGCTTCAACGCCCTCAAATTCGGCAAGACCCACAAGGCCGTGTACTCAGACCTGACCACCGACCACCCCATCGATCTCACGCGCTATCAGGTGGCCAACTGCTACATGGGCCGGTCCGGTCTCATCAACTCCGGCGGCGCCTCGGGCGGCGAAAGCGACCTGAAGGAAGCGGTGAAGACGGCAGTCATCAACAAGCGCGCCGGGGGCACCGGTCTCATCTCGGGCCGCAAGGCGTTCCAACGTCCAATGGCCGACGGCATTGCCTTGCTGAACTCGATTCAAAACGTCTATCTGGCCGACGGCGTCACGATTGCGTAGAACTGTCCGGCTGTCTCGTCCACAGCTCGAGACGGATCGAGAGTAGAAAGTACTTCTTGCGCAGCGCGACCACGCGGTCGGAATAGCCCGCTTTCGGGATCTCACTCGACCTCAGCTGGGCGCGCAAGTTGCGCAGTTCGTGGCGGTAGAGGTCGTTCACGAACTCCTTCACCAGGGGTGGTGGTGTGTCGGGAACGGGTCGGAGGCCGAATCGCCCCAGTTCCTCCAATATTTTCGGATGGTACGTGTAGGCCACAACGGGTGATTGTACCGTCGAGGCACACCTCGGCGGCAGCGTGGTACGCTACCACCGTGGTGCAGGTCTGCCCTCTTTCGGCACGCGTGCCGGGGCGACTCCCCGCCCTTTTCGTCGCGTTGTGCCTGTCGTCCGGCCCGGCGTTAGTCTCAGCCGCCGAAGCAGGTCAGACAGTCCGAACCGGTAGCGCTGACGCCATCCTCAGACTCCCCGAACCCACGTACCCGGACGTGGTCTCTCTGTCCACCTCTGGCGACTACTCGGCCGCCCTTGCGGGCCTGGCCCGCGCCATCGGCGACACCACGCCTGAACCCCTGGACGCCCTGGTGCTGCGGGCGACAATTCTGAATTCAGCCAGGCACTGGGCGGAGGCGGACGTTGCGTGGCGACAGGTCATCGACCGGGAGGTGTGGATGCGCACCTTCTCACGACGCGCGCTGGTCGCGAGCATGGCGGCTCGGGGCGAACCGACGCTGGCGACGCCGATCCTGTCAGCACTGCACGGCTCGGACCCAATACGTCATCTGGACCTCACGCTTGACGTCGCCGAGGCGCATCTCGCGCGAGACGAGTTTGACCGCGCGTCCGTCCTGTTTCGCCAGGCTCTCTCACAGCAGCGGCGCGGCACGACGGCCGATCGGGCGCGGCTCGGGCTGGCCCGCGCCCAAGAGGGCGCCGGAGATCTGAGTGGCGCGATCGCCACGCTGCGCGAAACCCAGCTCGAACACCGGACGGGAGCCGGCTACGCCGAGGCCCGATCGGCCGAGCGCCGTCTGCGCGAGCGGGACGGAGCGCTACCGGCCCCGTTCACCGCCAGCCAGTACCGCACGTTGACGGGGCGCCTCCGCGGGTATTCGCGCTACGCCGAAGCGGCCGCGATCATCGACGCCTGGCGGGCCGTGGCACCGGACGCCGAGGCCCGTCTCGACGTCGAGCTGATCGGTGTGCTCTACGACAGCCGTGCGAACCAGGAGGCGGTCGCACAGTGTGCCGCCTTCGCCTCGCGCCATCCGTCGAGTCCGCTCCTGGCGGGCGTCAAGCTGACCGAGTTTCGGCTGGCAGTCCGGATGGGGCACACCGACGCGGCCCGGCGCCTCGGGCTCCGCCTGTTCGACGGCGGGGTGCCTGGAGCCACGGCGGCGCAACAGTTCAGTGCCGGTGAACTGCTCGCGGCGTATCTGGTGGCCGTGGGCGACGTGGCGGACGGCCTCGACCTGTATCGTCAGCTGTTTCGGCGGGCTCCGGGCGCTGACGGCCAGCGGATGATGCTGTGGAAGGCGGGGGTCGCCGCGTTGCGAGCCGGTGAGAACGACCGCGCCCTGGTCAACCTCCGCGCCCTGAACCGACGGGGACCGACCGGCGACCTGCAGCCGGCTGGACAGTACTGGCAGTCGATCGCCGAAATGCGGACCGGACAGCCGGAAGCCGCGACCCGTGGCTTCCAGTCGCTGGTCCAGACCCAGCCGTACAACTATTACGGATTGCAGGCCCGCGCGCGGCTGGCGGCACTCGGCGGGGAAGCGGCGGTCCCGGCGCCACCGACCCGTCAGTTTCCTGTCCTCGCGGTCGAAGAATCCTCCCAGACCAGAGCCGAGTTCAAGGCCGCGATGATACTGGCGCGAGCGGGTCTGGCCGTGGATGCCGCCTGGTATCTGCGGCGACTGGTCGAACGGCGGCGCGGCGACCGCGGCCTGGCGCTGCTGGCGGCGCGCGCCTCGGCCGAGGCCGGTGACCACCGCGCCGTCGCGCGTCTCCTGGCGAACAATTTCGCCGACTTTCTGCAGCGCCCGGCCGACGCCCTGCCGGACGACTTCTATGCCCTGGTGTATCCACGCCCGTTCCTCGACGCAGTCGAACGAGCGGCCGGCGGGCGCGACCTCGACCCGGCGTTCATGTTCTCGTTGATGCGACAGGAGTCGCGTTTCGACCCCAACGCGCGATCGTTCGTCGGCGCCCTCGGGCTCTTTCAAATCATGCCGTACACAGCGACGGAACTCGGCCCGCGCGCCGGACTCGACGGGCTGTCAGCGGCCGACTTCGAGGATGAAACGGTGTTGCTTCAACCTCCGGTGAACGCGGCGATAGCGGCCACGCTGGCCGGTGACCTGTTCGCGATGTTTGGCGGCGCCCTGGCGCCGGTGATCGCCTCCTACAATGCGGGCGAGGAGCGGGTGGCTATTTGGTGGGAATCGGCTCGGGACCTGCCCGAGGATCTCTTCGTCGACACCATCCCGTACAGCGAGACCCGTCGGTTCGTCCGCGAGGTGCTAGCCAACGTGGCCGGATACCATCGAGTCTACGGCTCGAATTCCGCCCCGTAGGTTGTGTTTTCAGCACTCTGCCAGGGGTGTCGCTCCGACAATCGGCGGTCTACGCGAACGGATCCTCGTCGGCCGACGGCCCGTAAATAGATGGGACCGGTACGTCGTTCAAGCGGAGATACACGCCAAGCTGGGCCCGGTGGTGGATCAGGTAATTCATCACGAAGCTGCGTATCATGGCGACCCGCGGCATGCTGAACGTGGTGAGCCCATTGTGGAGCAACGTCCAAGGTTGCATCAGGGTCTCGTCGGTGGCGCCCGCAATCGCAGCCCGGGCCTCCCCCACGTTCTTGTCAAATATCGCGAGCAGCTCGTCCACACTCGTCGGCGTCGGTGGCGGCGCCATCGGCTCACCACCCGGTGCCAGGTCGAGCTCGTCCGTGCTAATGGTCATCGACGCCCAGCCCACCAGGTTCGCGATGTGCCCGGCCAGCCACATCATCGACCCCGACTTCTCGTGCGGCCGCCAGTCGAACTTGTCGGCCGGCACCCGTTCCAACGTCTTCCGAACGCCGATCATCTCCTGATCGAACTCCGGAAGCAGCGCGTCACTGATAGCCATGTAGTTCTCCTGTCTCTAGGAAGCCGCCTCGGAGCCGTCTAAGTACTAGTGGATCGTCCCGTAAATAACTGTACATATAAGTGGTCGTCGGTCACTATGGTGGGATGAGTAATCCGGCAGCAGCTTTGTCTATCACCGCGGAGGCTCGAGGGCTCCTGGAACAGTGGGCCCGGAGTACGG
>Ga0310122_10001943_pt1 | contig 13176 bp, 11 predicted proteins | sample CB6_Bottom_1051__FD_203503 | JGI IMG/M metagenome (GOLD analysis project Ga0310122, IMG submission 203503) | Marine microbial communities from Western Arctic Ocean, Canada - CB6_Bottom_1051 | ecosystem: Environmental > Aquatic > Marine > Oceanic | place: Canada: Western Arctic Ocean | collected...
CACCTGAAGGCAGGATCGCGACAGATTTGCGCAACGGGCCTGCGGTATACCCTACGAGGGGAAAAGGCTTAATAGATGGTCTCAGTTCGCCGGCAACACTGACGACCATCGCTTTCGGTCTGACTCTTCTCTTCACGAGTACACCCGTTTGCTCGCAGAGCGCACTCTCCGACATCCCGGAGTACCGGGAGTTCCCCGTGGTAGGCAGCCGGGTTGCGGTCTGGGTCGTTGCCCAGCTTCATCTCATGTTCGCCGCCTTCATTCTCGGTGTTCCGATGTTTGCCGTGATCATCGAGTTCGTCGGCGTGCGCACCGGCGACCCTCGCTACGATCGGATGGCCAAGGAGTTTATCAAGCTGTGTCTTGTGGCCTTCTCCACCACCGCTCTGTTTGGCGCCGTGCTCGTGTTCCTGATGATCGGATTCTATCCCCGCTTCTTCGGTTACTTGAGCAATATCTTTGCTCCCACGTACGTAATCTACGCGGCGCTCTTCTTCGGAGAGACCTTCAGCCTTTATCTGTATTGGTACACGTGGGACCGGCTGATGAAGGTGAAGTGGCTGCACCTGACCTTCGGCGTACTGCTCAACGTCTTCGGTACGGCGATCATGTTTGTGGCCAATTCCTGGCTCACCTTCATGACCAGCCCATCAGGGTTAGACGAGCAGGGGGCTCTGGTCAGCCTGGGGGATGCGGTATACAACTTCACCTGGATGCCGATCAACATCCATCGTTTCATCGCCAATATCGCCTTCGGGGGAGCGGTCGTAGCGGCTTACGCGGCGGTCAAATTCCTCACTGCCAAGAGTGCTTCGGAAAAGGCCCACTACGACTGGATGGGGTACACGGGAAACTTCATCGCCGTCTGCGCCCTCATCCCCTTGCCCTTCGCCGGATACTGGCTTGCCAAGGAGATTTACGAGTTCAACCAGACCATGGGCATCAACATGATGGGCAGCCTGTTCTCCTGGCTCTTCATCATTCAGGCGGTCATGATCGGCGTGCTCTTCCTGGGGGTGAACTTCTATCTGTGGTCGGGGATGGGCCGTATCAAAGGCGCCGAGAGATACAGCCGTTACCGGCCCCTCGTGTTCGCGGTCCTCATTGCCTGCATCGGCGTGTGGGCAACTCCAAGGACCCTGATCCTGAGCCAGGTGGAGAAGGCGGCCATCGGCGGCGAACACCATCCTCTCGTGGGGGTCTTCGGGGTCATGTCGGCCAAGAACACGGCCGTAAACCTCATTATCCTCACCACCTTCCTGAGCTTCCTTTTCTACCGCCGAGCCGGCAAGATACCGACCGTGAGCTGGGCAAAGCCCGTAAACGTCGTCGTGGCCTCTATCTTCGCTGCCGCCGCTGTCGCCGTGATCTATCTTGGAGTCATGGGGTATTACGTGCCCAGCCTGCAACGGGTGAACCTCCTGACCCCTGGACAGGTGGGGGTCGTTCTGGCTGTGCTGTTCTTGGTGACCGTCATCGATGTCATCCTCTACCGACGGGCTTCGTCCACCGGCGAGGTGCAGTGGGGTAAGATGACGGACCAGTCCCAGTACATTCTTATACTACTGGCTGTCACTTTCTGCTCCATGATGGGACTCATGGGGTATGTGCGGTCCGGCATCAGGGAGGACTGGCATATATACGGCGTTATGAGAGACACGTCACCAGATGCCTTTACCCCGACAATCGGCGTCGCCTCCAACATCATCGCTGCCATCGTCATCATCTTTGGCGCTTTGATCTGCTTCATCTTCTGGCTCGGATCCATGGGGGACAAGAAGGAGGAGGCCGCCAACTGAGGGCGGACGAGGGATCCATGCTCCAGGCAATCAAGATTCTCATATTCGCTTTTCTCCTGGTGAGCCTGGGGGCGTTCATAGTGGGAGCGGCCCCTTTTCCCCTGGCCGACCAGGACCTCCTGCCGTGGTCGGTGTGGGTCTTCCTGGCTATCTGCGCCAATATGGCGTTGTGGCAGAAACTGATGCGGGTGGCGACCTTCACGCTGGCCGTAATTTGGGGCTACGCCCTGCTGGGCAATCTCATCCCCCAATCCAGCTCCGGCCCTCGCGTAGCCGTGGGTGACATCGAGCGCACTCCGGAAGCTTTTGTCGCGGCGGGCAAGACGATTTTTTACGGCAGTGGGAAGTGCTCAACCTGCCACGTCATCGGGGCGTCGGCGACTACGCCGCGTTGTCCGGACCTGAGCGGTATCGGCATCAGTGGCGGAGGGCGCCGGGATGGGATGTCGACGCGGGACTACTTGGTTGAATCGATGTACCTACCCGAAGCCTACCTCGTAAAGGGGTATGGCAATATCATGCCCCCGGTGTGGAAGCCTCCCATCGCCCTCTCCCCCTTGGAGATCGAGACCCTGGTCGCCTTTCTCCAGAGTCTGGGCGGTGAACCGGATGTGACCGCCATTGTGCCCCCCATAGACATTGACACCGCCGCGGCAGTCCCTGAGAGGGGCCCGCAGGGAGACCCAGAGGCTGGTCGACTGGTCTTTGTCGAGGAGCTGCAATGCAACAAGTGCCATCGCGTCGGCGCCGCCGAGGTTGCGCTGGAGGTCGGTCCCAACCTGACCGAGATCGGAGCCCTCAACACGCTGGACTACATGGAGGAGTCGATCCTCGATCCCAACGCCAAGATCGTACAGGGCTACGGATCGACAACGCTCAGCCTGACCAACGGCGAGCAGCTCACCGGAAGGCTCGTGCGGGAAGAGGGTGACACGCTGGTGCTGCAGCTGGACGTGGAGGAGGAGGACGACGACGACTGGGGTTGGGGCGAGGAGGAAGATGAGGAGGAAGATGAGGAGGAGGCGGAGGTGGAGGAAGTGGCAGAGGATGACGGGGAGGCCGACGGTGCCGAGCGACTCGTCCAGCGTCGCGATCTGGCGCTTCTGCCGATAGCCGATATGCGGTCGATTTCCGCACGAGGGTACTTCTGGATCAGCGCCGTCGTCGGCGACAAGAACGTAAGCGGCCCGATAGAGGGCGAGGACGAGGTCAGCCTGACGATTGGCAGCGCCGACACAACCCTGACGATCGCCAAGAGCGATCTCTCCAGCGTTACCGGGCGCCGTCTCCTGCTGCAGTCCAAGATGCCCAAATTCGACGACGTCATCACCGTGAGGCAATTCCGCGATCTGGTCGCCTATCTGGCCAGTCTCAAAGGCTCGGTGCCCGAAAGCGTCGAATGAGCGGGTCATGAGGCAGCTCTCTATTTTCTCAAAGGCGATAATCCTCGTCGCTGTCTGCTACATCGGACTGGCCTACGGCATCCGGCCACCGCTGCCAGGGAGTATCCTCTACCTGTATATGGCTCTCATCATCATCGGGATCCTGTCGCAGATCGGCGTCGAAGACGAAAAGCTCAGGGAGTTCGCCCGACCCATCGTGGAGCTACTGGCCGACAAAGACAAGGCCCGTCGTCGCCTCGTTGTCTTCACCCTTCTGCCCCTGACGGTGGCCTTTTTCGTGTATTCCAGCACATCCGTCAGCAGCAATCCCCCGGCTGAGCTGAGAACCGTTCATCCAGCGCCTCCGGCGACGATTCAGTTCCGCGGCCGCGACCTCGATCTCGCCGAGCTGGAGAATCCCCTGCGTCACGATGTCGAGGATTTCGACAGGCACGTAGAGGTGGGACGAGCGATTTACTATCAGAACTGCCACTTCTGCCATGGCGACGACCTGGACGGCGACGGCATGTTCGCCCACGCCTTCAATCCTCCACCTGCGGACTTCAGAGATTTAGGCACCATCGCCATGCTCCAGGAATCGTTTGTGTTCTGGCGCGTGAGCAAGGGAGGCCCGGGCTTGCCCGACATCTCGGCGCCGTGGAGTTCGGCCATGCCCGCATGGGAGGAGCTGCTCACCGAGGAGGAGATCTGGCAGGTCATCATCTTCATTTACGAGGCTACCGGCCAGGTGCCGCGGACGTGGGAGTGATGAGGATGCCAGTTTCGAGACGAATCGCCCTGTTTGCGGTCGCCGCCTGTGTGCTGGAGGCATCGGCTGGGATAGAGCAGGCCCAGGCTCAGGCCACAGCCGGGGACTTGGGGTCTGTAGGGAGCGGCAAGATCGTCTACGACGACAAGTGCGCACACTGTCACGGCGCAGAGGGACGGGGCGACGGCGCCGGGGCCGATCGTCTGAGCCCACGCCCGCGGGATTTCACCCGGGGGTTATACAAGATCCGTTCCACCGAATCCGGGGAACTACCTACAGACGACGACCTGCTCCGCATCGTCACTGAGGGCATGCCGGGTACCTCCATGCCGGGTTGGCCAGGGCTCAGCGATGATGAGCGGCGTGCGGTCGTGGCGTACATCAAGACCTTCTCGAAGCAATTCGAGCGCGCCACCGCCCCATTGGAGATAGCGATCGTGGACAAGGTTTCCCCTTCTGAGGAAAGCGTGTCAGAGGGACGAAAGGTCTTCGAGATGCTCGAATGCGCCAAGTGTCACGGCCAGGAGGGACGCGGCAACGGTCCTTCGGCTCTCAGCCTGGTGGATGAGTGGAATTATCCGACGCGACCAGCTGATCTGACCATGAGCTGGCGATTTCGGGGCGGGAATGAGACAGAGGATCTGTACAGGCGCTTCATCGCCGGTCTGGCGGGGACCCCCATGCCCTCGATCAAAGAGAGCTTTCCGTTGGACATGGAGGTCGAGGACATTCAGATCATGATCGAGGACGAAGAGGAGATCTCTCCTGAGGATCAAAAGAAGTACGACGACGCCATGCGCGCCATTCGCGTCAAGACCTGGCACCTGGCCAACTATGTGCGCTCGTTGTCGCCGGCGGAGAATCCGGAAGCGGCCATCGTCCTGAAATCTGCGCTCGTGGAAGGCGAGTTGCCGCAGGGAGCAGATGACCCGCGCTGGGGGGCAGGGGAGGGCGCGATGTTTCCCCTTGCAGGGCAGGTGATCATTGAGCCACGCCTCTTTGCCCCTACCGTGACGGACGTGTTCGTCAAGTCCATGCACAACGGTGAGGAAATGGCGCTTCTCGTGACCTGGCACGATCCGTCGTTGAGCGTCGCCACAGCCGACGACGAGGCAGATGGAGTGGCGACGACGACAGGCGATGATCAGGCTGAGCAGCAGGCACCAATGCTGAACGACGCTTTAGCCGTGATTTTCCCAACCAGGATCTCCGATGGCGCGCGTCCCTATTTCCTCATGGGTGACGCCCGCCTCGCCGCATACGCGTGGGTGTGGCAGGCGAAACTATCTCTGTCGCCAGAGGAGACGGGGGAGGGCCACGGGGACGTCCGGGAGGGAAGGGCGAAGGGTCTGACACGTTTCCAAGAGCAACCGGCCGATGCCCAGGACGTGCGCGGCAAAGTCGCCTATGCCCATGGCCGCTACCAATTATTGATCCACCGATCTCTGGGGACCGAGGATAAGAACGACCTCCAGCTTGAGGCGGGAAAGTTCATACCCATCGCCTTTGTAGCCTGGGATGGGTCCAACGGGGAGGCGGGTACTCAGTGCTCGGTATCCACCTGGTACTATCTGCACCTGGAGGAGCCCGCCAGCAATAGGCCCTACTTTCTCGGCCTCGCGGGCGCCTTGCTGACGATCGCCGTCCAGTTCGCGGCGAGGAGGAGCTTTCGGCGCGCGGGAGCATGACCATCTCGCGTTACGCGAAATGCCCACATATTCAAGGTTTTGATCAAATCAACAGAAAACTCAACTGTAGAAGGAGAATGAGATGGGCGTGGGAAAGTTGTCAATCGCAATTGCCACCGCTGTCGTTCTGGTGGCGGGGCCCGCAGCGCCGGGAAGTATTAGTGGTGTGGTGAAGGTGGATGTGAAGAAGGTCCCGCCGGCAAAGCCGGTGAAGATGGAATCCGATCCCGATTGCGTGGCCAAGCACACGGAGCCACACATGTCGGAGAAGTACATCGTCGATGCCGACAAGAACGTGAAGAACGTCTTCGTCTACATAAAGACGGGCCTCGAGGGGCAGACCTTCGAATCCCCCAAGAGACCTGGGGAACTGGATCAGATCGGCTGCGCCTACGCGCCGCGGGTGATGGGCCTGATGGTGGGGCAACCCCTGAGAATTCTCAACAGCGACCGCCTTCTGCACAACGTGCACATGACGCCCAAGATCAACGAGGAGTTCAACAAGGCCATGCCGGCCCGTGTCAGGAAGATGCCGGTGTCGGGCAAAGTGTTTTCGAAGGCGGAGGTCATGGTCCCCTTCAAGTGCGACGTACACCCCTGGATGAAGGCCTACATCGGCGTCCTACCGCATCCCTTCTTCGCGGTGAGTGCGGCAGACGGCAGTTTTGCCATTGAGGACGTTCCCCCCGGGAAATACACGGTCGAGGCGTGGCACGAGGCCTTCACGGGGCAGGTTCTGGAAATCGAGGTGGCGGAGGCTGACGTGACGGTAAGTTTCAGCCTAAAGCCGCCGCCCCGCAGGAAGAAGAAGTGAGTGAGTGAGTGAGTGAGTGAGTGAGGTCAGAATACCCAACACCTGGCAGATAAGGCGACAGAGTGCATACAAGAGAGGCAGCCCCCATTGGGGGCTGCCTCTCTCATTTTTTTGGGTGGGGGTCGGACGGCAACTATTGCAGGAATTGCACCGGAAGCCGCTCCCAGTCACGGCTCATGTAGTCCTGTAACAGCAGGGCGAGAAAAATCAGCAACATGAAAAAACCGGCGGCGGCATATACCCACATGAGTGGCGTATTGTAGCGGACATGCATGAAAAACAGGACGACCAGCGTCGCCTTGAGAATGGCGATTCCAAGAGCCACGGGAGTATTCAACGCACCTAGTTCGACGAAAGCGGCCAGAACCGTTACCGCGGTGAGGGTGAACAGGCATGCTACTATAGCGGCATACAGTTTTACTGGAACTACATGATGGTCATCCACGGGTCCCGTCCGATCAGATACAGCAGAGGAAACAGGAAGATCCAAACGATATCGACGAAGTGCCAGTAGAGTCCGAAGTTTTCGACGGGTGAGAAATACTCACGCGTATAGGTCCCCCGACGGATCTTTGGGATCATCCAGAGCATGATTCCCAGTCCGATGATCATGTGCAGGGCGTGCATCCCCGTCATGGCGAAATAGAAGGAGAAGAAGATCTTCAGTTGACCTGACCCTTCAAAGGAAAGTCCCGGTACCAGGTTATGGTGGTACTTGTCAGCATACTCGATGGATTTGACACCCAGAAAGGCGATTCCGAGAGCCATGGTAGCCAGGATCCACCGCAGCAGGGGGCCTTTCTCGCCGACCTGGGCGGAGCGAACCGCCATCGCCATCGTAAAGCTGCTTCCGATCAGGATGGCGGTGTTGAGTGCACCTAGCTCGATAGGGAGGTGGTTGCTTCCTTCGGTGAAAGCAGCCAGATACTTGTAGCGGTAAACGGTGTATCCAGCGAACAGTCCGCCGAAGAACATGATCTCCTGGGCGATAAACGCCCACATACCCATATTCGCAGCTTCGTACTGCTGCTGCAGATCGTCGAATTGATGATTTAGAGCTACAGGATGGGCGGGCGAGCTCATCTACTTAGGCCTCTGTGCGCTCTGCTTCTCGAGGGATAGGTGACCCCTCGTCTGGGGCGCCTGGAGTGGCTGGGGTGACATCTTCCTCATCGTACGCGTAGGCTTCCGCGGTTACAATCGGTGTAACATCGAAGTTGTGAGGTCCTGGGGGGGAGGGTATCTCCCATTCCAGCCCCTTGGCTCGCCAGGGGTTCGGGCCAGCCCTGCGATTCATGAACAAGGATAGGATGAGGTAGGTAAATAGAACCGCATAGCCCGCCGCCAGAATCGTAGCTCCTGCTGTGGACATGACATTGAGGACCTGGAATTCCTCCGGATATACGTGATATCTTCGGGGCATTCCCAGATATCCCAGAACGAACTGGGGGAGAAAAGTGAGATTGAATCCGAAGAAGATCAGCACGGCACTGACCTTTGCCCAGCCTTCCGAGTAGGTGCACCCGGTGATTTTTGGCCACCAGAAGTGGAGTCCAGCCAGATACGCCATCACCATCCCTCCCACCATGACAAAGTGAAAGTGAGCGACCACGAAGTAGGTGTCGTGGAGATGGATATCAATGGCGATGGTGGACAGAAACAGGCCGGTCAGGCCCCCTATGAGGAACAGGCCTATAAACCCCATTGCGTAGTACATGGGGCACTCCATGGAAACCGACCCCTTGTACAGGGTGGCGGTCCAGTTGAAGATCTTGACGGCAGTGGGGACTGCGATGAGAAAGGAGAGGAAGGAGAAGACCATGCTCGCGTACATGGACTGTCCCGTGGTGAACATGTGATGTCCCCAAACGAGAAATCCGAGGAGCGCGATAGCGAGGCTGGAAAAAGCGACAAAGGAGTACCCGTAAATACGCTTGCGGGCGAAACAGGCGATGACGTCGCTGATCACACCGAAGCCGGGCACGATCATGATGTACACCGCCGGGTGCGAGTAGAACCAGAACATGTGCTGGAACAGGATGGGATCTCCGCCGAGGTCGGGATTAAAAATCCCGATCCCGAACACGTTCTCCAGGGCCACCAGCAGGAGTGTGATCGCAATCACCGGCGTGCCCAGGATCATGATGATGCTGGTGGCGTATTGGGCCCAGACGAAAAGCGGCAGCCGGAACCAGGTCATGCCCGGTGCCCGCATCTTGTGGACGGTGGTCAGGAAGTTGACACCCGTGAGGATGGAAGAGAAGCCGTTGATGAATACGCCAGTGAGAGCCAGCGGCACGTAGAAGCTGGAGTAAGTGCTGCTATAGGGCGTATAGAAGGTCCATCCCGTATCGACGCCGCCCATGATTATGGCGACTGTGGCCAGGGTGCCGCCAGCCATGAAACAGTACCAGCTCAGAAGGTTGATCTTGGGAAACGCCACATCCCGAGCGCCGATCTGGATTGGCAAGAGGAAGTTCCCCAATACAGCCGGCACGGCCGGAATGAGGAAGAAGAAGATCATCGCCACGCCATGCATGGTAAACAGCTTGTTATACGTCGCGGCTTCGACCACATCCGCCTGGGGAGTCAACAGCTCGAGTCGAATGAGAGTCGCGAAAACTCCTCCGATTATGAAGAAGACGGTCGTCATAACCAGATAGAGTATGCCGATGCGCTTGTGGTCGAGGGTCAAAAGCCAGGACTTGATGCCATAGCTGGCGTTCAGGTAGTGCACCCGTCTGCTGTCGGTTGGGGTGGTGATTGCTGTGTCGGTTGTCATCTCTTACCTATCTGCCTTCCACTGGACCCTACTCGGAATCACTCAGCGACCGAATATAGCTGATGATCTGCAGTAGCGTCTCCTCGCTGAGCTGACCCTGAAAGGTGGGCATAATGGGCTTGTACCCGCCTACAACCTGGCTGCCGGGGTCCAGGATGGAGTTGCGGAGGTAGTCTTCGTCTGCCACCACTTCCTGCCCCGTGGTGAGCTTTACCAGATGGCCGTATATCCCTGACAGTTTGGGACCTCGACCTTGATCGGACTCCTTGTGGCAGGTCTCGCAGCCCAGCTGCTGGAACTGGCGCGCTCCCGCCTCCACCATGGTTTCGCCCGAAACACCCCCGCTCAGCCAGTTCTGGAACTCCTCCTGCTCCATGACCACGACTCTCCCGACCATGCCGGAGTGCTGAGTGCCGCAATACTCGGCGCAGAAGAGATGATACTCACCCACCTTGGTGGCTTCGAACCACATGGTGTTGTAGCGGCCCGGAACTACGTCTTTCTTGGTCCGAAAGGCGGGAATAAAGAACGAGTGGATCACGTCCTCTGACGCCAGCGTCAGCCGTACGGGTTGATTGACGGGCACGTGCAGTTCGTTAATTTCCCGCTTGCCCTCTGGATGTTGGATTTTCCACATCCACTGTTTACCCACAACGTAGATGTCGATGGCGTTCTCAGGCGCTCGGTACATCCTGAAGAAGGCGCCCGCGCCCAGAGAGAAAACCGCGAGTGAGAGGATGAGCGGGATGATGCTCCATGTCACCTCCAGGGCGACGGAGCCTTCGATCGGCCTCGGTCGCTCGTCCTCGGATCGACGTCGGTATTTGAACGAAAACAGCACGAGGAAGAAGACCACTGCTACCGCGAAGAACGCACTCAGACCTAACAACAGGAAGTAGAGGTAGTCTACCTGCCATGCGAAGGTGGAGGCCTGTTCCGGAAACAGGGGGAAGTTATCACTCATCTTCAGTCAGCCATCTTCTTCAGCAACACCCTCTTCTTGGGCAAAACATCCTCTCGGTTCGTTTGTGACCGCGCCAGCAAAGGCAGACTCTATACGGGGGGACTGGCCTGGCCCGGCTCGCCGCGACGATCCCTGCGCAGCATGATGGTCACGAAGGTCGCCATGATCACCACCGTCAGCAGCCCTGCGATGCGGACAGAGTTCATGATGACAAGACCGTATTTTCCAGTGGCCGGATCGTATTGGTAGCACAGCAGCAGGAGCTGGTCTACGGCATTTCCGATCTTGCCCTGTGACGCCTCGACGAGACCCAGTCGCACGTCCTTGGGAGCGTACTCGATGCCGTAGAAGTATCGGGCCAGTTTCCCCTCTGGGGTCAGCAGCATGATGCCGCTGGCGTGCATGTATTGACCGGTATCGGGATCGTATTTGTAGTGAAATCCCACCGCCTCCGTCAAGCGGTCGATCTGCTCCTGACCGCCGGTGAGGAAGTGCCATCCGTGTTGGGCGCTGACCCGACCGTATTGCTCCACGTACTCGCTCTTTTTCGCAGCGGCCAGGGCCGGCGTCTCGCCCGGATCGATACTGACGGTGATGATGTCGAACTCTTTCCCCACATCGAAGGAGAGAATCCGCAGGCTCCGCGTGAGTCCGTTCAACACCTGAGTGCACAATAACGGGCATTCGTAGTACACTAGAGTCAGCACAGCCGGCCTCTCGCCCAAGTAATCGCCGAGGGTGACCTCCTTGCCCTCGGAGTCAAAAAAGGAGAGCTCGAGAGGGACTTGCCCGTCTAGGTCCTGGTCGATACCAATCTGGTCCAGCATTTCCCGATTCAGAGACTGGCCAGAGCACATCGTAACGACTGTGAGGGAGGCCGCCAGAACGGCCCGGAACAGGGTCATGGGCAACAGGGTCATGGGCAACAGTATCATGGCTGCGGCCCTGTGGCTGTTGTGTCGATCTTCGGGAACTTGCCGTGGCTGGCCAGGATGGCGATAGCGCGATTGATGGGAATGCGCACCAGGCCCTGCTCGCGATCGACCCAATCGTAGGTGGTCAGCACCTCCTCCTCGGTTGCCTGCAGCTCAAATCTCTGCTGGGGCGGGTCCAACTGTAACAACGGGCCAGAGGCCTGCTGCCTGGTCTCGGCGAGGGGGTGGGGCTGGCGGTCGAGCAGCATGGGCAGGGAATAATCGAGCACCTTGAAAAGAATGACGATTCCGATGAAGACGGCTACTAGCAAAGCGGCCGTGGCGACGGCCACCTTGCCGAGCATGCTCGCTGACGCATCCGTCGTCTCGTACCCGCGAGCATGCGGTCCATCGCCTTCGGGAGCCACTGGCTCAGCCATGAGCATCCTCGTCGGCAAGTGTCGCGAAATCGAAGCGCGGATCGTTGAGCGGCACAAGTGACCGCTTCTTCAGCTGAGTATAGAAGACCGATAACCAGATGCCGCCCATGGCGATCGGAATCACCAGATCCATCCAGTCGATGCTGAGCTCGGTCTTGTCAAAAGCCGGAGAGGTGATCCAGAACAGATCCACGAGCCGCATGACCATGAGTCCAGCCGCGATGGCGGTCAGAATAGGGATTCTCGCTTTGAGTCGGCTGGAAACCAGCAAGACGAGCGGCAGGGCAAAGTGAAACGCCACCAGGAGATAACCGACGTGCTGCCAGCCACCCTGAAGACGGGCGTAATACCAGGTGATCTCCTCGGGGAGATTGCCGGACCAGATGATGATAAACTGGGAGAAGGAGGTGTAGGCCCAGAGCATGACGAAGGCGAGCATGAAGGTTCCCAGGTCCCGCAGACGGTCGTTGGTCAGCAGGGCGCTCAGGGGCTGGTGACGCGACAGTCGCACACCCACGAGGGTGGCAAAAGCCCAGGTCAGGAGCAACTGCCCGATAATGAAGATGGCAGCGTAGATGGTGGAGAACCAGTGGGGTTCGAGCGACATGATCCAGTCGATGGCGGCAAAGGTGGTAAAGAGCACGAAGACGACCACTCCGGGACCGCTCAATACCTGCATCCTCCGGGTAGGGGAGGTCTCTGTCGTCTGGTCCTGCTGCGCCGTCCACCTGTTCAGGAAAAAAACCAGGACGCCCCACACCAGAAAGTAGACAAAGTAGCGGAGGATGAAGAATGTGGGATTGAGGAATACGGCCTTCTTCTGAAGGATTTCGTCCGCGGCGACAACTTCCTCGTGACTCCATTCGTAGAGCTCGTGTATACCCAGCAGCAGCGGTATCCCCAGCACCAGCATGAGGCCCAGTGTTCTCGTGCCAGCCTCCAGGATGCGGCGGATGGCGAACCCCCACCTTCCTCCCGCCAGGTGGTGTATCATGAGCAGGAGGAGACAGCCGAGCGTCAGGCTAACCCAATAGACAAAGGCCAGCAGATACGATTGGAAAAACTGGCCGTGATCGGAGGAGTAGCCGTAGGCGGCCAGGGCGGCAAACAGAACCCCGCAGATGAGCGCCCTCTTCCTCGAGGAGTCCAATAGCGGTGCCAGGGCCTCGCTCTGGCGGATGATCTCCTCGTTCATTGCAGCTGCCTCTGGTCCTGGGCGGGCAGGTTGTCAAACTCCGCGTTCTGGCTGAATTGCAGGGCCCGCACATAGGCGACTATCGCCCAGCGGTCGGCTACCGGTATTCGAGACGAGTAACTGTACATAGCGCCGAAGCCGTTGGTGATCACGTCGTAAAAGTAGCCAATGGGGGCTTCTCTGAGACGCGTCACGTGATAGGAAGGCGGCTGTTTCAACCCGCGCTTGACGATCATGCCGTTGCCCGTGCCCGTGCGGTCGTGGCACGGAGAGCAGAAGATGTCGTAGCGTTGCTTGCCGCGTTTGAGCAGATCTTCGGTAAGTTCGACGGGCAGGGTCGTGGCCAACTCGCCGTTCACCTTGCCCTCGTACAAGTGAGAGTCCAGCCGGAGCTGTCCCCGCGCCATCGTGCCCTCCACGGGCTGGCGT
>Ga0310122_10001945_pt1 | contig 13166 bp, 10 predicted proteins | sample CB6_Bottom_1051__FD_203503 | JGI IMG/M metagenome (GOLD analysis project Ga0310122, IMG submission 203503) | Marine microbial communities from Western Arctic Ocean, Canada - CB6_Bottom_1051 | ecosystem: Environmental > Aquatic > Marine > Oceanic | place: Canada: Western Arctic Ocean | collected...
TAGCTATTTGGCAGCTGACCGGCGTGTGACCCAACCGCCAATCAGGCGAGAGTCAGCTTGGCGTATTTGGCTAAGAGTTTTTTCTGCCCAACTGTTATGAATCTCACCGTTAGCTTGGCGTCGTCACGCAAAGGTTCGACCGCGACGATGGTGCCAACCCCAAATTGCGGATGCCGGACTTGAGTGCCGGGTCCCACGGCGCCAAGTGATTGGTCTTCATCTTCGTATACGTAAGTTGAGTCGACCGTCTCTTCACCAGACTGCGACTGCCTTGAGCGTCTACTATGAGAGAAGCCTTCCGAACGCCGTTTGGTGCTACGCAACTGGTCCCGTGATGATGTCAGTAGTGATGATGCAAGGTGGTCGACGAGTTCGGCTGGTACCTCGTCAATGAACCGTGACGCCTCACTTGGTTGGTATTCGCCGAACACGCGTCGACGAGCCGAACCGGTAAGCACGAGGCGCTCCTGTGCCCGGGTTATTCCGACGTAGCAAAGTCGACGTTCCTCTTCCAGTTCTTCCTCGTCGTCGCACGAACGGGAGTGTGGGAACAGCCCTTCTTCGAGACCAGCGATGATGACTGTCGGGAATTCAAGCCCTTTGGAGGCGTGGAGTGTCATCAAAGACACACACGCGCTTTCGTCGCCCTCAACCTCATCAGTTTCCGACAGTAACGACAATCTGTCGACGAAGCCTGCGAGGGACGGCTCGACGTCGGCAGTTTCGTATTCGCGTGCAGCTGATACGAGTTCGTGGAGATTTTCGATTCTCGCTTGCGCTTCTTCGCTTCGTTCGTCCTGCAGATCTTGAAGGTAGCCGGAGTGATCGAGAACGCCCTCGATGGTTGCCGAGGCCGTTTGGGTCCTCGAGACGGTGCTGATGTGTTCAACGAGCTTCCGAAACACTGACAAACTGCTCAGGGCACGGGTCGGGACGAGTTGTTCGTCCACTACCCGGATGATGCGTGTCCAGAGTGACGGTGGTGACATCACCTTTTCCGGGACATCTAGCAGCGGGGCTTCATCACCCCTCGTCGGATTCATCTGATCCAGTGTATTCATGACGCCTTTACCGATTCCACGTGTGGGAACATTGATCACTCGGCGTAGGCTGACATCATCGTGCGGATTGATCGCCAGCTTGAGATAGGCCAGCGTGTCCTTAATCTCCTTTCGCTCGTAGAAGCGAACACCGCCTACCATTTGATAGGCTACTCCGAGACGGAGCAGCGCATCCTCGATCGCCCGCGACTGCGCATTAGTGCGGTAGAGAACGGCCATTTCGGCGCCGGCCTCAGTCGAGGCGCGTGCTGCGGAAGCGATGAAGCCAGCCTCCTCCAGGTCGTCACTCCCCCGGAAGTAATTGATTCGCGCCCCACCCTCCTGCTCGGTCCACAGTTGCTTCTCCTTCCGGTTGCGGTTCTGTCGGATCACGGCTGAGGCCGCGTCGAGAATGATTTGCGTTGAACGGTAGTTTCGTTCGAGCCGGACGATTGTTGTTTCGGGAAAGTCTTCCTCAAAATCAAGGATGTTACGGAGATCGGCGCCCCGCCATTTGTAGATCGACTGGTCGGGGTCGCCCACGACACATAGGTTGCGATGCTTCTCGGCCAGCTGACGGACCAGCAGGTATTGCGGGCGGTTGGTGTCCTGATATTCGTCTACCAGGATGTATCGGAACTGCTCGGAGTATCTTGTTCGCACCCGCTCGGACCTCTCGAACAGTTCAACCGTTTTGAGTAGCAGGTCATCGAAGTCAAGCGCGCCTGCGTCGGCCAGGGCGCGCACATATCGCTTATAGATCTGAGCCACGCGCTCCTCGAACGGCCCCCACCCGCTCTCGGCTAGTTCGTCAGGGCCCTGCATCCGGTTTTTGGCCGAGCTGATTCGCCCGAGAGCGGCTCTTGGCGTAACCAACTTGTCGTCGAAGCCCAGGTCTCGGATTGTCTTCTTGACCAAGGTGAGTTGATCGCTTGAGTCATAGATGACGAAGTCTCGTGACAAACCAAGCTCCGGAGCCTCGCGGCGCAGCAAGCGGGCGCACAGCGAATGAAAGGTCGAAATCCAGAGCTTGTTGTGGGCGACGCCAAGGAGACCCTCGACGCGCTCGCGCATCTCTTGTGCGGCCTTGTTCGTGAAGGTGACCGCCAGGATGTGCTCCGGCTTGGCGTGACCGTCTCCGATCAGATACGCGATGCGGGACGCGATGACGCGAGTCTTTCCCGAGCCTGCTCCTGCTAAGATTAACAACGGGCCGTTCAGTTTTAGTACGGCGTCACGCTGTTCGGGATTGAGCTGCGAGAGAAAGTCCGTCATTCGACGGTGACGCTCTTCGCGAGGTTACGAGGTTGGTCGACGTCACAGCCTCGGCGGACGGCGATGTGGTAGGCAAGGAGTTGCAACGGCACGACCATCAGGACTGGCGTCAGTAACGGGTGCGTGCTGGGGATCGTTAGGATGTGGTCGTTCGATCGGTCGAGCATTTGACCAAGCACGTTCGGTTCGCCATCGGTCAAGGCGATGATCGCGCCGCCGCGGGCCTTGGCCTCAGCGACATTGCTCGTCATTTTTTCAAAAACGTGATCATGCGGTACCAGCGCGACGACTGGAACGTTCTCTTCGATGAGCGCAATTGGCCCGTGCTTCATCTCGCCCGCCGGGTAGCCTTCTGCGTGAATGTAGGAGATTTCTTTCAGCTTGAGTGCGCCCTCTAGCGCGATCGGGTAATTAATGCCTCGGCCAATGTAGAGGAAGTCCGACCGCTCGTAGAACCGGCCCGCAAGTTGCTCGATAATCGGATTCAGCTTGAGCGTCTCCTCAACGAGTCGGGGCAGTCGTGCGAGGGCCTCGAGCTGCGGCTGAGCAGCTTTTGACGTCAGGGTGCCCCGCAGGCGCGCCAGGTGTAACGCCAGTAGGTGCAGTGCGATCAGCTGTGAGGTGAAGGCCTTGGTCGATGCCACTCCAATCTCTGGGCCGGCGTGGGTGTAGACCGTGCCTTCGGCCTCACGTGTCACCATGCTGCCGACGACGTTGCAAATCGCGATGGCGTGTGCACCCCGGTCTCTGGCCTCGCGGAGCGCGGCCAGCGTGTCAGCTGTTTCTCCTGATTGAGTGATGACAACGGTCAAGCTCCGGCTGTCGATGAACGGGTCGCGATACCTGAACTCCGAGCCATAGTCGACATCGACAGGAAGGCGTGCGAGTTGCTCGAAGAGGAACTTCCCCACGAGGCCAGCGTGCCACGAGGTGCCGCAGGCCACGATCGCGACTCGGTCGATGCTTCGGAGCATATCCTCCGAGATGCCGAGTTCACCGGGGAAAACATCGCCGGTTTCTAAAGAAATCCGTCCGAGCAAGGTTTCCTGGATTGCGTCAGGCTGCTCGAAGATCTCCTTCTGCATGAAGTGCTTGTAGCCAGCCTTTTCGGCCATCACAGCGTCCCAGGCGATGTGTCGTGGTTTGAGTGAGCGCGGCACCCCCTCGAAATCTGTGAACGTCACCCCGTCACGTCGCACGACTGCCATCTCGCGATCGCCTAAATAGACGACATCCCGAGTATGGCTGAGCACTCCGAGAACGTCCGACGCCACTAGGTATTCCCCATCGCCCACGCCGATGACAATCGGAGGTCCACTACGGGCGGCAACGATGGTGCCGGGGTCGTCGACTGAGATGAGCACCAGAGCGAATAGACCACGGAGAGCCGAGAGGGCTCGTTGCACAGCAGCAGCCAGACCGTCCTCACGCATCTCGCTCTCCACCAGGTGCGCGATCGTCTCAGTGTCAGTCTCGCTAACGAACGTGTGCCCATCCCGCTCGAGTTTCCGCTTCAGTTCGAGGTAATTTTCGATTATGCCGTTGTGAACAACCACCAGCCGGTTCTTACAATCGACATGTGGATGGGCGTTCTCTTCGGTCGGTCGCCCGTGAGTCGCCCACCGCGTGTGCCCCAAGCCGTAGTCCCCGTCGGCGGACTGGAGATTGAGGGTCTCTTCAAAGTGTGCCAACTTCCCGGCTGAGCGCTGGCGTTCGAGCTTCCCTTCACGGACCAATGCAATTCCCGCAGAATCGTAACCGCGGTACTCCAGCCGTCGCAGCCCGTCGAGAATCACGGGCAGGGCAGGTTTTGAGCCAATGTAGCCGATAATGCCGCACATAGCAGTTCTCTTGGCACTACGGCGTCAAGAACGCCGCCTCCGTTCCACCCAGCCCTCCTTGATGGTCTGGCGACCGCGCGCTACCGCAAGCGACCCAGGGGGCACGTCATCCGTGATTGACGACCCTGATGCAACGTAGGCGCCCTTCCCCACCGTCACCGGCGCGATGAGCTGGGCAGCACTGCCAATAAATGCACCGTCCTCGATCACGGTTTGGTGTTTGGCCACCCCGTCGTAGTTGCAAATGATTGTACCGGCACCGATATTGACGCCCTCTCCCACGGTGGCATCACCGAGGTAGGCGAGATGGTTGGCTTTTGAGCCGGGGCCTACAACAGCATTCTTCACTTCAACAAAATTACCAATCTTGACGTCGCGCCGAATATCAGCATCCGGACGCAGGTGGGCAAACGGGCCGACGCGCGCGCCGGTTGCCACGCGGGCCCCAGTGATCACACAGTGATTGTTAATCGTCACATCATTCTCAATCGTTGAGTCCACAATCCGCACGCCACTGTGAATCTCGCAGGCGGTGCCGATAGCCGTACGGCCCTCGAGTGTAACTCCAGGATGTAGCACGGTGTCGGCGCCCACGGTTACATCGGCGTCGACGTAGGTCGTCGCCGGATCCTCGATCGTCACACCGGCTGCCATTAATTCCTCGTTCTTTTTTTGTCTCACGACGGCCCCCACTTCTGCCAGTTCAGTCCGGCTGTTGATGCCGCGAATCTCCTCCGCCCTCTTAACGGAAACGGTTTCAACGACTAGCTTCCGCCGCCTATAAATTGAAATAAGATCAGTCAGGTAATACTCATCCTGCCTGTTCTCCGTGGCGATGTGCCGAAGCGCGTCAAACAGCGGTGTTAGCTTGAGTGCGTAGATGCCACTGTTGATCTCACGGATGTTTCGCAGCGCCGGTGTCGCGTCATGTTCTTCAACGATGCGCGCAATCCGCCCGCGTGACCGTACGATTCGCCCGTAGCCGAACGGCCGTGGCACAGTTGCGGTGAGCACAGTGGCGGCTGCGTCGGCGTCCTTGTGGATTGCCACTAGATCTTGCAGTGTGGTACCACGGACCAGCGGTACGTCGCCAGCTAAGAGGACAAGGGTGCCGTCTAATCCGGTCAGCACCGATTCGGCCTGCATGAGTGCATGGCCTGTCCCGAGTTGTGGTTCTTGGATAACAAACCGCACGCCGGGCCACCCACGCACCGCTGTTTGAACCTGTTCGGCCCCACAACCAACAACCACCGTAGTCGACGCAACATTAAGCGCGGAGACGGCGCGAAGTGCATACTCGATCATTGGTCGCCCGGCCACGCGGTGCAGAACCTTTGGGAGCGCAGATTTCATGCGCGTGCCCCTACCCGCCGCCAAGATCAAGACGTGCGTGTCAACCATAGTTGTCAGAAATTGTAGTGTACCGGATCGTCAAACTGGTGGCCCGCAGGCACTTAGGGAACTACCGCACCGGCCGCTGGGCACGCTGGCGTCTACGCACGGGTGCTTTGAGCAATTTCTGAACCCGTTCATCTTCTCGCAGCGATTCGAAATCTGGCTCCTGACGTGCAATTATTCGATTTTCTGGTTCGAGCTCCACTGCCCGCTCTAGATGGGAGGTTGCCAGGTCTGGACATTCAGTTTGGGCGTAGACGATGGCAAGCATGTAGTGGGACTGTTCATCTTCAGCATCTTGGCGGATGGCTTGCTGTAGGTGACGCCGCGACTCGTCTTGAGCACCATTGTTAAGAGCGATCGTCGCCGCGTAGACCAACTCCTCTGTTGTTGTTGGTCCCGGCATCAGTGGCATCGTCTGGCGTTCACATACCCGCAGATGCACCCGGGACCGATCGTGCAACTCATGTTCGTCGTGAAACTTCTCAATTACCGAGTTGAAGGCAGCGGCTGCCGATGCAAAATCGCGAATTTGGAGGGCGCCAAGGCCTTGTTCGTAAGTGCTGACGGCCTCTCGGTGCCTGGCTAACTTGGCCTCTCGGGCCGCCTCCTCCTCAGGGATGGGTGTCGGAGTTAGGGGGCTGGAGGCCCGTCCGGTAGGCGCCTTTCCCTTTCCTCCTAATTTTCGTTTTGCTTTGCTTCTTGGTCGGCGCTGCTTCGCCATCTAGTCTCCTGATTGGAGCGCGGTAGGTTAGCAGAAGCTATGTGCAAGGTCAACACACCCCCAAAACGTGCGATAGGCTCCTAACGTCGCCGGCTGTTAATTGGGTTAGTCAACAACTCTCTTTGCCTCTTCGATTGCCTTGTAGACAGCCTTAGAGGACATTCCATGTCTACGAGACAACCTCCGAACAGCCTCTCTCCTCATAATGGCCTTGTTATCTGTTAAATGACAGAACTCTTTATAAATGAGCATCTTATCTACTGACAAGTTTTTTATTTTGACTGGAGTAGAAGGGCTAATAACGAGGGTAAATTCACCCTTTATTGATGTTAAATTATTTAATACAAATGAGATAGGTCCAATAACCAATTCCTCATGTTTCTTCGTCAGCTCTCGACCTATGCTAATGTCTCTGTTACCGAATATATCCCTCATATGACCTAATAACTTCAGAATTCTATGAGGAGACTCAAACATTACGATCGGCCTCGGCTCGTCTGCGAGTCTCTCAAGCCAAATAGTTCTGTCTTTTGACCTAGAAGGTGGAAATCCTGCAAAAATAAACTGGTCCGTTGTCATTCCTGACGAGACTAATGCGGTGAGAATGGCACTGGCGCCAGGAACAGCCTCCACCCTAATACCCCGTTTGTGAGCGGCCGCGACGAGTCGTGTTCCTGGGTCGGACAATGTTGGGGTGCCCGCATCTGAGACCAGTGCAACCAGTTGGCCCTGTTCGAGCTTAGAGAGCAGGGGAGCCTGTTTTTGTTGTTCGTTGTGCGCGTGAAAGCTCGTGGTCGGTGTCGAGATCGAGTAGTGTCTAAGCAGAGTCGCAGTGCGGCGGGTGTCCTCGGCCGCGATGAGGTGGACCTCTTGGAGGACGCGGATCGCCCGCAACGTGAAATCTTCAAGGTTGCCGATGGGCGTGGCGACCACGTAGAGGGTGCCGGGCATGCGAGATACCGTGCGTCAACCGGCGCCGGCAGGCGTATTCTATCATTCCCGCGAGGCGTCGCTCGAGAGATCGATCGCCTAAGCGGTAGATGACATCCTGAATGTACTCAGGCGAACCGCTGTCATCGTTCGTTGAAAACTACCTGAACTATCTATACGAGACTCAGCCCACCGCCGCAGCCTTCGATGGTGTTCATCAGTACGATGACCTTTTGGAGGATCCGAACCGCACCGCACTTGAGGGGCAGGTCCGTGAGTTGGGGGGACTGGTACGGCAGCTAGCTGCTGTCGGCAAGTCGGGAATGACGCAGACGGAACAGGTCGAACGGGAAATGCTCACTGCCAATATTCGGGCAAGGATATTTGAACTTGAGAATATACGTTCATGGGAACGTAACCCACAGCGACACTCCGAACTTCTCGCCACGAGCCTTGCGGCGCAGGTCTTGTTTCCCTACGCACCGGTAGGGGAGCGCGCACGTCGTATTCTCTCGAAACTAAGACAGACGCCTCGTCTCCTCGAAACAGCGAGGAAGACGATTCAAGACCCGCCGGGTATCTTCATTAAGGAAGGCATTAATTCGTTTAACGGAGTAGTCGAGTTCATTGAGCACGACCTGCCACGAGCCCTGACCAGTTTGGACGACATGCATCTGTTAAGTGATCTCGCCGATGCGTCCATAGAAGCGGTCACAGCAATTCGCAGCTATACCGAGTATCTACGCCACGAGGTGGCACCGAAGGCTCGAGGTTCGTTCCGGCTCGGCCGGGAAAACTTTGATCGGAAGCTTGAACTTGAAGAAGGCGTAACACTAGGTGCCGACCGCCTGCTCGCGATTGCACAGCGGGAACTCCGCGAGACCCAGGAAGAATTTCGCATCGTCGCTGGGCGGCTTGGCGGGGATGTGGCAGGGGTGCTTGAACGTCTAAAACAGGATCATCCGTCCGTCGCCACGTTAGTGTCGACGGCGCAAGATCAGGTAACGGAGCTCGCCGCGTTCGTAGAACGAAATGGTCTCGTTTCCGTGACCGGTGGCGAGGTGCCCGTGGTGGCTCCCACGCCACCCTTCTATCGGTGGACGTTTGCCAGCCTCTGGGCGCCGGGCCCCTTCGAGGCTAGACCGCTGCCGACCTACTACTACCTGACCGCTGCCGACCCCACTTGGACGCCTGACCGCCAGGAGCAACATCTTCGCGATTTTCACACCGGAGCACTCTGGGCGATCTCGATGCACGAAACCTACCCCGGGCACTTCCTTCAGCACCAGCATGTGTGCCGGATTGAGTCGAAGCTTCGTAAGTCGGGACTTCTTGCGTCGGTTGGGTTTATCGAGGGCTGGGCGCACTACGGCGAGCAGGTCATGATCGAGGCTGGGTTTGGTGGGAAGGATAATCACGTCAAGCTTGGTCAGCTCGCCGAGGCGCTGATTCGTCTCGCACGACTTGTTGTCGGTATCCGGTTGCACGTCGAGGATATGTCGGTCGAACAGGGCGTACGATTCTTTCGTGACGAGGCGTTCATGGAAGAGGGGAGTGCCCGCCGGGAAGCCGAGCGGGGCACCTTCGACCCTGGCTATGTCGTCTATTCGCTGGGCAAACTGATGATTCTTAAGCTCCGGGCAGACTACGAAGCAAAACTGCCGAGCCAGTTCTCTCTCAAGACTTTCCACGACCGTCTCCTCGGCAACGGGAACTTGCCGATTTGGATGCACCGTCGCCTCATGCTCGGTGGTAACGCCGGTAGCGCGTTGGCGTGAACGACCCTCTTCCCCGTTGACAGGTGGAGAGGGCGAGCGTACGATAGCTGCTCCTAACGTCCTGAAAGCATGCCCCTTTACGAGTACGAATGTAACGCATGCGGTGACCGCTTCGAGCGAATTCAGCGATTTTCTGATCCACTCGAGAAAAAATGTCCGGCCTGCGGCGGACCGGTGCAGAAACTATTGTCGTCGCCCGCTATTCAATTCAAGGGCACTGGCTGGTATGTGACCGACTACGCCAAGAAGTCGGACGCTGCTTCCCGGTCGGACGACGGTCCGAAACCCAGTTCGCCGAGCGACTCCAAAACCAAGGAAGACAAGCAGAAAGCTAGTTCCTCTTCTGACACCCCAGCCTCATCATCGAGTTCTTCGTCGACGTCTCCATCGGCATCGAAGGGGTCGTCTGGCTCCACCCATAACAAGTAGGCCACGCGGTTACCCGCTGGCAGAGGTTCTTGCTAGTGAAAACGGGAAGAGATAACTCGGTCAGTTGCCGGTGGGCCTACTGACGCTGACCTTGTGGAGATATTCACGGAAGGTGTCCGACAAATCAGGGTGCTTGAGCGCGAAGTAGGCGGTTGCCCTGAGAAAACCAAGTTTGCTACCGGTATCGTGACGAACCCCGTCGATTTCGCACGCGTAGATCGGCCGGCGGGTCAGCAGTTGCCGGAGTGCATCGGTCAACTGGATTTCGCCTTGCGTGTCCTGCGGTGTCGCGTCGAGAATTGAGAAAATGTCTGGAGTGAGGATATAGCGGCCGATGATGGCAAGGTCGGAAGGTGAATCTTCTCTCGTGGGTTTCTCGACCATGTCACGGATCTGGTAAACGCCGGCGTGGTTCGCAACCGGTTCGGCGGCGACGATTCCGTAATCACTAATCTGATCAGCAGGCACCCGTTCAACCCCAATAACCGGACCGTCAAGCCTTTCGTAGACATCGATCAGTTGACGCACCGCTGGTGGGGTGGCATCGATCACGTCGTCGCTCAAAATGACGGCGAACGCCTCGTCGCCGATTAGCTCGCGCGCCAAATTCACGGCATGCCCCAGACCCAGCGGCTCACCCTGCTGGACTGTGGAGATGCTGGCTGGGCAGGGGATTTTCCGGACTTCAGCGAGTAGGTCGGCTTTGCCACGAGATTCGAGTAGCGTCTCCAGTTCGGCGTTAATTTTGAAGTGGTCTTCGACAACCTTGGTTCCCCGGCCGGTCACCAGGACGACGTGGTCAATGCCAGCAGCGGCTGCTTCTTCAACGCTGTACTGAATAATTGGCTTATCGACCAATACCAGCATCTCTTTCGGCTGTGCCTTGGTCGCCGGCAGGAACCGGGTTCCGAGTCCGGCGGCTGGAAAGACTGCTTTGCGAATAGTTGGCGACACGCGTAACCTCTCGGCGGGCATCCTACCTCAGGTGCCGCCGTGGGGATAAACGATTTAGAATGCTCCTAGCGCGCGCACGGCGCGACGATGGTAACGGTAAGGTCGTCATCATGCTCGACCCAGCAATAGTTAGAGATCATCTCGACGAGGTTGAAACGGGGCTCATTGAGCGGGGGGCCACTAATCTTGAGGCCGATCTTGCCACGATTAAGGAACTCGACGCTAGCCGTAGGGCGATCATTCCTGGTCTCGAGGAGGCGCGGCGGGAGCGCAAGGAATTGGGCGCTAGGGTCGCTTTAGCCAAGAGGGCCGGAGAGTCGGCTGATGACCTACTGAGGAAAGGCCGGGTCCTCTCTGACCGGATTCATGAGCAGGAGAAAGACCTCGCTACTGTTGAACAAGAACGGCAGAAGCTTTTACTTCGGCTGCCTAATTTGCCGCATGAGAGCGTGCCGCGAGGCGCTAACGAGAAGGCGAATCAGGAAATCAACCGCTGGGGTGAAGTGACTCGCTTTGACTTTACACCGAAAGCACACTGGGACCTTGGTCCCGAATTGGGCATTCTCGACTTTGAGCGTGCTACGCAGATGGCTGGAGCTCGTTTTGCTGTGTTGCTTGGCGTTGGTGCAAAACTGAACCGCGCGATAATTAATTTCATGCTCGCAGTCCACACGAAGGAGCATGGATATATTGAGATAGCCCCACCGTTTCTCGTCAACGAAGAAGCTCTGATCGGCACCGGCAACTTGCCTAGGTTTGAAGCCGACCTTTTTAAAATGGCAGGGGACTCGAACCTCTACTTAGTACCAACCGCTGAGGTTCCACTTGCCAATCTTCACCGGGAGGAGATATTGGATGGTCGAAGGCTACCGCTCAGCTACGTGGCCTACACGCCGTGCTTCCGTAGGGAGGCCGGTTCTTACGGCAAGGACGTACGAGGCCTCATACGACAGCACCAGTTTGAAAAAATTGAGCTATTCAAGTTCACCACCCCTGACCAATCGTACGCAGAACACGAAAAACTGACCCGCCATGCGGAGATCATCCTTGAGAAGCTCGGTCTACCATATCGGCGGATGGTTTTGAGCACCGGTGATATGGGTTTTGCCGCGGCGAAGACCTATGACCTTGAGGTGTGGTTACCTGGGCAGGAAACCTATCGTGAGATCTCTTCATGTAGTAACACAGAAGCGTTCCAGGCCAGACGTGCTGGCATCAGGTTCCGTCCCGCCGGCGTGGGTAAAGCCGAGTTCGCCCACACTCTTAATGGCTCCGGACTTGCTGTGGGTCGTACGTTCATTGCTGTGCTGGAAAATGGCCAACAACGGGACGGTTCGGTCGTCGTACCCGAAGCGCTCCGGCCGTTCATGGACGGTCAGGAGGTCATCGAGCCCGCACGCTAGTTTTTATATTGGAGGGATGGCCGAGCGGTTGAAGGCGGCGGTCTTGAAAACCGCTGTGGGGGAAACCCCACCCTGGGTTCGAATCCCAGTCCCTCCGCCAGTGTCCACACTGACTGCAGGCCTAAGAATCTGGGATCTGCATAGTGTTATTTACAGGCGATAGGCCAAGTTTCGCCCAGAGGATACAGACTATGGCAAATGAGCCAAACGCTTCATCCAGGTTTGCGCCGCGCTACTCGGAAATTCCGACCTTTATGCGGGCGCCGTTAATCCGTGACCCATCAAGGTTGGATATCGCGTTGGTCGGCGTTCCATTCGACGCTGGAGCGGAAAACCGACCGGGTCAGCGTCACGGGCCGCGCGAAATTCGCAATATGTCGAGTTTGACTCGTTCGGTCCACCACGTCACAAAGATTAACCCTTATGAGTTGTGTCGCATCGGTGATATGGGGGACGTAGCATTCCCCTCGGCCTTCGACTTAGAGAAAAGTCATGCCGACATCACGCGGTTCTACGAAACCTTGCGGGAGGCGGGTGTAGCACCTCTGAGCGCCGGCGGCGACCATTCAATCAGCCTCCCAATTCTTCGCGCGATTGCTGCAAAACGGCCGGTGGGCATGGTCCACATCGATGCCCACACAGACACCTGCGACGAGGAACTCGGATCTCGATTTACTCATGGCACCCCGTTTCGTCGAGCAGTGGAGGAAGGGGTCCTCGACCCGAAACGGGTCGTACAAATCGGCATCCGGGGTGCGCAGAACTCGGAAGAAGGGTGGGCGTTCTCCCTTGACTCTGGCATGCGCGTTATCTTCATCGAAGAATTCAGTCAGCTTGGCGTCGAGGCGGTCATTGCGGAGCTGCGGCGTTGGGTCGGGGATGGTCCGACCTACGTGTCTTTCGATATAGACAGCCTTGACCCAGCGTTCGCACCTGGAACAGGGACACCTGAAATAGGCGGGCTAACCACTATCGAGGCGCAGGGATTATTGCGTGGTCTCCGAGGACTTAACCTAATTGGGGGCGACGTAGTTGAGGTCTCGCCGCCGTTCGACCCCACGGGAAACACCGCACTTGTCGGGGCCACTATGATGTATGAGATCTTGTGCGTGCTAGCTGAAGCCGTTTCACAAAGGAAGGGAACGGGTAAGTGAACACTTCACCAGGGTGGAACCGGAACGAGACACCCCGCCGTTCACTCTATCAGCCGCGGTTAATCGTTTTCCAACCGGCTGTAACGTTGGAGAATCTCTCGCAGTTGGTCATGCGACAAGGCCTCCGAGCGATTACCGTCACGGCCCACCATCGTCTCTGCAGCGACTAGGGCGTTGATGATCGCTTCTTCAGTTGCTTCCACCGTAGCCTCGAAGAGCGTACTTATCTGAGAGTTGCTCAAT
>Ga0310122_10001946_pt1 | contig 13164 bp, 10 predicted proteins | sample CB6_Bottom_1051__FD_203503 | JGI IMG/M metagenome (GOLD analysis project Ga0310122, IMG submission 203503) | Marine microbial communities from Western Arctic Ocean, Canada - CB6_Bottom_1051 | ecosystem: Environmental > Aquatic > Marine > Oceanic | place: Canada: Western Arctic Ocean | collected...
AGTCCCTGGTCCTATCTCGCGACTCCGCGCCTAACGGAGTGGCAGCGACGCTTCAATCTCGAAGTCTGCTTTCGTCCCGTCTATCCGATTGCGATTCGCACTCCGGAATTCTTCAACACGGTCAACCCGCTATGGGGGCGCTACTTCGCGATCGATTTGCGCCGGGTCGCGGATTTCCTCGAGATCCCCCTCACCTGGCCCCAGCCCGACCCCGTCGTACAATTTCGGGAAGACGGACGTATGCGAACGGCGGATGATCAGCCCCTATTCACCGGTTGACTCGCCTTGGCGTCGTCGCGGAAGAGTCGGGCCGGGGAATCCAGTTTGCCGATCGCGTCTCCACACTGATTTGGGGCGGTACCCAGAACTGGCACGAGGGAGATCACCTCGCGCGTGCCGCCGCCGATGCAGGCCTGGATCTCGAAGATCTCGATGCTCGCGCACTCAAGGATGCGGATCGCCTCGATGTCCTGATGTGGCGCCTAAAGGAGAACGGCCTCGAAGAACGCTGATGCCCCGTTAGGGACCTGCGCGATCGGGAGTTGGGCCTCGGATCTCCTCGGCTCGTTGCTGAACTGAGGTAGCGTCCCCTGATGTCCGAACCCGCTTCCACGTCGTCTTCTCCCGGCGAACCTCGCCCGGCCGCGACCGTCATGCTCGTGCGAGACAGCGCGACGGGTGTCGAAGTTTTTCTGATGCAGCGCAGCGCGCATGGCATGTTCGGAGGACTGCATGTGTTTCCCGGTGGCAAGGTCGATCGCTTGGATCATGCCGAGCGATGGGCCACGCATGCACGAGGTCCTGACGATGTCGCCGCCAGCGCGACGCTCGGGCTCGACTCCGGGGGCTTGGGCTACTGGGTCGCCTGCATTCGAGAGTGCTTCGAGGAAGCGGGGATCTTGCTCGCCCTGGGCGCCGATGGAGACACTCTACGACTTCATTCGCCCAGGGTTCGCACACGCTTCGAAAGCTGGCGCACGCGGTTGAACGACGGTGAACCGAATGTCTTCGAAGCGATGTGCAATGAAGAGAAACTGCGGCTTGCAACGGATCAGCTCGCCTATGTCTCCCATTGGATTACCCCCATCGATCAACCTCGTCGGTACAACACGCGATTCTTCGTTGCGCGCGCTCCGGCGCGACAGGAGGCGCTCCACGACGGGCATGAAACGGTCGAAAGTTCATGGATCCGCCCGGAAGATGCGCTCGAGAAGTTCCGCGCCGGAAAGCTCAATCTGATTTCGCCGACCTTCAAGAATCTCGAGGCCATCGCCGATTACCCCACGACCGAAGAGCTGCTCCAGGCGAAGCGCACGATCGACCCCGCGACCATCCCGACGATCCTTCCACGAATCATCTCGAGGGAATCGGAAGCCTTCGAGGAGATCCTCGACGTCAAGGGTCACGGCGGTCGGCTGTCCGTCTGAGGCCGGGGGAAGCTCCGCTCGGGAAATCACAAGAGAGGAGCACCCGATGAACTTCAAATTCGATTCGAGCCGCATTGACTGGCATCAAGTTCGTGCGGATCCTGGCTTCGACGAGTTCAAGCTGGGGTACGACTATTCCATCCTCGGGTACGATACGAAGACCGGGACGCTGGATATGCTCATGCGCTGGGCGGGCGATGGTGGCCACTGCGAGCGACATCGTCACGTCGGAGTGACCTCGACGCTGGTCCTCGAGGGCGAGCAACACCTGGATGAACTCCAGCCGGACGGCTCGATCGAGCACAAGGTGCGTCGAGCCGGAGACTACGCACTGTCGCTTGGAGTTGAGCCGCCTCATCTCGAGCGGGGTGGACCCGATGGCGGAATCGTTCTGCTCTCGATGCACACGTCGAACGGCCTGCTCTTCGAAGTCCTCGATGCGGATTTGAAGGTTCTGCTTGAAGTCTCGATCGAGAATTTCGTAGCGCGTTGGGATGCTCGCTAGATCGGTCGTCCGGCCGCGCGCCCGCGGTACAAACAGGGGTCTCGTCCCACAGGGGTCTCGTCCCAGTGACGAGTTCGCGCTGGACTCCCCACGCCGCCACGGGGTACCGGGCTGAGCTGGAAGCGCGACAGGATTTGGAGATCCCGCAGGGTGCGAAAAATCAGTCGAACCAAACCTGTACAAGTTCAGGTGCTGGTTATTTCACAAGTATCTGAACGAATGTGCGAAACTCGTTGCTCCTTCGGGAGTTGGAAGACGAGTGGTTTCTGTTGCTCCAGCAGGAGATGCGCCCGCATGAGTCCTCACCCGCGATGCTACGCCGTGCTTGCGCTCACCCTTGTATTAGTGGGGTTGGTCGGGTTGGCCAGTGCCCCCGCCCGGGCCGTTGATTACGTCCTTTTCGAAACCGGGCCGGTGCGCCCTGTGGCGATCACCAATGACGGTACGACGCTCTATTCCGTCAACATCCCCGACAATCGGCTCGAGATCTTCGATGTGACCGATGCCGGGCTGATTGCGACCGCTTCCGTCCCCGTTGGCGTAGAGCCCTGTTCGGTTGCGATTGCGCCAAACGGCCTCGTCTGGGTCGTGAACCACATGTCGGACAGCGTCAGCATCGTTGACCCCACCGCCGCGCCGCCCCAGGTCGTTCGAACCTTGCTCGTTGGGGACGAACCGAGGGACATCGTATTCGCGGGAACCGGAGGAACGCGCGCATTCATCTCGACCGCACATCGGGGTCAGCACCGAACCGACGCGTCGATTTCGGCAGTAACCGGTGCCGGCGATCCCCAGCTCACGGTTCAGAGCATCCCGCGCGCAGATGTCTGGGTCTTCGAATCGACAACTCTCGGCGCGACGATGGGCGGCACTCCGCTCCGCATCATGTCGTTCTTTGCAGATACGCCTCGTGCGCTTGCGGTCAGTCCGGATCTGAACACGGTGTATGTTGCGGCGTTCCATTCGGGCAACCAGACCACGGTGATTCCAGAAAGGACTGTATGTGACGGGTTCGCGGCCGCCGCGCCGTGCAATGCACCGGGCTTTGGCGGCAATCCTGGTTTCTTGATGCCGGGTGGTTCACCGGGGCCGAATGACAATGCTGCCGGTGCTCCCGCACCGGAAGTGGGCCTGATCGTTCGCAAGAACAACACGACCGGCGAGTGGAACGATCAACTCGGTCGCGACTGGGGCCTCGCAATTCCATTCGACCTGCCGGACCACGACGTGTTCGGCGTCAATGCAAACTCGCTCGACGACACCCCGGCGAGTCTCGAGATCTTCAATTCGGCGGGCACCATCTTGTTCAACATGGTGGTCAATCCGGTGTCTGGAAAGATCCTGGTGAGCAACACAGAGTCGCCGAGTGAAGTTCGATTCGAAGGCCCAGGAGTGTACGGCGGGAGTACGGTACAAGGTCATCTATCCGAGGCGCGAATTTCAGTGTTGACCGATCTGCCGATCAACACCGTCGAACCGCGACACCTGAACAAACATCTCAACTACGCACTGCTTCAGGAGAACCTCGATCCCACCGCGAAGCAACACAGCCTCGCGACGCCGCTGCAGATGTTGATCTCGAGTACAGGGACGCTTTATGTTGCCGCGTTCGGTTCCGGCAAGATCGGCGTGTTCGACGTCGCGGACATCGAGAGTGATGCGTTCGACCCAACAGTCGACAGTACCCACTACATTCCGGTCGGCGGCGGGCCGGCGGGCATGGCGCTCGACGAGTCGCGCAATCGACTCTACGTGCTCGAACGCTTCGACAATGAAATGGCGGTCATCGACCTTGCAACGAATAGCAGGATGCAGGTCGTCCCCCTGAGCAACCCCGAGCCGTCGAACGTCAGACTGGGTCGTCCGTTCTTGTATGACGCTGCACTCACGTCTGGAAATGGCGAGAGCTCATGCTCGAGTTGCCACATTTTTGGGGACAACGACAATCTCGCATGGGATCTCGGCAACCCCGACGACGTTGTGAGCGTAAACATGCAGCCGGGCCCTATGGCGCCTCCGGCCCCGTTCGTGATACCGCCGGGCGCTGACGACATTCACCCGATGAAGGGACCGATGACGACCCAGACCCTGCGCGGTATGAGCACACATGGCGCGCTCCACTGGCGCGGTGATCGCGTGACGGGTTTGAACGGCGTCGACGATTGCTTGGAAGCCAGCGGCGCGGCGTGCGACGAAGATCGAGCGTTCCGAAACTTCGCGGTCGCATTCGAGGGTTTGATCGGTGCGAACGACGTGCTCAACCCCACCGACATGCAGACGTTCTCCGACTTTGCGTTGCAGTTGATGATTCCACCAAACCCCGTACGCGCGTTGGATAATTCCTTGAACACGAGCGAGAGCTCTGGAGAAACGGTTTTCAATACCGTCTTGGACGACGTCGACGTCGATCCAAGCCCCGTGATCAATGACGTGTTTACCTGCGAGCTCTGCCACCGCCAGTCGCCCGTGGACGGGTTCTTTGGTGCCGATGGCGGCCAGACCCCCGAAGGCAGCACCCAGAACATGAAAGTGCCGCACCTGCGCAACATGTATACGAAGGTCGGTATGTTCGGAATTTCGTTCGGGATTGTCGGGTTCGACGTAGGTGATCAGATTCGTGGTTTCGGATTCTCTCACAATGGGTTCGTCCCGACCCTGCTCAACTTCAACATGGGATTCGACACGCTGACGAACGCACAGCGCGAAGAGATGGAAGACTTCATGTTGGCCTTCGACAGCGACCTCGCTCCGATCGTCGGGCAGCAAGTGACTCTGGATGCGACCAACTTCGCAGTCGTCGGAGCGCGAATCACCTTGATGGCCGATAGGGCAACGACCTCGTTCGATTCTCTCGTGATGGGCTCCGGGATCAACGAGTGTGACCTGATCGTCAAGGGAAGCTTCAATGGCGAGCCCCGTGGCTGGGTTTTCGACGGAGCCAACTTCCTGGATGACGTCGGCGGAGCAATTGATGACGCGACACTTGTGACGCTTCCGGCGACCCATGGCCCACTAACCTTCACGTGTGTACCGCCCGGCTCGGGTACGCGCATGGGCATCAACGCAGACCGCGACATCGTGCTCGACGGCAATGACAACTGCGCCGGAATTCCAAATGACAATCAGGAAGACAACGATCTCGATGGCCTGGGTGATGTCTGCGACCAGGATGACGACAACGATGTTGTGCTCGACGTGTATGAGACGGATACCGGTGTGTTCGTTTCGGAATTCGACACCGGGAGTGATCCGCTCCTGGCGGATAGCGACGGCGACGGCTTCGATGACGGTGTCGAGGTTGCGTTCGGAAGCGACCCGAACAGCAGCTCGTCCTTTCCGGGCTCGCCTAGCGTCCCGGCGCTCGACGGAGAGGGGCAACTCGCACTGGTCCTGTTGATGCTAGGAATCACCTTTTACGGGTTGACGCGTCGCTACGCGAGGGGGCGGAGCGATGGGTAACGCGCAGAGCAAGTACTTGTTGCGCGCCGTCGCCGGCGGCGCTGCAGTCGTTCTCGTCCTCCTCCTCTACGGACTCTTTGGCGAACTGCCAACACGTATCTCACAAGCGCCGTCGCCTGCGGCCAATCCCTTCGATGTGGATCTGGGCGACCCCGCTGGCTCTCCCGGCGGGCTCGCCGCGGCACCGTCGATCGACGAGTCTACGCCGCTTCTCTTGATGCCACCTCCATTCGGAGACCGCAATATCGACTTCATGGCGGAAGGAGAGCCACCACGATCTGAGATCGCCAACTACTGCGCGGATGCGAATTGGAGCCGCATGGATCTGCTGGTCGGGCGTCGTGATGATGGTGCGTTTCGCGTGGACGAAGCGAGTTGGGACCGTGCGCTCACCGGTTTGAAGGCGGGGCTCGCAAATTGGATGTCACAGTGTCACGAGCAGGGCGCTGCGATCGAAATCGTAGCGGCAGAGTCAGGGCAGAGCCTCGCGACCTACGACCCGAGATCCGGACTCACGTCGCTGCAGTAGCGCGCGCCGTTCTCGATGCCACTTCGTCGAGGAGTTCGAATGTCTGCGCCGCGATCTCGGCCCACTCCGTCCTCCGTTTGCAATCCTGCATGCCTCGTTGAGACGCGGCGACCTGTTCTGCCGTCAGAGATTCCAGACAACGAGTGAGATGTTCGCGCGTCGAGCCAAAGCCAATCGCGGCTTCTCCAAAGACCTCGTGCAGGACCGGCCAATCTGAAATGATGGCCGCTTTCTCGGCGCCGATCGCGTCGAAGGCGGTTCCGGTCATGAGCATGCCTTCGTCGAAGGGCAGCACCAACGCATCGATGACAGAGAGACGCTGCTGATAGACGTGTTCGGGCACGTGTGTGCTGTCGATCGCGTGGATCCTGGGGTCATCGGGAACGTCTTCGCCCGAGACGCACGCGACGAAGAGCTGCAAATCCTGGCGCGAACAGGCATGGAATGCGTCGAGCACCAGTTGCACGTCCTTCTCGACTCGCGGCGCGCCGATCACGCCGAGCCGAATCGCACACGGCGACAAGCCGAGTGAGGCTTCGGTCTGCGCGCGGTCGACATCTCGATACAGTGCGTGGCGGCTGCCCCAGTGGCCATGTGCAATCACCCTGTGCAACGTTTGCTCGCCGTATTCGTAGCTGGCCAGCGCCTTCTGCATGCCCCACTCGGTGTGATGGATGACGGCGTCAGCAGCCTTCGCCCACATGCGATAGAGCTCGCGCCCTTCTTTTCCCCGGAAGTCATGTGGGGCAAAATTGTGTTTCGTCCACACGATGCGGACGCCGGCATCGCGCAAGGCCGCGAGAGCACGAGCATTGCGATCCAGGTCGGGTCCCTGCCACCACTCCGGCCAATGCACGTGTAGGATATCCGTCTGGTACAGCGCCAACGGCAGCTCGGGAAGTTCTGCCGGCGCTTGGCTGGTGACGACACGGTCTCGAATCGGCTCGTAGAGGGCGCGGTTATAGGGATGCGTCTCCGCGCTGGTCTTGACTCGCAGCCGAGGCGTCACCCGCCAACGAAGACGCACGCGCTGCGCCGCCTCGAAATCCAGCTGGTGCACGGTACGGAACTCGGACCAGAAACTCCGGTACTCCGCGAGGCCCGAAACGTCGATTCGGCTCACACGATGCTCGGTGCTGGACTCGAGTTCGACGTCGAGCGGCCGCTGCATCAATTCAGGAATTTGTAACGCGGCGGCTTCGACCGTGCTCGTGTCCCCCTGAATCTCCAGCTCTTCTTCGACGAGCAACGTGCGTCCTTCGACCCGGAAGCGCGCGACGCGAGAACCTTCCAACGCGGCCGCCTGCTCCGGGCCCGCCGCCGGCTCTGCCCATCCCGAGTACTCGACCTCGATCTCGCCGGGCCGATGCTCCACTCGGGTCGGCGCTCCGGCGGTCACCAGCTGCTTCCCGCCAACGTGCAAGACCGGGGTCATGCTGATGGGACCACTCGTTGGAACTTCGAACAGGCCTGGTGCACGCGGCGCAGGCAGATAGTCCGAGCTGAAGCCTCCCACGAGAGGCAACACGAAGGACATCTGCCGGCTGCGAATGGCCCAGGCAGAAGCGGCGGCATTGCGCCCGCTCGTTGCGAAAGAAATATGACGATCGACCGCTTGCCACGCATCGAAAGGCTTGGCGGCGCGCAGCTCGCCGACCCTGCGAAGCAGAATGGCCGCCTGGGCGAGCTTGCCGAGAATGTCGAGGCTCATCTGCAGACGACGACCGGGTCCGCGATAGAACATCGTCGAGCGCTGCTGATGGGCTCGGATGACGCCATCCGAGTACCAGCTGCGCAGCTCTTCGAAACTCCACACTGCACGCGCGAGCCACGTTTCAGGATTGTCGACGAGCGCGCGCGCCGTACCGATCGCAGCCAACTCGATCGTCATCGCGATGCCCAGGGCACCGATCGACCGGCCCCAAACGATTGCGCCGCCGGGAAGCGCCAGCGAGTCGACATCTCCGAGCACCTTGCGCAATCCATCCTCCCAGACCGCCCCAAGCCGTTCCGCGAGCGGCTCGGCGAACAGGAAGATGTCGGGCGTATAGATGTCGAACTGGCCACGCGCTTCGTTGCTGTCGTCGATCCAACCTTCGGCGGCCGGCCCCATCAATTGACGACTGCGCTCGCACAGCTCTTCCAATAGACGGGTGTCGTCAAGCAGGCCGAGTTGATGGCGCGCATGCTCGCAACGGGCGACGACCACCGCGTAGTTCTTTGGGAGCTTGCCTTCGCGAACCAGGGGCACCGAATCGGTGGAGTCGAAGGCTTCGCGAAGATTCTTCAATTCAGACTCCGACAGCTGTGCCAGCTTCGGATTGTCGTGATACCCGCCAAGGCGCTGCAGGCTTTCTGCCGCGCGATAGCTGAAGAAGGTGTGGGTGTTGTGTCCGTCGAGGCTCAGCAGGGTATTGCGCAGGGTCTCGTCGAGGGGAAGCCCGCCGAGTTCCTTCCTGCCCGCCCCGAATAGCAGGCCCAGGCTGAAGGCGAGGTCGCTGCGAGCATCCTCCCCAACAATGTGGCCGGCAAAGACTTTCGGCAGCCGGAAACCGGGCGCGTATCGCGCAGCCAGCGCGTCGAGTTCTGCGGCAACGAAATCGAGCATTGCTTCCGCAAGCTCATTTCCGCTCGGTCGACCTTCCTGCGCTTCAAAGTATTCCATTGGGCCTCAAGTGCTGCGGTCGTATCGGTCTGAATCGAAGAGCCACTCTGGGGTCTCACCCGACACGAATCGCGCGACATTGTCGACACAGATCTGCTGCATCGGCGTAAGCCCGGGCCGCGGCGGCCACTGCAGTTGATCGAGCTGATGGAAACCGAGCAGGCAGTTGTCGAGCGCAAGCATCGGGTGATCGGGCGGCAGATAGTCCGGCTCCAACACATCGAGCCCAGCGCGCAGCCGCCCCGATTGCAATTCTGCGAACAACGCTTCCTGATCGAGAATCGCGCCGCGCGCCGTATTGATGACCACGGCATCATCCGGAAGTTGCGCGAAATGCTCGGCACGCACGGAGGCCGTCGTTTCATCACTGAGGCCTGCGTGGATGACCAACACCTCACAGCCGTCGACGAGCTCATCGAGCGACCCTGCAAGTTCGCAGCCCTCGGGCAGACTCTCCGCATAGGGATCGAAGATGCGAATTTGAGACCGGAAGGGCCGAAGAAGCTCTACAAAACGCCGGCCAATGATCCCGCAACCGTAGACACCGACGCGCGTTCCGGCCAACGAGCCGCGTCGACTCGTGTGGACGCCCCACTTTTGAGATCTCGCGACGCCAACGGCCCGCGGCAGATCCTTGAGGACCGCCAGCAGAAGCGCCATGGCGGCTTCGGCAACCCCATTGGCGGGATGATCGCCCCAATTCGAGACGGCGACCCCCGCTTTGAGGAGCGACCTGGGAACCAGTCCACGAATCGTTCCCGAATAGCAGCAGACGTAGCGAAGCTCGCCGGGATCTTCGGCAAGCAAAGCCGGGAGCGGCCGCGCATCCCAACCGACGATCGCCATATCATGCGTTCGAACCCGTTCGGCCACTTCGTCGTCCGACAACGTGACACCGTTGTCCTCGAGCTGTAGTTCCCCAAGCCCTCGAAGCGAATCGATGAAATCATCAGTCCACACCGTGGGGATACGGTCGCCATTGGTAATATTGATGATGCGCATCAGCCGATCGCCTCTCGCAACACCGACAGGTCGCTGGCCGCCACGTCCAACAAATCGCCGGGTCGGTCCGCCTCCGTGCCAAGCCCGTGGACGAACTCGACCGTGTAGCTGCCCGCAAAGCCGTGCGACTTGATCCGATCGATCCGCTCTTGCAGGTCCTCCGCGATGGTGGACAAGAGCGGTGCTCCCTGACGCAGGAAGTTCACGTGTACGTGTGTTATGCGGTCACCGAGCGCCGCGAACATCGAGTCGAGATATTCGGGCTCGTCCCCGAGGTGAACCAGCGCCTGCAAGCGCTCCACGCCGCCGACCTCCGCCAGGATCTTCTGCGCGACACTCGGGTCGTCCGCCGCAGTTCCCGAGTGACACTCACAGATCAAGCGAGTCGCATCGGGTAGCGCCTTTGCGAAGCGCGCTAGACGTGCAGCGTACACGGCAACGCAATCCTCCCGATCGTTCCCGACGTTGAACTTCACGGCGGCGCAACCCAGCCGCTCTACCCACGCGGCCACGGCGTCTCGTGCTGCATCCTCGGGATCGTCGAAGGAGACGTAGCTACTCCAGATCTGGATCGGAACGGGCGAAGTGCGCAAGGCTTCGACTTCCGCTTCGCTCGCGAGCATCGCGTGGTGCTCCCACAACTCGATTCCATCGAAGCCGGCTTCCCGTGCGCCCGAGAGCCAGTCGTTCGTGGTGAGTGTCGGCTTGCGGTCGGGCGAGAGCGCGCCCCAACGGTTGGGCTCGAGTGCGACGGTTCCCAGCAGGATCGAGCCGGGCTCGCACGGTACGGGTTCGGTCGTTCGCATGAGCAATGAGTTTCGGTCATTCCGATCTGCATTTCACCCGCCTTTGCCTACCCTTTGCATTCATGAAGGAAGGCCCGACTCCCGGCAGAGACCCGGATCCAATTGCTCGTTTGCGCCCCCGCCGTCGGGTGCGTGGCATGTCCGCCGTTCTGCTCCCGTTCGGCGAAAGCGGCGTAATCGACTGGCCTGCCTTCGACCGACTTCTCGAGTCCACTCTGAAGGCTGGGTTGACGCCCGCCGTCAATATGGACACGGGCTATGTGCAGCTGCTCGACGAAGCCACACGGCTTCGAGTGCTCGATGCCACCACCGCTGTCTGCGGCGACGACTTCGTGGCCGGTGCGCAAGTTCCGGACGAGCCTGGCGCCGCTTGGGCGGCCGTCCGCTACCGTGCCGCCATGGAGTCGATCGCGACCCGAGGCGGTACTCCGGTCGTTTTTCCTTCGTACGGACTCTGCTCGCTCGACGGAGACGACTGGGCCGGCGCGCATTTAGAGTTGGCGCGCAGCAACGATCGATTCATCGGCTTCGAGCTCGGCGAAATGTTCGTCCCCTACGGCCGCATCTACGACCTGGACGCCTACGCTGCTCTCATGGACATTCCGCAGTGCATCGGGGCGAAGCACTCTTCGCTCTCCCGGCAGCTCGAATGGGAGCGGCTGGCCTTGCGCGACGAGCGGCGTAGTGACTTCTGGGTGCTCACGGGAAATGACCTCGCCATCGACATGATCATGTATGGCAGCGATTACCTGTTAGGCCTGTCCGCCTTCGCGCCCGAGCATTTTTCTATCCGTGACAAGATGTGGGAGACTGGAGATCCGCGCTTCTACGAACTGAACGACCTGCTTCAGTACCTCGGCTGTTTCGCATTCCGCGATCCGGTTCCCGCCTACAAGCATGACGCCGCGATCTTTCTGCACCTGACCGGACGCATCGCTAGCCCGGCAACCCACCCCGCGTCCCCGGAACGACCTGGCAGCGACCGCCTGGTGCTCGCAGACATCGCGCGCCGGCTCGAGACTTTCGCATGAGCACGGCAATCAAACTGACGCGACTGCGAAAGCTCGCCGAATTCGAACAGCGACTTCAGGATCTCGGAGTCCGGCTGCCCATTGATCCGGAGATCGAATCGGACGGGCCGCTCTCCCAACCCTTCGCGATCGCGGGGCGCGAAGTCGGCAACCGCTTCTGCGTGTTACCCATGGAGGGCTGGGACGCCACGGCCGACGGCCGACCGACCGAGCTGGTCTTGCGACGCTGGCAACGCTTCGGGCAGAGCGGTGCGAAACTGATCTGGGGCGGAGAAGCCTACGCGATCGTTCCGGAAGGTCGTGCGAACCCCAACCAACTTTCGAGTAATCCGGAAACCGAAGGCGACCTCGCCGAACTTCGTGCAGCACTGGTTGCCGCGCACGAAGCCAAGGGAGAAAGCAGCAGCGACCTGCTGATCGGCCTGCAGCTCACGCACTCGGGACGCTACAGCCGTCCGGACGGAAGCCCATCACCGCGCACGGCATTCCGCGACCCGGTTCTCGATGCGCGGGTTGGCATCACTTCCGATGCAGCACTCCTCAGTGATGGCGAGCTCGACGAACTCGTTGGCGCCTACGCATCGCTGGCCCGAATCGCCCGCAACGTGGGCTTCGACTTCGTCGACATCAAGGCCTGTCACGGATATCTGGGACACGAACTGCTTTCCGCCCACGAGCGACCCGGCCCCTATGGCGGCGATCTGGCCGGGCGTTCTCGATTCTTGTTGCGCGCGGTCGAAGCCGTGCGCCGGGACGCGTCGGACCTCGCGATCGGCGTGCGCCTGTCGATCTTCGACCTCGGTCCCTATCAGGCTGGTGAAGATGGAGTCGGCAGAGCCCAGCAGACGGCGCATCGCGCATTTGGCGGTGGCAATGGAAGCGTCGACCTGCACGAGACGAATCAACTGCTCAGCTTGTTGCAGGAAGCCGGCGTCAGCCTTCTGTGTACGACGGCCGGCAGTCCCTACTACAACCCACATTCCCAGAGACCGGCCTTTTACCCACCGTTGGACGGCTACGAATCGCTCGAGGACCCGCTCGTAGGTGTGGCGCGTCAAGTCGACGCGACTGCGCAGCTCAAGCAGCAACACCCCGACCTGTGCATCGTGGGTTCCGCCTACACCTACTTACAAGAGTGGCTACCTCGGGTCGCGCAGGCCGTAGTGCGACAATATGGGGCCGACTTCATCGGACTCGGGCGCATGATGCTCTCCTATCCCGAGCTGCCACGAGATGTACTTCAGGGTGCCCCAATCCAGAGAGCGCTGGTGTGTCGAACATTCAGCGACTGCACGACCGCTCCGCGAAACGGCCTGGTATCGGGCTGCTATCCGATCGACCCTTTCTACAAGCGCCGGCCGGAAGCCGATGCCTTGGCGGAACTGAAACGCAGTGCTCGTCAGCCTCGGACCTGATCCGCCAGGGCTTGCGCCCTCAAGCTGAGCTCTGCAGCGAGGAAGGCGTGTCGCTGCGACATGGCGCTTTCGCCGCGCTCGAGGACGTCCGTGATCAACCTTTCGAAGAAGGGGAAGGCGGACTGCCCTAGGCAATCGATCTCCTGTTCGCCCTCGGCATTGGTCAAAAAGAGCAATGAAGCCGGCGACTGCCGGCTCGGATCGAGAGTCTTGCGAATCTCGAGACTGCCTTCCGTGCCCACGATGAAGCTGCGGCCGTCTCCCCAGGTCGGCAACCCATCCGGCGTATACCAATCCACGCGCGCATAGAAGGACGCGCCGTTGT
>Ga0310122_10001947_pt1 | contig 13163 bp, 13 predicted proteins | sample CB6_Bottom_1051__FD_203503 | JGI IMG/M metagenome (GOLD analysis project Ga0310122, IMG submission 203503) | Marine microbial communities from Western Arctic Ocean, Canada - CB6_Bottom_1051 | ecosystem: Environmental > Aquatic > Marine > Oceanic | place: Canada: Western Arctic Ocean | collected...
CCGTGCGCCTCCTTGAAGTCAGGCTGCGCGTCAATAGCGCGCTCGTAGCACTTGCCAGCGTCCTTGTACTTATTCAGCAGTTGCAGCGTCTGCCCCTTGTTGTACCACGCCTCGGCATCCTTAGAGTCGATGCGTAGCAGCGCGTTCCAGCATTTGTCGGCCTGCCCGTATTTCTTCAGCTTGGTCAGCAGTACTCCCAGCGCCTTCCAGTTCTCCGTGTCCTTCGGCGCGCGCTGTGAAGCCATCTGGTAAGCCTTGATGGCCTCTTCATAATCGCCGAAAACCTCGAGCACGTCGCCTTTGCCCTTGAGCGCCTCGGCGTTGTCGGGGTTAGCGAGCAGGGCGCCCTCGAAGGTAGTTCGAGCGCTATCGATATCACCCTGCATGAACTGCACCTTGCCCAGCTCGACCTTCATCGACATGTTGCGGGGGTTGCTGCGCAGCCCTCCCTCGAGCAGGTTGGAGGCCCCCTCGAGGTCGCCGTTATAGAGCAGCTTTGCGAGTTGTTTCCGCCAGTTGACCTGCGCCATCAGTTACACCGGGTTGAATGTGAAGATACGTACATCCTCACCAACTGAGTCTTCTTCCACGCTATAAGGATGTTGCATGATGCCTTTGAGCACGCCCGCAATACAGCCAGAGGTGAAGTTGCAGGGCTCCGAAATCCCGATAACGTTTACCTCGAGCAGGCTCTCCACTTTGCAAACCACCCTTTCGGGAGTCGCCTCGAGGACGAACAGCAATCCCAGCCCCGCTTCGGCCCACGCCCGGTTGAGCAGCGCGTCAATCTGTCCCGTGTCGCCGGAGTAGTTGGCGGCGAGGCTCTCGCCGACGGTTTCGCCACAGCGGAAGAATGCCTCTTGACCCTTAATCAGGCCGAGCCCCTCAGTCAGCTCTTTCCAGAGCGTCTTGAGGAAACTGCTCGGCAGCACCAGGATGTCGGCAGTCTGGGCGCCTATGTCCGAGTCGTAGAAGTCTTCCATCGGGCAGCCGCCCGTCTACCCTATCCCCTCGACCATCTGCGAAGCGATGCTCTGGAAAGCGTCATTGACGTTCCGGCCATCCTTGGCAGACGTGAGGAGGAAGGGTGCATTCAGTTTGTTGGAAACTTCCTGCATTTCCTTGTCACCGAAGAGCGCCTGGTCCATCAGGTCACACTTGTTGGCGAGCAGCACGACCGGGATTTCGCCTGTTACCTGCATCAGGGTCTTAATCCAGTCAATCGTTGAGAGCAGTGTCTCGCGGCGGGTAATGTCGCAGATAATCATCGCTCCTTCAGCGCCACGGTAGTACGCCTGTTTGACGTTGCCGAGCGTCTTTTGGCCGGCAATATCCCAAATCATCAGCGTCACGTCCAGGTCAGGCTTCGCGCCGCCGGAGCGGAGCGGAACTTCCTTCTTGACAATCTTCGCGCCAATCGTGGTCAGGTACTTGTCGTCGAAGGCGTCAATCACGAACCGCCGGATGAGGCTGGTCTTGCCTACGGCAGGGTCGCCGAGCACTACTATTTTTTTCGAGATTTTCTTGGCTGCCATCATTGTTCAGGATCCTCTTTCGGCGCTAGCCCCGAGTCGTATTTAAGGATTCAGAGCGGTTGGCAGCGCGGGCAGGAGTGCGTCCCGCGCTGCGCGACGACGCTGCGCTCGACCGCCGTTCCGCAGCGGTAGCACGGCTCCCCCGTGCGGCGGAAGACCTGCAGGCGGTCGCGGAACCGCCCCGGCGCGCCGTCCGGGCCGGCGAAGTCCTGCAGGGTCGTGCCGCCCGCGGCAATCGCGGCGCGTAGGATGCGGCGGATGTGCCGGTGCAGCAGCCGCACTTCGCCGACGGAGAGCGAGGCGGCGGTCCGCAGCGGGTGGATGCGCGCGGCGTGAAGCGATTCGTCGACATAGATGTTCCCCAGCCCGGCGAGGAAGCGCTGGTCGAGCAGCAGCGGCTTCAGCCTCGCCTGGCGGGGGGCCAGCATCGCCTCGAAGCGGGCGGCGGTAAAGTTGCGCGAGAGCGGTTCGGGGCCGAGGTGGCCGACCACTTCGCTAGCGCGCGCGACGAGCCAGGCGCGGCCGAACTTGCGCATGTCGACGAGGCAGAACCAGTTGCCGCCGTCGAGCCCGAACGCGATCGTGGTCCGCGCCGGCGGCTCGCGCGCCACCACCAGCCGGCCGGTCATGCGCAGGTGGACTACGAGCCAGCCGTCGTCGAGCCGCAGCAGCAGGAACTTACCGCGCCGCTCGAGCCGTACGATGCGGCGACCGGCGACCGGTAGCGGGGTCGCCGCGGCGCGCGGCCAGCGCACTTCGGCAGCGGTGAGGCTGCGCCCCTTCAGCAGCGGCGCGAGCGCGCGGCGGCAGGTCTCGACTTCGGGCAGCTCCGGCACGCAGCCGCAGGCGGGAGCGGTTTTAATCCGGCCCACCCTCACGTCGGGTGCTGAAAGTCTACAACAGCGCCAGCCGCACACTCGAGGAGTTCGCGCCGCGCGAGCCCGGCAAGGTGCGAATGTACGTCTGCGGACTGACGGTCTATAACGACATGCACCTCGGCCACGCGCGGAGCTACGTCGCGTTCGACGCCATACGGCGCTGGCTCGAGCACTCCGGCTACGCGGTCGAGCATGTCCAGAACCACACCGACATCGACGACAAGATTATCGCCCGCGCCGCCGGGGAGGGTATAGCGCCGGCGGAGCTGGCTGACCACTATATTGTGCGCACCACCGCCGACCTCGCGGCGCTCGGTGTGCGACCGCCGCACCAGATGCCGCGCGCGACCGACTACGTCGAGCAGATGGTCGCGCTGGTCTCCGACCTGCTGGCGAAGGGGCACGCCTACGTCGCCGAGCCGGCCGAGGGGGCGCTGGCGCCCGACGTCTACTTCGATGTCCCGTCGGCGAGCGAGCAGTTCGGGACGCTGACCGGCCAGTCGCTCGATGAGCTCGAGGCGGGTGCGCGGGTCGCGGTCGACCCGCGCAAGCGCAACCCGGCCGACTTCGCACTCTGGAAGGGCGCGCGCGAGGGCGAGCCGTCGTGGGAAAGCCCGTGGGGCGCGGGCCGTCCCGGCTGGCACATCGAGTGCTCGGCGATGTCGTTGGCGCTGCTGGGGCCGCAGTTCGACATCCACGGCGGCGGGAGCGATCTGAAGTTCCCGCACCACGAGTCGGAAATCCTGCAGACCGAGTGCCACACCGGAAAACATCCGATGGTGCGCTACTGGCTGCACACGGGATTCCTGACTATCGACAAGGAAAAAATGTCGAAGTCGCTCGACAATTTCTTTCTCGTCCGCGACGTCCTGCAGCACTCCAGCGCCGAGGTTGTGCGTTTCTATCTCCTGAACGGCCACTATCGCTCGCCCATAGACTTCAGCGACGCGGCGCTCGACGAGGCGGCCGCAGCCCACGACCGGCTCGCCGCGACGCTCCACCGCTACCGTGCTGCCGCGGCGAGCGCCGATGCGTCCCCGCAAGGCGCTGTGGCAGGCGCACTGCGCGACACGGTTGCGACCGCCCGCGCCGACTTCAGCGCGGCGATGGACGACGACTTCAACACCCGTGAGGCGCTCGCGGCGCTCTACGGGCTGGCGCGCGAGGCGAACCGGCACGCGCCCGAGTCACTCGCGCCGGAGTTGCGCGACGCGGTCGTCGTTGCCTTCGAGGAACTGGGCGGTGAGGTGCTGGGACTGTTCGCGCCCCGCGAGAGCGCGGGGCCGGACGACGCCGAAATCGAGGCGTTGCTGGCGCAGCGCGAGGCGGCCCGCGCAGCGAAAGAGTGGGCGGAGGCGGACCGGATACGCGACGAACTCGTGGAGCAGGGGGTTGAGGTGCAGGACACGCCGGACGGCGTCCGCTGGCGGCGGGTCTGAACTACTTCTTCGCAGCCTTTTTCTTCTTCGGTGCCGCCCTCTTCTTGCTCGCTGTCTTCTTCTTTTTCGCCGGCGCTTTTTTCTTCTTCGCTTCCTTCTTTTCCGGTTTGGTACCTTCGTAGCTCTCGATGAAAATTATCTCTTCCAGGTCGGTGTGCTTGCGCAGCGCCGCGACGACGCGATACTTGGCCTGGAACCAGGCCGGGTCGAACTTGCAGCGGTCGGGGAGCGTGATTTCGGCGCGCTTGCCCGTGAGCGCGATTTCCGGCGTGTCGCCTGCCGGGTATTCCATGTCGAACAGCGCCACCACCTTGGCGTCCGCCTTCGAGACCTTCGACTTGATGGTGAACTTGAAGACCAGCTCCTTCCCCGCCAGGTGCTGGTTGAAATCGACCCGCACGCGCGCGCCGTAAATCGCGACGAGGTGCGCATGCCGCCCCTCGATTTCCAGCTCCTCGCCGGGGTAGCCCTTGGCGTCGGGGCAGGTGCGGCTGAACCGCGTCCGCGACATGGTCTCGATGAGCTTCGGGTCACGCTGGCCGTACGCTTCCTCGGGCGGCAGCGTCGCCTCGCTCGCTTCGCCCACCTTTGCCTTCTTCAGCGCTGCCTCGAGCCCGGGCACGAGCCGCCCCTCGCCGATGATGACCGTTATGGGGCCGTAGGGTCGTCCCTCTTCGTGGGTGCCGGCGTCCTTCGCCGCTTTCTCGAGCGTCGTGTCGAACAGCTCGCCGTCGGTGTGCCCCTCGTAGTCGAGGGTGATGATATCGCCATCCCGCATGGCGGCGCGTAAATGCGGCCGTATTAAGCGGTTGCGTCAGCACGCCCGCTTGCGCGAATCGGTTTCGCGAGCACATCAGGGTTAAACACGCCGCTCGCTGCGCCCCTCATGAAACCGCGCCCGCCGCGCTCGATGGTCCTGCCGCGGATGGTAGTCACCGGCCCCGGCGTTATCGAGCAGCTGCCGGCGGTCATCGCCGAGCTGCACCTGCCCGAGCGAGGGCTGCTGGTCTGCGACGCGGTCACCCGCTCCGTGGCGGGCGACCGCGTGCTCGGCTACCTCGAGGAGGCGGGCCACCCGGTCGCGGTCATCGAAATCGACGGTGCCAGCATGGAGGAGCTGGCGCGTGTCGAGGCGGCCGCCGAAGGCTGCGGCTTCCTTGCCGGTGTGGGTGGTGGCCGCCCGATCGACCTCGCCAAGCAGGCGGGCTACCACCTTGACCTGCCGTTCATCTCGGTCCCGACCGCGGCGTCACACGACGGCTTCGCCTCGGCGCGCGCCTCGATTCGTGCTGCCGGGCAGAAGACCTCGATGGAGGCGCGCCCGCCGATTGCGGTGGTCGCCGACACAACCATTATCGCCTCGGCGCCGCACCGCCTGCTGGCGGCTGGCATCGGTGACATCGTCAGCAACCAGACCGCGGTGCTGGACTGGCAGCTCGGTCGCGACCGCGGTGAGGAGTATTCGGCCTACGCGGCGGCGCTCTCGGAGATGACCGCCCGGTTGGTCGAGGAGGCCCCCGAACTGGTCGCCGGCAACAGCGAGGAGGGGGTCCGGCTGGTGGTCAAGGCGCTGATTTCCTCAGGCGTCGCGATGTCTATAGCCGGCTCGTCGCGCCCTGCTTCGGGCGGCGAACACAAGTTCTCGCACTGGCTCGACGCCAATGCCAGCAGCCCCGCGCTGCACGGCGAACAGTGCGGCGTCGGCTCGATTGTGACGATGCAGCTCCACGGCGGCGACTGGGAGTGCATCCGCGACATCCTCGCCGCGGCTGGCGCGCCCACCACCGCGGAGCAGTTGGGGCTGGATGACGCCCTCGTCCTCGAGGCGCTGTGCGAGGCGCACACCATCCGTCCGCAACGCTACACCATCCTCGACCGCGACCCGCCCGAAACGATAGAACGGGCGGCTCGCGAGACCGGCGTTATTTCCTGACGAGCGATATTTAAGCCGAGGGCGGCCGCGCTTCCGCATCGCGGGCGCGGCCCGATGAATGGGGCGCAATACTTTTGAGCCGGCCGGGAGTGCCCCCTCGCCGCCAAGGCGGCCCAAAGGAGAGATTGAGATGGACAAGGCAACCAAGGTATTCCTGAACCGGATTGACGCAGCCGTGGCACAGCACGCGCTGCTGGACCACCCCTTCTACCAGCTCTGGAACAAGGGCGAGCTGCCGCGTGAGGCGCTGGACGAATATTCGCGCCAGTATTACGCGCACGTCAGGGCGTTCCCGACCTACGTCAGCGCAGTGCATTCCCGCTGCGACGATATCAGCGTGCGGCAGATGCTGCTCGACAACCTTGTCGAAGAGGAGCAGGGGCCCGACAACCACCCCGAGCTCTGGCTGCGCTTTGCCGAGGGGCTGGGCGTCAGCCGCGAGAGCGCGCAGGACGTGGAGATGCTCGACGCAACGCGCGAATCGGTCGCCACGTTGCGGCAGCTCTGCGAGGGCGACGACTACCGTAACGGCGTTGCGGCGCTCTACGCCTACGAGTCGCAAGTGCCCGACGTCTCGCGCACCAAGCGTGAAGGCCTTGCAAAGTTTTACGCGCTCGACGACCCCCGTGCGGTTGAGTTCTTCACCGTCCACGAGGAGGCTGACTTGCGACATCGCGCTGAGGAGCGCGCCATTCTGGCGCGCGAATGCCGGGACGCGGCGAGCCGCGATGCCGCAGTTGCGGCCGCCGGAGCCGCATCGCAGGCGCTGTGGCATTTCCTCGACGGTGTCTATGACGCGTATATCGTACCGTGCGCAAAATGCGCGTCCTGAAAAAATAGCGGAAAAAGCTACGCAGCGCCTGTTTGAAGCCGCGACTGCGGCATCGCCTTGCGGGCTTACTCGGCTTCGCCGCCGCTGGCTGACGCCAACCGCTCGATGAGGTCGGCCTTCTTGCCCGAAACGGGCAGTCCCTGCGCCTTCAGCAGTTCCTTGAGCTCCGGCACGGTGAGGGAATCGTAATCGGCATCCGTGTCTGCAGTCTCCTCTTCCACTTCCTCGGCTTCGTCTTCCTCCCCGGCCAGGATGCGCTCCAGTTCCTCTTCCGAGGGGGGGACTTCCATCAGCGCGTCGGGTGTGAGCACCTCAATCTTGGAGATTTCGACGCGGCGCGTGGGGTAGATGACGCGCAGCTCCTTAGCGAGGTCGCGCGCGAGGTCGCCTGAGTAGATGCGCTTCAGCACCTCGTTGAGCGCCAGCTTGCTGAGGCTCTCGATGATGAGCTGGGTCGACCGGGCGCGCAGCACTTTCTCCTGCGAGCGGCGGATGCGGTTATCGACCACCAGCATCGGCTTGAGCCGCAGGCGCACATCGTCGGCGGTGGTGAGGATGAAGTTGCAGTCGATGCGGCTGTTGCGGCGCCGGATCAGCGCCCGTTTGTAGTCGGAAGTCAGCCGGTGACCATCGTAAGTTGTGAAGGCGTTGGGGCCGCGCACTTCGCCGACGCGGAAGCGCACGATGTAGTTTTTCTGCCCGAAATTCCCGCTGAGCTGGTCAAGCGAAACCTCGGCCACACGACCCGTTACAGCCTCGGGGCTGTCGGCCGGTGTCCAGGCCATGACGGCGTAGTTGAACATGGAGGGTGCGTGGAGCGAATACCACGATTTTCCCTTCCAGCGGTCCTTTAACTTGCGCTGCGCTTTAGCCATGCTTGCCCCCTCGGGCTGCGGCGGACTGGGGGGTAGTTCATATACGTTGTCCTAGCTTGGACGAGGATGTTCAGCAAGTTGTTGCTGCCGCTCGACCCTTCCAAGCGACTCAAGGCGGCGACCGACTACTCGCTGATGCTGGCGCGCCGGCTGAAGCTGCCGTTGGTAGCAGCCTACATCGCCAACCCGGCCAAGACCGGTGCCGGCAGTGACCTGCAGGACCCCGAGAAGTGCTTCTTCCCGCTGGGCGAGCGCGAGCTGAAGCGGTTCGCCGCGTCGGTCAGCGACGTTGAGGTGGAGCCGCTGCTGCGGTGCGGTGAGCGCAACCTCGTGCTGGCGCACATGGTCGCCGAGGAGCAGGCGGGCGACACGCTGGTGCTGGGGCCATTCCGGTCGCGGCTGACACGCTTCTTCACCGGCTCGGAGGTCGAGCGCATCCTCGAGGATGTGCAGTGCCACACCTTTGTCGTGCGGCACGGGCAGCCGCTGCCGGGGCCGGGCGGGCCGGCGTTGGTGGTGTTCGATGGTCCGCAGCTGCCGGAACGGGCGATGGGGCTGGTCGAGCAGCTGGCGCGCACCTTCAGCTGCGACCTGGAGCTGCTGCACCTTGGCGAGGATATCCATGGCGCCGCCGCGGCGCTCGACGACGCGGTGCAGGAACTGCGCGGCAATCTGGGCGGCGAGTTCCACGTCACCTCCACGATTGTACCGCTGCGCGGCCTCTGGCGGCGAAACCTCGCGGCGACCAACCGCACCATCGCTGCCGAAGGGGTGCGGCTGGTGGTGCTGCCCGACATCGAGGACGCCGTATCGGTGGCGCTGCTGCACGAACTGGTGCTCGACGCCCACCGGCCAGTCTGCGTGTTGCGATGAACGACGACCGGGATAACCGCCGGCGCCGCGCCGACCTGTTGCGGCTGCGGACGCAGCCGCGACGCCATACACTGTCCTACCGGCTCTGGCTCAACCGGACCTTCCGCAAGCTGCTCGCGGGCGGCGTAATCCTGTTCGTAATCTGGCTGCTGCTGCTCACCACTACGCTGCCGGCCGATGGCCGGCACGTCCTGCTCTTCTTCCTGCTCATCATCTACCTCTGGGTTTCCGAAGTCTTCCCGCTTCCCGTGACGGCGCTGATGGCTGGCACGGGGCTGGTACTGCTCGGGCTGCGCAGCCGCGACGACGCCTTCGCGCCGTATGCGTCCGACGCGGTGTTCATGATTCTCGGCTCGCTGATTATCGCGCAGGGGATTTCGGCCTCGGGGGCCGAGTCGCTGATTATCCGCAAGCTACTGGCGCCTTTCACCGCTTCGACCTACCGGTTGCTCGGGGGGTTAATCATCGTCTCGACACTGATGGCGGCGGTGATTCCCGACCATTCGGTGGCGGCCATCATGCTCCCCATTGTGCTGACAGTTATCGACAAGACCGATATCCGTGACCACCCGCGCGAGATGGTCGCGTTCACCCTCGCGGTCGCCTTCGGCTGCTCCATCGCCGGGCTCGCGACACCCTCCGGCGGGGCGCGGAACGTGATTGCCATCGGCTTCCTGCAGCAGTATGGCCTGCAAATCGACTACCTTGACTGGGTTGTGCTGGCGGCGCCGATTACGCTGGCGCTGATGCCGCTGCTCTTCGTGACGCTCATCCTCGCCAACCAGCTGCGCAACCGCTCGCTGGACTACCACCTGCCACCCGCCGAACCGCTGCGCGACCGGCAGTTGCTGGCGCTCGGCATCCTTGGCGGCACGTTCCTGCTATTCCTGACTTCGGGCCGCACCGGGCTGACGCTCGGGACGGTGGCGATGCTCGGCGCGATTGCGATGCACGTCAGCGGGGTGCTGGAGTGGGACGACAGCCGCCGCCGGCTACGCTGGGGAGTGATGTTCATCTACGGCGCGGCGCTGACGCTGGGCGCGGCGATGGTCGACCACGGCGTCGCCGAATGGCTGGCGCTCGGCATCTTCGGGCTGGTGGAAGGCGGCGGTGAGCTGCTGCTATTCTCGGTAATCATCCTGCTCGGCGTGGCACTAACCAACATCATGTCCGACGGCGCCGCGGCGGCGGTGCTGGTGCCGATTACACTCGCGGTGGGCGTCGCGGCAGAGTTGGACCTGGCAGTGGTCGCTATCCTGACCGCCATCTCGACTGCCTTCGCGTTCATGACCGCTTTCGGCACGCCACCCAACCTGATAGTCCACGCCTCCGGCATCCCCTCCTCGGCTGATTTCGTCCGTAACGGCGTGCCGATGGTGTTGCTGTCGGTGCTGGTGCTGCTCGTCGCACAGCGCTACTACTGGCCTATCGCGCTCGGGTGGACCGGCATCTAGTCGCGCCCGCGCCGCGCCGCTTCCGAAAGGCCGCCGACGAAGGCGAAGACGACGACGGTGATGAAGACCGCCGACCCAGAATCGGGCAGTTGTGAGAGCGGCCCCAATGCCCCCCCGCCCGGCGAATAGTCGAGCCACTCGCCCAGCGCCGCGCCGAGGTCTTGTGGCCCCGCCCCCGGCGGCAGCCCCCCGACGCTCGCAAGCCCCGTAATCGCGGCGACCAGCAGGAACGGCAGCATTGCTGCCGTCAGCGCCCGCGCCGGGTCGCCCGCCAGGCGACCGCCAAAGTAGCCGCCGACCGCGGCCGCCAGCGAGCCGGGCAGCCCCAACAGGCCGAAGAGCACCATCGTCCCGAGGATGCAGCCGAACCCGGCGGAAACGCCGCTTCGCAGCAGCTCCACCGGGCTCGCCGCGAGCGGCGAGCCCGTGTTCATGGACGTCAGCGACTCGTTCCCGGAGGGCGGTGCCGGCGCGCCCTCCGCCTCCAGCTCCGGCAGCTCGGGGAGCGCGCGTGGCGCGGCTGCACTTCCGGCCGCGCCCTCCGCTTTTCTGGCGCCTTCGGGGATGCCGAAGAGCTTCTGTTCCATCTGCTCCCAGAGGTCCTGCTCATCGGCCACGGGCGGCACGAGCCGTCGCGCGCATATAAACGGCGCGACACGGAATTAATATAGCACCCAGCCCACAGCGGCGAAGACCCCGGAGCTCCATGGAAGTATTGACGGCAGACTCACTCGCGACCGCCATCCGCAACAGCGCTGAATACTCGCACCTTGGCGATGACGAAGCGGGTTACCTCGCGGAGCACATCCTGAACTTTTTCGGCTACAGCGACCGCATCATCGACAACGTGCTGCACCCCGAGGACCGCGATACATTCTACATGCTCGAAGATACCGGTTTGATGGAGACCGAGCGCGAGGAAACCACGCTCTACGATGGCCGCGAGTGGCGCATCCACTACTGGCTCATGAAGCACCGCGAAATCTTCAACCGCCGTGACTCCGGCCCGCAGTTCGAGCCCGAGGAGGAGGAGCCGTCAGTCTACGACGGAATCCCCGATAACATCTGGGCGCGCGAAGAGCCCGAAGACGAAGATGAGGCGTAGCGCCGCGCTAGCCTCTTAACCGCCGCCTGCAGGGGGAAGCGCGAGCCACCGTTGCTTAGCCCGGTAGAGCGGCTGATTCGTAATCAGCAGGTCGAGGGTTCGAATCCCTCCGGTGGCTCCATTACTTGTTGTAACCGCCTTCATCGAAACGCCGTTTTGAGTGCCGCAGCGCCTCGAGCACCGGCATCACCTGGCCCGACATGAACGCGATGCAGGCGCCGCCGCCCGTGGATACGTGATTGACCCGGTCGGCGAGCCCCATCTGGGTGAACGCCATCGCGGTCTCGCCGCCGCCGACGACCGTCAGCGCGTCGCTGTTGGCCATGGCGGTGAAGATTTCGCGCGTTCCGGCGGCGAACTCGGGGTTCTCGAAGACGCCCATCGGCCCGTTGGCGATGACCGTGCCGGCGCCCTCGATGTGCTGCAGGTAGGTGACCAGCGTTTCGAGGCCGATGTCGTGGACCGGATGCTTCGTCGGCAGGTCACTCACCGGCAGGCCGTGTCGCAGGCCGCCGTCGCTAACCGCGACATCGACCGGCACCATCAGGCGGTCGCCGAACTCCTTGCGGAGGGTCCCGGCGTCGGAGACCACCTGCTCCCAGTCAGCGACATGGTTGCGGATGTAGGCGGTGCTCGGCTCGCCGATGTCGACGCCGCCGGCCATCAGGAACAGGTTGGCGACGACGCCCCCCGTTAGTACTTCGTCGACGCCCTGCGAGAGGAAGTGGTGCGCAATCGCGACCGAATCGGCCGCCTTGCTGCCGCCCAGCAGTGCAATCCGCGGCGCCGGGCCGTCGGCAATCGCGCCGCCCAGCTTGCGCAGCTCGCGCTCCATCACTAGCCCGGTCGCCATCGGCAGCGCCTCGGTGAAGCCGACCAGCGACGGCTGGCAGCGGTGGGCGGACGCGAAGGCGTCGTTGACGAAGATGTCGCCGAGCGGCGCGAGGTTGCGCACCAGCGCGGTATTGGCCTGCGGCGCGAACCCCTTGCCGTCCCACGCCTTCACAGCGACCTCTTCCGGGTCGAAGCGGACGTTGTCGAGCATCACCACCTCGCCCGGCTGCAGCCCGCGGATTGCGTACTGAGCCAGCTCACCGTGGATGTCGGGTATGAACTCGACCGGCCGGTCGAGCAGGTGTGCCAGCCGCCGCGCATGCCGCTTGAGGGGAGCGCAGTCGAGCAGGCCGGGGCGCGACTGGTGCGCCAGGATGGCGACCTTCGCGCCGGCATCCATCAGCAGTTCCACTGTCGCGGCGTGGCGCCGGATGCGCGTGTCATCCAGCAGCGCGCCGGTCTCCGGGTTGAGGGAGGAGTTGATGTCGACCCGCAGCAGTACTGTCTTCCCGCCGGGCGGCAGGTCGTCCAGCGTCAGGAAGTTGTCTCCCACGGCGGGGGATAAGGGGTGTTTCTAAACCTTTTGTCCAATCGGCCCTGCAAATCAGGACTGCTCGCGCTCGATGTGCCGCCCGACAACGATGAAGTGTGCAATGGCGGCCTCAATCTGGATGCGCGCGGTCGCGCCCTCGGAGAGCCGGAAGTCGACCTCCGCCAGCTTCTCGATGAGCTGCACCTTCGCCTCGTCGGGAATCTCCAGCTCGCGCACCGTGCGGTGCATCTGTCGCAGGATATCCTCGCCCGCGAGGCCGTATGTGATAATCAGCGCGTCGAGCCGCTCGCGTGCACCGGCGAAGTTGCCCTGCAGCGCCAGCTCCAGCACTTCGCGCACTTCGCCCGGCCGCGCCGCCGAGACCGCCTGATAGACCACCTCGGCGGTGATGGTCTCGCTGTCGGCGGCGGCCGCCATCTGGAGCGAGTTGATGGCGCGGCGCAAATCCCCTTGCGCCAGATACGCCAGCGCCTCGTACGCCTCGTCGTCTACCTTCAGCTTCTCGCGGCCGGCGATGAACTTCAGGTAGCGCTGCACATCCTCACCCTGCAGCGGCCGGAAGCGGAATACCGCGCAGCGCGATTGGATCGGCTCGATGATTTTCGAGGAGTAGTTGCATGACATGACGAAGCGGCAGGTGCGCGAATACTTCTCCATCGTGCGGCGCAGTGCCGCCTGCGCCGCACTCGTCAACGCGTCGGCCTCGTCGAGGAAGATAATCTTGAAGCCGCCCTCACCAATCGGCGCGGTGCGCGCGAACTCCTTGATTTTGCCGCGCACGACGTCAATCCCGCGCTCGTCGGAAGCGTTCAGTTCGTGGAGGTTGTGCTGCCAGTATTCGCCGAACATCTC